>Ga0256406_1000066_pt1 | contig 182106 bp, 149 predicted proteins | sample RumenRJG_03DNA_FD_185986 | JGI IMG/M metagenome (GOLD analysis project Ga0256406, IMG submission 185986) | Bovine rumen microbial communities from Lethbridge, Alberta, Canada - RJG_03 | ecosystem: Host-associated > Mammals > Digestive system > Stomach > Rumen | place: Canada: Alberta... | reverse complement strand
GACCAGAAAATAATTCGGCTCACCAGCATATTAGTGCAAAGAAGCCGATTCCGGAAACGCCCAAAATCGCCAACCCAGCGCACTGAGGGCCAGATTTCTCAAGACCTAAGTGTCAAAGATGAGAATATAGAAAAATTGGCCTGATTTATGAAGAAAAGTCTATCTTTGCGACTCTATGAAATTAGAAAGATTCATATTTAGGTTTTTCATGGCCATGGTGATGACGTCCATGGCGCTCCTACTTTCTTCATGCCAGAAAGAAAAAGGTGATGATAATCAAGACCCTGTCCACAGAGACAAGGTCTTCCTCCTATATTCCGCAGGATTCAACTCCATCAGCTCCTTCATGGCGAACAACATTTCCAGCCTCGGCGAAGGCTACCTTCCTTCGGGCAAGAGAAACGGGAATGCGCTGCTTGTCTTCAGCAAGCAGCCCAAAAGCGCCAGAGACACCGTCCAGACCTCTCCCGTCCTCATCCAGATGTACAAGAACAAAAAGGGCAGAGCAGTCATGGACACAGTCCGCACATGGCCGGTCGGGACACCTGCGGCCTCAGCCCAGACGCTTCATGACGTATTGGAATACATCAAAGTCCAATATCCTTCCGACAGCTATGGAATGGACTTTTCTTCACATGCGACCGGATGGCTTCCCGCGGGCTATTATTCACGTTCCTTCAATTCCATCACTTTGTCAAGAAGGCGTGATGGAAGCCTGGCTCCTGGAGAAGTTCCTTACATAGAGGAAGTGCTGCCGGGGCTCCCGGTCAAAACCATAGGGCAGGAATACAAGAACAGGAAAACGGTTTCTCTCGAAATTGAGATCGAGGATTTCGCCGCGGCCTTCCCCATGCATTTCGACTATATTCTCTTCGATGCCTGTCTGATGGGCGGAATTGAGACGGCATACGCACTGAAAGACGTGACCGATAAAGTCGGCTTTTCCCAAGCCGAAGTTCTGGCGGAGGGTTTCGACTACACGACCATCGCCGACAGGCTGCTCAAGCGCTCCGTTCCGGCTCCGGAGCTAGTCTGCTCAGACTACTTCGCCCATTACAATGCCATGAGCGGCGAGTATCGTTCCGCGACCATTTCACTGATAGACTGTACCAAGATGGACGCTCTGGGAGCGGTCTGCAAGACTTTGTTCTCGAAATACAGGGATGCCATAGCCTCCGTGAATCCGAATCTCGTGCAAGGCTACTTCCGCTTCAACAAACATTGGTTCTACGATTTGCGGGACATTCTCGCCAAATCCGGAGTCATTGATGAAGACATGACGCTTCTCGATAATGCCATAAATTCTTGCATCATATACAAGGCGGCGACTCCGGAATTCATGAAAGATTTTCCAATAAATAATTTCTGCGGCCTGAGCATGTATCTTCCTGCTGCGAACCGGCTCTCATCTTCAGGCGGGAGCGACGAGAGCCTGAACGAATATTACCGCGGCCTCTCCTGGAACCTTGCCACAGGACTGCTTGAGTAATAGCGGAATATTTTTCTCATTCGAAAATATTTGCTACATTTGCGCCCGCATATTACAAAGCCCGAAAAGCTTTTGGTGCAATGGGGTCTGCGCGAGCAGACTGAGTAACACATTTTAAACAACAAAACAATGAAACACTTCGAATTGAAGGGAACCGTCCGCGAGGCTGGCAACAAGGCTATCGTCAAGGCGTTCCGCAAGCAGGGCCTCGTTCCTTGCAACCTTTACGGCCCGAGCATCGAGGGCAACATCCTCTTCACTGTAAACGCTAAAGATCTCAAGGGCATCACCGATGTTCCTCAGTCTTATATCGTAGACATCACTCTCGATAACGGCAAGAAGTTCACAGCCGTTTCCCACGAGTTCCAGTTCCATCCGGTAGATGACAACTGCCTCCACGTAGACTTCCTCGCCGTAACCGAGGACAAGCCTATCGCGATTGACATTCCTATCGCAATCAAGGGTACCGCAAGCGGAGTGCTCGCCGGCGGCAAGTTCTTCAAGCTCGTGCGCAAGATGCGCGTCAGCGGTCTGATGAAGGACCTTCCTGATCAGCTCGATATCGATATCACCAAGCTCGGAATCGGCAAGCAGATTACCGCAGGCGATCTCAAATACGACAACCTCACCATCCTCACTTCCAAGGCCACCATCCTCTGCTGCGTAAAGTCCACCCGCCAGATCGAGGCTCACATTGCTTACGAGGAGGCTAAGGAAGCCGAAGAGTTCGGAACACCAGCCGCTCCTGCAGCGGAACCGGCAGCTGATGCGGCTCCTGCAGCTGATGCAGCTCCTGCCGAGAAGAAGTAATCCGCCTCTATATACCTGCCTGGCATGAGATATCTCATAGTAGGATTAGGCAATATCGGAGACGAGTACGCCAACACCAGGCACAATATGGGTTTCATGGTGTTGGATGCCTGGGCTAAGGCATCCGACACCATTTTCAGTTCCGGGCGCTATGGCGACATGGCTGAGATTTCCGTCAAAGGAAGGACGCTCAGCCTTCTGAAGCCTTCGACCTACATGAATCTGAGCGGAAACGCCGTAAAGTACTGGGTTGACAAGTATAAGCTTCCACTTGAGAATCTGCTTATAATCTGCGATGACCTCAATCTTCCTTTCGGGAAGCTGCGTATGCGCAAAAGAGGGAGCGCCGGAGGGCACAATGGTCTCAAGAACATCGAAGCGATGCTCGGCACAGATGCCTACACACGTATCCGTATCGGGATCGGAAACAACTTCTCAAGAGGAGGGCAGATCGATTTCGTCATCGGACAATTGAGCAAGGAAGAAGAAGCCGCCGTTCCTGAAATATGCGAAAAAGTCATAAAAGGAGTTAAGGATTTTGTGTTCATGGGTCCGGACAGGGCGATGAATTCATTCAATGCTTCCTCCGAAGGTCCGGAGAAAATCTGACCTTTTTTCTCGCATGAAGATTCGAGGCGGTGACAAGATCAGGTGATTCTTAAAATTTTTTATCGATTTTACTTGCTAATTTTCAGACAAATGGCTAAATTGCGCCCCAGAATGTTTAAAAAGACAAAATTTAACGAACCATTAATACTCTAAAAATCATGAAAGAACTCGTAGAGAAGATTAAGGCAGAGTATGCCGCTTTTGTCACTAATGCAGACGCACAGGTAGAGAAGGGGAACAAAGCAGCAGGAGCTCGCGCACGCAAGGCTGCTCTCGCCCTCATGAAGGACTTCAAGGAATTCAGGAAGGAGTCTACCGCGGCTTCTAAGTAATTTACTTAAAAGTTGCCAGCGACTTTACACCTCGCCAAAGCTCCTTACATAGTACTCTAACCTAAGAATCAAATTGAGCCGGCCGGGCAAAACGGTCGGCTCAATTATCTTATATCCGGTGGGGCCCGGCGCGGACTATGCTTGTGGCTATGCTTTGCGCGGGCTTTGGATTTGAGGGAAAAAATAATCAGATTTGCAGAATCATTTACTAGAGGAAAAAGACTGACATGAATCATCGGACTAAGGTACTGGCTGGTCTGGCCGCGACATTTCTGTCGGGCTTTGCCACTATCAATACGGCGGAAGCCGTCCCGGCATATCCTTGGCCTGTCAAGGTTACCCAGCCTGACGGCACGAGTCTCCAGATAAGGATGATCGGAGATGAATTCGCGCACTACATGGTCGACATGGAGGGGCATGCGCTTACGCGGGACTCCGAGGGCAGATATTGCTACGCGCTCTACAACCCCGACGGATCAATGCACAATTCCGGCTACATTGCGGGAAGCCGCGCCGTTCCGCAGACTATCACTTCGGCAAGCAGGTATATCCCCTACGCCGCTATGCATCTCAGACATGAAACAGGGAAACGCCTCGTGGCGGCGGGCATAGAAAGCGCACGGAGAAAAAGCGCAAGCCTTGGGACGGAGGGAATTCTCAGGACTGGAGACGGGGCCCGCGAAGGAAGATCAGCGGGGAGCCTCGCCGGCAAAGAATATGGGGAGGGCGCGAGCGGACGGACGATGTCAGGAAAGAGGAGCCTCAAGGTTCTGATAATTCTCGCCCAATACGCCGACGTACCCTACACCCACACCCAGGCCGAGTTCAACAACATGTTTCATCAGGACGGATACAGGGGCTATGGTTCCGTCCTGGAATATTTCAATGATATGGCTGGAGACTACTACGATTTCGAGTTCACGGTCTCCCCTATCGTGACCCTTTCGAAAAAACGCGCCTACTATGGAGGCAACGATGACAAGAATGCGCCCCAGGCCGTCGAAGAAGCATGCAAACTGGCAGGCGCAGCCGGAATAGACTTTTCCCGCTTTGATGCAGACAATGACGGGATAGTGGATGCGGTAAGCGTAATTATGGCTGGAAATGGCGAAGAGGCCGGAGCCGGAGACGACTGCATCTGGTCCTACCAGTCAGCACTCGATGCAGATGGAATCAACCTGAGTCTCAACGGCAAAAAAATCAGCGGATACAATGTCTGCTGTGAGTGCCGCGGAACAGGGAAAACGATAAACGGCATCGGCGTTTTCTGCCATGAATTCAGCCACAATCTGGGGCTCATGGACATATATGACACCGATTATGAAGAGTCGGGAGGAGATTACAGCCCAGGCTGGATGATGACTTCGGTGATGGCGCAAGGCAGTTATGCCTATTCCGGAGACTGCCCTGTAGGCTATGGTGCGATTGATTATTATAGCCTAGGCTTAGGCACCAGGACAGAGGTCACTTCCGCGGGAAGCAAGACCATCGGCCCGGTGAGCGGGGCCGGGCATCCTTACATGAGCTTCACCACCGACGTGGACGATGAGGTCTTCCTTATTGAATATAGGAAGGCGGAAGGCTGGGACCGTTACTTTAGCAAAATGAACTACGGACTAGGAGTCTACCATATAGACCAATCGAAAAACTATACCGGTGACGGCTACACCGCTGCCGACCGTTGGATCGCAGACATCGTGAACGCCAATCCTCAGCACCCTTGCGCGGACATGATCACCTTCACCTCCGGGAGCACTCCTACCCCTTTCTTCCCGACAAGGAACATCAACTACCTCAACTCGGAGCTCAATTCCAAATACAAGACCTGGTCGGGAAAGGACCCGGACTATAGGCTCGCCAATATCGTCTTGAATTCCGAGAGCGCAAGTTTCAACATTCTGGGAGGGAGTGCCGCCAAGCCTCGGATTCCGAGCATCACAGAAGTCGAAGTCTTCCAGGACGCGGCAATCATCAGCTGGACTTGCAGTGACGCATCCTACGACGGCCCGGCCTACTTCAGGACAGAAAGCAGCGGAAGCGAGGAGGAGATAGAGGTAAATGCATATGAGCCGGGGAAATACGCCATTCTTCTGGACAAACTCAATCCTTTATCATCCATCTCCTACACCATCTTCTTCAAGGATCAGGACGGAAATGAGGAGAGAAAAATCAGCGACAAGTTCAAGACGAAGGCAGAGGCACCCGGCGCGAGAGTCTATATCATTCTTCCGAGCAAGTCCAGACTCAGCGATGGAACTTTCAGCAAATCTTCGGCCTTTCCTCTCCGCGTCGCCAATGCTGTAGGGGCGAAAACAGTCAGCTGGACATTCAACGGCAGCCCGGTCTCCACAGACGCCAGCTGCTACTGGAAGCCTGCCGGCGGCGGCATTCTCAAGGCCAAGGTCACGGAGGTGGACGGAAGCAGTGTCGACGTCATCAAAATAATCACTTTGAAATGACAAGCAGATATATATTCATGGCTATGGCCGCAGCGGCCCTTCTCTTCTGCTCATGCGGCAAGGAAGAGGAAGCAGGCCCTTCAAAGGTCTTCAAGAGCCAGACCGGAATAAGCCTGATGAAGGACGACAATCTAATCCTTTCCTATGACGAGGACACCTGGCAGCTTTCCAGTTCCATGGACCAGGGTACTTTCGTCGCCGGGAAAGATGACATGTCGGAATATTTCGAAGTCAAAGCCGACGCCAGCCAAGACCTCTCTGACCTCTCTCAGGGAGACAGCTTCAGAGGAGACCTGTCCTACAAGAAAGACATTGTCTCTGTAAGCATGGCGGGGCAGAAATGGAAGGTCACCTCTATGGTTGACGACTCATATGGAACGAAAATATGGCTCTGGTGCGCGAAGGAGCACATCGGAGTCGTGGTATATAAAATCAAATAAGCTTTTCAGATGGATTTCGACTCTCTGCTCGCCGTCTCTCCCGTAGACGGAAGATACTACTCCAAAACCAAGGCGCTGAGGGATTACTTCAGCGAATTCGCGCTGATCCGCAACAGGATCCGCGTCGAGGTAGAATACTTCATCGCCCTTTGCGAACTTCCTCTTCCCCAGCTGGAGGACTTCCCGAAAGAAAAATTCGAGGGGCTCCGCAAAATATGGAAAGAACTCACGCCCGATCAGGCGCAATCTGTCAAGGATATAGAGAAAGTCACCAACCACGATGTCAAGGCAGTGGAATACTACCTCCGAGACAGGTTCAACGAGGCAGGGATCGGCCGCTATGTGGACTTCATCCATTTCGGCCTGACCTCCCAAGACATCAACAACACCGCCCAGCCTCTGATGCTCAAGGAAGGTCTCCGCGAAGTCTACATGCCGGCGCTGAAAGAAGTTTTGGACATGATAGCCGAGGACGCCGAGAGATGGAAGGATGTTCCCATGCTTGCCCGCACCCACGGCCAGCCTGCCTCCCCAACCCGCCTCGGGAAGGAATTCAAGGTCTATCAGGTAAGGCTCGAAGAGCAGCTGCGCCAATTTGAAGGTCTTAGCTTCCCGGCCAAGTTCGGCGGAGCTACGGGCAACATGAATGCCCACAAGGTGGCCTATCCTTCCATCGACTGGATAGCCTTCGGAGATCGTTTCGTAGCCTCTCTCGGCCTTAAGAGGTCTTTCCCGACAACCCAGATCGAGCACTACGACAACCTCGCGGCCATCTTCGACTGCCTCCGCAGGATCAACACCATACTTATCGACCTTTCCAGAGACATCTGGATGTACATCTCGCTCGAATATTTCCGCCAGAAGGTCAACAAAAATGAGGTCGGCTCCTCTGCCATGCCGCACAAGGTCAATCCTATCGATTTCGAGAACGCGGAAGGAAATCTCGGAATGGCGAACGCCATCCTGACCTTCCTGTCCATGAAGCTTCCGATTTCGAGACTCCAGCGAGACCTTACCGACTCCACCGTGCTCCGCAACATGGGAGTCCCGGCAGCCCACGGCCTTATCTCCTTCGCCTCCCTCAAGAAGGGCCTCGGCAAGCTGATTCTCAACGAGGAAAAGCTCCACTCCGACCTGGAAAAGAACTGGGCTGTTGTCGCGGAACCTCTCCAGACCATTCTGCGCCGGGAAGGCTACCCCAATCCTTACGAAACCCTCAAGAACCTCACCCGCACGGGGGCTGCCATAGACAAGGCGACCATCGAGGACTTCATCGACAAGCTCGATGTCGCAGAATCTGTAAAAGCCGAAATGAGAGCAATTACACCATGGAACTACACAGGATTTTAAGCTTCGGCGGAAGGCTCCTTCCCTTCGCGCTTGCCTCAGCGCTTTCCTTCTCCTCCTGTTCCATTCTGACGGGAGTCCAGGCTGACCCAGAATATGTTGCCGCGGCGGGCCTTACCGCTATCCAGGGCCTGACCATTTCCGACGCCCAGGTCCAGAGTGAAGTTCATCAGTATATCACGGAACTTGACGCCAAGAGCAAGGTTCTCGGACCTTCCAGCCCCTACACCAAGAGGCTGAACAGGCTCGTGGGGAATCTTCCTACTGTGGACGGGCTGACCCTGAATTTCAAGGTCTACCAGACCGACGAAGCCAACGCCTTCGCCTGCGCCGATGGAAGCGTAAGGGTCTATTCCAAACTCATGGACCTGATGAGCGATGACGAGCTCATCGGAGTCCTCGGCCATGAAATCGGACACGTCGCCCTGAAGCACACAAAGAAGCAATTCAAAGCGGCCTACTTAGCCACGGCCGCCCGATATGGGTTGATTTCGGCGGGAGGAGCCGTCGGGGAACTCTCCGCCTCGGCGCTCGGCGACCTCAGCCAAAGTCTCGCAAGCGCCTCATTCTCAAGGAAGGAAGAGAGTGAAGCCGATGACTACGGCTACAATTTCTTGAAGAAAACCGGCAAAAACACTTGGGCCATGGCCATGGCCTTCGAGAGGCTCAGGGATCTTGAAGGAGGCGGGCAGTCCGACCTCGTGAACCAGCTCTTTTCCTCGCATCCTGATCTTGAGAAAAGGATAGTGAGGATGAGTGAACGGGCCGCCAAAGACGGATACAAACGTCCGGCCGGGAAATAACGTCTGCATCATTCGGTGGGGAGAAAAGAGACGGGGGTGCTATCTGGCATTCTCGTCTATGTATACGTCGTCTCCAGGAGCGGCGAAATGGAATTCTTCCCTGGCGAAGCCTTCGAGGGAATCCCTGTCGCAGGAGAGGTCTTTGATGGCCTTGTCCATGCGGTCGATGTCTTTCTGGAGGGCCTCGATCTGGCGGTTCTGACGGCGGTACTCCATCCCGGCCTTGAACCAGCGGAGGAGATTGTCATGGCGCAGCAGACCGACCCAGACGATGAAAGCCACCGTCGCCAAGATCACAAAGCGCCAGAAACCTCTATGTTCTCCGTTCCAGTATTCCTCAAACTTGCCCATCTCTATACTTTGTCGGCAAAATTAATTAAATTTGGAGAATTATAGAGAGAAAACCTATAAATAGACTAACACGACATGAAACCAACATTACTTGTATTGGCGGCGGGAATGGGCAGCCGTTACGGCGGACTCAAACAAATGGACGGACTTGGCCCGAACGCTGAGACTATTATCGACTATTCAATCTATGACGCAGTCCACGCCGGCTTCGGGAAGGTGGTCTATGTCGTTCGCGAATATTTCAAGGAACAGTTCGAGGAAGTGGCGAGGAAGAAATACGCCCACGCCAAGTGCGCCGATGGCAAGCCTCTCGAATTCGTCTTCGTGACCCAGGAGCTCGATAAAATCCCGGCTGGTTTCCAGATGAACCCTGAGCGCCAGAAGCCTTGGGGCACTGCCCACGCCGTACTGATGGCCAAGGACGTAATACATGAGCCATTCGGCATCATCAACGGAGACGATTTCTATGGACGTGAATCCTTCAAGGTCCTCGCTGACTGGCTGAGAGCCCATGAACATTCCGAAGGGGTCTCCGCCATCGTGGGTTTCAGGCTCGGGAACACGCTCTCCGAATCAGGCGGAGTGTCAAGAGGCATCTGCCACTACGACGCTTCCCGCAGTCTTACAAAGATCGAAGAGCATCTCAACATTGCCAAGGAAGGGGACGGGAAGGTCTACGGAGACAATTCGGTCACCGGAGAGAAGCATGTCACCCTCGACGAGAACGCCCTCTGCTCCATGAACATGTGGGGGCTTACTCCTGACTACTTCACCAAGAGCAATGTAATTTTCAAGACCTTCCTCTCCGAGAACAGCAAGGAACTCAAGAAAGAATTCTATATCCCTTACGCCATTGACGTGATGCTCAAGGGCGGCGACCGCTGCGAAGTTCTTGAAACTCCGTCGCGCTGGTTCGGTGTCACCTATAAGGAGGACCGTCCGGCTGTCGTATCCAAATTCGCAGAGCTTGTGGAGAAGGGCGTTTATCCATCACCTCTCTGGTAGTTCCATGGCGTTTTTCAAGAAAAGCAAAGAAGCCAGCTACGACTTCCTTTATGGTTATGCATGGCATGTGCCCGGCATTAAGGGTATGTTTCTCATGCTCGGACTTCTGCTTGCCGGCTCTCTAGTGGGGAACTTGGTAATTCTCCTTTTCTCCATGTTCATGCCCAAAGACATAGCCCTCACCTACGCAAGTCCAGTTTCCTATGTCATCATGTTCATACCGCCGATGATGGTCTCCCATTCGATCAGCCTGAGGAACATGACATGGGACAAGGGCTACAGCCTCGACAACAACAATTTCCAGCCTCTGGGAGGCCTCAAGCTTGGGCTTCTGTCCATGGCGGGAATCCTCTGCCTCGCCTTCTGCCTCGACCTCGTCAACAAGGCCATGCCGCCTGTTCCCGAGAGACTGGAAAAAATGATGGAAACGTTGACGGAAAGCAATATCTGGATCAATATCTTGAGCGTCAGCATTCTGGCTCCTATTTTCGAAGAATGGCTCTGCAGGGGGACCATACTCCGCGGCCTGCTGAATTACTCCAGATCCGGGCTTGAAGCCACGAAGGGCGGGGAGGATGGACATGAAGGAGAAAAGAGGAGAGGGATGGAGCCTGTCTGGGCGATTGTTATTTCAGCCCTCTTCTTCGCCTTCATCCACCTCAACCCATGGCAGGGAATTCCAGCCTTCATGATTGGCTGTCTTATGGGTTATGTCTATTACAAGACCGGTTCTCTGAAACTCACCATGCTGATGCACTGCACCAACAACACCCTCGCCCTAATCCTCTCGAACATTGATTCCCTTAAGGATTATGAGACCTTCGTAGATATGCTGGGATGGAAGGTCTACCTTGTCTTCTTTGTCATAGCCGCAGTGATTTTGTGGCTAAGCATACGAACCATATCAAAGGTCGTAACGCCGGATCCTCACGGGGCCTGCGAAGAACTTTCGGCGGGAGATTAGGCCGGCGAAAGAAGAAAGGTAAAAGATGGAAAGACAAATTGATATTATGGGAATTGTCAATCTCACTGACAATTCCTATTTTGCTGAAAGCCGGGTCCTGGGCGAGAAGGGCGAAGTTGACACCGAGGCGCTTCTCGGTCGTGCCGGAAAACTCGTGGAAGGAGGTGCTTCAATCCTTGACATCGGAGCCTGCTCTACCCGTCCCGGCTCCGAAGCCGTCGGGGATGAGACCGAATTCAGGAGGCTCTCCGCCGCGCTTCCGAGACTGCGCGAGGCCTTCCCTTCGGTTAAGATTTCGGTAGACACCTATTGGTCCTCAGTCGTGGAGAAGGTCTACGACCTCATCGGCCCCTTCATCGTCAACGATGTTTCTGCCGGAGAAGCGGACCCGAAGATGCTGCAGACGGTGGGAAGGCTCTCCCTCCCCTACGTCGCGATGCACATGAGGGGGAATCCGAAGACGATGCAGTCTCTGACGGATTATTCCGATCTCCGGGATTGCCCGCTGCCCGCTCTGGAGTCTTCCTGGGCAGGGCTCTCGCCGGTGACCAAGGCAGTCTGCGCCTATTTCCGGGACTTCGGCCTTAGAGCGGAGAAGGCAGGGATAAAAGACTGGATTCTCGATCCGGGCTATGGCTTCGCGAAGACTCTCGCGCAGAATTACGAACTTCTGCGCGAGCAGAAGGCCCTCCTGGTTTTCGGACGCAGGATTCTCGTAGGAGTATCTCGCAAAAGCATGATTTTCAAGCTCTTCGGCCTCAGCCCCGAGGAGGTGCTGCCGGCGACTCAAGCAGTCCATTTCGCCGCCCTTGAGAACGGGGCCTCAATTCTCAGAGTCCACGACGCCACGGAGGCCTCACAGACCGTCGAGATCTTCAGGCGCCTGTCATAGCGGGCTTATTCCGGGAGGTCCGGCAGGCGGAGAAAGGGAGCGCGGATGTTGCGGGTCGCTCCGTCACGGAACTGGACTGTGAAAGTCGTGAAGTCATCACTCGCCGCGATGACCTGACCCTCCCCGAAGATATCATGGATGACCGTGTCTCCGATGCTGAAAGGGCTTTCGTATACGCTTCGCTCCGAGGAGAAAGGATCTTCCCCCAGGTCAGCACCCTGAGAAGCCGGCCCGTAGGGTGCCGGGGTACCATAGAGTTCCTGGTCAAGGACGTGGACGAGATTCCTCGTCCCACGCCAGAGTTCTTCCGGGATGAAACCTTCCGTCACCAGCATATTCTTCTTTATCTCCGCAAGGAAACGCGAAGGATATTTATTCATCTTCGTGCTCGAATTGAAGCCCTCTGATTCGGTGAGGAAGAGGGCTTTTTCCGCCCTTGTCACGGCCACGTACATAAGCCGCCGTTCCTCCTCTTCGCCACGTTTCTTGCGGTCACGCAGAGACCTCATGTTCGGGAAAATCCCCTCGCTGAGGCCGATGATGAAGACGTATGGGAATTCCAGGCCCTTGGCCTGGTGAATGGTCATCAGTTTCACCGACGGGGTATCACTCTTATAATCCGCATTGGTGTAGAGCGCTATTTCCTGGAGATAGTCAGACAGCGTCACATAGTCCTCCCTGTGGGACTTCTCATAGAAGCGGACGGAAGAGAGCAATTCTTCGAGGTTTTCCAGCCTCTCCTCATCCTGATCCTGGCGCAGCTCATCTTTTAGGCCGCTGCGGTCCAGCAGGCGGTTGAGAAGGTCGGAAATAGAGGCGCCCTCGACCGCCCCGTCAGGAGAGAGCATGGACCTTCCTTCCTCGATAACCTTGAGAAAGTCCATAGCGCCCTGCTTGGCGATCCCCGTGAGTCCGATATTGTCCCTCAAGGCCTGGAAGAGGCTTCCTCCCGAAACCGAGGCAAGCGACTTCAACTTGTCCATGAAGGTCTTGCCCAGCTTCCTGGACGGACGGTTTATCACCCTCATGAAGGCAATATCATCAGAAGGATTGTTGACCAGACGGAGATATGCCATGGCGTCTTTAATCTCCTTCCTCTCGAAGAAGCGGGTTCCGCCCCAGACAGCATAAAGGATATGAGAACGTATCAGTTCCTGTTCTATGGCTCTTGACTGGTAAGAAGAGCGGTAAAGTATGGCGAAGTCTCTCGGGGAGGCTCCGGCGGAAATCAAGGCTGAAATCTGTCTTGCAACCCATTTCATCTCCGCCGACTCTGATTTTCCATGGAAATGGACGACCGCCTTTCCTTCTTCATTGCGGGTGAAAAGGTCCTTCGGAACGCGGAGCCTGTTGTTGGCTATCACAGAATTGGCCACGTCAAGGACATTCGGAGTAGACCTGTAATTCTCATCCAGAACGATGTCCTTGTCATGAGGGAAATCAATGAACCTGGAAGGCCTGGCCCCTCTCCATTCATAGATACATTGGTCCGGATCGCCTACCGCGAAGAGATTATGGTGCTTTCCCGCAAGGGTCTCGATGATCTCCCAGTTGTCGTCGTTGCAGTCCTGGGCCTCGTCCACCATGATATAGTTGAGCTGGCTCTGCCAATATTCCCTTGCATCGGCGAAATGGGAGAGGATGTACTTGGTGAAATTCTCTATATCATCGAAATCCAGGGCATAGTCCTTCATCTGGCGATAGAGGTAGGAGGCGAAGTTGCTCTTGAGCATCTCTTCCGAGAACTTGATCCCCGGAGTCATGAAGGAAGAGATGTATTCTGGCGAATCCTTCTGGAGAGAAATTTCCGTAAGAAACTGGCGTACAGTCTTTTCCGTCCGCTTTATCCCAAGATCGTCCATGCAGGCCTTGGCCAGCTCTTTCTGGTCTTCCTCGTCTATGATGGTAAAAGACTTCGGGAAGCCGAGGCGGTAGATCTCCTTCCTGAGCAATTTGACGCAGAAGCCGTCGATGGTGCAGACGAAATCATTGTAGTCGCCGCTGTGGACCATCTCCGCAATCCTGATACGCATCTCGCTAGCCGCCTTGTTGGTAAAGGTGAGGCAGAGGATGTCCGCCGGGTCAATCCCGAGCACATTCACGAGATAGGCATAGCGGTAAGTCAGAGCCCTTGTCTTTCCTGTCCCCGCACCAGCTATGACGCGGACCCGGCCCTCGGTGGCTTTTACAGCCTCCAATTGCCTGCTATTAAGAACTTTGAGAAAAGACAGGTCCGGCATAGCTAAAGACGGATTCCTTCCTTGTCCATGGCGGCGAGGGCTTCGAGATGGCCCTCGTAGGATACGTAGCCCAGGCAGTCCTTAAGAAGATAGAGCGTGAAGCCGGCCTTCTTGAGATCCTCACAAGTGTTGCGCACGCAATACTCCGTCGCTATCCCGCAGACATAGACATTCTTTATGTCCATGAGATCGAGCACCTCGCCGAGGCTCTGGCCTCCTGCATTCAGGGCCTCGAAGCCTGAGTACTGCTCCTTCATGGGGTCGCGACCCTTGAGGAAGGTCAGTTCCGGCCTGGAATAAGGTTTCAGGTCGGAATGGATCTCAGCCCCGCGGGTGCCTTCGACGCAATGGGCGGGCCACTCCCCTCCCTGCTCCTTGAAGGAACAATGGTTCTTCGGGTGATGGTCGCAGACGAAGAGAATCGGGAAACCGGCTTCGATTACATCCGGTCCGTCAAGTTCCTCTGAAGTCATGCGGTCGACAAAGTCCATGGTCTTCTCAACGGCCTGAGAGGCGTTCTTGCAGGCCATGGAGCCGTCTATGAAGTCATAAAGCATGTCAACAACGACGAGTGCGCAGTCTTTCATGGTGTCAGTCTATCTTAAATTCGGAAATCTGTTCGTTGAGCCTCTGTATGATCTCCATCTTCTTGTGATAGAGGGGGTCGGAGATGTCGACTTTGTAGTAGTGAGGATTGATAAGACGTCTCTCCGAAGGACTGAAATGATGGAGAGTATCGTTGTAGAAAGCCTTCTTCTCGGCCAAGGTGCGTACCGGAACGATTCTTTCCCCATGTTCCATGGCCTTAAGCTGGAGCGGACGGAAGGTATAGCTTCCTGCATCGAAAGTCTTGAACTTGTACCTGTCGAATTCGTCATAGATCGTGAAGGTCTCTCCCGCGAGTATTTTCTTTTCAAGTTCGTCTCCCCTCAGACAGGTCACGTCGGCCTTATAGATGTTTCCGAGTTCAGGGTCATGCTTGGTTATCCTGTAAGTGATCTGGAAACCCGGGTTGATGAGTTTTATCTTGTCCTCCGAACGCTTCAGCACCGGTTCGCCGTCAATCTGGACCAGTTTGTAGACGTTTCCGAAACATGGCTCGGCCTTGCTCGTGGCTATGGCGTCGCCGACCCCGTAACTGTCGATCTTGGCTCCCTGGAGCTCCAGGTCGGAGATAAGGTATTCATCGAGGGAATTGGTCGCGAAAATCTTGCAATTCTCTAGACCATGGGCGTCCAGAATCTTGCGGACCTCGATACTGAGGTAAGCAAGGTCGCCGCTGTCAAGGCGGATGCCGTAGCCATATGGATATGAATCATCTATGCCGTTTTCCCTGAAGGCCCTGATGGCATTGAGAACGCCGCACTTGAGGGTATCATAGGTATCGATCAGCAGGATCAGGTTCTCCCCCATGTGGGTCTTGATGTAGTCACAGAAAGCGTGATGCTCTCCCTCGACCGAGCTGCCGTATGATGTCACGAAGCTGTGGGCCATCGTTCCGGTCGAAGGAACGTCGTTCATCACTCCGGTCAAGATGTTCGAAGTGCTGGCGCAGCCGGCTATGACGGCGGCCTTGCCTCCATACATCGCCGCCCAAGGACCGTGCGCCCTGCGGCTGCCGAATTCGCTGACAGGACGGTTTGTCGCTCTGCATACACGTGAAGCTTTGGTGGCCACAGCCATCTGATGGTTCATAATGCAGAGAATCGGAGTTTCAAGCACCTGAGCCTCTATAATAGGGCCGACCACGGTGATGACCGGCTGATTAGGGAAGGCGATTTCCCCCTCTTTCATGCAGTAGACATCTCCTGTAAATTTCATTCCGGCAAGGTAGGCGCGGAAATCGGCGTAATCCTCGCCGGGGAGAAACTTCTCGAAGAAGGCCTCGTTTTCAGCTCCCAGTCCCTTTATCATCTCGATCACCTCTTCAGTACCGCTTACCACAGCCCAGTTGTTGTTTTCCGGGGCTTTGCGGTAAAACATGTTGAATACGGCGACCTTGTCTTTTCTGCCGCACTGATAGAAGGATTTTCCCATTGTGTACTGGTACTTGTCCGAGCAATATGCGTGATTGAGCATGAGTTTCAATATTTAGACAAATTTAAGGAATTTGCAGAATAAATGAGTAAATTCGCTTAGAAACAAAACAATTCGCAAATGCCAGACATTCTTGACACTCTTTTCAAGGAATATACGAAGCAAGACGTCGCGGAAAGGAAGGAGATGAGCTCCTCTGGGAGCAACAGGCGCTATTTCCGTCTCCGCGGCGGCAACGTGTCAGTCGTCGGAGTCATAGGTACGTCTTTCGAGGAGAACAGGGCTTTCATAGAAATAGACCGCCATTTCGTAGAAAAAAATATCCGTGTGCCTAAGGTGCTCGCCGTAAGTTCTGACGGCATGGCCTATCTTCAGGAGGATCTCGGCGATGACCAGCTCTACCTGGTAGTGTCGCAGGGCCGCGAGAGCGGGGAATACAGCGACTACGAGAAGCGCCTGCTCTTCAAGGTCATGGAGATGCTTCCGAAGATCCAGTACGTCGGGGCCCAGGGGCTTGATTTCAACATCTGCTATCCTCAGCCGGCTTTCGACGCCAGGATGATAATGTTCGATCTGAACTATTTCAAGTACTGTTTTCTCAAGGCCACGGGACTTGACTTCAACGAGGCTAAACTTCAGGATGACTTCGAAAAGTTCCAGAAAGACTTGATTGAAGACATGGGGAACACCTTCATGTACAGAGACTTCCAGGCAAGAAACGTCATGGTGAAGGAAGGCACCCCGTATTTCATCGACTTCCAGGGTGGCCGCCGCGGACCTATCTATTATGATGTCGCCTCCTTCGTCTGGCAGGCCAGGGCCCGGTATCCGGAGGCGCTCAGAATGCAGATGGTCCAGACCTACCTCAGGGCTCTGAAGGGCTATACCGAGGTAGACGAGGAGATTTTCTACAAACGGCTCCGTCTTTTCGTTCTCTTCCGTATGCTTCAGGTTCTGGGAGCCTACGGTTTCAGGGGCTATTTCGAGAAGAAGCCTCATTTTCTTGCCAGCGTACCTTTCGCGCTGGGAAATCTCCGCAGGCTGTTGCTCAAGGAACCATTCAACGAGTACCCATACCTCAACCAGATACTTACCGAGATGACGACCCTCCCGCAGTTCAACGACATCGCGGAGGACAGGCGTCTGGAAGTCGGGATAGTCAGCTTCGCTTACAAGAAAGGCATTCCGCTCGACCCCTCGGGGAACGGCGGCGGCTATGTATTCGACTGCCGGTCGATCAATAACCCTGGCAAGTACGAATATTATCGTCAGTTCACGGGGAATGACAAGGAGGTGGTAAAGTTCCTGGAGGATGACGGAGAAGTATTCAGGTTCCTGGACAATGTCTTCAAGCTGGTCGATCCTCATGTCAAGAGGTTCATAGAGAGGAAGTTCACCCATCTTCAGGTCTGCTTCGGCTGCACGGGCGGCCAGCATCGCTCGGTATATTGCGCCGAAAGGCTTGCAGAGCATCTCGCCTCTAAGTTCGACGTGAAGATCAGCGTGACTCACCGTGAGCTCGGTATCGAGAAAATAGTCTGACCACATAATATTTTCATGAAAAGATTTTTCATCTATTTAGCCGTATGTGCGTTTTCCGCACTTTCGCTCGGATCCTGCGGACAGAAGAAAGCCGCCGATGAGGATCCGCTGTTCTGGACTTGGCTGTCTTACAAGGGAGCCTCGGATTTTGATTCTACGCTGACGGTCATGAATGAGCTTGGCATCGATGGAGTCATCCTCGAGGCCGGAGCAGACACCGCCAAGTACCGCGAGGCCGTCCCTATAGCCCGCAAGCATGGGGTCAAGCTCTACGCCTGGTTCATCTCCATGAATGCGGATCACTATGTCGCGGAAGACAGCCTTCTGACGAAGCATCCTGACTGGTTCAGCGTGAATCGTCTGGGTCAGAGCCTTGCGGACACCACGGCCTACGTGGACTACTACAAATTTCTCTGCCCTGCACTTCCGGAGGTACGCGAGTATCTCAACCAGAAGGTCAAGGCTATGTGCGAGATTGACGGGTTAGACGGAATTTCCCTTGATTATCATCGTTTTGTGGATGTAGTTCTGCCTACTACCCTCTGGAGTAAATATGGAGTAGTACAGGACCGAGAGTATCCGGAGTGGGACTATGGCTATCATCCTGCCATGATCGAGAAGTTCAAGGCTAAATATGGCTACGATCCTCGTGATGATGAGGATCCCGGCATGGACGAAAAGTGGAGGCAGTTCCGCTGCGACCAGATTGCCGAAGTCGCCAACCTCTTTGCACAGACCATCCATTCCTACGGGAAGAAGATGGCGGCTTCTCCTTTCCCTACGCCGAAGATGTCTGCCAGGATGGTCCGTCAGGACTGGGGAGACTGGGATCTGGATGTTGTTTTCCCGATGGTCTACACGGACTTTTACACTCTTGATCCGAGCTTTGCCTACGACTGCACGGTTGAGAATATGCGGGACAAGAAGCCTGAGACCAAGCTATATACAGGGCTTTATTTCTCTCATGACGATGAGTGGGAGATATTCGACAACATGGACGAGGCCTTCAGGGGCGGCGCACAGGGGATTTCGATCTTCACGGTCAACAATCTTCGTTCGCCTGAAATACGCGCGCGTTTCCGCGAGTACACCGACAGCGTGAAGGCCGTGCGCGCAAAGAACGGCGGCAAGATGCCTGCAGTGACGGTTCCCTCGGCAGCCGATCCTGACGAGTTCCACCATCCTGGAATCATGAAGAAGGTCAGCGAGAAGATTGCGTCCATGGCTGGCGAGCCTTCCGCGAAGCTCGGCGATTATAAACTTGTGAATGAGTTCAATGTCACCAAGTCTTATGAGGTTCTGGATAGTGTTTCGGGGAAGACTTTCCTGGTCAGCTTCTGGCATTACGGTGATGTAGTTTCGGGCTGGGACGTGGCCGAAGCAAGCACGGAATAGCTTCCTGGACAGGCTCTTGCCGAGTCATTTCCGGAAGTCATCGCGGGGCGAATTTCCGGGTGCCGTTCCGGGGCTTGTATCCAGGTTGACATTATTCTTATGAAAGCGTTGATTTTTGCCGCGGGTCTCGGAACCCGCCTCAGGCCACTTACTGACTCACTGCCCAAAGCTCTCGTAAACGTGGGCGGTGAAACTTTGCTCTCCCACGTAATCCGCCGGCTCAAAGCCGCGGGGCTGGACGACATCGTCATCAACACCTGCTTTTTCGCCGAAAAGATAAGCACCTACCTAGCCGAGAACAACAACTTCGGAATCCGGATCAGCATCAGCGACGAGCGTGGCGTTCTCCGCAATGACGCCCTATCCGCCGTGGGTGGCGCCGTATCCGACACACTCTCCTCCCCTAATGGTGCGGCCCCCGATCCACATCGCGCTCTGCATAGCGCCGCCTCAGGGCTTGTCTCAGATAAAGGTTCAGATACTTTCGATTCTCTTCCACCGATAGAATCTCCGCTTGAGACAGGAGGTGGAATCCGCTTCGCGGAACCCCTGCTCAAAGGCTCCGGCCATTTTCTTATCCATAACGTCGACATTGTCTCCGACCTTGACCTGCCGTGGTTCATCAGCCAGTCGACGCCAAACTCTCTCGCGACACTTCTGGTAAGCGAGCGGAAGACACAGCGATATTTCCTCTTCGATGACGATATGCGTATGGTAGGCTGGACCAACATTGCGACCGGAGAAGTCCGAAGCCCCTACCCGGGACTTGACCCTACCCACTACCGCAAACTAGCCTTTGCCGGAATCCACATGCTATCCGAAAAAGCATTCGGACTCTTTGGCGAATATGGCTTCGGACGCAAATTCTCCATAACCGATTTCTATATCCGGTCCTGTAAGGACTACCCTATCTACGGCATCGCACCCGACAATCTCACACTTATCGACGTAGGCAAACACGACACTCTCGCACTCGCCGACTCCTGGCTCCGCGCCAGGCAATAGCAAACCAGACACCCCCGCGAGGGATAGCGCCTGCGTGCACTGTGGAGTAGGGTCTTCGTGCTGTGGCGGGCTTATTGCGAGAGTGGGCTTGCCACGAGAGTAACACTGGAAGCAAAGCGAGGCTGGGGAATGTTTATCGGATTTTGCTTATCTTTGCAAATTGTTGTTTTTTTGTTAAAAAGATGAAATTCAGGCTGACCCGATATTGGTTTCCTGCTGTTATTGTTCTGGCCGCCGCGGTCCAGGGCTTTGGGATGAGTTTTGCCGTGGGCGGCCGGGACGCGGGGTTGGCTGCGGCACCGCAGATGGGCGCGGGCGAGGCTCGAGACACAGTCTTGTATGACAACAGCTCTATTTTCACCAAGTTCAGGGAGGCGGCGGACAGGATAAAGGCCGACTCTCTCTCTTCAGAGAGCTTCGCCGCCGACACCGCGAAAGTACTCACTGCTCGTGACACCCTAATCGCGCCGGACTCTCTGAGATACACAGACCCTTTCCGCTATAAATATTATGTCGCTCTCAACGACTCCCTGGCCCACGTCCAAACGAGGGACTCACTCAGGGCCGCCGGCGACAGCCTCGACTGGCCGAAGCTGGACTCTCTCTATTCCGCTGATTCGACGCTTCGCGCAAAGGAAGCCTTTGACAAGTGGTACGCCTCCCTCGACAAGCAGGCAAGGAAAAACTACAACTTCGAACAGAAGATGAAGAAGAGGCAGCACGAAGTGGACAGCATCCTCAACGTGAAAGACAGCCTCCTCGCCATCAGAGACAGCATTAGGGAGAACACTCCGAGAATTCTGGAGACCTACGCCCTGCCGGATTCCCTGCTCTACAAGAGAATCATCTCATGGAACAGAGACCAGTATTTCAGCAGGATGGAGATGAAACAGGTCGACACCAGCTACAATCACTATTTCTACGACTATCCTTTCGCGAGAAAAGATGTCGGCGCGACCTATCTGGGAATAGTGGGCTCGGCCACCCAGCTCTATGACTATTTCAAGAGGGACAGTCAGGAAGGAGTCTCCTTCTACACTCCATATGAGGTCTACAGCCCGTCACCGCAGACGCTTACCCAGTACAATACCAAGACCCCGTACACGGAGCTCGCCTATTGGGGAACGCTCTTCGCCAACAATGAAAGGGCCGAGAATGACATCCACATCCTCACGACTCAGAATATCTATCCGGGTCTGAATTTCCGCCTGAGCTATGACAGGGTAGGAGCCAACGGAATGCTGGAGAACGAGAAGGTCGACAACAGGACCTTCGTGGCGGCGGCCAACTATCTCGGTAAGAGGTACACGGCCAACGCAGGGTACATCTACAACAAGATGGAGAAGAACGAGAACGGAGGCGTGGTGGACGACTACTGGATCAGAGACACGACGGTCGGCTCCAGGGAAATCGCAGTAAGGCTCAACGATGCTTCCAATCTCATCAAGAAGAATACGGTCTTTCTCGACCAAACCTACAGGATACCTTTCACCTTCCTGGAAAGGCTTGGCGGAAAGAAGAAGGCCATGGCAGATACTACAGGAGGGGCTGCGGAAGATGATGAAGAAGCGGGCCCTACCATGGACGAGATTCTCGAGAGGAACGTCACGACAGCCTTCATCGGCCACAGTTCAGAATATTCGGTCTACACCAAACGCTATGAGGATCAGATTTCAAGCACGGACTCGGTCGGAAGGAGCGTCTACGACAACTATTTCATCAACCCAAGAGTCAGCAACGACTCGCTCAGGGTCATGAAATTCGAGAATAAGGTGTTCCTGAAGCTCCAGCCATGGGCCCAGGATGCCATCGTTTCCAGTCTCAACGTTGGCGTAGGAGACAAGATGCTCAATTATTATAAGTTCACGCCAAGGTCCTATATAGAGAAACCTTCCGACATTGCCTGGAACTCCGTCTACCTCTACGGAGGGGTGGCAGGACGCTTAAAGGGTTTCGACTGGAACGCCACTGGCTTCTACACCTTCGCAGGAGACGAGATCAATGACTTCGGCATAGACGCGAACGCAAGCCTCCAATTCTTCCCGTTCCGAAGGGCACGCAAAAGCCCGGTAACCTTCGGGGTAAGTTTCAAAACCTCCCTCGATGAGCCGGAGTATTACGAGCAACACTATTTTTCGAATCACTTCCGCTGGGACAATGACTTCGACAAGAAGAGCGTGACGAAGATTTCCGCGAGCCTGGACATTCCGCATTGGAACGCTCGTTTATCCGGCGGCTACGCCCTCCTCAAGAACAATCTCTTCTATGACGAGGACGGAATCATCAGGCAGAACGGTTCCGCCATGTCGGTCGCCAAGGTCGGGCTCATGAAGAATTTCAGGGCAGGCTTCTTGCATTTCGAGAACGAAGGTCTCTTTCAGGTAAGTTCGGACGAAGACGTGATGCCTCTGCCGTCGGCGGCCCTCAACCTCCGCTGGTACGGACAATTCAACATAGTTAAGGATGTCATGCAGCTCCAGGTCGGAGCCAACGCCACCTACACGACGAAATGGTACGCCCCTTCATACAGTCCCGCCCTGGGCCAGTTCATCAACCAGAAGGCCACAAAATATGGCGACGACCCTTACATCGACCTCTTTGTCAATATACAATGGAAGAGGATGTGCATGTTCGTGAAGATAGTGAACGTGGGCATGGGCTGGCCTAATGACAAGGCGGACTATTTCAGCGCAAAGGGCTACATCAGACCTCAGAGAAGCCTCAAGTTCGGCTTCTTCTGGCCATTCTACGTAAGTCCTCAGAAAAACGCCAAGGCGAAGGCCGGCGGTTCTATCGGAGGAGGTTCCGAGTCCTCGAGGTCTTCCAGCAGTTCCGGCGGTCTGACAGGAGGTCTTGGCGGGGGCGGCCTGATCGGAGGCATGAGGAATTTGTAGTCATGACCGGGAAAATGAGGAATTTGTAGTTATGACCGGAAGTCAGGGCAATTTATAGGCATGGCAGGAGAGAAAAGCAATGGAAGGACCAGAAGGGTTCTGATAATTTTGGCGGCGATAGCACTCGCGGCAGGAATCATCGAAGCCATCATCGGGTACGAACGCGGCAAGGGACCCCACAGACACGAGCTCGAGTGCACCATCTGCCTGGAAGGCTGGAAATCGCCCAAGATCAATTATTGCGCAGGCTTCGAATACGAACTACTCAAGCGTTACGCCAAAGACAGCCGGCGGAATGCGGACATAAGTCTTGCAAAACATCCGCGGAGCGTCATAGATTCGCTGCAATGCGATGACTCAACGCTCGTCATCGCGGTCCTTCCGGCAAGCGACACCCTTGTCCTGGCCGACAGTCTCCTCACGACCGAAGCGCTCATTGACGGGATGGTATGGGTCATGCCGAAAGACTCAGAGAGGGAATTCAAGCATGTCACCGACTGGCTTGGAAAGTTCCAGACTTCGGAAGAATACGAGAACATGGTGTCGAGGTTTTCTCCTTCCTACAACCCCTTCGCCAGAATCAACAGAGGCGGGAAATACGCGAACGTGAGCCCCTATGACTCTCTTTTCATAAAATATGCAAAAGAAATCGGCTGGGACTGGCGTATGCTCGCGGCCTTGTCATGGAAGGAATCCAAGTTCCGTATTGAAGCCGTCTCCAGAAGAGGTGCGGTAGGCCTGATGCAGATGATGCCGCGCACGGCCGATAAATATGACATCAACAACATGCTCGACCCTGAGGAGAACATCAAGGCCGCAGCAAATCATCTCGGCAGACTGAAATCCATAGTGAAAAGGTATGCGCATGGCCAGGACAACCTCATGAAGATGACGCTCGCGACCTACAATGCCGGAGAAGGAAGGCTGGCCGACTGTCTGAAATTCGCCGAAGAGAATGGTCTGCCCCATTCCACCTGGGATGAACTCGCGGTAGAGGTGATTCCTAAAATGAGGCGGGATTCCGCAGAAGCGGGAGCCGCCCCGGACTCTTCTCTGAGCCTGGGCTTCTTCAAAGGCACCGAGACCATCCGATATGTAGAGGACATGGAGGCCCTTTACCGGACCATCTGCGCTATTGCGCCCGCACAGTCTTCGCAGGGTCAACCCGCGAAACGAAAAGACACGGCAGGAGCAAAAGGAGCATTATCGCCAGCCAGGAAACAAGGTCAACCCCGAAAATAAGGAGAGGATCGACGTGGACAGGCACCCAGGAGAGAAAATAGTTCTCCGGATTGAGCCTGATAAAATGGGTCGTTCCCTGCAGCAGACAGAAGGCGAGCGCCAAGCCGTTTCCGAGAGCCATGCCCTTCAGCACCAAGGCTGAAGCCGCCCTGAGGAAGGTAGCTGAAATGTCCCTGCTGGTCATCCCCATGGATTTGAGGATGCCGATGGTGGAGATGTTCCGGAAAAGCATGATAAGCAGGCCGGAAATCATGTTGAAACCAGCCACCAAGGTCATCAGGATCAGTATCATCAAGACATTGAGATCTATCAGATCAAGCCAGGAGAAGATGTTCGGATAGGTCTGGATAAGAGAGGTAGCCACCATGGGGCAGAAATCGTCTCCATATTCATACTCTATCTCTCCGATTTCATCAGTGGCCGCCGAGATAGCCTCCTTGGACCTGAAGCCCTTGCGGAGGGAGATCTCAAGACAAGAGACCGAGTCCTCAGGCCAGAGGTTGACTCTCTGCATATCCTTAAGAGAGGCGTAGACGAGCATCTGGTCGTCAGTATTCAGAACACTCGGATAGATCTCCCTGACCTTGAATTTTCTCGCCCTCACTCTCTCGCCGACAAAGAAGGCCGTCAAGTCGTCCCCGACCTTAAGCCCCAGCTGGTCGGCAAGATGGGAAGGAACATAGGCTCCGAGGCTGTCGGGACCGTCGGGCAGGCCTTTGAAAACCACGCCTGAGATATTGTCGTTCTGTTTCACTATTCCGGCCCGGTAGACGGTCGGGACAATCTTGTCCACATAGGGCAGAGCCTCAACCTTCTGTAAAAAAGAAGGATTACGTGGCAGAGGATTAGTCCCGCTCACGTAATCCATCGTAACCGGCATCAGGCGGACATCGCCTGCGAGCTGTGAAATGGCGTCTCTCAACTGGATCCTGAAGCCTCCGGCCACGGAGACCGCCAGAATGATGACAAAGAAAGAGATGGCCATGGAGACCATGGCCAACTTTCCTTTGAAGCGCAGCTTGCGTGCTATGAAGCGCGAAGCTCTCATCTCTTAAACTACCAGATATGCACCCTTTCGGACTCCGGCATGTACATAGGGTCTCCTTCCTTGATTCCGAAGGCGTCGAAGAAGGTCTGGAAATTCTTGAGGGAAGCGTTGACTCTATTGACAGCTATAGAATGAGGATCATTCGTGGTAGCATACTTGATCTGCTCGTCGGTGATATTCTGAGCCCAGACTGTTGCATAAGCGATGTAGAAACGCTGCTCAGGAGTGAAGCCGTCGATGAGCTTGCGAGGCTTGCCCTCGATTGCGTTCTCCATTGCCGTGTAGGCGATAGAGAGTCCGCCGTGGTCACCGATATTCTCGCCGAGAGTGAGATGGCCGTTGGCATGGAGACCTGGAAGCACCTCGATGCTGTCGAACTGTGCGGCAAGCTTTTCGCCCTTCTCATGGAAGAGGGCCGCATCCTGAGGAGTCCACCAATTGTTCATGTTGCCGTCTCCGTCGAACTGACTGCCCTGGTCGTCAAAGCCATGAGACATCTCGTGTCCGATGACGACTCCGATCGCACCATAATTGACAGGGTCATCGGCGTCAGGATTGAAGAAAGGAGGCTGGAGAATGGCCGCCGGGAAACAGATCTCGTTGGTGGTAGGGTTGTAATAGGCATTGACAGTCTGAGGAGTCATCCCCCATTCCGTCTTGTCGGTCGGCTTGCCGAGCTTGGAGAGATTGTCCTGCAGAGACCACTCCGAAGCGGCGACGAGATTGTCGTAGTAGCTCTTCGCCGGATCGATTGAGAGCTTTGAGTAATCCTTCCACTTGTCAGGATAGCCGACCTTGATGATGTACTTGCTGAGTTTCTCCCTGGCCTTGGCCTTGGTTGAGTCGCCCATCCAGTCGAGGCTGTCGATGTGCTCGCCGAGAGCCGTCTGGAGATTCTTCACGAGGGCGATCATCTTCTGCTTGCTGGACTCAGGGAAATATTTAGCAACGTACATCTTGCCGACGGCCTCTCCGAGGATGCCATCTGGAACGGACATGGCACGCTTCCAGCGCGGACGTTGCTGGGTGACGCCCCTCATCTGGGTGCTGAAGAAATCGAAACTGGCCTTGTAGAAGTCATCGGAGAGATAGCCGCAGGCCCCCTGGATGAGAAGACCGGAAACATAGTCCTTAGCCTTCTGGAGATCAAGCGAAGGAAGGTAGTCTGAGAGGAAGGCGAAATAGTCAGTCTCCCCTACGCTCAGCTTGTCCTGGTCAGGAATCGCATAGCCGGCGAAATACTCCTTGAACGGGATTCCCGGATACTTGGCCTCGAGTTCTGCCGTGCTGCAAGGATTCCATCCGGCCTGGATGTCTCTTTCCTGGACTGAAGTCCACTGATGTTCGGCAAGGGTCTGCTCTACGCCCAGGGCGTTCTCGGCCGCCTTGTCAGGGTCGGAATAGCCGGCGAGGGCGAAAATCTTCTTCAGGAAGGCGAGATAACCTGCCTTGAGATTGTCATTGGTCTTAAGGGTGTAGTAGTCGCGGTTGCCCATTCCCAGGCCGCTCTGACCAAGATAATAAATCTGCATGTCGGAATTGGTGAGATCCGCGCCTACATAGCCACCGAAAAAGCCGTCGAAACGATTGCGGGCCATTATGTCCACCAGATCCTTGACGCTTCCCGCCGCGGCAATCTTCGCGAGGTAAGGCTGAAGAGGAGCTGCGCCTTCCTTGTTGAGCCTGACGGAATCGAGGCCGGCCTTGTAGAGGTCCGAAATCTTCTGTTCGTCGGTTCCCGCCGCATAGGTCTTGGCCGCCATTTCCTTGAAGAGGTCATTGATTCTCGTGATATTGTTCTCCCTGAGTTCGTCGAAGGTGCCGAAGCGGGCGTACTCGGCCGTCAGAGGATGTGCCTTCTGCCATCCGCCCGTCGCATACATGTAGAAATTCTGTCCGGGAGCGTAGGAAGTGTCGAGGTTGGCGAGATTTATCGCCGGAACCTTCTCCTCCGTCTTAGGGCCGCACCCGGCGATAATCATCGCTGTCGTAGCCATTGCAATAAGTGCCTTGTTCATATTATATTAGATTATTAGTCCTGATATTCCATAGCCATGGGGCCGGGACCTCCTCATGCCCGGGCCCGATTTTGCGAAGTTAATGAATTTTGGCGATATTTGCGCTTCGATTTCGCATGATATAAGATGGAAGAACTTCTCGCCGAAGGAAAAAGGTTCATAGACTTCTTAAAAAAATGGATGCTGCCGATCGCCATGGCCGGCGGAGTGTCGCTGAGCCTGGCCCTGCACTTCGTTCCCTTCCTCAAGCCTCTTGAGAACAGCGTTGATTCTTTCAGCGCCGAAATACAGCCGGCCCTCATCTGCATAATGCTCTTCCTTCAGTTCATCAAGGTCTCTCCATCCGACCTGAGTTTTCATCGCTGGCACGCGATTCTTCTCGGAATCCAGGCCTTTCTCTTCGCTGCCATGGCCCTCTTCGCCGTGATGACAAAGGGGAGCGAGGCCAGCATCCTCTTCGAGAGCGCGATGATCTGCTTCATCTGCCCAACAGCCGCCGCGGCAGGGGTCATAACCATGAGACTTGGAGGCGACATGGCCCAGACCATTACCTACGTAATTCTTGACAACCTGATGGCCGCCTTGCTGATTCCATGCGTGATTCCTTTCGTGAATCCGGTAGAAGGCTTCAACTTTTTCGGGAGTTTCCTGAGAATTCTTGCCAGGGTCTTCTCGATTCTGATTCTTCCTTCAATCCTTGCCTGGGGTATCCGCTATTTCTGGAAAAGGCTCCACGCTTTTCTCATGAGGTATGTCGGCTGGGCCTTCTACGTCTGGGGCATAGCCCTCTTCTTCTCCCTCGCCCTCGCCACCAAGGCGCTGATAATCAGTGGTATCAGCTACGCCATATTCATTGCGCTGGGGCTTATTTCCCTTGTCTGCTGCCTTATTCAGTTCGTCCTGGGACGCCGTCTCGGCGGCAAATATTACGATCATGCCGTGGCCATAACAGCCGGCCAGTCCCTTGGTCAGAAAAACTCCGGCTTCATCGTCTGGCTCGGCTTCAACTTCCTGACTCCTGTGTCATCGGCGGCCGGCGGCCTCTACAGCATCTGGCAGAACATCGTCAACCAGTACCAGCTCTACCAGGCCGCTAAAAGAAAGGCTAAGACAACTGTTTGAGCCTCAAGCTGGCAGCTTGTTTCTGCTGGGGGGTCTCGCCATATTTCACCATCATCTCGAGGTACTTCTTCTCCAGCTTGGCGTTCTTATCCTTCCTTGCAAGAAGGATGCAGTTCTGGATGGCGGTCAAGTCGTCCTTCTTGATTTTGAGGACCTTGTTGTAATATTTCAAGGCCGCCTTGCTGTCATTCTCGGCAACCAGGAAATATGAGCCCATATTGTCGAGGAAGAGGACGTTCTCAGGTTCATAATTAAGCATACGCTCCGATATGGACATGAAGGCATTGTACGACCTGGCGCTGGCGTTGCGGAAGAAAGAGACACAATACTCCTGGATCATGGCGTCGAAAAAATCGGCATCGACCTTCTCCATGTCAGGATAGATCCATTCAGGCTTCTGAGTGCCGTTGTAATCGATCAGACTGATTATCGTCATGGTGGCGATATCCGGACTCTCCTTCTCGTAGGCGACATAGGCCGAAATCTTGTCAACCCTGAAATCAAGTCTGTCAGGGTACTTGTCTATGGCCTTGTCTATCTCTTTCACAGCCTTGCCGAAGAGGTCATCGTCGTAGAAGGTCTCCTGGAAATACTTGACCGGATTCCCGGAGCTGTCCTTAAGCTCGATGATAGGCTTCTGGCCGAGAAATTTATCCTGGGTCTTCGCAACCGCCTGCGTTGACTGGGACTTAGTGAAATAGTAGAGGAAACGGTATGCCATCATGTCAGGGTCATCCGGATAATCGGTCTGCCAGCGGTCAAGAAGGGTTTCAACCCCGACTCCGGCGGTTCCAAGCTTATTGACGAGAAGGTTGTACCTTTCCGCATACTGTTCACGGGCAGGCTTCTGTCCGGTCTGGGCAGAGGCCGAAATAGAGATAAGGACGGCAAGAGCGGCCGCCATGAACATGGATATCTTCATATTGATTCAGTTTCTTTAATGTCCATCCTGATGCGTCTTGACTGAGGCATCAGATTGTTGGTTCTCGTTCCGAGATTCTTGACGAAACCAAGCGGGAGGCTCTTGAATGTGATAAGAAGCAGCCCTCTCGGAGCGTCCTGGAAAAGTACCGGATCCCGGTGGAGGAATTTAAGGGCGGCTGTATAGTCCGCTTCCTGCCTGTTGAAGGCCTCCGGAGAGAGGTCCAGGCAATGAGCGAGGTCATCGTCAGGGACAAGGTCCTCTCCTTTAATCACTCCGACGGCAGTTCCGGCCATCAGGGGCCTTAGCACGGAGATTGCCTCGACGTCGGCGGCCACGGCCTCAGGAATGGCCGCTATGGTTTCATGATGCCGGAAAAGGCGTACCGGAACGCTGAAAAGGGCGGAGAGCTTATCAGCGTCTTTTCCACGCAATTCCGCATTGCAGCCAGGAGCGGCGGCGCCCCTGGCCTTCTTTCCGAAGGTGGCAGGCTCCGTCCTCCTCCGAGGCTCCGCCTCCCCTTTCTTTTTAAGTACGGCGCAATACTGCCCCTCCCCTTTTACCATGCCGGGAAGCAGGCTGCAGCCGTTCTCGGTTTTGAAGAGCCCGGGATAATTCTCTGTTGCCGGGACAGGACAGGCTCCGCCGGAGGCGCCGCTTAGAATCTCGGCTCCGAGTTCCGCGGCTATCCAAGAGACATTCCCATCATTCTCCCTCTTATTGAAGGTGCAGGTTGAGTATACAAGTATGCCGCCCTCCCTCAGGCAGGGCCAGGCATCGGCGATAATCCTGCGCTGGCGGGCCTCGCAAAGGGCGACAGCTGACTCCGACCACTCGGTCTGCGCCTCAGGGTCCTTACGAAACATTCCCTCGCCGGAACATGGCACATCAGCGACTATCACGTCAAAAAAGCCGGGAAGCGCGGCGAAGGCCTTCGGGTCACAAGATGTGACAGCTACGCGTGGGTCTCCCCAGAGACCCACGTTGTCCCGAAGGACAGCGGCCCTCTGGCGCATGACTTCGTTGGCAACTAGAAAATAGTCGGCGCCCTCTTCTTTGAGAGAAGCGGCTATGTCGGTGGTTTTCCCGCCCGGGGCGGCGCAGAGATCCAGCACCCTCAGCCTGCCTTCAATGTGAGATACGGCATCGCGGAAGGCCTGGCCGACAAACATCGCAGAAGAATCCTGGACATAATAGGCCCCCGCATGGAAAAGCGGGTCGAGAGTGAATTGCGGACGATGGTCCAGCAATAGCCCATGCGGACTCCACGGAACTTTCTCCGAGCCTTCCGCAAAGGCCTCACCGACGGGATAAGCTCTTGGTGGATTGAGCCTTACAGATACTGAGGCCGGGCAGTCGAGAGCCTTGGTCACGACCGCGGCATTTTCCTTCCCCACGGCCTCCTCCAGCATATTTATGAACGCCTTGTCTAGCACCCCTCTGCCCTAGCCTCTGTCCTTACCTTCTTCCGAAGAGCCTGAAGAGTCCGCGCCCGTGGCATACCCTGTCCCGGACGAGAAAGCCGAAGGGTCTACTCCGGCCTCCTTAAAGACGGACGGGTCAATCCCCTCCGGAATCTTTCCGTCACACAGGGCGGCTATTCCGTCTACGATCTTGTCAACCCCGTCCTGGAGCTTGCCGCCGAGCATCATCCTCATCATGAAATTGAGATCGGCGTCAAGATCGATATGGAAATCGGTCTTGTCCATGGCTCCGTTGCTTGAATCAAAGCAGAGGTTGACATTGAATGAAAACGGAGCGCCATTGTCGGAGTAGCTTATTCTTGAATACGGGACTCTGTCTGAGACCTTGACTCCGATGGTGAAACCCTGCACCGTAGTCTCAAGTGTGTCAAAATCGGCCTTGACATTACCTCGTTTTTCTTCCGGAAGCATGTTAACGAAGTTGCGCATGTCCGTGAACGCCATGAAAAGGGCGTATGGCGGACGCGAAACTACCGCATGCTTGCTCTTGATTTTATATGCCATAACCTATAAAGTTCAGTCTTTCAATTATTCATCAAGCCCCTCCTCCCGGTCTTACTCCCCAGCAAGGCCCTATTCATTATTCCAGGTCGAAGGGGACAGACGCCACAGCGACAAGACGCTTCTCTGAGCTTCGGTGACATAACCCGCGCTCACCGCAGCGCTGATGAGAGACTTGTAGTCGGTCAGAGTTACGAGTTTCACGCCTGCCTCTTTGAAAGCCGTCTCGGAAACATCGAAGCCATAGGTAAAAATGGCGGCCATGCCGAGCACTTCGGCCCCGGCTTCTCTGAGAGCCTTGACGGCGGCAAGACTGCTCATGCCCGTCGAAATCAAATCCTCGACGACCACAACCTTCTGGCCGGGGCTCAGCAAGCCTTCAATCTGCGAACCCGTGCCATGATCCTTTGGCTTAGGACGAACATAGACAAAAGGCTTGTCCAGCCTGTCGGCGGCGAGGATTCCGTGAGCTATGGCTCCGGTCGCGACACCGGCCACTACGTCAGCGCCGGGGAAAAAATCCTGAACCTTGTCAGCAAGGGCAAGGGCGACCTTCGAGCGCAGATGAGGATATGAGAGTATTTTACGATTGTCACAGTAGATCGGGGAATGCCAGCCCGAGGCCCAGATGAACGGATTATCAGGGCGCAGGAGAACCGCCTTGATCTTCAGCAGGTCCTCAGAAAGCCATTTTTCTGTCTTTTCCATCTTGCTTGTTTTTGTTACCTTTGTGTCATCGTACAAATATAGCAAAAATCGTGCGTCAATATGCGCAAAATTTACTTCGAAAAGAGATGTATATCTATATGCCGCAATGACGAAGAGGTGCTCTCTGATCCCAACTCCGTCGAATTCCACGTCGGGGATAAGATAGATATCCACGCTCTCGTCGGTCTTTTCGAGGCCAGCGCCACCCTTAGCAGAATCTACATCCCGACAGATGACGTCGATGGAACATATTCCCGCGTGTGCTCCGAATTCAAGGAAGTCAACGCGGCCGGAGGTCTGGTGCGAAACCGGCGCGGAGACTACCTTCTCATAAAACGCGACGGGCTGTGGGATCTTCCTAAGGGACACCAGGAGGAAGGAGAGGACATCGGGGCCACAGCTGTCCGGGAGGTGAAGGAAGAGACAGGGGTGGACGAGCTGAAGCCTGGGGATCTGATAGTCGTCACGGACCATTGCTACAAGCGCAATGGAATATGGCACCTCAAGCATACATGGTGGTTCGACATGCTCTACACAAATCCGGTCGATCTGACTCCTCAAAGAGAGGAGGACATTACCAAAGCCGTATGGGTCGCGAAATCCAGCCTGCCGCCCTACCTGAAAAACACATACCCTTCGATTCAGGAAGTCTTCCGCGCCGCCAAAGTTTAGGCGGGCTCCTGGGCGAAGTGCCTGAGGGCCGGAGAGAGGCAGTGGCGGGAGAAATTTTCAGAGAGGGATGAAACAAATTCCGTATTTTGCCGTATATATTATTACTTGCCGAGAGGCAAACGGTAATAATAAGCATCAATATCACAATGAAGTTATCCCAATTCAAGTTCCAGCTTCCAAAGAGCAAGATAGCCGCAGAGCCGGTAAGGTGGCGCGACGAATGCAAGTTGATGGTACTCCACAAGAACAGCGGTGAAATAGAGCACCGCCAGTTCAGGGACATCATCGATTATTTCGGCAAAGGCGATACCTTTGTTCTCAATGACACAAAAGTCTTTCCAGCAAGGCTTTACGGCAACAAGGAGAAGACCGGAGCAGATATCGAGGTCTTCCTCCTCCGCGAGCTTAACAGGGAGCAGAGGCTCTGGGATGTCGTGGTCGACCCGGCCAGGAAGATAAGAATCGGAAACAAGCTATATTTCGGAGATGACGAAAGTTTGGTAGCCGAAGTCATAGACAATACGACCTCGAGAGGCAGGACCCTGCGTTTCCTCTACGACGGTCCATATGAGGAGTTCAAGAAGGCTCTCTTCAGCCTTGGGGAGACTCCCGTTCCGAAGTTTGTCAAGGAGAAGATCACTCCCGAGGACGCTGTAAATTATCAGACGATCTTCGCAAAGAACGAGGGCGCTGTCGCCGCTCCCGCAGCCGGTCTCCATTTCAGCCGCGAGCTCTTCAACCGGATGATTCTCAAAGATATCAACAAGGTCTTCATAACCGAGCACATGGGTGTAGGCTATTTCCGCAAGGTGGATGTCGAAGATTTGTCAAAGCATAAGATGGAATCCGAACGCCTGATAATCACGCCTCAGGCCGCGGACGAGATCAACGCCGCCAAGCATGCCGGACATCAGATTCTGGCCGTAGGAGTCACGGTCGCGCGCGGACTCGAGACCTATGTCACCACCAACGACGAGGTCAACGCTTTCGACGGCTGGACCAACAAGTTCATCTTTCCTCCTTACAGGTTCGCCGTTCCTACCGCCCTTGTCTCCAACTTTCACATGCCTTGCTCTACCATGCTCATGTCCGTGGCCGCCTTCGGAGGCTATGAGAATGTGATGAATTGCTATGCGACAGCCCTTGAGCAGGATTATCGGTTCGGGCCTTACGGAGACGCTCTCCTGATAGTCTGAGGTGCTTCTTCAGCAAGCCTTTCGCCCGAGGAGACAGGGTGCCGTACAGGTCCGGGGCCGCATTCAAGGGGCCGGAGAAGACAAAAGGAGTTAAAATAAAATTTAACAAGGTTAAAAATCGTAAAAAAGTGACCTTCCGACTCTGGAACGGGTCACTTTTTCTTTTCTTTCAGCCAAGCAATGTATATTTTTACTGACGCGTGTTCAGCAATATTGCTATGCCATGAAAAGAGATGAACTGGTGGCGATCTGCGCCATGAACAAGATTTTCGGCTACAAGCCGAAGCTGGGGCTGGACCTGATGGATAGCTTCGGCTCCGCTTCTGAGGTTTTTGCGGCTGACAGAGACCATCTGCGCAAGGTGACCGGACCATGTCCGGAATATCTGTCATACATAAGTCAGAAGACCCTCGACGAGACAGAGAGAGAGCTGGAAGAGATCGAAAAAGCCGGCAGCCGCTTCATCCCAGTCGGCGATCCACATTATCCTGAACTGCTGAGAGACTGTGCAGATCCTCCGCTAGGGCTCTATCTGAGAAGTGACGACCCACAGAACGTGGCCTTCAACGGCCGCCCCTCGGTCGCAATCGTAGGGACAAGAGATGTGAGTCAATATGGGAAAGAGATCTGCATAGCAATCGTGAAGGCTCTCGCCCGAGCCAAGCGCAAAAGCGTTATAGTAAGCGGCCTAGCCCTCGGAACCGACATCACAGCGCACCTCGCCGCCCTTGACTGCGGACTTCCGACAATCGCTGTCATGGCCACTGGCATCGACGAAGTCTACCCGAAACGCCATGAATATTATGCCGACCAGATTGCGCATGCTCCCATGAGCGGACTCGTGACGGATTATCCTCCTCACACTCCTCCCCTCGCTCCGCGATTCATGCGGAGAAACAGGATAATCGCCGGTCTGTGCCAGGCCACGATTCTTATAGAATCCAGGGTGAAGGGCGGAGGAATGTTGACCGCAGGCTATGCAAGCGGTTACGACCGGGAGCTCTACGCCGTTCCTGGCCGGATGGACGACGCCCGTTCCCAGGGCTGCAACTGGCTTATCGCCTCCCAGAAGGCCGAGGCCGTCTTCGACCCGGAGAAGCTCGTCGACTCCCTCGGGCTCGGAAGCGGGAAGAAGTTCGGAAGGAAGGACCTTGTCACGAAGGCGCGGGAACATTATTCGGAGTTTCTTCCCGAAGAGGAATGCACAGAACTCACGAAGGTGCTCTCCTTCATCCGTGAGGAGCCGGAATCTGACTATCAGACAATATGTTCTGCCCTCGGGATCGAATATTCAAGGGTGGCTTACCTCGCCGGCCTTCTCGAAGCCGATGGCTTCATCACTTCAGACTTGCTTTCTCAGTGCTGCATTAAGACGGATTTTAGTTAACTTTGCAGACAAGGAAAAATCTGCATGGGCTATTTCATAGATACACACGTCCATTTCTACGACGATGCCTACGGAGAAGACTGCGAGGCGGCCATCGGGCGCTCCGTAGCGGCCGGCGTGAAGAAGATGATCCAGCCAGACATCGATTCGAAGGAGCGCGACAAAATGTTCCGCATCAGCGAAGCCCATCCCGGGCTGCTTTTCACCATGCTCGGCCTCTACCCCGGCTCTGTCGGAGCGGACTGGGAGGAGGAGCTGGCGAAGATGGAGCCTTACTACGGCCGCGGAATCGTCGCCATCGGCGAAATCGGCCTGGACTATCATTATTCCGCAGACACCGCAGAGCTTCAGAAAAGAGCCTTCACCGAGCAGCTCCGCCTGGCGGCTTCGAAAGGACTGCCGGTCAATATCCACATGAGAGATGCCACAGAAGACTTCTTCAATGTGCTTGATGCTTGCAAGCCGCTCGGAATCAGGGGGAACCTCCATGCGTTCAGCGGCAGTTGGGAGACCTTCCAAAGGCTCGGAAGCTACGGAGACTGGTACGTCGGCATAGGCGGAGTCGTCACCTTCAAGCACGCCAAGGTGGCCGAATCCGTGAAAAAGATCCCCTTGGAGAGGATAATTCTGGAGACCGACGCCCCTTATCTCGCCCCGGAACCGCATCGCGGGCATATCAATGAGAGCTCCTACATACCTTTGATAGCCGCAAAGGTAGCCGAACTTAAAGGAATCACGATAGAAGAGGTGAGAGATGTCACCACGTCTAACGCGGAAAAACTCTTCGGAATCTGATACTACATGGATATGGAAAAAGGACAGAAATCATCAATTCTGCTGATTTACACCGGAGGCACCATAGGCATGAAACAGGATGCCTCGGACCTGACTCTGAAGCCTTTCGATTTCAGCCAGATTCTGGACGAGGTGCCGGAACTGAAGAAATTCGCCCTGAAAGTAGATTCTTACACCTTCGACCCGCTTATCGATTCTTCCGATGTCGAGCCCGTCTTCTGGCAGAGGCTGGCAGAACTTATCAGCGGAAAATATGATGATTACGATGGCTTCATTGTCCTGCACGGGACCGACACGATGGCCTATTCGGCCTCAGCCCTGAGTTTCATGCTGGACGGGCTCACCAAGCCGGTCATCTTCACCGGGAGCCAGCTTCCGATCGGAGTCCCGAGGACAGACGGCAAGGAAAACATCATATCCGCGGTGGAGATAGCTTCGGCCAAGGATGCCGACGGACACGCAATGGTCCCGGAAGTCTGCATCTTCTTCAACTCCTACCTAATCAGAGGAAACAGGGCGGTGAAGGTCAGCTCCGAAGATTTCAGGGCCTTCCGCTCGCCTAACCTTCCTGCGCTGGCGGAGGCAGGCATAAGCATCCGCTATAACACCGACCTCATACGCCACCCTCTCGACTGGTACCAGTCTCTGGGAGTCAACACGAAGCTCGACACGAGGGTATCCATATTGAAAATCCACCCCGGCATCACCCCGCAGGTAGTGAGGGACATTCTGCTGGGAGCCGAAACAAGAGCCGTCATAATCGAGACATACGGCTCCGGCAACGCGCCCTCCCGTCAGTGGTTTCTCGATGCGGTCGGAGAGGCCTGCCGGCAAGGCAAGGTTCTGGTCAACGTGACTCAATGCCTGTCCGGAAAAGTCAACATGGGAATCTATGCCAACGGGAAGGCTCTCCAGGACGCAGGGGTAGTCTGTGGCTATGACTCCACCACAGAGGCCGCTCTGGGCAAACTTTTTTACCTGCTCGGAAAAAGCTCTGACAATGAATGGGTTAAGGCGATGATGACTAAAAATCTGAAAGGCGAAATCTCTAAATAATTATTGCCGAATGAAATTTAATTGCTATATTGGCACGAAATTCTGTAGAGGCGGAGAATATTAGCCACTGACCACGGATAAAATTTTTAAAGCAAATACATTCAATTATTAAAAACACAAAAACAATTATGAAAAAAATTTTCATGATTTTGGCAGTAGCCGGTCTGATGGCCGCATCTGCAAGCATCGCTTCGGCCCAGGAAGACTCCACCGCCGCAGCCCCTGCCGCGACTGAGCAGGTAGCAGCCGGCGACCAGTCCGGAGCCAACCTACTTAACGGCACCGGCGAAGAGATTCCTCTTCACCAGGCCATCAAGACAAAGTTCATCGAAGGAGGCGCAGGCTTCATGGCGCTCATCGTCATCTGCCTTATCCTCGGTCTCGCCCTCGCTATCGAGCGCATCCTTTACCTGACTTTCTCCAAGACCAACACCAAGAAACTTCTCGCCCAGGTTGAGAAGGCTCTCGCAGAAGGCGGAGTCGAGAAGGCCAAGGATGTTTGCCGCAACACCCGCGGACCTGTAGCCAGCATCTTCTATCAGGGACTGCTCCGCTACGACCAGGGCGTCGACACCGTTGAGAAGACCATCGTTTCCTATGGCAATGTTCAGATGAGCAACATGGAGAACGGACTTTCTTGGATCTCCCTCTTCATCGCCATCGCCCCATCTCTCGGATTCCTTGGAACCGTTATCGGTATGATCAAGGCCTTCGATGCCATCCAGGCCGCGGGAGATATCTCTCCTAACGTTGTCGCCGGAGGTATGAAGGTCGCCCTTATCACGACTGTAGCAGGACTTATCGTCGCCATGATTCTTCAGATCTTCTACAACTACATCCTTGCCAAGATTGACGCCCTCACCATTGATATGGAGGATTCTTCAATCTCCCTCATCGATGTACTCACGAAGTACTCTGCCAAGAATTCGGCCAAGTAAGTTCAAGCTTAAAGCAAACCCACAATGAAAAATCTCAACAAAATATTTAAATGGCTCATGTGGGCGCTGATCATCGTCAGTGTCGTCATCCTCGTATGGGGCTTTGCGAAAGGCTACCCTGCGGTAGTGGGTGAAGGCAATGACGCGACCGTTAACGTCTTGCTCAACTGGGCCTATATAATGGTCGGAATTGCGATTTTCTGCGTAGTCGTGCTCGGCATCTGCGTAGCGGCCGCAAACAACCCTAAGAGCCTTATCAAGCTTCTGGGCGGAATTGTCTGCACCTGCGTTCTCGTGATTATCTGCTACGCTCTCGCACCGGCCTCTCCAGCCGTCGGCCTCACATCTGCAACTGAGCCTCCTACACACGCTGTGCTCAAGATGACCGACACCATCATGCTCCTTACCTATGTACTCGGCGTCGCGGCGATTCTCGCCATCATCGTCGGGGAAATCGTAAGCGCTGTACGTAATAAATAGCTCTGACACCATGGCTAAGAAGAAAACACCTGCGATTAACTCAAGCTCGACGGCTGACATTGCGTTTCTCCTTCTCTGCTACTTCCTCATGACAACCACCATGGGATCGCAGACAGGACTTCAGCGCCGTCTCCCGCCTATGCCTGACCCGAATCAGAAAGTCCAGGACCAGAAGGTCAACCGCCGCAACATTATTGTGGTGAAGATCAACTCGGCCGACAGACTCCTCGCCGGTTCAAAGCCAATGGACGTTAGCGAGCTCAAAGACGAAATTAAGATATTCCTTACCAACCCGGCCAATGACCCTAACCTTCCGGAAAGAGAGGACAAGGTTGTAGAAGGCCTGCCTACGTCATACCGCGGAGGACACTACGCTATATCAAAGGGCGTAATCTCTCTGCAGAATGACCGCGGAACCTCATACGCCGCTTACATAGCCGTTCAGAACGAGCTTGTAAAGGCAATCAATGAACTCCGTGACGATGCATCTATGACAATCTACGGCAAAAAGTTCCTGAATCTTTCAGAGGACGAGCAAGACGTTATCAAGGAGTGCATCCCACAGAACATCTCAGAGGCTGAACCTAAGGATGTAGCCAAAAAATAGGAGAACAGAATTATGGCATTCGGAAGATCTGGAAAAAAGGAGATGCCGGGAATTACCTCGAGCTCTCTGTCTGATATCGTATTCATGCTTTTGTTCTTCTTCATGGTTACAACCCAGATGCGTGAAACCGAGAACAAAGTTCAGGTAAAGGTTCCTGAGGCTTCAGAGGTTGTAAAACTTGAGAGGAAAGACCTGTCGTCATACATCAACATCGGACCTCCTATCATCTCGCTCCAGGCTCAATACGGAAATGAGCCTCGTATCCAGCTCAATGACTCTTTCAAGTCTACGAGCGACATACGTGACTTCATCGCCGCAGAGCGTGAGTCCAAGAGCGAGGCGGACCGCAGTTTCATGACTACCGTCATCAAATGCGATGAGAACGTGAGAATGGGTATCGTTACCGATGTCAAGCAGGAGCTCAGACGCTGCTCCGCGCTTAAGATCATGTATCAGGCTCGCAAAACTAATAATTAGCTTTAACCAGCATACTGAAGAGGAGGGTGACTTAGCGGTCACCCTCTTCTTTTTGTCTAAATGCCGGCAAAATACTATATTTGCTGTAATTTAATCATCACCATGGAGAAGTTAGTCAGAACTAAGGTCAAAGACCTTCTGAAAGCCGAGCCGGGCAAGGACGTACTAGCCAAAGGCTGGGTCAGGACAAAGCGTGGAAACAAACAAATAAAATTCATAGCCCTGAATGACGGCTCCTGCCTTGCCAACATACAAGTAGTGGCAGACACGAGCGTAATTTCTGAAGACGTGCTGAAGAGGCTCACCACAGGCGCAAGCCTCGAGGTAAGAGGAAAATTGGTGGCATCAGTCGGAAGCGGCCAGGCAGTGGAAATCCAGGCGGAAGAAATTGAAGTCTACGGAGACTGCGACCCTATGCGCTACCCTCTCCAGAAAAAGGACACTTCGCTGGAGTACCTGCGCACGGTCGCTCACATGAGGCCGAGGACAAACACTTTCGGCGCCGTGCTGAGAATCCGCAGCCAGATGGCCTACGCCATCCACACCTTCTTCCAGAACAAGGGTTTCGTCTACCTCAACACCCCTCTCATAACCGAGTCTGACGCGGAAGGAGCAGGAGACATGTTTGAGGTTACGACACTGGACCTCACCAAGGTTCCTATGCACGAGGGGAAGGTCGACTATTCCAAGGACTTCTTCGGCAAACGCACAAGCCTCACCGTCAGCGGTCAGCTGGAAGGCGAGCTCGGCGCTACTGCCGTAGGGGAGATCTACACCTTCGGACCGACCTTCAGGGCAGAGAATTCGAACACACCGAGACATCTCGCCGAATTCTGGATGATCGAGCCGGAAATGGCCTTCTACGAGATCGAGGACAACATGGTTCTGGCAGAGGAATTCGTCAAGTACCTTGTAAAATGGGCTCTTGACAATTGCATGGAAGATCTTGAGTTCCTCAATGGAAAATACGACAACGGCCTCATCGAGAGGCTTCAGAGCGTAATCGGAACCGAATTCCAGCGCGTCACCTACACCGAGGGAATGGACATTCTCGAAGACGCTGAGAAGAAGGGCCATGTCTTCGAATTCCCGGTTCACTGGGGCGCCGATCTCCAGAGCGAACACGAGCGTTTCCTTGTAGAACAGCACTTTAAGAAGCCTGTCATCCTCACTGACTTCCCTAAAGACATCAAGGCCTTCTACATGAAGCAGAATGAAGACGGTAGGACAGTGAGGGGTATGGATGTGCTCTTCCCTAAGATCGGAGAAATCATCGGAGGCTCAGAGAGGGAAGCATCCCTCGAAAAACTCGAGGCCAGAATCGATGAGCTGCACATGAGCCGTAAGAACCTCGAGTGGTACATCGACACCCGTCGTTTCGGAACGGTTCCTCACAGCGGCTTCGGCCTTGGCTTCGAAAGGCTCCTGCTCTTCGTTACCGGCATGGCGAACATCAGGGACGTGATTCCGTTCCCGAGGACACCGAGAAACGCAGACTTTTAATCCACTGGCCTTATGTTGGTGATCGGAATTGCTGGAGGCTCAGGCTCCGGGAAAACGACAGTCGTAAACGAACTCATCAAGCAGCTCAAGGAAAGGGTGGTAGTCATCCCTCAGGATTCCTATTACAAGGACTCCAGCCATGTTCCAATGGAAGAAAGGCAGAAGATCAACTTTGACCATCCTGAATCAATCGACTGGCGGCTCCTATGCGGACAGCTTGCTGATCTGAAAGCAGGCAAGACAATCGAGCAGCCCATCTATTCCTATATCACCTGCTCCCGGTCAAAAACAGAAACCGTAACAGTAAAGCCGGCGGACGTAATCATTATAGAAGGGATACTGATCTTCACTTGTAAAGAGCTCCGCGACCAGCTGGACATCAAAATCTTCGTAGACGCGGACGACGACGACAGGCTGATGAGGGTCATGGCAAGGGACATTATCGAAAGGGGGAAGACGGTCGAGTCTGTCATCGAAAGATACTCAAAGACCGTAAAGCCCATGTATCTTCAGTTCATAGAACCTTCTAAGCGCTACGCCGACATCATAATTCCGCAAGGCGGGCACAACAAGGTTGCCATCGACGTAATTGCGGCAACAATAGAGCGCTCCCTCAACAAGGAGCATGGAGTGTGAAGAAACTCACAGAAGAAGACAAGGCAGGACTATATATCACCGTGATCGTACACCTCACGGTGATAATTGTGTTGCTTGCCACAAGCCTCGGTTCGGCCCTCAAACACGATTCTTTCTTGATCGACTTCTCTGCAGAGCAGCCCGAAGAGCAGAAGCATGCCGCGGAGCCCGAGAAAGAAGACCAGTCCTTCGACGAGGCTATTTCCGAACGAGTCGAAGAGCTTATCAACGGGACTTCGGGAGAGAACTTCAAGAATATTGCCGTCGACCGCTCATCGGCGCTGAAAGACGACAGGGGCACGGATGCCGACCAGCTCTACAAAGATGCAGAGAATCTCGCCAAAGAACTCAACGCCGGCTTCGAGGTTGAAAACGATGAGAATTACGCTCCCATAAAAAAGAATGAACCGGAGAAGAAAACGGCACAGAAGACATATTCAGGTCCTTCTGTAGTCTCCTATTCACTCGGTGGCAGAAAGGCCAGCAAACTCCCGATTCCGGCCTACCGTTGCTACGGAGGTGGAATGGTCACCGTCATCATAACCGTGGACCCGGCCGGGAACGTGGTAGACGCGAAAGTCCAAGACGAGACATCCAGTGATGACACTTGCCTGAGGAATTTTGCAATAAGGGCCGCCAGAATGTCTAAGTTTTCTGCCGACCCTCATGCGCCCCACCGCCAGGGCGGGGATATAGTCTATCAGTTTATTTCCCAGAATTGATTTTGAAGGGGCTCACCAGAGCCGTCTTGACGTCATTGTCTACCGGAAGATATAGGCGGTAGTAGGCGTTGTCTCCGAGCTTGCTGTACCTGCCGACAAGAGCGCGAAGATAAGGAAGCATGTAAGGCTCGCTTTCCTTCCACTCAGCCTCTCCGCAGGTGATTCCGTCTTTGGCGGCGGCATAAGAACGGAACTGTCTTTCTATCGAAATTCCATCGAGGAAGGTGTCAAGGTCTTTGAAATTGTCTATGAGCACCAGCTTCGAGCGATATTTGTCAAACATTGTGGAAGCGAAGCGCATCGGAGTGGCCTTGCGGTTGCATTTGATGAAATAAGATGTAGCTCTTGTAGTGTCTACCGGAACAAAGACATCCGGGACGATTCCGCCTCCCCCGTAGACAGTCCTGCCTCCGAGCGTTTTGTAGGCCTTTGTGCTGTCGACCTTGATGCTGTCGCGCGAGAACATCTCTCCATCGGTGTAGCGGTTGTAGACCTCGTAATCATAGCCCGCATAAGGCTTCTGGATGCAGCGCCCGGAAGGAGTATAGTAACGGGCTACGGTAATTCTGATTCCGGATCCGTCTGTAAAGAAATACGGCTCCTGCACAAGGCCCTTTCCGAAGGATCTGCGCCCTATGATCACTCCCCTGTCGTTGTCTTGGATGGCTCCTGCGAAAATCTCGGAAGAAGAGGCAGTGCTCTCATCGATGAGAACCTGAAGAGGCATGTCCACGAGCTGACCGCGTCCATCCGCCTTGAAATCCTCGCGTTTACGATGGAGACCTTCCAGATAGACTATCTCGCGCTGAGGTCCGAGAAACATGTTCGAGAGGGAGAGCGCCTGATCGAAATATCCGCCGGTGTTGCCTCTGAGGTCGAGGATGAGACGGCGCATGCCTTCGCCCTTGAGTTTCTTAGCCGCCTCGTTCATTTCCGCTTGGAGATTGCGCGAAAATTTGGAGAGGCGGATGTAGCCGGTCATCCCGTCCTGAAGGATGAAGGCGGCATCAACGCAGTGTACAGGGACTTTTCCACGGGTGATCTCGAAAGGAATTTCGGATGAACCGCGCTGCACGGTGACGGTGACCTTGGTTCCGGACGGCCCGCGCATCTTGCTTACCATGGAATCCTGGGAGAATTTTACTCCGGCGATGTTTGTTGTGTCAACCCTCAGCAGCCTGTCACCAGGCTGCAGGCCGACTTTTTCGGAGGGACCCCCCGGGATGACCTCAAGCACTACGGCCGTGTCATTAGGTACATTGAACTGGATTCCGATGCCGTCGAAATTGCCGGCGAGACTGGTCTCGCTCTCTTCGAGGTCGGTAGGCGGGAGATAAATGGAATGTGGGTCGAGCGTAGCCAGACCTGCTGAAACCGCCGCCGCCGTAATCTTCTCCATATCTACGGAATCGACATAGTTCTCTCTGACCTGCTGCATGATGAGGTCGTATTTGTTCCAGTTCTTATAGCGCGAATTGAGAAGATGCTTTTGATCCTTGAAACTGTTAAATGTTATAACGGCCAAGGCACCGATGAGCGCGCCCATGAAGGCAATCAGCAGGACCTCTCCCAGTCCTTTTCTTTCATTCTCCATTGTCGAGATTATCTATGTGTACGACCTCTATGCCAGCCCTTTTGAGAAGGTCTATCCCATCCGAAAGACGGTATTCATCATGATAGACCACTCTCTTGATCCCTGCCTGGATTATCAGTTTCGAGCACTCTATGCAAGGAGAAGCGGTAACGTAGAGCGTGGAGCCCTCGCTGTTGTTGCCTGATTTGGCGACCTTGGTGATGGCGTTGGCCTCGGCGTGGAGGACATAGGGCTTGGTGACTCCATTCTCGTCTTCACAGACGTTTTCGAAGCCGGCCGGCGTTCCATTGTAGCCGTCAGAAATGATCATGTTGCCATTCACAAGGAGGGCGCCGACCTGGCGCCTCTTGCAGTAGGAATTCTTCGCCCAGATCGCAGCCATCTGGAGGTATCGCTTGTCGAATTTGGACATCTTATTTTCTCTGGTAAAGATAACGCTTGATGCTCTTCTTCGGGGTCCTCTCGAAATCTTCGCGCAGGTACTCCATCCTTCTTATAGAAGCGTAGTTAGGAATCTGTCTGTTGATCTCTGGAAGGGCGGCCGTAAGCCTTTCCTGAAGCTGCTGCGGACTCATGCCGTCCATAGAGGCCTGATTATAGTCCGGGTAGACAAGGCAGGTCAGACTCCCGTCCTTTTCCTCTACGACGAGCGAATCTACCACATAAGTGACATTGTCTACGACGGCCTCAATCTCTTCCGGATAGATGTTCTGACCCGAAGGACCGAGAATCATGCACTTGCAGCGGCCGCGGAGGTAAAGATAGCCTTCGGAATCGAGGACTCCCATGTCTCCGGTACGGAACCAGCCGTCGGAGGTGAAGGCATCCCGGGTGGCCTCAGAATTCTTGAAATAGCCGAGGAAGACATTGGCTCCCTTGACGAGCACCTCGCCCGGAATCATCTCTGGATTCTCGGAATCAATCTTGATTTCCATATTGTCAACCGCCTTACCGCAGGAACCCAGAGGATTCTTGTTCCAATGCTCATAGGCGATGAGCGGGGCGCACTCGGTCATGCCATAGCCGACAGTGTACTGGAAGCCGATACGGTGGAAGAAGGCCTCGACTTCAGGGTTGAAGGCCGCTCCACCGAGGATTATCTCCTCGAAGTTACCGCCGAAGGCCGCCCTCAGTTGGCCGCATATCTTCTTGTCTATGGCCTTGTTCAGGATAGGGACTTTGAAGAAAATCTTATTCCTGTCGAGAACAGGCTTCAGAATGTTCCTGTAGACCTTTTCAATGACCAGAGGTACTGAAATCATGATGCACGGCTTGATGTCCTTGAAGGCCTCGAGGATGATCTTAGGGCTCGGCAGCCTGGTAAGGAAATGGACATGGCAGCCCATGGTCATCTCGAAGAAGAATTCGAACATCATACCGTACATATGGGCGGTTGGCAGGATAGACACCACATCGTCTCCGGTCTTGATCTGCGGCTCGGCTGTATGGTGCGCGAAATAGACGTTGGACCAGAGGGCCCTGTACGGAATCATGACTCCTTTCGAGAAGCCAGAAGTGCCGGAGGTGTAATTGATCATTGCGAGTTCGTCCGGCTTGTCCTCGTAATAATCGAGGTCTTTCTGTTCGAAGTTGTTAGGATATTTCTTGCCGAAACTCTCGTTAAGATGCTCCCTTATCTGCTGGAGCTCCTCGGTCCTGGCGTAATAGAACTTGAAGTTGTTGATTTGGACGACAACTTCCAGACCTGGCATCTCCTCGATGCTCAGGTTCTCCCAGATGGTCTCGTCGGCGAAAAGGACCTTCGCTTCAGAATGGTTCACGAGGAAATGGATATTGCCTGGTTTGAATTCATGGAGAAGGGGCACCGGTACGGCTCCGTAGGTCAAAGCGGCCAGGAAGGCCACTCCCCAGTTCGCCTGGTTCTTGCCGCAGATGGCGACTTTATCTCCCCTCTTAAGACCACACTGCTCGAAAGCGATGTGAAGCTTTGCGATTCTTCTTGCCACATCCCTGTAGAAGAGAGTGACGCCCTTGTAATTCGACAATGCCGGAAGGTCCCAATTGGTCTTGAAACTATTCTCCAGCATCTTATTTACAGATTGGAAATCCATTTTACCTACTTTTCAAGTTTGATGTTTCGAACCTTGCCGTCGAACGAAGTCGCAGACACGGTTCCTTTTTCATTGATTTCGATCTTGCTGTCCGGTCTTATGGCCTTCGAGCCCGATAATTTAGTACGAGCCTCTCCGCCCCAGAACCCGTAGATGTTCGCATCCATGGACGTGCGGACTAGCCAATATTTCTTTCCCTTCACATCCAGAAGCTCAGGGAGGGCCTTTACGACCCCGTCAGCCTTGATGTCTTTCCACTCCTTGGGTCTCTGGCCATGAAGATTATACATGGCGATGGTATTGTCTTTATGGACGACAAGAGCCCTGTAGCCATTCTCTCCCGTGATGTCCACAACTTTCGGTCCGAGCAGGACCTCCTTTCCAAGTCCGATAGGAGAAGGCTTGACAAAGCGTCCGAGCCTGTCGAGGATATAGAGACTTGAGCCTGAACAGAAGAGAAATTGCAATCTACCGTTGGCGTAGAAGTCTATGGTTTCCACATTGCCACAGAGCCTCCCGTCAAAAGGAATACCCCAGACGTTTTTGTGGTTTTCATCGGATAGGATGATGTAGCCGTTGGTTTTCTGTTGGCTGAGATAGTTCGTCTTCCCCGTCGAGCTATTCTTCACAGGGAAGGGGCCTTCAGGAATCACCACCGAAGTATCTCTCTCAACCACAGTGGCTCCAGTCTTCGGCACGGCGATCCTGTCCACCTTCAGGCTGGAGCTCATGAGCTCGTCCTTCTTTGTTATGGAGAAGGTGAGAGGCTCGAAGGAAACGCCGTTGAGGGTCTTTTTGAAAGACTTGGCGAGGGCCGGTCTGAAAATCCGGTCGAGTAGCGGAGGAAATTCCGAAACGGAGAAATAAGTGAAGAACTGGGTATCTCCGCCGGGGATTCTGGACTGAAGTCCGTTGTCAGCGAGGAAAGCCGCCAGGTTCTTTCCATCAGCCATGCCGGCGATATAGTCTTCAAGTGCCTTCTCGCTTCCGACAGCTATCCAGCCTTCATTGAAGGCCGATGAGCTTTCTTCAGGAATGCCGAAGAGCTTGCCGAAGATGAGGTCGGTAAAGCCGGCATAAGGATAAGGGCTTATTTTCTGCTTATACTGGCGGAGGGCGTCCGCGCCGGTCCCTTTCAGTATTAGTTCCGCATCTTCCTTGCCGATGCGGATCAGGAGAATCGACTCCAGGCCGTCTTCGGCACGGAATGAAGCCTTGACAAGCTCCTTGATATCAAGTCTCTGAGCCCACTGCTCGGCGCTGACTCCGACAGAATCCCTGAATTGTTTGTTCGCGGCCTCATATTTGTCCAGGTGGCTCGTGGCGTCTCTGTATTTCTTGTAATCGTCTATGTAAGTCTTAATATTGCCTATAGGAAGAGATACGGCGAAGACTGTGTAAGGCGGAAGCTTTTCAGCCGCCTTTACTTCTCCCGGCTGGGAGGCAGAGAAGACGTTGAGAAAATAGGACGGGTCGGTTCCGAAGGAGGCATATCCTGAACCCTCGAAACGTTCCGCTCCACTCTCGCGGATAGCTATGGCAATCCAGTCCGAAATTTCAGCGAAAAATGAAGATGTACTGGCGTAGCCCGGCATCAGGAATGACTGGAATTGCTTTGAAAGATATGAGTTTGCGATAAATATCGCATCTTCTCCTCCGGCCATGGAAGCAGCCTTGTTGAAGCCCGGTTTGTCCATTACGGAAGTCCTGCCTTCTACATGGCGGAGGACAGAGGTCAGCAGATTGTCTGACGGGGAGATAAGCAGAAGATTCTTGCCCTTGAGCGGTGATGAATCCCCTGCTTTTTCCGTGCAATTGAGGACTTCGGTGTATAGACCCTCCGATTCGGCGGCGGCCTTGAGAGAGAGAGCCTGTGGTGAAAGTCCGTTATCAGAGAGATTTCCGGCTTCTACAATCAGCAGAGGCATGAGATCTCCCCTGTTATGGAGGGAGAGCACGGCCTCTGTCCTGCCGAGCGGCATGGCACCGCCCATTGCCGCCAGACTGTCGGTGAATCTTCCGAAGGAGGCACTATTTCCGGTGCCGCGGAACAAGGTTCCCAAGACTTTCGTACTGTCCGACAAGGTCTCCACGGCCTTGTCGAGTCTGTCGGTGCAGAGCAGGGACACAGCGTCCGCCGGCACAGCCGGAAGAAGAGGATAAGCCCTCACTACGGCCTCCTCTGCAAGTTCTCCCTCCGCTTTAGGTTCGGAAAAGAGCTTCGCGACAGCGATGCCGATTCCCACGGCCAGCACGGCCAGAACAACTATAAGAAATATCAGTGTCTTCTTATTCACGAGTATCTCCTTTCAATCTATTCACGAGCGGCTCGACACAATCTACACTCACTCTGTGGCGAAATACGCTTATTTGCGGTAAATTCCCTGATACAAAGATAGAGAAATATTCGCAATATCAGCAAAAAGGGGAGGTCTTAAAGGACTCATGGCCCGGCCATAAGCGACCTTATGATAACGAAATGGATGAAAATGATAAAATCAAGACGGTTTTCGTTGTATCGGAGGTATCCACGAAACTTCTCTCCGGGCAGTTTTTTACATAGATAACGTTAAAAATAAAGAATTCGTCTGTTGAAGAAGAAAAAGATCAGCCCAGGAGCCTGGAGATGGCTGCGGAGACACGTCCGAAAGAGAAACCGGAGAGGACACGGTCCATCTTGGCGGCGATTCGGTCGTTGCAAAGATTGCCGATGGAACCTTCGTGGGTGTGGTGAAGACTGCCGTGATATTCGAAGCTCCCGTCGAGTATTTCTTGGCCGACCTTCCGGTAGGCGTCACGGAAAGGCAGGCCGGAGCGGACGAGGTCATTGACCTCCTCGACGGAGTAAGCGGCCTTATACTTCGCATCCTCCATGACGTCGCGCTTAACTTTCATATTGGAGACGGCATAGACGACAATGTCGAGCACATCATCCATCTCCCCGAAAATCGGATTGAAAATTTCCTTGATAAGCTGGAAATCACGAGAATAACCCGACGGCAGATTAGCGGTAATGAGACGGATCTGATTCTCGGTGCCGAGTATCTTGTTGCAATGGGCGCGGACTAGCTCGAAGACATCAGGGTTCTTCTTGTGAGGCATGATGCTGGAGCCGGTTGTCATCGAGGCAGGAAGCTCTATGAAGCCGAAATTCTGGCTCGCGAAGAGACAGGTATCCATGGCGAGTTTGCCGATGGTCTCGGCCACGGAGGAATAGGCCATGGCCACGGCTCTTTCCATCTTGCCCCTGCCCATCTGGGCGTAGACCACGTTATAGTCCAGATCATCGAAGCCTAAGAGTTTGGTGGTCAGAGTTCTGTCAAGAGGCGCAGAAGAACCGTAGCCGGCGGCGGAGCCGAGAGGATTCTGGTTGACGATCTGCCAGGCGGCAAGCATCATGAGCATGTCGTCGGCGAGACTCTCGGCATAGGCCCCGAACCAGAGGCCGAAAGATGAAGGCATCGCCACCTGCATATGTGTGTAGCCGGGGATGATGACATCCTTGTATTCCTCACTGCTCTTCTGAAGCGTGTCGAAGAGGGTTTTCACCTTGCCGACCGTCTTCTCAATCTCCGCACGGGCGAACATCTTGATGTCGACGAGGACCTGGTCATTACGGGAGCGCCCGGTATGGACCTTCTTCCCGACTGGGCCGAGTTTTCGCGTCAGCATGAGTTCGACCTGAGAATGGACATCCTCGACATCTCCCTCGATCTCGAAATGACCGTCGGCAGCCTCCTTGTACAAAGCCTTGAGCTCGGGAAGCAAAACCTTCAGCTCGTCTTCTGAAAGCAGGCCCACGCTCTGTAGCATTGTCACATGGGCCAGGGTTCCGAGAATGTCATATGGGGCCAGGGGCAGATCCATCTCCCTGTCCTTGCCTACCGTAAATCTGTCAATGCGGGCGTCTTCATCGTAGCCCTTGTCCCAAAGCTTGTTCATATAATCAAATCTTTCAAGAGTCTGTAATAAGTCCCCGCCCCATCCAATATTTCCTTGGTCATGATGAACTCATCCGCAGTGTGGGAACGGGCCGACTCCCCCGGACCAAGTTTCACCGTCTGGAAGGCACAGAGCGACTGGTTGCTGCATGTCGGAGAGCCGAAGGCCTCAAGGCCCAGGCCGAGAGCCTCACGGACAAAAGGATGGTCCATGGGAATATGCGAACTGCCAAGTCTCGTGCTTCTCTCCTTGACCTCGCAGGAGAGGGAAGCCTTGATCAGAGAGAGAAGTTCCGGATTGGAGTAGAGACCGTTGGACCTGACATCAACCACGAAGGTGCAGGTGTCCGGCACGACATTATGCTGTGTCCCGGCATTTATCATCGTCACCGTCGTCTTCACGGGACCGAGATAAGGGCTGACCTTTTCGAATTCATGGGTTCTGAACCACTCTATGTCGGGCAGGGCCTTGTAGATGGCATTTACGCCTTCTCTTCTCGCCGCATGGCCGCTCTTGCCGTGGGCCGTGCAGTCAAGCACCATGAGCCCCCTCTCGGCAACCGCCAGCCTCATCCCGGTAGGTTCTCCGATCAGTCCGAAGGCGACGTCCCCGAGCTCCGGAAAAAGAAGTTCTATTCCCTTCCTCCCGCTGACTTCCTCCTCAGCCGTGGCCGAAAAGGCGAAACGGCAAGGATGCGGCCCGGTCTGGGAAAGTCTCTCATAGGCCATCAGCAGAGCTATCAGGCTTCCACCGTCATCGTTACTGCCAAGGCCCCAGATCTTCTCCGGAGAATCCGAAGGGTCGAAAGGGTCGCGGGTCCAGCTTGCGGCAGGTTTCACGGTGTCGATGTGCGCATTGAGAAGAACCAACGGAGTCTCGCCCTCCGGGGGCCCGAGGAGGATGTTGTCCGAGATACGCTTCGGCTTGAAGCCGTGGCTCCAGAGCCAAGATTCGAGGAAGTCGGCGGCAGCGGTCTCTTCCCGGCTGAAGGAAGGGATGCGTATAAGACTCCTCAAAAGCCCCAGATATTCTTCCGTCTGAATCATCTTTCTATTATCGTCCCCTCGCCTAAAGAATCGAAGCGGCAGATTACCACGCGTGAGACCCCGGCCGAAACGGCCGAAACGGCATTAGAAATCTTCGGAAGCATCCCGCATCCGATTGTTCCCGAGGCTTTCAGGTCCTCGAAATCGGCGGCATGGATATGCGGAATAAGAGAAGCCTCGTCCGAAAGGTCGCGGAGCACGCCGCGATGCTCGAAGCAATAGATGAGGGTGACGTCGAAGTCAGAGGAAAGGGCCATGGCCGCACAGGAGGCTATGGTGTCGGCGTTGGTGTTCAGCAGACTCTTCCCGTCAAAAGACAAAGGGGCGAGCACCGGAACGACTCCCCGGCCGATAAGACAGGAAAGGACGGCGGAGTCCACCCTGTCCACATCCCCGACATAGCCATAATCCACCGTCCCCAAGCCATCGACCTCGACAGGAGGCCTACGGTGCGAGCGGACCATGGCGAGATCGGCTCCGCAGAGGCTCACGGCTGAGAGGCCGCGGGATTGAAGTCCGGCGGCTATCTGTTTTCCCACCCCTGAATAGACCATGACGGCTACGTCAAGCATCTGGGCCGAGGTCACGCGGCGGCCCGCTATCATTGAAGATGCCACGCCAAGGGCCCCGGCGACCTTGGTCGCCCTCCTCCCGCCTCCGTGGACCAGGATGGAAGCCCTTCCGAGGCCGGCGAAAGAATTAAGGAAAGCGGCGAGCGAAGCGGCGTCTTCTACGACAGCTCCGCCGACCTTCACGATGTTCAGACCCGGCTTCATCACCTGGGATCCTCCAGCATCCTCTTGATCACGACCTCAGCGGAAATTTCCCTGTTGGCCGCCTCCGGGATGACCAGCGAGGTCGGCCCGTCGATGACAGAATCACTCACGATCATATTCCTTCGCACCGGAAGGCAATGGAGGAAGAAGGCCTCGTTGGTGGCGGCCATATGCTCCTCGTCGACTGTCCAACTCCTGTCTTCTGAAAGAATCTGGCCATAGTGCGAGACGGAAGACCAGTTCTTCGCATACACGAAGTCGGCTCCTTCGAGGGCCGCCATCTGGTCATAGGATACTTCGGCCTTTTCCACGAAACGAGGGTCGAGTTCATAGCCCTCAGGCTGGGTAAGGACGAAGTCAACCGGGGCGGCGTTCATCCACTCCGCAAAAGAATTAGGCACCGCCTGAGGCAGGGCACGAGGATGAGGCGCCCAGGTCATCACGACCTTAGGCTTGCGGTAAGACGGGTCGCCGAGATGGTGGCCGGTACGGGCGTACCAAGCCTCGTCTATGGTTATGAGGTCTGCGAAGGCCTGGCAAGGATGGACGGTCGCTGACTCAAGGCTGATGACCGGTTTACCTGAATATTTAAGGAACTCGCCGAGGATGTTTTCGTTGTAGTCCGCTTCATGGTCTTTGAGAGAGGCGAAGGACCTCACCCCGATGATGTCGCAGAAATTCGCAATGACTGGAACGGCTTCTCTTATATGTTCACTCTTGTCTCCGTCCATGACGACGCCCATCTCCGTCTCCAGCTTCCAGCTCTCCTGACCGATATTGAGCACCATTGTGTTCATGCCAAGATTCATGGCGGCTTTCTGGGTAGAGAGCCGCGTGCGCAGGGAGTTGTTGAAGAAGATGATAATCATGGTCTTGTCCGTTCCGAGACTTTTCCAGCCGAAGCGGTTCGCCTTGACCTCTTCCGCCTCGCGCAGGGCGCCCGCAAGATCGCCTATGTCAGATACATGGAGAAATTGTTTCATGCCAATACTTCTTTTAATGCTTTCAGGAATATGGAAGCTTCATCCTTTGTGAGGACGAGCGGAGCCAGGAGACGGAACATTGAAGTCCCGGCTACTCCGGTGAAAATATGTTTTTCATATAGGAGTTTCTCTCGAACCGGCTTCACACTCTCGTTCAGTTCGACACCCAGCATGAGACCGCGGCCGCGGATCTCTTTGATTTTCGGAGAAGCAGGCAGCTTCTCTTTGATGAAATCACCGACCTCCAGGGCGTTCTTCACCAGGCCTTCCTCCTTGATGATGTCGATCACGGCAAGGGCCGCCGCCATGGCGAGGTAATTTCCCCCGAAGGTCGTTCCCAACATCCCTTTCACGGCCTTGAACATCGGCGAAACCAGCACTCCTCCTATCGGGAAGCCGTTCGCCATGCCCTTGGCCATGGTGATGAGGTCAGGGGTGATTCCCGCCCACTGGTGGGCGAAGAATTTACCGGTACGGCCGCAGCCGCTCTGGACCTCGTCGAGAATCAGCACCGTCCCGTATTTCGCAGTGAGGTCACGAAGAGCCTGCATGAAAGCGTCAGAAGGGACATTAATTCCTCCGACCCCCTGGATACCCTCGATTATCACTCCTGCCACGTCCCCCTTCGCGAGTTCGGCCTCGACACCTTCAGCATCGTCAAGATTGCAGAAGGTCACCTTGTGGCAGGTGTCGAAGGGACTCTGAATCTTAGGGTTGTCGGTGACGGCGACGGCCCCCGATGTCCTGCCGTGGAAACTCTTGTGAAAGGCTATGATTCTGTCCTTCCCCGTATGGAAGCAGGAGAGTTTGAGCGCGTTCTCATTGGCCTCCGCCCCCGAATTAATCAGGAAAAGAGACCAGTCGTCAAGGCCCGCGGCCTCCCCTATCTTCCGGGCCAGCTCAAGCTGCATCGGGTTCTTTACCGAATTGGAATAGAAGCCGATTTTTCGAAGCTGTTCCGTAATTGCGGCTACATACTTCGGATGGCAGTGTCCGACGGAGATGACGGCATGACCGCCATATAGGTCAAGATATTCCTGACCCTTGTCGTCCCAGATGTGGCAGCCTTTCGCACGGACGGGCGTCACGTCAAAAAGGGAATATACATCGAAAAGATTCATAATGTTCTAAAATCTGATTGATTTCAGCCTCAGCCCGAGGCTCTCTTCAAGTCCGAAAGCAAGGTTCATGTTTTGGACAGCCTGACCGGAAGCCCCTTTGACAAGATTGTCCAATACGCTGACAACCAGAAGTTTGTCCTCGATTTTTTCCACATGGACAAAGCCTCTGTTGGTCCCGAGGGCCATCTTCATGTCAGGATTGAAATCGACGTCCTCTACAAAGGGCTCGTCTTTATAATATTCATGGTAAAGCTCTCTCGCTTCTTCCTCGGAAAGGTCGGAATCCTGAAAGGCTGAAACTATGATCCCTCTTGGGAAACAGCCTCTGAAAGGGACGAAAGAGAGGCCGCCAGTCCACGAAGAGTCCAGCCTGTGGAGAGTCTCGCGGATTTCGTGGAGGTGCTGGTGGGTAAAAGGCTTGTAGACGCTCATATTCCCGCTCCTCCAGCTGAAATGGGTGGTCTCGGAAGGCTTCTGGCCCGCCCCGGTGGAACCGGTTATTCCTGTGACGCTGACTTCCCCTGTCTTTCCGGCCTTGGCCAGCGGCAGAAGGGCGAGCTGGATGCAGGTCGCGAAACAACCAGGATTGGCAATCTTGCGGGCGCCCTTGATTTCGCTTCTGAAAGCCTCGGGCAGGCCGTAGACAAAGCCGTCGCAGTCCGCGCGGAGCCGGAAATCCTGACTGAGGTCCACTATCTTTCCGCCATACGAGGCCGGGAGTCCGGCGACGAAGCCTCTGGACTTGCCGTGTCCGCCGCAGAGGAAAATAACGTCGGCCTCTTCCACGGGGGCGTCCGCGGTAAATTTCAGTTCGGTCTCTCCATAGAGGTCCTGATGGGCGGTCCAGAGGCCTTCACCGGCATGGCTTTCGCTCTGGACGAAGGCAAGGGTAACCTCAGGATGATAGAGGAGGATTCTCAGAAGCTCCCCGGCAGTGTATCCTGCACCTCCGATTATTCCGGCCCTTATCATGCTAAAGCTCCTCCTCCAATTTTTCGCCCTCGTCTTTGTGACATGAATAATAGACTCTCAGAGGCGTAGAGGTCACCTTTATGAAGCCCTTGGCATCCTCGCTCGTCCAGCCCTTCTGCATTTCGCCATATTCTCCTAACTTGGTCTTCACAAGATCATTCGGGCTGTCGACGCCCACGGTCGAGAAGCTCCACGGACGCAGTTCCATGGTCACCTTTCCTGTCACGTTCCTCTGGCTGCTTTCCAGCATGGCCTCGATGTCCCTCATGACCGGCTCAAGGTACTGGCTTTCATGAAGGAACATTCCGTACCAGTTGGCGACCTGGTCCTTCCAGTACTGCTGCCACTTGCTGAGAGTGAACTTTTCAAGAAACTTGTGCGCGGCGATTATGAGCATAGGGGCCGCGGCCTCGAAGCCTACCCTGCCCTTAATGCCGATGATGGTGTCGCCCACGTGCATGTCCCTGCCGATTCCGTATGGCGAGGCGATGGCTTCGATCCTACGGATCGCGGCAATCTTGTCATCGAACTTCTCGCCGTTCACCGAGGAGATTTCGCCATGGTCGAAACCTATTTCAATCTGCTCGCTCCCATCCTTAGTAATTTGCTTAAGATAGGCGCTCTCGCTCAGTCCCTTGGTACTGTCGAGAATCTCCCCTCCACAGATGGAAGTTCCCCAGAGGCCCACGTTGTAGGAATATTTGAGCTTGGTGAAGTCTGCCTTGAAGCCATGAGCGTTGAGATAATCCACCTCTTCACGGCGGCTCAGGGCCATGTCGCGGGTCAAGGTAATGATTTCGATGCCGGGGGCCATGACCATGAAAGTCATGTCGAAGCGCACCTGGTCGTTGCCGGCTCCGGTCGAGCCATGGGCTATGGCATCCGCTTCCACTTCCTTGGCATAGCGAGCCACAGCCATAGCCTGGAAAATTCTCTCCGAAGAAACAGAAATAGGATAGGTCCCGTTACGAAGAACGTTTCCGAAGATCATGTACCTCAGACTTTTGGAATAATATTCTTTCGTAACATCGAGTACCGCAAACTTCGCGGCGCCGAGTTTATAGGCGTTTTCTTCATTGGTTTTCAGCTGAGCCTCGCTGAAACCGCCCGTATCCGCGCATACGGCATGGACTTCATAGCCTTTCTCCTTTGCAAGGTACATTACCGTGAAGGAGGTGTCAAGACCGCCGCTAAAGGCGACAACTACCTTTTTACTCATAACAATTCATATCTTAGTATTTTTATTCATTGAAAATAACAAGAAGGTCCGCGCGCGAGGCCCCACTCCTTCTCAGCCGAGATCCATTGCGCCGGCCTCTCTTGCATCGAGTTCGGCGTCTATCCTCTCCGCCTCCTCGATCACCTCGTCCGGGATCTTCGCCGGATAATGCTCTGCCGGATCGAAAAGCATTGCAGTACAGATACAATAGCGCCGTCCGGTTCTCTCCAGTACGTCATGATTGACACAGCCCTCGCAGCCTCTCCAGAAGGCATCGTCCACGGTCAAGTCACTGAAAGAGACCGGGAAATAGCCCAGCTCCGTGTTCATCCTCATGACCGCCGACCCACTGGTGAGCGAAAGGATCTGGGCGTTGGGCCAGCGCCTTCTCGCCAGAGTGAAGGTCATGGCTTTGATCCTCTTGGCCACGCCTCTGTTCCTGAAATCAGGATGCACGATGAGTCCTGAAGTAGTCACATATTTCTTGTGGCTCCATGTCTCGATGTAGCTGAAGCCTGCGAAACGATCTCCGCAGAGGGCGATGACAGCCTTTCTCTCGCGGATTTTCTCAGCCACATATTGATGGGTTCTCTTTGCTATACCCGTCCCGCGCACACTGGCGGCGTCCGAAATGGTTTTGAGTATCTCGTCGACGTATCTCTCATGAGAGACGTCGGCCACCATAACCTGTATTTTTTCCATTTGCTCTGGAAAGCTATAATTGTGAAGCCTGCTTAGCCTGCAGTTCCGGATGAACCCGACCTGCCTTAAGATGAGTTTGCCTTGAGGGACGAAGCTGCTATTGCTAGATGAGCTTGTCTTCCAAGCCCGGCACGATAGCAGACAAATCCTTGATGATATGCTTCCTCTGGGTCCCGTCCCTGAGGGCGATGATGATAGTGTCATCTCCGGCTATCGAACCCATGATGGTATTGCCTATTGCAATGTCGATCATCGAAGCGATCATGGCCGCATAGCCCGGTTTGGTCTTAATAACCGCTAAAGACGTTGAAAACTCGATACTTAGCACCCCTGAGGCAGTCTGGGTCTTTTCATCCTGAGTGATGGCGTCAGAGACGGTGACGGACGGGATGGTGTACTTGTAACCTGAGGGCGAATGGGTCTTGACAATCTTGAGCTCCCTTAGGTCACGCGAAATCGTGGCCTGGGTTGCGATGATTCCCTCTTTCTGCAGATAGTGCTGAAGCTGGTCCTGGTTGGGGATGGGAATGGTCGTGATCAGCCTTTTGATTGCCATCTGTCTGACTTGCTTGTCTCGCATCATATCTATTACTTGTTAAATTCGTCCGGACCTCCGGGGATTACGGGAAGTCATTTCCATGGAGTCCGAATGCAAATATGTAAAGAATATTCCAAAAATCCGAATATATATAAGAAAAATTGCAGAAATATTTTTCATAATCGTTTCATGAGAAAAAAAATTCCGATTTGTTCAGGAAAACTGTAATTTTGTAGGTTATTATTAAGGTAAGTATGGAAATTCGCAACATCGCGCTCATCGCGCATGTCGACCATGGCAAGACGACTCTTGTCGACAGGATGATCTATCAGGCTCATCTTCTCAGACAGCCTGAGAACCTCGACAAGCTGGTCCTTGACAACAACGACATCGAAAGGGAAAGAGGCATCACAATCCTGGCCAAGAACGTATCGGTCAACTACAAAGGCGTAAAAATCAACATCATCGACACTCCGGGCCATAGCGACTTCGGAGGAGAAGTGGAAAGAGTCCTGAATATGGCGGACGGCGTCCTGCTTCTTGTCGACGCCTTCGAAGGCTGCATGCCGCAGACCCGTTTCGTGCTCCAGAAAGCCATCGAAATGGGGAAGAAGCCGATTGTCGTGATCAACAAGGTCGATAAGCCGCACTGCCGTCCTGACGAAGTCCAGGAGGAAGTTTTCGACCTGATGTGCACGCTCAACGCCACCGAGGACCAGCTGGATTTCCAGACAGTATTCGGAAGCGCCAAGCAGGGCTGGATGAGCAAGGACTGGAGAAAGCCTACCGCTGACATCACTCCCCTCCTCGACACCATTCTTTCCGAAATTCCGGCTCCGGAATTCGTGGAAGGCACTCCTCAGCTGCTGATTTCGTCTCTCGAATACTCCCCCTACGTCGGCCGTATCGCCGTCGGAAGACTCACCCGCGGAGTGCTGAAGGCGGGACAGACCGTAAGCCTCTGCAAGAGATATGACGAAATCAAGAAGTGCAAGATCAAGCAGCTCATGACCTTCGAGGGTCTTGAGAAAAAGGACCAGGCCGAGGTGCGCTGCGGTGACATCTGCGCCGTGGTCGGAGTGGACGGCTTCGAAATCGGAGACACCATCGCCGACGCCGACAATCCGGAGGCACTGCCTCCTATTGCTGTCGACGAGCCTACCATGAGCATGCTATTCACCATCAACGACTCTCCTTTCTTCGGGCAGGATGGCAAATACGTGACCTCCAGGAATATCAAGGAGCGTCTTGAGAAAGAACTGGAGAAAGACCTTGCGCTCAGGGTAAAGCCGGGTCCTAATTCCGACTCCTTCGTGGTCTACGGCCGTGGCGTGCTGCATCTTTCCGTTCTTATCGAGACTATGCGCCGCGAGGACTTCGAGCTCCAGATCGGCCAGCCTAAAGTACTTGACAAGGAGATCGGCGGACAGAGGTGCGAACCTATCGAGGATCTCACGATCGAGGTGCCTGAGAATTTCGTCGGCACGGCCATCGAACTGACCACCCGCCGCAAGGGCGCCCTCGTCCACATGGAACCTAAGGGAGACAGAACCTTCCTCGAGTTCGACATTCCTACGAGGGGTCTCATGGGGCTGCGCAGCAACCTTCTCACCGCCACCCAGGGCGAGGCTGTCATGGCCCACAGATTCAAGGAGTACCAGCCTTACAAGGGCGACATTGAGATGAGGACCAACGGTTCCCTTGTATCGCTCGAAACGGGGGAGGCCATCGCCTACTCCATGAACAAGCTTCTGGACAGGGGCAAATTCTTCATCGATCCGGGCGAAGCCGTATATTGCGGCGAAGTTGTCGGCGAACACACCAGAGAGCGCGACCTCAACATCAATATCTGCAAGACCAAGAAACTCACCAATGTCCGCGCCGCCGGCAGCGACGACAAGATCATCCTTCCTCCTGCGGTCAAGATGTCGCTCGAAGAGATGCTCGAGTACATACGGGATGATGAGATGGTCGAAGTCACTCCTCACCACCTGAGAATCCGCAAGGTACAGCTCGATCCTCTCAAGAGAAAGAGAAATTCAGACAGCGAAGATTGATTTTCCAAATCTTTTGCTTATATTTGCAGTCCTTAATCCGAGAGTGGGTTTATGAAAAACGATTTCATTATACCCCTGAATGGATTGCCTGTCGGAAAGGCGGATTACGCCTGGCATGCAGGCAAAGAGTTCTTTGGCAGCTTTGGTGATTCTGAAATCCTCGACGCCGATGTCGATGTGGATGTCCATGTGGAAAAATCCGGCGACGGCCTCGGTGTGGATTGCAAAATCAAGGGAAGGCTGACGGTCCCGTGCGACCGCTGCCTTGAACCTCTTGACCTTCCGGTCGACAAGACTTGGATTCTGAACGTGAAGTTCGGCGAGGAGCCGGACGAGGGCGAAGAAATCGAGTTGGATGGCGATGATGAGAAGGAGACGGTCTACTTCCCTTCGGGGAGCGCCCGCATAGACCTTTCACAGGTGGTCTACGATTATACGGTTCTTTCCCTGCCGGCCAAGAGGGTTCATCCCGACGGCCAATGCAATCCGGAAGTCATGCGCTTCCTTACGGAGGATCCCGGAGTAGACACAGAGCCGGCCGAAGACGGCAAGCCTTTCGACGCCTTGAAAGGTTTGTTCGGGGAAGATAAGGGCGAGTGAAATAGAAATAATTAAAAAAACAATAAGAAATGGCACATCCGAAACATCGTCATTCCAAGCAGAGAAGGGACAAGAGGAGAACCCACGATTTCGCCGCGGTTCCTACCCTCTCCACCTGCCCTAACTGCGGAGCAACTGTGATTTATCACAGGGTCTGCCCAGAGTGCGGCTACTACAGAGGCCGTCAGATCATCGAGAAGGAAGCAGCTGAGGACTAAGCCAGCCCTTCCTTACCTGGCCCCTTAGTTCAACGGATAGAACGGAGGTTTCCTAAACCTTAAATATAAGTTCGATTCTTATAGGGGCTACAAAAGAGACCGGCTAAAATTCAGCCGGTCTCTTCTTTTATTTTTCTCTTCCCTCCCGCCCGGCGGCCCCGGGCCCTGACTGCGCCCGCCTCGTCAGCGGACGTTTTTTCCGCCACGGAGGAAGCGGGCGGAGAGACTGCGGCGGAGAGGGATGTCGTAGAACTTCAGGCAGAGCCAGGCCAGAACAAGGCTGACGGCGATGGCTAGGAGGGCCTGGGGCGCGGCCTCGGAGATGTGGTAGTGCCGGCCTTCGATCAGCCAGGCGTAGAAGACATACATCACCGGATAATGGATGGCGTATAGCGGGTAACAGATATGGTCAATATAGAGAATATAGGGCTGCCGGAACCTTCGGGCGCCCTTCTCGCCACGGCGGGAGAAAAGCCAAGGCTCATCATGGTCCAGCTGCTTGACGACAACGAGGTCGCCGATTTCGGAAGAGAGGTGTCGCTGATTGAAGGAGCCATGGACGGAAAAGCCTTCGTCATGGCAGGCATGCACATCAGGGAATGGCACCTCGAGCTGACCCCGTGGCCGGACAGCCACATCTCCAGGGACCCGAAGGTGGGGACCATGGCGGAAACGACTCTTAAAAGACTGGAAGACAGCCTCCTGCCCTATCTGAGGAAGAACTTCGGAGAGCTTCCTCTCATTCTCGGCGGTTATTCTCTCGGCGGGCTTTTCGCCGACTGGGCCGCACGCAAGACAGACCTCTTCAACGGCATCGCCGCCGTGTCCCCCTCTCTGTGGATAGAAGACTGGGACAAGTTCGCGGAGGCCAACCCCATCCACGCCGGCTGCGTCTACCTGAGCCTGGGCGACCGGGAAGAACAGACCAAGAACAAGTTCATCGCGAGGGTCGGGGACCGTGTCAGGGAAGAAAGCCGGAGACTGGCCGCAGAGCTGGGGGAAGGCCGGACGGTTCTGGAGTGGAACAAGGGCGGCCATTTCGTCGGGAGCGCCGAAAGGACGGCGGAGGGCTTCGCCTGGTGCGGCGACAGACTCGCCCGGGAATAAAAGGACCGGAAAGCAGGCCCCGGCCGGGAAATTCCCTGGCGCCGTATCGAAGGTGTCAGGGAATTTAGTATATTTGTGAGGTAAACCTAATTCAGATGACAGAGAAAATCATCATCCTTGATTTCGGGTCTCAGGTCACCCAGCTTATCGGGCGCAGACTCAGGGAAATCGGAGTCTACTGCGAAATCTACCCCTACAATAAGGTCCCTTCAATCGACGAAAGCGTCAAGGGAATAATTCTCTCCGGCAGCCCCTGCTCGGTGAGAGACGGCAACGCCCCGCAGGTTGACCTGAAGGGCATCAAGGGCTGGATTCCGCTCCTCGGAATCTGCTACGGCGCCCAGTATCTCGCCCAGAAGTTCGGCGGCGAGGTCGAAGCCTCGGCGCACAGGGAATACGGCAGGGCCATGATGGATGTCAAGGATCCTTCCTCCCCGCTCCTCAAAGGCGTCAGCCCGAGGTCGCAGGTATGGATGTCCCATGGAGACACGATAACCCGTCTGCCTGAAGGCGCGAGAGTGATAGCATCGACTGACGACGTCCGCTACGCCGCCTTCTCCATAGACGGAGAGCAGACCTACGCCGTCCAGTTCCATCCCGAGGTCTACCACACCACGGAGGGCAGCAAGATGCTCGAGAATTTCGCGAAAGGCATCTGCGGCTGCGAAGGCGGCTGGACTCCGGCCTCTTTCATCGAGACTACCGTCGAGGCTCTCCGCAAGAAGATCGGAGACGAGAGGGTGATTCTTGGACTCAGCGGCGGAGTGGATTCCACGGTGGCCGCCGTCCTTCTCAACAAGGCCATTGGCGACCGTCTGACGTGCATCTTCGTCAACAACGGCCTCCTGCGCAAGAACGAGTTCAGCGACGTCATGGCCTCCTACAAGGACATGGGCCTCAATGTAATAGGAGCCGACGCCTCCCAAGCCTTCCTCTACGGCCTGAAGGGCGTGGCGGACCCTGAGCAGAAGCGCAAAATAATCGGAAAGCTCTTCGTAGACACCTTCTACAAATACGCGAGGACCATAGAAAATGCAGCCTGGCTGGCCCAGGGCACCATATATCCCGATGTCATCGAGTCGGCCGGAATTCCGGGCATAGCCTCGAAAATCAAGTCGCACCACAACGTAGGCGGCCTGCCGGCGGACATGAAACTCAAGATAGTCGAGCCGCTCCGCATGCTTTTCAAGGACGAGGTCCGCAGAGTCGGCCGCACTCTCGGAGTCAAGGAGGAACTTGTCGGAAGACATCCTTTTCCAGGCCCTTCGCTGGCAATCAGAATCATCGGAGAAGTCACGGAGGAGAAACTTGACACCCTGCGCGAGGCGGATGACATCTTCATCAAGGGGCTCCGCGCCTACGACTGCACCGGAATGGGCTTTCCTTCAGCCTCGGACCCGAGGGTCATGGCCACGAACCTTTACGACGCCATCTGGCAGGCCGGAGTGATACTTCTGCCTATCAAGAGCGTGGGCGTCATGGGTGACGAAAGGACCTACCAGAATCCGGTGGCCCTGCGCGCCGTGGTTTCGACCGACGCCATGACAGCCGACTGGTTCCACTTCCCTTACGATTTTCTCGCGAAAATCAGCGACGACATCATAAACAATGTCCGCGGAGTCAACCGCGTAGTCTACGACATCTCGTCCAAACCACCTGCGACAATCGAATGGGAATAAGCGCCACTACCTGCGGCTGGAGGCTATGCTGATGTAATAGAAGAGGGTTGCGAGCGAAGTGATTGCCGCGATGACGTAGGTATAGGCCGCCCAGCGGAGAGCATCCGTCGCCATGACCTTCGTCTGCCCATGGACAATCTGATTGTCTTCGAGCCAATCAACGGCCCTGCAGCTGGCGTTGATTTCGACCGGCAGGGTAATCAGGCTGAAGAGGGTGCCAACGGCGAAGAGAGCGATGCCCAGCCAGAGCAGAGAACTCGTGAACTGGATGAGGGCGAAGCCTATGAAAAGCACCCACATCACTGCATTGTTCGCAAAATTCACGACCGGGACGAGGGCGGAACGCATCCTCAGCGGCGCATAACCCATGGCGTCCTGAATCGCATGACCGCACTCATGCGCCGCGACCGCGGCGGCGGCGATGTTGGCATGCCCATAGACGGCCTCGCTGAGGTTGAGCGTCTTGTTCGACGGGTTATAATTGTCCGTAAGGGCGCCCGGTATGGAAACGACCTTCACGTCGTAGATTCCGTTGTCCCTCAACATCTTTTCGGCCACTTCAGCTCCTGTCATATTGTCAGGAGTCGGGACCTTCGAGTACTTGGTGAAGCGGGAGCGCAGCATCATCTGCACTATATAGCTGGCGGCCATGGCCAGCACGAAGATAAAAAGCCAGTTCATTTCTCTGTTATTGTTCTGCAAATATAACTCAATAATCAAATATCCGGCCACGAAGGAAAAAGTTTGGATTCCGCTTCCTTCTTCATGTCAGAATAAATGGTCCTGAAGGCGGCAAAGGGCCTCGCGGACCGGAAGGACGGCATGGGAAGAGAGACGAGAGACGAGGCCTCGCTCCGCAGACATGGCGAAACGAGGCCTCGAAGAGTCCGAAGCGGACGCTCTATTTCAAACGCAATTTATTTAGAACGCTTGGAGAGTTCCTTTATACGATACTCAGGAGCAAGAGAGTTGGAAACCTTCCAAAGGCGGGCCTTTGGCACCTTGACCTCGGCGGAAGCCTTCACATCTGCCGCATCAGAAGACTCGGCGACGATGAATTTGTAAGTTCCCTTCTCAAGGTTCCATGCAGACTGCTTCTCGTCAAAAGAGGCCATATCCATGACCTTCCAGGAAACACTGAGCACCTGGCTCTCGCCCGGCTTCAGCTCACGGGTCTTCGCGAAGCCTTTAAGCTCTTTTGCAGGCTTTTCGATCTTGCCATCCGGCGCCGCTACGTAAACTTCGACCACATTCCTTCCGGCCCGAGAGCCGACATTAGTAACCTTAACATTGACGCTGGCTACATCGCCCTCAATCTTCTCGTCAGAAAGCGAATATTCAAAGCTAGTGTAGCTCAGGCCACGGCCGAAGGCATAGCTCGGAGCCTTTTTGAAAGTATCGAAATATCTGTAGCCCACATAGATACCATCCGTATATTCGGTATAGTCGACATTCGCCTCTGGAGCCTTTACCTCCTCCTGGGCTTTCTTGTTCTGGAAATTAACACCGGAACCCGAAGCGAAAGAAGGCATCTTGAAGACATAATCGTAAGGGAAATGATCATCGGCCGGAGAATCTCCGTATGCGGCCTCCCAGGTCATAGGGAGCTTTCCGGAAGGATTGACCTTGCCTGTGAGCACGTCGACGATGGAATTGCCTACTTCCTGGCCTGGCTCGAAAGCACATACGAGGGCGTCGGCCTGAGACTTCCAGCTTGCTGTCTCCATAGGGCTGCACACATTAAGGACAACTACAACCTTCTTTCCGGCCTTATGGAAGGCCTCGGAAACGGCAGAAATAAGAGCTCCCTCGTTGTTCTTAAGATTCCATTCGGCTAGATTTCTGTCTGCGCCCTCTCCGCTCACGCGGCCGAGAGTGATGATGGCAACGTCATTGGCCTTTACCGCCGCCTTGAGTTCTTCCTCAGAAGGGACGAACTCAGACGCACGCTCGGCAGGCTGGAAAGAAAAGGCCGGACGGCCATTAGGGTAAAGCCTCTTGTCCTCGGCCGCGATATGCATGGTGTACTTGGTCACGAGAGCTTTGTCCGGAACAATGCCCTCATTACGGAAAGCCTCTACCAGGCTGACATGATAACGGCCGGTGTTCACGGCTCCGAAGCCCATGCCTGCCGGCACGGGATTGTAAGAAGTCACGCCATAGAGGGCGACTGACTTTACGCCAGAGAGAGGAAGGATGCCATTATTGTCGAGAAGCACAATTCCCTCGGCTCCTATCTGCCTGTCTATCAAGGCATGGGCGTCAAGGTCGGTCTTTCCGGGATGCTCGGTGTTCTTGAAATTGCTGGTCTTAACCACGAACTCGAGGACTCGCTTCACATTCCTGTCCAGAATCTCCATCGGGAGACTGCCGTTCTCGACGGCGGCTTTGATAGCGTCTTTCTGCCTCTGCTGACCGGGCTCCATCATGTCGTTGCCCGCAAGCATGGAGGTCACAGGATCATGTCCGGCGTTCCAGTCGGACATAACAACTCCCTTATAGCCCCAGTCTCCACGGAGAATGGCATCCGTAAGGTCCTTCGACTCGCAGGTGTACCTGCCGTTGAGTTTGTTGTAGGAAGTCATTATAGTCCATGGATTTGACTCACGGATTGCGATCTCGAAGCCCTTAAGGTAAATCTCCCTGAGAGGACGCTGGTTGACGCGGGAATCGTTATTGTTTCGGTTGGTCTCCTGGTTGTTGACGGCGAAATGCTTCAGGTTCGCGGATATGCCCTGTCCCTGAAGGCCGTTCACGTAGCCGGCGGCGATCATTCCGGCAAGCATTGGATCCTCGCTGTAATACTCGTGGTTGCGGCCGCACAGAGGACTTCTCATTATGTTCATGGCAGGAGCCAGAAGAACATCAAGCCCGTAGTCGGAGACTTCGCGTCCGAGGGTCTCCCCTACTTTCCTGGCCGCATCCACATCCCAGGTCGCGGCTACGGTGGCGCTGGAAGGCATCTCCGTCGTGTAATAGGTATGGCTGTCATAAGACCTGACAGGGTTCATATGGAGCCTCATAGGCCCGTCGGCCAGATAAGCCTCGGGTATGCCAAGACGAGGAACTGCATAGGTATGGCCGGCTGTCCCGGGGAACTTGGCCTCTCCCATGCTCATTCCCGTTCCTACGACGGTATTGATTTTTTCATCGAGTGTCATCGCGGCGATGACCTCGTCGATATTGTCCTTGTTCAGCTTCGGCTGGGCCAGGACAGGGGCCTGGAAAAGGAGCAGGGCCGCCGGGACTGCCAGGAAGCCGAGCCTTGATTTAATGGTACTTATCATCTGGTCATTGTGTTAAGATCTATAAAAAAGGTGGGAGCCTACTTAAAAAGTCTCTGCGCGAAGTCACGCAGATCCTGTCTCCATGTAACATAGGTATGGCCACAGCCGGGACGGCTGACGCCTTCATAACGGATTCCCTCTTTGTCGAAGAGACGGCGGGTGGCCTTTGAATTCTCCGCGGCCATGTCGCCATCCCCTCCGTCCGTCATGAGGAGGAGTTTCAGGCTCCTGTTCCATACAGGCGCGGCCGAGGAGAGCGTTCTGTCCTCCTCCAGGCGCTTCCTCTCGTCAGGAAACCAGCCGGAACTCAGGACGGCGGCATAGCGGAAGGCCTCCGGGTATTTAAGCAGGAGGTCTAGCGTCTCAGCCCCGCCCATGGAAAGGCCGGCTACGGCCCTGTTGCCGGGGCCCTCTTTTACCCTGTAGCTGTCCTCGATGAAGGGGATTATGGAAGAAACCAGGTCTTCGGTGAAGAAGGGTATTTCCGCCGTGAGGTAGAAGCCGTCAGATGGCAGGGACGCCCCGAGCCCGGCGAGCTGCTCCGGAGTCAGGGTGCCATCCGGCATCACGACTATCATCGGCTTCATCTTGCCCTCGGCGAGCAGGTTGTCCAGGATTTCTCCGGCGCAGCCTACCGAAGGCCAGAATGAATCGTCCTCCAGGCCGCCATGGATAAGATAAAGCACGGGCAGTTTCTTCCCCGACTTCTCGTAGCCTGCCGGCGTCCAGACATGGAGTCTGCGGCTCATGCCGAGAACGGACGACTGATAATAGCGCACGGACATGGAGCCGTGCGGGACCGGCTTGAAGGCGAAGAATTCGTCTCCGGAAGGTTCCAGCCGGAATAAGGAAGAGCGGGAATAGTCCTCCGCATCCTCAGGGTCGAGGACCTTGTGGCCGTCCACGATGAAATGGTAGCGGTAGACTCCTGGGCCGAGCCCGGGCACAGAGACGCTCCAGACTCCGTCGGCGGACCTCGCCGGCTCCGAATGCGGGTTTTCACCGGCCACGTAGCCTCCGAGTTCCACTGTCTCAGCCTCCGGCGCATAGATGCTGAAAGTCACCGTCCCGTCTTCCGAGACACGAACCGACTTAAGGGTGTCGGCAGGAGATGAAGGGTGGCCGCCCGAAAGAAGGGCGGCCGCCGTCAAAGAAATCACCGTGGTGAAAAAGTTCATGCTACCAGCCCTCGTTCTGGGACATCGGATTGCCGGTGTTGAGATCGATGTAGGTCTGAGGTATAGGCCAGTTCTTGAACTTGATAGTACGATCCTTGTACTCAGCCCAGCGCCTGATGGCAGGATAAACCTGGTCCGAACCGGAAGCAGTGTACATTCCGTAATTCAGGAGCCTCGGCTGCCACTCTTCAGGTTTCATTCTGAGAAGAGTTCCCCAGCGGTCTTCCTCAAGCATGAGCTCGCGGGCCCTCTCATCGAGGATGACCTGGATGTCGATGGAAGTTGCAGGGGCGGCATGAGCCCTTGTCCTGACTGCGTTGAGGGCTATAAGCGCGCCTCCGTTGTCGCCGAGCCTGTAGCGGGCCTCCGCGAGAAGGAGGTAGGCCTCGGCCGACCTTGCCATATATTTATTTCGGTATAGAATTGTTCTCGGTATGATGAAGAACCAGTTCCAGCTGGTGTTGACCTCGTCCCAATCCCAATCATCCATAGGGGTCTCCTTATAGAAGATAGGAACGAACATGGAACCCTCATTTACAGTAGACTTGTCAAGCTCGTCCCAGCCTGCATATTTCTCGAAGAGAGGATGGTTCTCGTTGATTACAAGGAACTTGGTGCGTACAGTCACGCCCTCGGTGAAGCGGTCGTCCTTGGTGCTGGAGAAGTTGTGGGCGGAGTCCCAGGCAGTCGCGGAAACGAACCAGGTAGGAGGAGTCTGGGCCCAGCCAGTACCTCCGTGGATGTAAGGATTAGCCTGGCTGCCATATTTCGCGCTGACGTGCTCGCTCCATGGCTTGCCGGCATTACCGTCGACAGTCAGATGCATATCCTGGAGAGCTGGAGAAAGGGAAAGAGTCATAGACCTTTTTCCGTTGTTCCCGTTGGCCGCGAAAGTGGTGTAATCAGGAGCAGACCTCGCAACCCAGATAGCCTCGGTATTAGCCGGGCTCGTCATGTTTGCTGAAACAAAGAGGTCGGAGAAGGCGCTTCCCTGAGGGAAGGAATTGGCGATTCCGTTTCTGCTGCCGGACGCGCCAGGGACACGGACACCGAATCTGGAAGTCTCCAGAGGGTGCTTGGCGATTACCTCCTCGGCATATTTGGCCGCCTCCTGGAAAGAAGCCTTGTCATTGTTTTGGACACCAAGGGCGAGATAAGCCTCGGAGAGGAAAAAGGCGGCGGCATAGCGGCTGGCCCTTCCGGCCTCACCATTGGCGATGGTAGATTCAGGGAGAACGCCATAGGCCTCTTTCAGGTCTTTGATGGCGAACTCATAGACGCTGGCCCTAGGCTCGCGCACATAGTCGAATCTTGCATTCTCGGAGAAGGAATCCACGATAGGAACGTCTCCGTAATATTCCGCAAGGCGGAGATAGGCAAGTCCGCGGAGAAATTTGGCTTCTTCGGACACACGATTCTTCTCATCCTCGCTGACCCACTTGACATTGTCCATCTGGGAGAGGGCGAGATTGCAGTAGGAAATCATCTTGTAGTAGTTGTCCCATACCGTCTTCACGAAGCCCATGGATGGGGACCATGAAGTCGTAAAGTTGCTATAGTGCACGGTCGAACCCTTGCCGTCCAAGATGTCCGTTCCGATCTGCTTATAGGTGAAGGCGTCGCCTCCCATCCCCTGAGGGAAGAAGTTGGCCTCATAGGTGCTGTATGCGGAAAGGACGGTCGAAAGTACCTGGTCGCTGGTATTGAAAGCGTTCTCTATCGTAATCCTGTCTTTAGGCTTCTCCTCGAGGAAGTCGTCATCCGAGGTGCAGGCGCCCAGGACGAGCAAGGACGATAAGAGGAACAGTGTTTTATTGAGTTTCATATATTTCGACAGTATAAATTATTGTTTGACAACTAGAAAGAAACATTAACCGCCATGGTGACCGCTCTTGGAAGAGAGATGGAGTCTCCGCTTCTCGCGTCAGGATCACTCAACTTCCAGTTCGGCGCGATATAGAAGAGGTTGCGGCCGGAGAGGGAAAGCTTGAGACTCTTGACATTCCACTTGCTCACGAGAGAGGTAAGGTCGTAGGAAAGGCTCAGGTCCTGGAGTCGAACGTGTCCGTATCCGTTGTAGACATGGTAGTAGCCTCCCGGGTTGGTGAATGCAGGGCTAGGATATTTGCCGCTCTTGTTCTCAGGCGTCCAGAAAGGAATGTCGTAAGCACCTGTACTATGTCCAGTGTTATAGGTTACATAGGCGAAGGTATTGTCATCCTTTCCGAAGTCGTTGCCGCCGAAGATGCCTTCGAACATGATGTAGAGCTGCCATTTCTTGTACCTGAAGGTATTGGCGAGGTTCATTCTGAAGTTCTCCTTGGTGTAGCCGAGGATCTTTCTGTCTTCAGCCTTAGGATTTGCTGTCTCGGAACCGTCCGCGGCCCTATAGAGAGGAGTACCGGTCTCCTTGTCGATCCTGGTCACCTCGTAGCCATAGATGGCTCCGAGAGACTTGCCGATGAAGTAGCCGTTGGTAAGGTCATCCTTCCCGTCGCCGTAGAGTTCCTTGAGCTTGTTACGGTTGAGAGTGAAGGTAAGGTTGGTGTTCCAGCTGAAGTCAGCCCTCTTGATGTTCACGGAAGTAGCGTTGATCTCGACTCCCCAGTTGTTTACCTGGCCCATGGTGGCCTTCTGCGTAGTGACGCCGCTCCCCATTACAGGGATGTTTCTGTCGAAGATCTGGTCCGTGGTCTTGGATGAATAAGCGTTGAGCTCCATGAGAAGTCTGCTTCCGAAGAGAGCAGACTCGAAGCCGCCGTTCCAAGAATCAGTGGTCTGCCAGCTGAGCTGAGGGTTTCCGAGGGTGGCGATGGCCTGGCCCCAGTGGATCTTGCCGTCATAGTAGCTGGAGATTCCGCCGCTCTGGGCGAGAGAAACAGTGGAAAGCGAACCGTAAGGGGCGAGGGTCTGAGCTCCGTTCTTTCCCCAGGAAAGCTTGAGCTTGAGGTTGTTGAGCCACTGGTGGGTGCTGGACATGAATTTCTCGTTGGAGATTGTCCAAGCGCCTCCGAAGGCTGGGAAGTTACCCCACTTGCTGTCTTTTCCGAAGACGGAAGAACCGTCGCGGCGGATGGAAGCGTTAAGATGGTAGGTGCCCTTGTAGGACCACATGACGCGGGCGAGGTAGCCGATGTCGTTATGGACGGCATAGGTAGGAGTGGCGATGGTCTGGGTGCCGGCGTCGCTGAGTCCGTACCAGCCCTTGAGGGTGTTTCCGGCGTTGAAGAAATCCTTTCCGGTCATGCCGCTCGTGGTGGTCTTGTTGCTGTCGCGGGTGTAGACGAGGGAGGCGTTGACGTAGTGCTGGCCGAAGTTCCTCTGATAGGTCAGGATGTAGTCATTGACCCAGCTGCGGGTCCTGGAGCTCGAAGTCGAGCCATAGGCCTCGTTGAGGTTGAGGTAGGAAGAGGTGTATCCGATACCATCCCAGTCACCTGCGATGTTGGTAGGGAAGTAGCTCTCGTGATAGAAGCTCCTGTTGTCGGAGTCGATTCTGTTGAAGGTTGCGTTTACCCTGAAATTAAGGCCGTCAACCCAAGGAATGTCGATGCTGACATAGCCGCCGAGGTTGAGGTTGGACCTTCTGCTGTCCCTCTCGGCGCCGGTCGTCCAGAGCGGGCTGATCTGGGTAGCGTCCTGGCCGTCGACGAATTTTCTCTGGCTTCCGTCAGGAAGATAAGGCTCGCCGTAAGGGGTGAGACGGCAGCCGTAAAGGCTGACAGGGACGTCGTTGCTGTAGGTGTTGGCAAAATTCATGTTGACGCCGACCTCAAACCATGAAGCGACCTTGGAGGTCAGGTTCATGCTGGCGGTATTGCGCTCGAAATTGTTGCCGTGGAGCATTCCAGCCTGGCCAGAATGACCGATGCCGGCGAAATAGTTGACTTTCTGGGAGGCGCCGGAAATGCTGGCGTTGTAGTTCTGGGTGTATCCGGTCCTCGTAGCGAGATCGTACCAGTCAGTCTCCTTGCCCTTCTTATAGTTCTCGAGCTCGAACGGAGTCATGAAAGAAGTGCTCTTGAGATCGGTGCTTCCGTTCTTGATATTCTTGTAGGTGATATAGTCCTCGCCGTCAAGATATTTCTGCCTGTAGGTAGGAACCGAGAGCTGATGGGAAGTCGAGAAGTTTACGATAGGCTTGCCCTCCTTTCCTTTCTTGGTGGTGACCATGATCACTCCCTGGGCGGCCTTCGATCCGTATGCGGCAAGAGAGGTCGCATCCTTGAGGACGCTGATGGACTCGATGGTGTCAGGATCGATATCATCGAGCTGGCCAGGGAAAATCACGCCGTTGAGGATGATGAGAGGATACTCGCTAGTGCTGTTGATACTCTTCTGACCTCTGATTCTGATGCTGGAAGAGGAACCTACAGAGCCGGACTCGGCGCCCATGATTACTCCGCTCAGACGGCCGCGAAGCAGATCGCTGGCAGAGCTGAGATGGAGATCGGCGGCCGGTGAATCACTCATCTTCACCATATCCACGGAACCTGTGAAATTCTTGGACTTTGTAGTACCGTAGCCGATGACTACGACCTCATCAAGGAGTTCCTTGTCTTCATCCAACTTGACATTCACGACCCCGTTTTTGGCCGGAACTTCCTGTGTTACATAGCCTATGCTGGAGAAAACCAGCACTGAGCCGGATTTGACGGTAAGAGTATACTTTCCGTCAATGTCTGTGATGATGCCGTTGGTCGTTCCTTTTTCAACGACGCTGACACCTACCATAGGCTCTCCCGAGGCATCAGTAACCGTTCCATTGACGGCTACATTTCCCTGCGCATGCGCGAGAGGAGCGCCGAGAAGAACGGCGACGCCTAAAGAAAGCAGCTTAGTGGCGATACGTTTGAAAGAAAAATTACCCATTTCAGAATGCGGTTAGTTAATAAAGTGAACCGGTGGGACATCATTGCAAGTCCCTGCCGAAAACGATGCAAAGTTTCGTTTTAATTTGCCCAGGCCCGTATCAGAATCAACCCTTTTCGATTCAATTTGCCCATAAGACAGTTCACAACCATATTCACTATCTTCAATTATCGGCCATAGAGCCACTTTAATTAAGGATTGCGAATTATGAGATAAGACGAATATTACTTACCTTTACAGAACAATAACCATATGATGAAAACTCTGCTGTCATACACGACCGTCCTATTGTTCATCCTGGCTCTGTCCTGGCAGACGGAGGCCCAGAGCTCGCGTATAATTCTCAGTGAAATTTCAAGCCCCTATGTCAGCGACGTCACTCAGGACAGCGACGGCTACATCTGGATAGGAACCAACCATGGCCTTGACAGATTCAACGGGAGCAACTACAAAATCTTCAACTGCGGAAGCGGGCCGGCAGACATTCGGAACGACAATATTTATGATGTCGAAGCCGACAGACAAGGAAGGGTCTGGTTCGCCAGCGAAAGCGGCCTCGGGGTGTTCGAAGACGGCGGCTTCAGATTCCCGAAGTCTTCGGGCTTCCATATGATAGGGAAAATCGCAGATCTGGACGAATCCTACATCTTGGTATCTGACAAGGAAGGTTTGGCGAAAATCCGCAAATCCGACTTCTCGGAGACAGACCGCTTCTCAAGGCCCAACATTGTAGCCGTAAGCAACTACTGTGTCGCGGGTGACAGAATCTGGGTGGCCGGAGGGACAGGCAGAAGCGAGGTCATCTATATTCTTGACAAGTATCTGAGACTCATGGAGACGAAGACCCTGTCAGGAAAGAGCAGGATGATCGGCATAGAATGGATAGGAGACGAGGTCTGGGCGGCTTATGAAGACGGCTTGGAAATCTACGGGATATACGACATGCAGCCTAAGCCCGTACCGGAAGAACTCAGCCTCCTCCACGGCAAGAGCATCAAGTTCATCGCCCCGGCAGGCGACAAGGTTTTCATCGGTCTGGCCGGCCTCGGAATTTTCGCCTACAGCCGCATCAGCGGCTCCCTTGAAAGAGTCTTCCCGGATGAGATTCTTTCAGCGGGAAACTACCTTGCCATGGCCGATTCCCAAGGCGGGCTCTGGCTCTCGGACAAGCTCAGCGGCATAAAACGGCTCGACCCATCTTCATCCTGCGTCAACGTCACTCCTCCGGGAGCGAAGCGGACCTTCCCTTTCATTCTGAACATTGTCGCGGGGAATGACGGAACCGTCTGGTACAGGACAATGAGCGCGATAGCGGGCTGGAATCCTGATTCTTCGACCTCCGCCTCGCTGGGGAGAGGCGGATACGGAGGCTTCGTGCTGATTGATTCAGAAGGAGACCTCTGGACTATAAGCGAATCCAAGAAGGTCAGCAGGTATTCGGTTGACGGGAATAAGGCCAGCCTGGTCTGGTCCAACGAATTCCAGACAAACTGCTTCTCTCTTACTGAAGACAAGGAAGGGAGCATCTGGGTTTCCCTCTATTCCAGAATCGCCATCATAGACAGAAATGGAGAAATTTCCTACATCAACGGGCCTGACGGGGTCTGCAATTCCATGGTTTTGGCTTCCGGCGGAAGAATCTTCCTCTACGCTACGGACGGAGACATCTATGAATATGGAAAAGACCGCCTCTTCTCGAGACTCAGCCTGGACGGAATCCACAATCCGAGCTGCCTCTTTGTCGCGGGAAATGGCTCTCTGTGGGTAGGAACCTACAACGACGGAATCTGGGAGCTTGGCCCTGACTTCAAGTCCAAAGCGCATTACACGGCAAAGAACGGACTCGCCGAAAACGGGATCAGCGCCATAGAGCAGGACAAACAGGGCAACATCTGGTTCAGCACCATAACCCATATCTACAGGATCAATGCGGCCACGGGCAATCTCTCCCTCGTCCAGGATCCGTATTTCGGCGATGGCGGCATCTACATCAGCAAATGCTCAGCCAAGGGCCAGGACGGGAACATCTATTTCGGAGGAAGCGGCGGGGTAAGCAAAATTTACCCGGATCGGTTCGAAGAGTCGGATAAAGAGGTGCCGATCTGCCTGGATGTCATGGTGGTGAACGGAGAGGTGATATCCGAAGCCTCCCTGAGAGATATGCCAGTTTTCAATCACCGCCAGAGCAACTTCTCTTTCTGGTATTCCGGACTCGACTTCAGCGGCGGCTCCGCCAGGAACTACTCTTGCATGCTGGAAGGCCTGGACAAAGACTGGATCGATGTCGGGTCCTTGGAAAGGGCGGCATATTCCAATCTCCGCCCGGGGAAATACGTCTTCAAGGCGAGAGTCCGCAAGCAGAACGGAGAATGGAGTGAGAACATACTCGAAGTACCTTTCACGATCCGCTATCCTTTCTTCTGGTCTCCCCTCACCTGGCTTATTTATTCACTGATTTTCCTGGTCTGCTGCCTGCTTGGAGTCAGGGAAATCATACGCAGACAGGTGAGGAAAAAGGAAGCGAGCCTCAACAAACTCGAGGATGAGCTGGACAAGTCCCAGTCGACCTTCGTCAACAACATCTCGAAGGATTTCAAGGACTCCCTCAGCCTCATAAGCCTTCCTCTCCGCGAGCTCTCCGAGAACAAGGGCCTTGACGCGAAGAGCCGCAGGCTGATAGAAACTATGAAGAAGTACACGTCCAGGCTCGAATCGGTGACCGACAGACTCCTGGGAGTGTCTCCGGATGAAGATGACCAGCAAAAAAAGCAGGAGTTGATACTCTCGCTGACCTCTTCCAAGATGAAGGAGCTAAACATCTCAGGACTTATCGGCGAAGGTGACGCGGCCTACATGGGCAGGCTCGCTTCCACGATTGACAAGAATCTTGACAATGCAGACTACAGCGTCGAGAATCTTGTCAAGGACATGCACACGAGCTACAGTTCACTCTATCTCAAGATAAAATCTCTCACCGGCAAGTCGCCTCAGAGCTATATCACGACCTACAGGATGAATGTCGCCATGGAACTTCTAAAGTCCGGCAAATACACGGTAAGCGAGGTCTGCTACATGGTCGCGGGCTCGTCCCCTTCCAATTTCTCACGCACCTTCAAGAAGCAATTCGGGCTGAGTCCGAGCGAAATCTAAAATAGGCCCCTGAGCTCATGATTCGGGTATTTTTGTTGCCATTGAATAGTTCTCTGTGGTAATAAAAACGTCATTTGAGCACAATTTTAAAGATAAAAGGCTTCTACCTGCGTTGGAAAAATCTAAATTGCCCGAAATTAAAAGCCACATGATTAAAGCACATAAACTACTCTGCCTCGCCGCTCTTTTCGCGGCCGCCGTTTCCTGTTCCCACGACGCAGACGTCCTTACAGTAGAGGGCGGAAAAATCCAAGGCGTTCCGGCTGACTCAGCAGGAGTCACCGTTTTCAAAGGAATTCCATACGCCGCTCCTCCGGTCGGAGAAAACCGCTGGAGAAAACCTCAGCCAGTCCAAAGCTGGGAGGGAGTGCGAATCTGCGACACCTGGGGCCCGGCTTCAATAGCCCCCGGCCAGCAGAAAGGTTCCTTCTACTGGAAAGAGTTCTATCAGGACGGGAATCCAAAGATGAGCGAAGACTGCCTCTACCTCAACGTCTGGACACCTGAGCCCGGAAAGGTCAACGCCAAGCTCCCTGTCATGATCTGGATTCATGGAGGCGGCTTTACAAACGGCTTCGGCCATGAAATCGAATTCGACGGAAGCGCCATGGCCAAGAAAGGAGTCATTCTGGTCACGATAAACTATAGACTCGGCCTGCTCGGCTTCATGGCCCATCCGCTCCTCACTGCTGAAAACGGAGGCAAGGGCAGCGGCAACTACGGTCTGTGGGACCAGTACGCCGCCATAAAATGGGTGAAGAAGAATATCAGCCAATTCGGCGGAGACCCTGACAACATCACCATCTTCGGCCAGAGTGCCGGGGGAATGAGCGTAATCTGCCAGGTCTCTTCTTCCCTCAACAAGGGACTGATTTCCAAGGCCATAATCCAGTCGGCCGGAGGGCTGGGCACCATCGGGCAGAAACCTCTTGAAGCCGCGGAGGCCGTCGGGAAAGGCATCTTTGATTTTGCCGGAGACACCACCCTCGAGCAGATGAGGGCCGTTCCTGCCGACTCACTCAGCGCCCTCGCCGGCAGATACGCCAAGGCAAGCGGCACTTCCGCCTGGGGCCTGGGTTTCTCTCCCGTCATTGACGGCGAATTTCTCACCGAGGCGACTGACTCCGCCGTATATGCCGGCAGGGAACTTGCGATACCATATATAATCGGATACACCTCTGATGATCTTTTCCCTGGGGACGGCTCAAAGAAATGGGCGCTCGAACAGGAGAAACAGGGCCGCAAAGCCTACGTCTACGATTTTTCACGCGATCTTCCTGGAGAAGACATGACCATGACCCTTCCTGACGGCCGCGTCGTTCCTCAGATGCCAGGGGCCTTCCATTCTTCCGAACTCTGGTACGTTTTCGGCACCCTCACGCGCTGCTGGAGACCTATGGAAGAGGGTGACTATGACCTCAGCCGCAGAATGCTTTCATATTGGACCAACTTCGCCAAGACAGGAGACCCTAACGGAGAGGGACTGGACGTCTGGGCCCCATACACGGCCGAAGACGAACACGTCGAAATACTTGACATAAAGTAAACACTATAACTATATGAACAAACTATTTTTTATCGGAGGGCTTGCCACGGCGGCTCTCTGCATGAATTTTGGACCTCTTTCCGCCCAGGAAAACAATAACGGAGCGCCTGCACTTCCAGCCATGTTCCGCAGGCAGCCGACTCCTAACGACACTCTTCAGTCTGTCCGCAAAGTAGGAGAAGGAAGCTACATATTCAGCATCTATGCTCCCAAGGCCATGAACGTAAGCGTCTCAGGCGACATGATCAACTGGGCTGGGCCGAGACCGAAGGCAGTGAAAGAGGACAACGGAGTCTGGAAGATCCGTGTGGAGGGCATCGTCACCCCAGGCGTCTTCCGCTACAACTTCGTGGTCGACGGCAACAAGGTCCTCGACCCTAAGAGTCCGCTGGCCGCCGAAACTTCGAATCTTCTGCTGAATGTTTCCGACGAGGACTTCCTCGCAGAGAAGAACGTTCCTCACGGAGCCATCGCCCAGAGGATCTATTATTCCAGGACCCTCGGCTGCGAAAGAAGGCTCCACGTATGGACGCCTGCCGGCTACGAGAAAGGCAAGGACAAACTGCCGGTGCTCTATCTTATTCATGGAGGCGGAGACAACGACCTTTCCTGGCCTACAGTCGGCCGCGCAGGCCAGATCCTCGACAACCTCATGGCAGAAGGCAAGATGAAACCGATGGTAGTAGTCATGCCTAACGGAACCATCGAGACCGAAGATCTCAACGGAGAGGTTCCTATCTTCATCGAAGACCTCATGACAGACATCGTTCCTTTCATCGATGCCAACTATAATGTAGAGGCGAAGCCACAGGCCAGAGCCCTGGCGGGACTCTCGATGGGCGGACTCGAAACCATGGAGACCCTCCTTAAATACTACGAGGACTTTGACTATTTCTGGGTTCTCTCTTCCGGATGGTTTGCCAATCAGCCAGAAATTTACGCCCAGAAAGCCAAGGTTCTGAAAGAGATAGGCCCTGCGGTCAACAAGACCGTCAAGCAGCTCGTCTTCACCCAGGGCGGCCCCACCGACATAGCCTACAACAATTGCAAGGCGATGCTCAAGCTCTGGGATGATGCCGGAATCAAGTACACCTACGACGAGTCTCATCCTTTCGGTCACACATGGCAGACATGGACCTGGAATCTCTATGACCTCGCCCAGCAGCTCTTCAAGTAAGCTCACACACAATAAATAAACACTATGACTAAACTAACTGCTATCTCTTTCGCGGCGGCGACAGGACTCCTGCTCGCTGGCTGCGGAGGCGGCCAGAAGGCTCCGGCCGACCAGTACAAGCTCATCACAGACGATGAAGCTTCTGTAACTGAAACCACAAGCGGCAAAGTGGCCGGCTACATCGACCGCGGCATCTATGTCTACAAGGGAATTCCTTACGCTAAAGCCGGCCGCTTCGAAGAGCCTCAGGACCCGGATCCATGGGAAGGCATCCGCAGCAGCCGCGCCTATGGGCCTACGGCTCCGCAGGCCTTCCGCACCGGCTGGTACAGCGACCAGGCCGCCTTCTCCAGCAACTGGGACGACGGCTTCGCCGGAGAGGACTGCCAGAGAGTCAACATCTGGACTCCTTCGAGATCCGGCAAACGTGCCGTCATGGTCTGGCTCCATGGCGGCGGCTATGCGGCAGGCTCCGGCCAGGAGCAGCCTTGCTACGACGGCCTCAACCTCGCCAAGAATCATGACGTTGTCGTCGTGACGCTCAATCACCGTCTCAACGTCCTGGGTTATCTCGACCTCAGCTCCTTCGGCGAGAAATACAAGCACAGCGCCAACCTCGGAATGATGGACATCGTGAAAGCCCTCCAGTGGGTCCATGACAACATCGCTTCCTTCGGCGGGGACCCTTCCAACGTGATGATTTTCGGCCAGTCCGGTGGTGGCGGAAAGGTTTCGACCCTTCTCGCCACACCTTCCGCCAAGGGCCTCTTCAACAAAGCTGTCGTAGAATCCGGCGGAGCCAATCTCACCATGAAGACGCCTGAGCAGAGCCGTCCTTACGGTGAAGCCACCGTCCGCGAGCTCGGCCTTACCGCCGCCACCATCGACAAGATCAAGGAAGTTCCTTACGCCGAACTCCTCAGCGCCGCCAACGCCGGCGCCGCCAAGGTGCTCGCCGCCTCTGGCCAGCCTGCCGGAAGATTCGGAGCAGGTTTCCCTGCCGGTCCTGTCATGGACGGAGACTTCATCCCTTATCAGCCGGGTTCACCTGAAGGAATGGCCATCTCGAAGGACATTCCGGTAATGAACGGAACTACCCGCACCGAATTCGCCTACGGAGTACCCGAGGATGTCAAGACGCCGGAAGGCCTTGACAAATACCTCAACAGTGTCTACGGAGCGTCGAAAGACGCTGTCATCGAGGCCTTCAAGAAGGATTATCCGGACGAGCCTCTCGAGAATCTCTGCTACGCGGACTTCCTCTTCCGTCCGGGTGCTGTCCAACAGGCTGAAGCCAGAGTCAAAGCCGGCTGCGCCCCTGTCTACAACTACATCTTCCGCTGGGAATCCCCTGTCATGGGCGGAATTCTCAGATCTTCCCACTGCATGGAGATTCCGTTTGTATTCGATAATGTAGCCCTCCAGAACGAGGAAACCGGCGGAGCAGATGTCGACATTGAACTCGGACACCGCATCAGTTCGCTTTGGGCGAACTTTGCCAAGACCGGAGTTCCAAGTGCTAAAGGCATGCCTGAGTGGAAGCCTTTCACCCTGGAGAACAAGGAGTGCATGATGCTCGACACCAAGTCCGAGGTCCGCAAGAACCCTGACGGCGACCTCCTCAAAGTCGCCACCACCTCCCTCTTCTAAGCGCCCTCCCCGAACGAGAGGGACTACCTTCCCAACGACACTTATTCATCTCGAATATAGGCCCGCCACATGGCAGGCCTATATTTTTATTCGTCTGGAGCGCCATTTTCAACGAAACACACAATTGTCCACATCAAATTCATGTCGGACAATGTCATAATGAGGCATACAGATCGCGGAAAATTAATAAATTTGAAAAGAAATAGGAAGATGCTGACAATTCATTCGAGGCAATCAGATTCTTGATATTAGCTAAAGTCAATTGGGCAGATCATGGCAAAAAACTGCTTAACAAAAGACACTACATGTCAGATACAATTACTCCAGCCCAACGGCACAAATGCATGTCTCATATCAGGTCGAAAGATACAAACCCAGAAAAGGTTGTAAGGAAAGAGCTTTGGCGCAGAGGGTACCGATATCGCATCAATGACCACCGCTTACCAGGAACACCAGATATTGTGCTTCCAAAGTATCGTGCGGTGATATTCATCAACGGATGCTTCTGGCATGGGCACAAAGGATGCTCAAAGTATGTCACGCCGAAGAGCAATGTTGAATTCTGGAAGGAAAAAGTTGCTAAGAACATTGCACGTGATGAATTAAACGCACAACGTCTCGATATCCTCGCCTGGACCGTAATCACCGTATGGGAATGCGAACTATCTAAAAAGAATCTCAGCTCCACTATAAATCGTGTGGAAGCAGAATTGCAGGAGGCGAAAGAAAAATATGAGCAATACTGCTCATTGCGCAGAGAAAACCGGAAATTCGCGCAGGAACAGGCTCGAAAACACCGAGAAATACTCGCACAAGTGGAAGCGGAGCTGAATCTTCCCAAGAATCTCCGCACTTATGCGATGAAGGCAATCGAGGATTAAAGTAGGATTACAGCGCAAATCTGGATTTTATAATCAGCAAAATTTTATTTATTTTGCGAGATAAAATCATTTTGATTTTCAGGAGAATTGTATGCAAGAAAATCAAAGCAAACATACATTTAAATTCATCGATCTCTTTGCAGGAATCGGTGGATTTAGAATCGCTTGCCAGAATAACGGAGGAGAATGCGTTTTCTCTTCCGAATGGGACGAACACGCCCAGAAAACATATGAGCACAATTTCGGGGATATCCCGCATGGTGATATTACTCTCCAAGAGACTAAAGATGCCATACCGGAGAATTTTGACTTACTCTGCGCAGGATTTCCTTGTCAAGCTTTTTCTATAGCAGGTTACCAAAAAGGGTTTGAAGACACACGAGGAACTCTATTTTTCGATGTTGCACAAATCATCAAGACTCGCAGACCAAAGGCCGTTTTTTTGGAAAATGTGAAAAACCTACGAAGTCATGACCACGGGAGGACTTTTTCCGTCATTCAAAAAACTCTGAGAGACCTGGGATATTATGTATACGATAAAGTAATGAGCCCGGATGACTACGCTGATATTCCACAGAACAGGGAAAGAATATTTATTGTCTGTTTTGATAAAGCTCAGGTCCCGGATTTTACTGATTTCAAGTACCCGGAAAAAGTAAAATTGACACGACCCATTCAGAGCTGCATAGATTACACGGTGTCAGACAGTAGATTTTTTTACACCGACAAAGTTAAACACTTTGACCAGATAAGGGCCGGAGTAAGATCGAAAGATACTATTTATCAATGGCGGAGAGTTTATGTGAGGGAAAATAAGAGTAAGGTCTGCCCCACCTTGACTGCCAACATGGGGACAGGCGGACACAATGTACCATTGATATTGACTGATAACGGGATACGAAAACTTACACCAAGAGAGTGCCTTAATTTTCAGGGCTTTCCAGAAAGTTATTCATTCCCGGCCGATCTTGCTTTGAGTTATTGTTATAAACAGGCTGGCAACTCTGTTGCAGTCCCTTTAATCCAAAAAGTATGTCAACAAATTCTTCTGGTGCTAAACAAGATTTCCTGAATTCATGGCAAGACAATGCTCATTACTTCGAGATGTTGAAGCTTGTCTCAAGTCTTTCAAATCTTTTTGCGCAAAGTGATGCTCCATTTTTGGACTATAGATTAGCCGAAAATATTTTCTGCAGGTTTTTCTCGTCCGAAAACAAAGCTAGAGATTGTTCTGTCTACGATGCCGTAAAAAATGAGCTCGGCATCGGGATAAAGACCTTTTTGATAAACAGGGGCTCTTCTATTGAAAAAATAGCCGAATTCAATAAGCTTAAGCCAGAACTAGATCTGAAAAGTCATGAAGACCTTGCTATTCAGCTTGCTACATTTTTTAATAAGAGAATTGATTCTGCGAATTCCATTTACGGAGTAACTGATTCAATCTATCATATTATCGGCCGCAAGCCGGGAGAATTATCCGTATTCAATGATTCTTTCAGAAAGATCGACCCTAACAGTATTAGGAATGTTCATGACGATATTAAAAGCCTCTCATTTCAGGAATCAGGATTTGAATACAGATTTAATAAAAGCAAAAGCGTCTTAATGAGGAGATTTGAACTTCCCAAGACGGTTGTCAATGTACCAGTAGAGCTCATTGAAGATCCTCTTGATCTGCTGTCCAACCTTCTCACGCATGTTGATACACGAAAGAAAAGGCCATTAGAGATTGAGCACAAGAGAAAGTCCATCCGTTTACCTCTATATAGCGAGCACTCAAATGGAGTCAAGTACGTCCCAGAGAAAAGCGGTTTAAATCAATGGCATGCGGGAGGAAGAAAGCGGGACGAAAATGAAGTATACATTCCAGTTCCCGCAAAGTTTCATAGGGAACATCCGAATTTCTTTCCTTCTCGCGACACTCCTTTCGTTTTAGTTCTGCCAGACAAGACAGAGTTGGAAGCTAAAATTTGCCAAGACAACGACAAGGCTTTGATGTCATGCCCGAATAGCGCTCTCGGGGAATGGTTGTTAAGAAAAGTTTTGAAGAAAAAGCCTGGAGAACTTGTCACCATACAGGATCTGGATGTTGCAGGCATAGACAGCGTTATTATAGATGACACTGGCTGGGTCGATGAAACAAACACTAAAATCTACGGAATCAGCTTCACTGAAAATGACGGTGCGGGCAATTTAATCTCTGGAGTATAAAATCCTAGCATAGATTGTTTATCTATCGAGAGGAGAGGCGCTTTTTGAGCTCTGCGCAAAGAGATTCCCAATAGCGGCCTGCGCTTGTGCAGGCCGCTATTTTAGTTCGTCAAGACTCTCCCTCCCGTCATTTGAATAGCTGTCGCGCAAATTGTGAAAGATATATTCGCCAATTACGCCATATATGTCCGCCCGGAGTGGCGACAAACTCGTATGGACCATAATCATGCCGGTCAAAATATTCACAAAGCGCTTTCTCATACTTCAGGCGTTCATCTGTCTCGCCAATCCCTATATAATAAAGTTTGGGTTTATATGAAAAGAGGCTCGCCATCGCACCTTGCAATTCCGGAGAAGAGTTTTCAGACACCAATTCCGGGCGGGTATCCCCTTCCCACATCTTGAAACCGGCCGAGAAGAGTCCGATCCAGCCGAATACAGAAGGATATTTCATGGAGATCTGGTAACTCTGTCCGCCACCCATGGAGAGTCCGCATATGGCACGGAAATTCCTCTCCGGGATTGTCCTATAGTGAGAATCGATGTAACCGACTATGTCGAGAAAGCTCTCTTCCATAGATACCTTGCTATGGAAATCACGAGGAATATTTCCAAAAAATGTAGGTTGATATAGCCCCAGCGACCATTCTCCCGGAGCGGCCGCATCATCGACATTGCCGTTCGGCATGACAACTATCATTTCTTCTGCTTCCCCGCTTGCTATCAGATTGTCTATTATCTGAGCCGCCCGGCCGAGATCAGACCAGGAATTCTCATCTCCGCCACCCCCATGGAGGAGGTACATTACCGGATATCTCCTATTTCTGTTTGCTTTATCTGCATATCCGGCAGGAGTATACACAGTCATTCTCCTCAACGAGCCTATCGACGGGCTCTCATACCAAATTTTTGAAATATCACCATGAGGGACATTGTTGATGCTATATAAGGCACCTCTGTCATCAGCTTTCCTAGACACTATAAAATAATCAGACCAAGTCACCACATCCCTGATTTTATAGATATTAGACGGGTCGTCTCTCCTCTCCCCGTTTACGACAAAATAATAGGAGTACAACTCCGGTTCGAGAGGAAACGAGGTGAAACTCCATACTCCTTCCGAATCCTGAACCATCTCATATTCAGATTGTGCCTGACTATTCTGGTTGGAAGAGGCCGCATCAGGCAGAAAATCCCCGACAACCTTGACGGAAACGGCCTTCGGAGAAAAGAATCTTAGAGTCACCGAACCATCCGGATTAATCTCAGGAGACTTGAGATTACTGCCATAGCCGAGGGCTTGCTGCGCATGTACGGAGACAGTAATCAGAAAGATTGTAAAAAAAGATAGCAGTGCTTGTTTCATTCGTAAAGTTATAATTGTGAACCCCCTCTAGAGGCGGTTCTGTTTAACATTCAATATTCGTAGACAGCCAAAAGAATAGCATGCACCTAGGAAATATAGCCATTATTTTCTGCAAAGTGGCTCAGTAATCATAAAAATAATCTATCGTGGACCAAAATCAATAATAAACTAATCACTGCTAACGGAAAACGGCCTTTCACACGCATGGACGGCATCCGAGCAGTTCGCTTCCTGTTGATTAATATCTGATTTATTCACCGACAACTGTTCCAAGAATTACAGATAATTCTGAAAGGACGGGGAAGGAGCGAGGATTGTCGGGAATTATTTGTAATTTTGTAAGTTATTTATCGCAGTTTCGACATGCAGAAAGATGACGATTTCTCAAGGCTGGAGCTCAACTTGCCCAATGCCCTGAAGAACTATAGATATTTCAGGTCAAAGCTGGAGCCGTCCACTAAGCTCCTCATACTCGTCAAGGCAAACGCATATGGACATGGAGCCGTCGAATTCGCTTCAATGATGCAGGCGGCCGGGGCAGACTATCTGGCAGTGGCATATCCTGTCGAAGGTATGGAACTCAGGCACAACGGTATCAGCCTCCCGATTCTGGTGCTCACGGCAGGGACAGACTATTTCAATGAAATCATAGATAACCGCCTGGAGCCGGGAATCCCTAATCTCTATTCGCTCAAGAAGCTTGTGGAAGTCTTGGATTCTCGCAAGATCAAAAATTTTCCCGTCCACATCAAACTGGACACAGGCATGCATAGGCTCGGCTTCATGACAAGCGAGCTTGAGGCTCTCATGGATTTTCTTAAGGTTCATGACGAAGTGAGGGTCAAATCTATATACTCTCACCTCTGCGTCGATGAGGATCCGGCCTGGGACGAATACACACTCGGACAGGTCAAGATGTTCAAGGAGAACGCCAGCCGTCTAGAGGAGGTACTTGGTTACAAGCCTATGTGGCATATACTGAATTCTGCCGGAATCGAGAGATTCCCGCAATTCCAATTCGACATGTGCCGCCTCGGAATCGGCATCTATGGCATCAGTTCTGTTCCTAGGGTGAAACTTTGGCCGGTAGCTTCGCTTAAGTGCAAAGTGCTGCAAATTAAGCATCTGAAACAGGGAGACGGAGCCATCGGATATGGACAGCATGGTAAGATTGCTCCTGAAGGGACAACAATCGCGACAATCCCTGTGGGTTATGCCGATGGGATTGACAGGCATCTCGGCTGCGGACATGCCAGCTTCAGTCTCAATGGGCACAGAGTACCTACGACAGGCAACATTTGCATGGATATGTGCATGTTGGACATCACAGGGGTAGACGCAAAGCCCGGGGACACGGTGACGATTTTCGGCGAGGACCCTACCGCGGAAGAGCTGGCCGGGATTCTCGGGACTATCCCTTACGAAATTCTTGTTAGCGTCCCGCGCCGTATCCACCGCGTGATAGTCCGCAAATAGCACATCCTCCAATCGAGGCAGGATCTGCGAACGAAGTCTCAGCGTGAGGCGTACTGTCGGAGAGTCGGAGGGGGTGTGCCTGATGAGAAGGCTGCTAGTTTAGTCTGCGAGCATGAGTCCGTGACGGACCTTCTCGGCCACCTCTGCGCCCTTTAAAGCCTCAAGAATGGCAAGGCCGAAATCGATGGCACAGCCCGCTCCACGTCCGGTGATGAGATTGCCGTCTACGACCGCCGGAGCCTTGAGATAAATTGCGCCACGAGCTATCGGACCGTCTTCGAAGCCATCAAAGCAGGTGAACTTCTTCCCTGTTAGATCAGGCAGCTGTGAAACGACGAGTCCTGGAGCCGCGCAAATGGCAGCTACAGTACCCCCCATGGCATAATGCAACTTCATGAAGTCTATAATTTCGCCTTTCTCCGCAAGCTTCTTGGTTCCTGGCATGCCGCCCGGGAAAATCATCACGTCCTCCGGATCCGCAACCTCAATGTCAACCTGAGCCTTGAATTCGCCATACGTCATATCCGCGACGAGGGGCACTCCATGAGAGCCGACCACGAACTTGTCAGCATGGATAGAAACAGTCTTAAGCTCAACCCCTCCTCTACGGAGAACATCAAGCGTCGCAATTGCTTCGGTCTCTTCGAAACCGTTAGCAAGGAAAATATATACGCCTTTCATGAAATCTGATTATTGTTGAGATATCAAGATTCGAACTTGAACTAGCGGAACCAAAATCCGATGTGCTACCATTACACCATACCTCAATTCCAATGTTACAAATATACAAAAATCTTGGGAATGCCCCATATTCTCACGAAATCTAACGGTCTCTGCGAGAGGCTGTGGCGAGGGGCCTGCGGTCGGCGTGAGCGTGGGAGCGATGATGATGCTACCTTACAAAGGTGAGGTATTTGCGGGTGACGCGGCCTCGGACGGTTTGGCTTATGTACGGGAGAACGCTGAGGTCGAAGGTATCGAGAAGTTGTTTCTGAAGGTCGGGATTGCTGGTAACTGAGTCCATGTCGACGAGCAGAATGCTGACTCGGCGTGAGGATGTCCGGAGGGAGGCCTCTCGGAGGGAAGACTGTTTCAGCAGGCTGTCGATGCCAGCCATTTCAGCGGCGCAGTTAGGGCAGCTGTGGGTATAGAACATGATGTACGCAAGGCCGGGGCGGCGAAGGGAGAAGTGTCCGGTTTTGGAAGAGGAGGACCTGTTTGAGCGGGCGGTAATAAGGGTACCGGGAACCTTTATCCGCGGAAGATATGTTCCGAGGCCAGCCCGGCTGAGGAGGTCGTGTTCGAGTTCGGCGAGTCCTATGATCTTAAGGCTGTCGTCAGGCTGATTCCAGACATCCGGCCGGGAAAGAATCAGACTGTCAACGAGATAACTGAGACCCGCCTTATAGCCTTCGCCTGTTTTAGAGGAAAGGTAGTAGAGGAGATCTCCGGCTAGCTGCCGGCCTGAGCGGGGGTCTGTGGAGAGGGCGGACGCCGCTTTGTCGGCGACAAGGCGGACATCTTCTTCGGAGGGAGCTGGGACGGACAGATCGAAGTCAGATATTCGGTTGCGAGCACGGGGCTTAGCGGCTTCGGAGTGGCGGCCGGCTTTGGTTGTGCGGGAAGATTGAGACTCAGAGGTGTTCGGAACAGAGGCGGCGGAGGAAGAGAAGCCGGAGGCAGCGGCGGAAGAGGGGTCTGAGTCTGGAGTTTCCGGCATGGAGAGAAGGGTGAAAAGGGTGTCGAAAAGTCGCTCGGAGTCCTCGGAGCCATATTCTTGAGGGCTGAGGATGCGGTCAAGGAGGGTCCCGAGGGCCTCGGCGTCGAGTTTTCGTCCCACGATTATGCCGCCGGGATCAATCAGAAAGACGGATGGTGTCTGGAGTACGCCATATTTCATCTGAAAGGCAGAGTCCATGGAGGGGTCCCAGCAATACCAAATTCTTGAGGATGGAGCATCAAACTGGAGATACGTGGCTATGAAGCTTTCCATCATGGTCCTGTCGTCGCCTGTGCAGACGAGGAAGAGGTCAATGGGATAGTTCTTCTCTTTCATGAGCTTCGTCAGGAGGAGGGACTGTATCTTGCAGTCTGCGCAGTCTGGGGCATAGAACCAGAGCACCGAGTACCTGGCGCCTGAAGCGTTTGAAGTGGAGGCGTCTGAAGCACTTGAGGATGAGGCAGAGGCATCTGATCTGGATTTGACTGATGACGGAAAGACGACGCTGGAACCGTCGAGTCCAAGGAGTTTTAGGCTCGGGGCAGGGAGGCCGATGAGGGACTGACGGTTGAAGTCGGCGAAGATCCTTGCGTTCATCAGGTCGAGGTCATTGTGGAATGAGACTTTTCCTGGAACGAACCAATTGTCAGTCAAATAGATAGACACCGCCTCATCGCCCATGAGCTTGGAGTCAATGTAGTGTGAATACAGCCAGATGGCTACGGCCTGTCGGACAAGAGAGTCACTGCATGAGGAGATGAGGAAGTCGCATTCTCTCTGCTTCACAGAGACGGGCTCCGTTTCCATGGCGGCGGCATATTGGGAGAGTTTGGCGTAGAGGCCCTGGAAGTCAGCGGTGTCGCGGCTCTCCGAGGATGCAGAAAGGGAGCCTCCGAGGGATGAGAGCGCCGGCAAAAGGCTGAGAGCCAGAAGCAGAATCAGGCGTCTCATCGGCCGGCCTCCGGTGTCGGAAGCACAACGCCCTCCGGAAGAAATTGCGAAGTGTCCCCGCGATGCTTCAGCAAGTCACGGACAGCAGACGAAGAAATATGGGCGAATTCCTGGGCTGTAGGAATGATTATGGTCTCGATGTCCGGAGCAAGACGGCGGTTCATGTCCGCTATGGATCTTTCCGTCTCGAAATCAAGCATATTACGCACCCCGCGGATCATGTGCCTGATGCCGAGTTCACGACAAGTGTCTATGGTCAGATTGCTATACTTTATGACGCTGACTCCGTCCAGCCCCTTCACCGCCTGACGGATGATATCCATCCTCTGATCCATGGTGAAGAAGCCCTTCTTGTCCTGATTTATGCCGACGGCCACTACGACTTCATCGAACATAGTAAGAGCCCTGTTGAGTATGTTCAGGTGACCTGCCGTAAAAGGGTCAAAGGAACCCGGAAATAATGCCTTTAGATTCATGGTATCATAGCCTCCAGTCGATTGGCGCCTGGCCCTCGGCCGAGAGAAGTTTGTTTGTCATGGAGAAATGCCTGCAGCCGAAGAAAGCCCCTCCCGCGAGCGGAGAAGGATGGGCGGCTTCAAGCACATAATGCCTCGAAGTGTCGATGAGAGAACGTTTGCTCCTGGCATAGTTGCCCCAGAGCAGAAAGACCAGTCCCCTGCGGTTGTCGGAGAGGTACTTGATCACGGCGTCCGTGAATGTCTGCCAGCCGATTTTGCTGTGGGAAGCAGCCTGTCCGGCTCTCACCGTGAGTATGGAATTCAGCAGCAGCACACCCTGACGGGCCCAAGGAGTGAGGTCGGTCGCCCCTGACATCGTGATACCGAGATCATCATGAATCTCTTTGAAAATATTTTTCAGAGAAGGAGGAGCCGGCACCCCTTCAGGCACCGAAAAAGAAAGCCCCATCGCCTGGCCCTCGTTGTGGTAGGGATCCTGGCCAAGGAGAACGACCTTAACCCGCTCCACCGGAGTAAGATTGAAAGCGTTGAAAATCAGCCCTCCGCGAGGATAGACCTTCTCTCCGCGGGCCTTTTCTTCATGAAGAAAACGCACCAGCGCCTCGAAATAAGATTTCTCAAATTCGGGAGCGAGTGCGTTTTTCCAACTTTGTTCGATCTTTACTTCCATCTGGTCCGAAGAGACATACTTGATGACCTCTTCAATTGTCTTGGCTTACCGGTCGTCGAAGGCGTACTTGATGACATCTTCGATTGTCTTGACATAGACAAATGTAAGGCCTTTTACGTAAATATCGTTAATGTCTTCGATATCTTTTCTATTATCTTCGGAAAGTACTATCACACTGACTCCAGCTCTCTTGGCGGCCAGAATCTTCTCCTTGACACCTCCGACAGGAAGCACTCTGCCACGCAGAGTCATCTCTCCGGTCATCGCTATGGCATGGCGGACAGCCTTGCCGCGCAGGGCCGAGACCATGGATGTGACCATGGTTATGCCGGCCGAAGGACCATCTTTCGGAACGGCTCCTTCAGGCACATGGATATGGATATCCTTGCCCTCAAATTCCTTATAGGTCATGCCGGCGAGCTCAGGATGAGCCTTGACGTACTGGTAGGCAATCGTGGCGGACTCCTTCATGACATCCCCGAGGTTGCCGGTCATGGTGAGCCCGTGCTTGCCTTCGCTCACCTGGCTCTCCACGAAGAGAATCTCCCCTCCGGCAGAAGTCCACGCCAGGCCGGTGACTACACCCGGAAGTTCATTGCCATCTATCTTGTCATGGAAATTGGTAGGCAGACCGAGATACTCTTTGAGGTGTTCGGGCTTGATGACGCTTGGATGGTCTTCACCGAGAGCTATCTTTTTGGCAGTCACGCGGCAGATTTTCGCTATCTGCTTCTCAAGGCTGCGGACTCCTGACTCCTGAGTGTACTTGTCTATGATTTCGGCCATGGCGGCCTTGTCTATCCTGAGCTCGCGGCGCCCTATTCCATGGGCTTCGAGCTGCTTAGGGACAAGGAATTTCTTTCCGATTTCGGCCTTCTCTTCGGCAAGATAGCCTGTAACATTTATCAGCTCCATCCTGTCGAGAAGGGCAGGCTGGATAGTAGAGATGTCGTTGGCCGTAGTTATAAAGAGGACATGCGAGAGGTCGTAGTCCTGATCAAGGTAATTGTCATGGAAAGTAGTATTCTGTTCAGGGTCAAGCACTTCCAGCAGAGCGGAGGAAGGGTCGCCCTTGTAGTCGCTTGCCAGTTTGTCAATCTCATCCAGAACCATGACAGGGTTGGACGTGCCCGCGCGCTGGATTCCGCTCAGGATTCTGCCTGGCATGGCCCCGATGTAGGTACGCCTGTGCCCCCTGATCTCGGCCTCATCATGCATGCCGCCGAGCGAGATACGGACATATTTTCTTCCGAGGGCCCTGGCGATTGATTTGCCGAGGCTGGTCTTGCCGACTCCCGGAGGGCCGTAGAGACAGAGGATAGGCGACTTGAGGTCTCCGCGGAGCTTGAGCACCGCAAGATATTCCACTATCCTTTCCTTAATTTTGTCAAGCCCGAAATGGTCTTCATCGAGGACCTTCTTCGCATGGACGAGATCAAGGTTGTCCTTGCTTTTCTTGTTCCATGGGAGATCCAGCATGAAGTCCAGATAGTTATACTGGATGCTGTAGTCAGGGGTCGAAGGATTGTACTTGAGGAGTTTGTCCATCTCCTTGTCGAAGGCCTTCGCCATGTATTCCGGCCAATCCTTATTTTCGGCCCTCTTCCGCAATTCCGCCTCATCCTCATCCTCATCCATGCCGAGCTCCTCCTGGATGGTGTGGAGCTGATTATTGAGATAATACTCCCTCTGTTGCTGGTCGATTTCGCTCTTAACCTTGCGGTTGATGTCCTGTTTGATTTCAAGGAGGCCGAGCTGAGTGTCAAGGACGTTGAGAAGCTTCATGGCACGGGTCTTCATGTCTTCATATGACAAAAGTTCCACCTTGTCAGAGAAGTTCTCGACCTCGACAGAAGTTGCTATGAAATTGACCAGGAACTGGAAGTCGTCTATGGCTTCAAGGGCAGTGATGGCCTCCTTGGGAGCATAGGCGGTCGACTTGAGAATGGATGAGGCCTTCTCCTTGAGGGAAGAGGCTATCATCTTGACGCTGAGGTCATTGTTGTCGGCAGGATGGTCTTCAAGATATCTCACCTCGGCCTTGAGGTAAGGCTGGGTAGCGGTCAGCTTCTTGACTTCGATGCGCTTATAGCCCTGAAGTACGGCCGTTACAGAGCCGTCCGGCATCTCGAAGGTGCGGACGATCTTGGCGGCGGTTCCTATCTTGTTGAGATCCTTGGCCAGCGGGTCTTCTACCTTGACATCGTTCTGAGGCACGGCTCCGATAAAGAGGTTGCCTTTCTGGGCATCATTTATGAGCTTTACGGATTTTTCCCTGCCGATGGTGACCGGGTAGACCGCCTCCGGAAAGAGGACGGCGTTCCTCAGTGCCAGGATAGGGAGCTCCTCAGGGAGGTCCGCATCGTCCAGTTTCACTTCACCATGCTCACCCGCCAAAACCGGAATGATGCTGACTTCCGCACCTGCTGGCAGAAAGTCATGAATGTTCTTATCATTGTTGTCCATATATAGTTTCATTATTTGCAGACAGGCCCGACTGCCATTTTGTCAAAAGGCGGGAATCCAATGTCCGCCAGGACATATGGTCAATCTCCGTGCCAGCAGACTGAGGAAACGGAGAAGGTCTTGGAAAGAAGCGCTTCGGGCAGCCTGAAAGGGAGAAAATCATGATGATAATGCCTCCAGAATAGCGTATTTAGGCGAAATAAATTGGAAATGAAAAAAAAAGAGGATAACTTTGTATTTCAAATAGTACCGCAAAGGCACTCAGTTTAGGCACTTTATTAATTAAAATACGTTAGGGATACTATGACAAAGGCAGAAATTGTAAATGCCATTGCAAAAAACATTGGCAAAGAGAAAATTGAAGTTCAAGCAATCGTTGAGGAATTCATGAGCGTCGTGAGGGATTCCCTCAAGGCTGGTGATCCGGTTTATCTCCGCGGCTTCGGCAGCTTCATCATCAAGCACAGAGCTGAGAAGGCTGCAAGAAACATCACGAAGAACACCACACTCGTGATCCCGGCTCATGACGTACCGGCTTTCAAGCCAGCGAAGTCCTTCCTCAAGAAGTAGCTGAAGAAATAAATTTTAACCATTTATCATTATGCCAAACGGAAGGAAAAGAAAGAAGCATAAGATGGCGACGCACAAGCGTAAAAAGCGCTTGCGCCTCAACAGACACAAGAAGAAGTAATCCTCTTTGTCTGCCATCTTAGCAAAGCTAGGAGAAAGAGGTTGGCCGAGGGATTCGGAAACCTCTTTTTTGTTATCTACCACAAACGGAAAATCCATAATGGACGTCGAAAAGGAATCAGAAAAAGACCTTATCATTGACGCTGGAGAGTCCGAGGTCCACATAGCCCTGCTGGAAAACCACAGGCTGGTGGAACTCAACAAAGAGACAAGTGCAGGCCGTGAATTCACTATCGGGGACGTGTACCTCGGCAAGGTGAAGAAGGTCATGCCGGCGCTCAACGCGGCCTTCGTGGACATCGGAGACGAGAAAGAGGCCTTCATCCATTATCTGGACCTCGGGTTGTATTTCAACGCATTTGACGAGTTCGTCCGCAAGATCAACCCGAACACGGATTTCGCCCAACTCTACGCTTCAATCAAGCTCGGCCCCGCCCTCGAGAAGGAGGGTCGGATTGAGAAAGTGCTGAAGGTCGGGCAGATGATTCCCGTTCAGATAGTGAAGGAGCCTATTTCCACGAAGGGTTCCAGGCTGACGGCGGAGATTTCGCTTGCGGGACGCAATATCGTATTGCTCCCTTTCGCAGATAAGGTGAGCATATCCCAGAAAATCTCTTCCAAAGAAGAGAAAAGAAGGCTGGAAGCCCTGGTCAGGAGCATTCTTCCTGCAAATTACGGAGCTATTATCCGCACTGCCGCAGAAGGAAAGAACGCCGCGGTGCTGGTGGCGGAGCTCAGGTCCCTGATTGAAAAATGGGAAGGTTCATGGAAGAAGCTGGCCCAGTCCAAAAACGTACAGCTGCTGTTCACCGAATACAGCAAGACGACGACCATCCTCCGCGACCTGCTCAATGACTCCTTCGCTCACATCATCGTGAACAGCGAGAGTGCGTATGATGAGGTCAAACGCTATGTGTCGATAATTTCGCCGGAACTCTCAAATATCGTTGAACTCTACAAGGGCAAGGACCCAATCTTCGACCATTTCGAGATCACAAGGCAGATCAAGAGTTCCTTCGGAAAAGTCGTTCCAATGAAGCAGGGCTCCTACCTCGTCATCGAGACGACGGAGGCCCTCAACGTGGTCGACGTGAACAGCGGAACAAGGTCGAAGACCAATGATCAGGAAGAGAACACCTTCGAGGTCAACAAGTACGCGGCGGAAGAAATCGCCAGGCAGCTGAGGCTCAGGGACATGGGAGGCATCGTAATCGTGGACTTCATAGATATGGAGTCAGCCGATCACCGCAGCGCCCTCTTCAAGTACATGACTGACCTGATGGCGGGCGACCGCGCCAAACACAATGTCCTGCCGCTCACGAAGTTCGGGCTCATGCAGATTACTCGTCAGAGGATACGTCCCGTGACCCAGATTGACACCACGGAGGTCTGCCCAGTCTGCCACGGCACGGGAAGAATAACTTCGAGTCTGGTCATCGATGAGCAGATTGAAAGAAGGCTTTCCTACTACGCCGCCGACAAAAACATCAAGAACCTTGAACTCAAGGTGAGCCCGATATTGGGCGCCTACCTCACAAGGAAGAAAGGCTTCATGGGATCAAGCTTCATCACAAAGTGGATGAAGAAATATTCATGCAAAATAAAGCTGACGGAAGTCAGTTCATTCAGCGTCCTGCAGAACGAATTTTACGATTCAGCCGGCAATAAGCTCGATTGAGAGCCTTGCCATGACACTCTAAGGAAAAGCCGGTCCTCAGCTGGGCCGGCTTTTTTACATACGGTGCCTATTCCCCAGGCATATTGTGGCAGTACTTGCGCCACTTGTCAAGGAGGGCCGTCATATCGGCGGGAAGAGGAGAGTCGAACTGCATGAACTTGCCAGTCCGGGGATGGACGAAACCGAGAGTCTTGGCGTGGAGGGCCTGACGCGGACAGATTTCGAAGCAATTGCGGATAAACTGCCGATACTTCGTATAGATAGTACCCTGGCGGATCTGGTCTCCCCCGTAACGCGCATCGTTGAAGAGCGGATGGCCTATCCAGTTCATGTGGACCCTTATCTGATGGGTTCTTCCAGTCTCCAGACGGCACTCCACAAGGGTCACGAAGCCGAAGCGCTCCAAAACCTTGTAATGGGTCACGGCATGCTTTCCCTTGTCACCCTCCGGGAAAACCATGAAGCGCATCCTGTCATTCGGGTCGCGGCCTATATTACCATCTATGGTACCCTCATCGTCGGAAATATTGCCCCAGACTACCGCCTGGTAACGGCGCTCGATAGAATGAACGAAGAATTGACGGGCGAGATCGAGCTGGGCCTCGTCATTCTTGGCGACTACGACTAGACCGCTGGTATCCATGTCTATTCTGTGGACCAGTATGCCCATTCTCTCGTCTTCGGCATCGGGCCCCTGGGATATCCCCAGATGATAGGAAAGCGCGTTGATGAGAGTTCCGTCAAAATGGCCGTGGCCTGGATGTACGCACATGCCGGCAGGCTTGTTGACTACCAGCACGTCCTCATCCTCATAGACTATGTTGAGCGGAATGTCTTCAGGCTTGACCTCGAAGCCATGGCGCTCGTAAGGCAGCATGAACTTAATCTCGTCGTTCGGTCGGACTATGGAATTAGCCTTGGCCGCCTTCCCGTTGAGAAAGACGTAGCCCGCCTTTATCGCAAGCTGAACCCTGTGGCGCGAAGTGTCCTCAAGGTGGTTCGCCATGAATTTATCGATCCTTACCGGAGTCTGGCCTACGTCGGCATTGAGCCTGAAATGCTCGAACATTCCCTGCTCTTCATCCTCCTGCAGATTTTCCTCCGCCGCCAGACCTTCTTCGAGAATCTCTTTGTCCATGTCTACTTTGATATTCTTTCTTTGGAGAGGGTGAGATTGACCTTGGATCCCATCCGGACTGGTTCTGAAGAAGCCGAAGGAGACTGCCTGGTGACTACGGCATCAAGGCTGTCGGAATAATTTTTCACAGACTTGTCGAAAGAAAGCCGTCCGATATTGAGAGAACTGGTCTGCAGGCCGTCCACGGCACGCAGATACTTCATCCCTGTCACGTCAGGAATATAGGTCACGTCATCATTCGGATTCAGCCCGACGACCAGGTCGATAGGCGAGCCGCTCAGAACCTGGGCTCCCGCCTTGACCTGATAATTGCCGAGGAGCTGTTTGAGCACGTTATTGGTCGCCATGTCCTCGACATAAATGAGTCTTCCCAGTACGAGTCCGCGGGCGGAGATCTCAGCCTTGGCCTGGCGCATACTCAGGCCGACAAGGTCCGGCATGACCACCTTTCTCGGATTCACAGAGTTGATTGTCAGTATGACCCTGCGGTTCTTCTTCACCTTGGAGCCCGCTTTCGGGTTCTGGGTATAGACGACTCCCCTGCCCATGCGGCGGATATAGACAGAATCCGTCACCTCAACCTTGAGGTCGGCCATTGAGGCGGCATATTCTGCCTCGGAGACCTTCATGTTCGTAAAATCCGGAACTACTATCTCCTGGCCATGATGGGTCAGGACCGCAAGCAGAATCGACGCCGAAGCCGAAAGGGCGATGACGAAGAGTACGGCCAACATGACGTTTTTCCCGAGCCAGTGAAGGAAGGGAGCATCCTCCCGAGCCTCTCCCGGCTGATTGTTCTTTTCGAAATCCATTGCTATGATTGCGCCCATAGGGGCGGCGCAGACGCAAAGATAGCAATAATTTCATATCTTTGCAGGAATGAAAAACGAGAAGCTTCTGCTGACCGGACTGTCCATGATGACGGCCGGTCTTATGTCTATACCCTTCCTGATTCCCCACCTCGGAGTTTTCTCCCTCTTCGGGCTCGTCCCGCTGCTGTGCGCCGACAGAATAGCCGATATGGCGGGAGTGAAGAAATTCTGGCGCTGGCACTACCTGAGTTTCCTGGTCTGGAATCTGCTCACCACCTTCTGGGTCTGCAAGGCCACCTTCTGGGGCGGGCTCTTCGCTTCCTTTGCCAACGCCCTCCAGATGTCACTCGTCTTCGGACTTTTCCGACTCTCGAAAAAAAGCTTCAGCGGAGCTCTGCCCTACATTTTTCTGGCCGCGACATGGATTGCCTGGGAGAAATTCTACCTGACCTCCGCCCAGATAAGCTGGCCGTGGCTGGTGCTGGGCAACTCTTTCGCGAGGACGACCTCGCTGGTCCAGTGGTATGACTGCCTCGGAACCCTCGGAGGCTCCGCCTGGGTCTGGGCCTGCAATCTTGCCATCTTCGGCCTCATGGTCAGCCTTTCCAACGGAAGCTGGTTCCGCTGGAACGCCAAGGCGAAGGTCGCCGCCATCTTCTTCAGCGCGGCCGCCCTTTTCGGCCCTATGGTCTGGTCCGCGGTCAAGTATTTCACCTACGAAGAGAGCTCCGATGCCCTTGAGGTGGCAATAGTCCAGCCTAATTTCGACCCGTACGAGAAATTCGAGGCCTACTCCCAGGACAGCCAGGACGCTATTTTCGAAGGGATGGCGAGAGAGGCCCTTCAGGGCAGGCTGCACGAGAGGGACAGCGCCTCTTCTCCCCTTCTGCTGATCGCCCCTGAAACCTTCACCGCCGATGTTATCGTCAATGACATCGAAGGAAGCAGCAAGACTTTCCGCCGCTTAGCAAGGCTGGCTGCCGATTATCCCGGGACCAACGTCCTTTTCGGGGCGTCAGACAGAGAATATCACCCCTCAGGCAAGGCTCCTTCCCGCACGGCCGTCAAGATAGGAGAGCGCTGGGTCACCCGCCACAATTCTTCGATAATCACCGACTCCACTTTCCGCTCCGAAATCTACCATAAGTCCAAGCTCGTGGTCGGAGTAGAGATGACTCCATACCCTTCCGTTTTCGTCCCTGTTGACAAGCTCCTCGGCGGAGTGATGGGCCGGGACGAAGGCCAGGGCGAGCCTTCCGCGCTCACTATCAAGACCTACGGCAAGGATGCGAAAAATATCCCCGTTGGCACGCCGATTTGCTACGAGTCGGTTTACGGAGACTTCTGCCGCGGCTACATAAAGGCCGGGGCCCAGGCCCTCGTGGTGATGACCAATGATGCCTGGTGGGGAGATACTCCTGGCTACAAGCAGCACTTCAGCTACTCAAGACTCCGCGCGATAGAAACCCGCAGAGACATAGCACGCTGCGCGAACACCGGAATTTCAGGCATCATAGACCAGAGGGGCGAGGTCGTCGCTCAGACCGGATGGTGGGTTTCCGCCACTCTCAGAGGCCACATCAACCTCAACACAAAGGAGACAGTCTTCGTCCGCGAAGGGGACATCACCGGCAGACTCTGCCGCTTTGTAGCCATCCTGCTCTTCTTCGCCTTGGTCGCGAGGCTGGCGGACAAAAAAAAGACAAGCGGAGATGACAGATAGAGAAAACGAGCTATTCGGCAGGTCAAGGCTCCTGCTCGGGGATGCCCTCATGGAGAAGCTCCATGATACAAAAGCCATTATCTTCGGAATCGGAGGCGTAGGCAGCTGGTGCGCCGAGGGTCTGGTCCGCTCAGGCCTCTCGAAGCTGACCATAGTGGACGCCGACACGGTCAGTCTGTCCAACGTGAACCGCCAGCTTATGGCCTCTACAAGCACAGTCGGCAGGGTCAAAGTGGATGTCCTCCGCGAACGCCTCTCCGACATCAACCCAGATGCCGAGATCCTCGCCATACACAAGACCTACTCTGCCGAGACAGCCCAGGACTTCGACCTGGATTCCTACAACTACGTAATAGACGCCATAGACAGCCTCAAGGACAAGGCGGCTCTGGTGCTCAAGGCTTCGGCTTCGAAGGCTAAATTCTATTCCGCCATGGGAGCCGCCCTTAAAGTCGACCCCGAGAGAGTCAAGGTCGGGCCCTTCAGCAAGGTCATCGGCTGCCCTCTCGCCTCAAGACTCCGCAAGAAGCTGAAGAAAATGGGAGAGATGCCGGCTAAAGACTTCACCTGCGTCTGGGACGATGAAGTCCTCGAAAACCGTGGAGAGCAGCCGGAGCAGGAATGCTCCTACAAGGCCGTGACCAACGGATCCATGGCGGCCGTCACTGGCATATTCGGACTTACCCTCTCCGGGCTGGTCATCAGAGACCTGTACCGGAGGGGGGTAAGCTGGAAAAACTGAGGTTGAAAGTCTGAATCCCGGCCGGAGGACTACATCATAGGCCCCATGCCTCCCGGAGGAGGTCCCATCGGACCCCGTCCGGGACCGCGTCCCGGCCCGCGCCCAGGTCCGCCTCTCCTCATTCCTCCGCCGAAATTGCCGAAGCGGAAGGTCGCAGAGAAAATGATGTAGCGTCCGAGGGTGTTGTTCCATGTCTCAGTATGGTAGTTGGTGGCATCCGACACGCTCAGGTTCTTAGCCTGGTTGAAGATGTCGTAGCCCTTGAGGGCGAGGGTCACCCTTTCATGGAGGATGGTTTTGGTGATTTCGGCGTTGAGGACGAATTCATCATCCTGCTTTGTCGCATAGCCGTCATACCAGTTGTAGTCAAGGTCCGAATCCATGCCGAAGCCCGCAGGAAGGGTGAAATTGAAGGAGGCCTGAATCTGGTTGTTCCACGTGGCGTTGGTGCTGGCCGACTTAATGGTGTACCAGGACTTTCTCACGCTGGTGCGGCCGCCCAGGGTCACTTCCGCCCAGTTGTTCCTGTAGGTGAAACGGAGTCTCTGGGAAAGATTCATGGACTGTGTCTTGTTCGCGGTGAAAACGGCTTTCGCAAGATCGGTGTCCATGTCGCCGAAGTCCGCATGGAACTGGTCATAATTGAAGGCAGTCCCGTCGTAGTATGGAGTCGTGTCGAAGGTGCTCTTTCCGATATAGGAAGAAGACTCGTTGTAGCTGCCGCTGGTCATCGAGTAGATCGAGAAATTCGACTTGGCTATCGGCGTGTTCACGAAGGCCCTCAGGCTGGCTGAATAGGAATTGTTTCCGTTGACCGGAAGATTATAGGTAGCCCCGTTGGTCCCGTACCAGGTCGCGCTTACGATAGGGTCCTGGACCATCCCGGCGTTGAAGTCGAGGTTCATGGAGCTGAATGACTTCATGTTCGTATGCCTGTAGCCTCCCCTCAAAGAATGGTTGAAATATGGGTTGAGGTACGGGTTGCCGAAAGATACGGCGAGAGGGTTGGAGTTGTCCAGCACAGGCATGAGCTGGCTGGTGCTCGGCTGGGACGAACTGCCCCTGTAGAAGAGGCGGAAATTAGTGTTGTCGTTCGGGTCATACCAGAGCTGGGCATTAGGAGTCCACTTGATGTTATGATCATCGTAGGTCTCGTAGCCGGTTGTCTCGTTGTGAGTGTAGGTAGGGACGACGCCGAAGCCCAGCTGGGCGCGGATCTTTTTGCGCTGCAACATGACCTGCGCGCTTATCCTCTGGTCAATCACCCTGTTGACCACGTCGTTGGAGTAGTCGGCGTTGATAAGCTCTCCGCTCTTGAGATATTCACGGTTGCCGAAGCCGAAATCAGCCCCCGCCCCGCTGTCCCAGGTATTTCTGTCAGAAGTGCTTCTGCTGTAGCCGAGTTCATAATTGGCAGAAACGAAGAAGCCGGCTCCGAGAGGCTCAGTGTAGGTGAGGGTGCCGCTGACGCTTCTGCTCCTGGTCTTGGTCAGAAAACGCTGGTTGATGATCGAATCTTTCTGATTGAGGAAATTGCCGGAGACGTCATAGTTATAGTTCCTCGTAAGAGACTGGTTAAAGCCGTTGAGAGTATTGTTGCTCAGGCTATAGTCCACATTGAAGGAGAGGGTGCGCCCCGGAAGGCCGAGCTTCTGGCGATAGAGGAGGAAGCCGCTTGTAGACCAGCTGTCACTGTCTCCGCTGGTGTTGGTGAAACCTCTGTTTGTCGTGTCCCTCCTTGCGTCCGAATATTCGGAAAGGGTGTTGAAATCAGAGAATTCATGGTAATCGCCGCCTCCGACGTTGAACTGCGGCTGGAAGAGGAACGAAGTGTTCTTGGAAAGCTTGTAATCAATCCTGGCTCCGGCCCTGTTGCCGTAGGTATTCTGATGACTGTAGCCGTTGTTGTTGTAGATGAGGTTATAGTCATCAAGATAGGTCCTTCTCAGGCTCCTTTCCTCGACATCAGTCTTGGTCCCGTTGTAGAGGTAGTTACCTTCGAGACTGAGGTCCCCGTCAAGGAGGTCCTTGCTGCCGTTGACACCTCCCATCCATGAGGTGACGATTCCGTTGCCGCTCCCGCCGAAGCCGCCACCTCCGCGGCCCATTCCGCCGCCTCCGCCCATGGCACCTCTCATCATGCCGCCCGCCATGTCGTTGAAACCTCTGTTATTGGCGTTGTTTCCGTTGGCGATTATGCTCAGCTGGCTCTTTTCGGTAAAGTCTCCGATGAAAGCGGAGCCCTGGTAGCGCCAGTCTCCTTTGTTGTCGCCCACCTCGCTTGATGTATTTTCCGGAATATCATGTCCGACTCCGCCCATCACGTTGCCGAAGAGACCGTTCATCATGCCCCTTCTGACGGAGAGGTCAATGACCGTCTCGTCATTTCCGTCCTCGATTCCTGTGAACTCGGCCTGCTCCGACTTCTTCTCCAGGACCTTAACCTTGTCAATGATCTTGGCCGGGATGTTGCTGGAGGCCAGGGAAGGATCATTCAGGAAGAAAGTCTTTCCGTTGATGGTAATCTTCGAAATGGATTTTCCGTTGGCGGTTATGGAGCCGTCAGAGCCGACTTCGATGCCGGGAAGCTTCTTCAACAGGTCGACGAGCATGTCGTTCTCAGTAGTCTTGAAAGAAGAAGCGTTGTACTCGACAGTATCCTTCTTTATTATGATAGGATTGCCTGCGGTGCTGACGGTAGCGGCATCGATAGCCTGCTGGTCAGTCTCCATCTTTATCGTGCCGAGGTCCAAGGCTCCGTTGACGGAGATTTCCTTTTCATAGGTCTTATATCCGAGGAGCTCCACCTTTAGAGTGTATTTTCCGGCGGCCACCTTTTCGAGCGTGAAATTTCCCTTGTCATCGCTCAGGATGTACTTATATGGGGTCTTCGTTCCCGGTTTGGTAAGAGATACGGTCGCGAAAGCGACAGCGTCGCCACTCTGGGAATCCTTTAGTACGGCCTTCACCGTTCTGTTGTCATTAGCGGCCGTCTCGAGGGCCTTTACCAGCGTTCCGTCATTGACCCCGTCATCTGCAGCCCGTGCCGCGCCTCCGCCTGCAAGGAGCAAGACTGCGGACATAAGCAGCACGCTCTGCTTAAAGATTTTCTCCATCGGATTGTAATTTGATGTATAACTACTAACCTTTCGGCGCCCCTCTGCGGAACGCACAAATATATTGACGTAATCCAGGGCCCCAAGTTTAAAAAAAAATTACTTGATTCTGTCCGGGTGGTCCTTTATGAACTTGTCCCATCCACCCCTCTTTCCCACGGCCCCTGCCAGGGGATTAGTAGTCTGGTAGAAATGGCACATGGCTATCGCCAGGGCATCAGTGGCATCAAGATGCTCCGGCTTCATCTCGAAGCCGAGTGTGCTCTTCAAGACATTGGCCACCTGTTGTTTGCTCGCCAGGCCGTTCCCCGTTATCGCCTGCTTGGCAAGGCTCGGAGAATATTCCACAGGCTCGACCCCATATTCCATCACGGCGATCGCGGCGGCTCCCTGGGCACGGCTCAGCTTGATCAGAGACTGGGCGTTTATCCTGAAAATGGGAGCCTCCATGGCTACTTCTGCAGGTCTGTAGGTCTTGCAGACCTCCCAGACCGTGTCATGGATCTGCTTGAGTTTGGCGAAGGCTCCGCCGTCTTTGCGCAAGTCGAGGACCCCCATGTCAACAAAGGAGGGTTTGCGCCCCGAGACACGAATGACCCCGAAGCCAAGGAGATTGGTTCCGGGGTCTATTCCCAATATGATTCTTTCGGCGTCAGGCATAGAAGCCTTAGTCGATCTTGTCGAAGCCAGTGTAAGGACGCAGGCACTCAGGGATGATGATTCCTCCGTCGGTCTGGTTGTCCTCAAGAAGGGCGGCCACTACGCGAGGAAGCGCGAGAGAGCTGCCGTTCAGAGTGTGGGCCAGCTGCATCTTTCCGTTCTCGTCGCGGTAGCGCAGATGGAGCCTGTTGGCCTGATAGGTCTCGAAATTGGATACCGAACTGATTTCAAGCCAGCGCTGCTGGGCGGCGCTCCAAAGCTCGAAGTCATAGGTAATGGCCGAGGTGAAGCTCAGGTCCCCGCCGCACAGACGGAGAATCCTGTAGCGCAGGCCGAGCATATTGACGAGCTTCTCAACATGGGCTATCATCTCGTCGAGGGCGGCATAGCTGTTCTCCGGCTTTTCGATGCGGACGATTTCGACCTTGTCGAACTGGTGGAGACGGTTAAGACCCTTCACGTCCTTGCCATAAGATCCAGCCTCGCGGCGGAAGCAAGGGGTGTATGCGGTAAGCTTCTGAGGGAACTGGTCGTTCTCAAGAATCACGTCCCTGAAGATGTTGGTCACAGGAACTTCGGCGGTCGGCACGAGATAGAAATCATCGAGCTTGACATAGTACATCTGAGCCTCCTTGTCCGGAAGCTGGCCTGTACCGAAACCGGAAGCCGCATTAACCATTACAGGAGGCTCCACCTCCATATAGCCGTCCTTGGTGTTCTCCTCCAGGAAGAAATTGATGAGGGCTCTCTGAAGCTTCGCGCCCTTGCCCTTGTAGACAGGGAAACCAGCCCCAGTGAGCTTGACTCCGAGAGGAAAATCTATGATATCGTATTTCTTAGCGAGTTCCCAGTGAGGAAGAGCGTTCTCAGGGAGCTTGACCTCCGGGCCGCCCATCTTAACGACCTCGTTATCCTCCGCGCCCTTGCCAGGCTTGACCTTGTCGTTAGGGATATTCGGGAGAAGGACAAGATTGTCGAGGAGCTCCTTATTGTTCTCGTCGGCCTTGGCCAGAAGTTCAGCGGACTTCTCCTTGAGGAGAGCCACTTCCTTCTTGACTTCCTCAGCCTCATCTTTGCGGCCTTCCTTCATCAATTTACCGATTTCGCCGGCCTTTACTTTCTGCTGGGCGAGAAGGCCGTCGCTCTCAGCCTGGAGCTTGCGGCGGTTCTCATCGAGAGCCAAAACTTTTTCCACGATGGTCCTCGCATCGAAATTCTTGACAGCCAGCTTCTTGACAACGAACTCTGGATCGTCGCGAAGCATCTTAAGTGTAAGCATATCTCTTTGTTGTTTAATGAAAAAGGGTGGCACATCAAGCTGAAGTGCCGCCCTGTTTTCTTACCGCCTCCAGCGTATTAGTTTTCTGCAGGCTTTGATGATTCCGCCATTGGCTCGACATAGACATAAGACTTGTTGTCTCTCTTCTTCTTGAAGACAACAGTGCCGTCTATGAGAGCATAGAGGGTGTGATCCTTGCCCATGCCGACGTTGGTGGCAGGGTTGTGCACGGTGCCACGCTGACGGACGATGATGTTGCCGGCCTTTACTACCTGACCGCCGAACTTCTTCAGTCCGAGACGTTTGCTATGTGATTCACGACCGTTCTTAGAACTTGACTGACCTTTCTTGTGTGCCATAATTCTTAACTCCTCTTGATTAATGGATTAACCGGACGTCCCGCTTACGCGATGGAGTCAATCCTGATCTTGCTCATCTTCTGGCGATGACCGTTGAGGGTCTGAGTGCCATTACGACGCTTCTTCTTGAATACCAGTACCTTATCCGCCTTTACATCATCGGCGAGTACCGTAGCTTTTACTACTGCTCCATCAACATATGGAGTTCCGATCTTGACTGCTCCGTCTGCATCGACGAGAAGCACCTTGTTGATCTCGAAAGCCTCATCCTTCTTCTGAGGAAGACGGTTTACGTAGATCTCTGAACCAGCCTCAACTTTAATCTGCTGGCCTGCAATTTCAATAATTGCGTACATCTGAAATAAAACTCTTAAAGTTTCCGGCCGTAAGCGCCCGCTCTCTTGCAGCGGATCTTATGTTGCTTCCCGGTCATAATGGACTGCAAAGATACACAAAATCCCTCAACCGCCAAAACTTCTTAAAAAAACCTCTCCCTCAGGCACGCTCCGGCAAATGAAATTCTATCGGGAATTACATCTGATTGAAAAATTTCATATATTTGCTAACAAAAATGTTTCAGAGAATCTGCGCGGCTGGCTTTGCACCGCCGTCATGATGGCATGATATAATATTACGAAACAAGAATAGGATAGCTGATGCCAGGATTATTCATATACGACAAGTACGTTACCGGAAAGAATTTCTTCGGCAGGAAAGAAGACTGCCAGAATCTCGCCAATCTTCTGACCCAGGGCGGGCACGTAGCCATCTGGGCGCCGCCGAAAAGCGGCAAGATGTCCCTCGTCCAGCAGACGCTCTTCAATCTCCGCGTTTCCGGACGGCAATTCATGGTCGGACAGTTCACCCTGCTCGACATCAGGAGCATCACGGATTTTCTGCTCCGCTTCGGTTCGACGGTCATCAGGATGGTGGCGAGCACCCCTGTAGAATACGCAGAGATGGTCGGGAAGTATCTCCCCGGAACCCATTTCGTCTTCGATCCTCAGAGATACTCTGACTGTGACGAAGTCCTTTCCCTCACATGGGATGTCGACGATGCGGACATAGACGCCATTCTCCACCTGCCCCAGAAGCTCGCGAGAGACCGCGGACAGATGCTCTACCTGATAATGAATGAATTCGAGAACGTAGACCTGACGGAAGACGGGGACAAAATATGCAAGGCCATGGAGAAGGCGATCGACGATATGGCGGGAGAGAGCGGACCGCGCTGCACCTTCCTTCTGGTCGGTGGCAGGGTCAACGCCATGAAGGCCATCTTCCGGGAGAAGCATCATTTCGCCCGCAAAGTCAACATATTCCAGATGCATGACGTCGACGAAAGGGAAATCACTGACAAGATCGTAAAAAGCTTCCTCTCAGGAGGTAAAGTCGTCGACAAGGACCTGCTCAAGGGAGTCTGCGCCCTCTTCAGATGCAACGTATGGTACATTAGCCATTTCGCTTCCATCCTGGACTACCTTTCGAGGGGCTACATAGTGGAGACGACCATGCTGGAAGCCCTGGACATGCTTATATCCATCCATGAGCCTCGTTTCATAGCCACGATGGACAGCCTCACCACCTTCCAGGTCAGCCTGCTGAAAGCGATTCTCGACGGTCATGAAAAATTCAGCGCGGCCGAGGTCATCAAAGACTACGCTCTCAACTCTTCGGCCAACGTAAAGAGACTCAAGGACGCCCTCATGAAGAAGGAGATAATCGCTTTCGACGATGACGACAAGCCTTATCTGCTTGATCCCCTCTTCGAATATTGGGTAAAGAAATATTATTTTGGAATGAAGGTCTGAAAAGGCCTTCTCATATTGATCATGCCAAAGAAAAAAATCGTAGTGCTGACTGGCGCCGGAGTCAGCGCAGAAAGCGGAATCAGCACCTTCAGGGACAACGGCGGGCTCTGGGACAATTACGACCCGCAGGAGGTGGCAAGCATCGAGGGATGGAGGAAGAATCCCGGGCTCATGCTGGATTTCTACAACGCCCAGCGCAAGAGTCTGAAAGACGCAAAGCCTAACGAGGCCCATCTGGCGATCGCCGCCCTCGAGAAAGACTATGACGTCACGGTGGTCACCCAGAACGTAGACAATCTCCATGAAAGGGCAGGAAGCACCAGAATCATCCACCTTCATGGTGAACTCACGAAGGTGCGTCCGGAGAATTGCTGCAACGACATGGATAATTTCTCCGAAAAGATGGTCTTCGATATAGGCTACGGAGAGATTCATCTTGGCGACAAGGCCCCGAACGGCCACCAGCTCAGGCCCCATATCGTCTGGTTCGGGGAAGCGGTTCCGAAGATTGAGCCGGCCATAGAGGCCGTCTCCAGGGCCGACATAATGCTTATCGTCGGCACCTCGCTTACCGTCTACCCCGCCGCGGGGCTCTACCGCTATGCCGGACTTGACACACCTATCTATATTATTGACCCTAAGGATGTGCCTGTCCGGGACAAAAGGATCATCCAGATCAAGGAAGTTGCCAGCAAAGGCATGGAGCTTTTCAAAAATCTTTTGGATGAAAAGAAAAATTAGCTACCTTTGCACCGCTTTAAGAAAAAGGGGGTGATTATTAAATGATTATTGTACCTATTAAGGAAGGCGAAAATATCGAGCGCGCACTGAAGAGATTCAAGCGCAAGTTCGAGAAGACCGGTGCCATCCGCGAACTCCGTGCAAGGAAGAACTTTGAGAAGCCTTCCGTAACAAGGCGTATGCAGAAGGAAAAGGCCATCTACGTAAAGCACCTTCAGCTCATGGACGAGCAATAAAAGAGCGGAACGTATTCCGCAAGGGATGCTTCTACGCAAAAAATATATGCCGGGCCGCAAGGTTCGGCATTTTTCATCATTTATAGATACTTATTGTGCGGAATTGCCGGAAGCGCCAATTAAATAAATGCTTATATTTGTCTAAAGGATAGGGCGGGATGTCGGAAAAAGGTAAAAGAAAATACAAAGGCCTGAAAATAACTACCGGCGTATTGGTCGGGCTCTGGGTCGTTATAATACTTGCCTTGCAAGTAGTTCTGAATTCGAAATTTCTTGAGAAGACTGCGGCGCGATATGCCCCGCAGTTCATTGACGGAGATGTCAAGTTCAGCAGGATCAAGGCATCCATGTTCCGCAGTTTCCCGAATCTAAGGGTGGATGTTTACGATTTCAGCCTGACCTATCCGCACGAGCGCTGGGCCGGATATGACGCCTCGGGGATAAGGGACTATCTTGACAAGGAGGGCCGCTGCTTCCTTCCCGGGGAGGGTCAGCAAGACACCCTGGCCTCCTTCGACAGGCTCAGCGTCAGCGTGAACTGGATGAAGGCCGTCTTCATGAGGTTCAAAATCACGAACGCAGAAGTGAGTGGAGCGAGACTTTTCGCCCACATGTACGACACCACCGCCGCCAACTGGAACATGTTCGGCTCTAAAGAACCGGAAACGCAGGAGGACACCGCCGCGAGCAAGATGCCTACGATAATTCTCGGCCGCGTGGCCTTGACAGACAAGCCCCACATAGTCTTCACCGACCGCTCGGACACCATCTTCGCGGCGCTGGACATGGACAGGCTTATCTTCGACGGAAGAATCAATCTCGCGAAGCCGCTCAAGGGCCATGACATAGGCCTCAGGCTGGACAGTCTCGGAATCTCAGGGCGCCTGCCGGCGGATACTCTCGTCGTGGACATAGACAGACTGAGACTCGGGGAAAAAAGATACATAAAGGCGGAGATGGACGCCAGCGCCCAGCTTGCCATGAAATCTTTCGGCAGGGTGGACATTCCGGTGAAGCTCAGAGGAAAAATCCGCTTTCCCGGCGAGAGCTTCACGGACTTCGACTGTAAGAATCTCAAGCTGGATGTAGCCACCCTCTCCCTAAGGGGCAAGGCCAAGGTGACTTCGAAAGCAGACAGTCTCGCAGTTAAGGCATCGCTGGAGGTGCCGGACAGTCCTGTATCCGATCTTCTGGCCTTCTTCGGAGGCGCTCTCTCCAAGGTTCAGACTGATGCGAAGTTAGGGCTCAAAGCCTCGTGGAAAGGCGGGTATCATCCCAAGACAAAGAAGATTACAGGGCTCGAAGCCTCTCTCTCAATACCTCATTCGGCCATAGCCTATAAAGGCCTTCAGAATACGGGGGGTATCGAAGTCATGGCCAAGGCTTTCAGCGATTCCGCAGGCAGGCTCGATGCAGATGCCGAAAAAATCGCCCTTGATCTCGGCGGCCTCGATCTCAATGGCAGAGCAAAGGTCAGAGACCTGCTCGGCGGGAATGCCGAATTCGGGCTTGACGCCAAGCTGGGCGCCGAATTGGCCAGTCTCGCAGCGTTCTTCCCCAAGGAGAAAGGAATAAGCGCCGAAGGCAGTCTTGAAGCAGCTCTGAGCGGCACGATCCTTCAGAGTCAGTTCGGAGGAGACCTTGCCGATGCCGACCTGCAAGGCCGCATAAGGTCCGGCGGACTCATCTTCAATGATACCGCGGACACAATTTCCGCTTATCTCGGAAAGACCGACATCAGTCTGGGAAAAGCCGGAGAGAGCGGAGAGCTAAGCTCAGACAAACTCGGGTTCAAGGGCGGAATCGACAGTCTTTATGCCGCCATCGGCGAGGAGATGTTCCTCAGAGGAAGCGGGATCAGCTTAACGGCGCAGGCCACCTCTTCCACTGCTTCAGAAGAGTTCGGGAAGGAGAAGAATCCAGTCGCCGGAAGAGTCAAGATAGCCAGTCTTGGATTCAGCGGCTCTGATTCGCTTTTCGTCGGCCTGAAGAACACCAGCGACGGATTCCGCTATTCCAAACGCGCCTCCGGCGGAAGCGAGGTCCCGATAATTGTAGTGGACAGCGAGAACGAGAGCATCTTCGCCCAGGCCGGAGTCAACCGCTTCGGAGCCAATGACGCCAGGATGAAGCTCAGTGCGACTCTTTATGGGGCAGACAGGGGCAAGAAGCGCAAGTCAGTGATAGATTCTCTCCAGAGGGTCTACCCTGGAGTCGAGCGCGATTCTCTCCTGAGCCGTTTCCGCCGTGAAAGGAGGGATTCGGTTCCCGATTACCTGAGCGAAAAGGATTTCCAGAAAAAGGACATACAGATTCAGGTCAGCGAGTCCATAGCCAAATACGTAAAGGATTGGAAGATAGGTGGCGACGTGAGAATCGCGGAAGGACTTGTGATAACTCCGTATTTTCCTCTCAAGAACGAAATTTCGGATTTCGAAGGGACCTTCGACAATGACCGCATAAGTCTCAAAAATCTGACCTTGAAGTCCGGCGGCTCGGACCTCAGCGCCAAGGGTGAATTGTCAGGCCTGCGCAGGGCCATAAACAACCACGGACCTCTTGTCCTCAGCCTCGACATGACTTCGGACAAGATTGACGCCAACGAACTCATAGCGGCATGGAAATCAGGCTCTCTCTTCCAGGCGGACGGTTCCACCATGGCGGAGGAGGACCTTTCCGACGAAGAATACCTCGCTTCCGTCGCCATGAACACGGCTGTTCCGGACTCAGCCTCCTCGAAGCTTCTGATAGTTCCGGCCAACCTGATAGCCAACGTCACCTTGAGGGGCCATGAAGTCGATTGGTCGACCCTGGTCGTGAACTGGTGCACAGCCGACCTCGTCATGAAAGAGAGGTGTCTGCAGCTGACCAACACAGTTGCGACTTCGAATATGGGCGACCTCTATTTCGAAGGCTTCTACTCCACCAGGACCAAGAAAGACCTCAGCGCCGGCTTCGACCTGAATATGGTCGACATAACCGCCGACAAGGTCATTGAACTCTTCCCTGCCGTTGACAGCGTCATCCCTATGCTCAAGAATTTCAAGGGAAATCTTGACTGCGAGATGGCGGCCACCTCGCAGCTGGACACCAACATGAACCTTGTCATGCCGAGCATCGACGGACTCATGAAGATAGGAGGCGAAAACCTTCAGATTGACAAGAACGACGCCTACAAGAAGCTCGCGCGGATGCTGCTCTTCAAAGACAAGAAGCAAGGCAGGATAGACAAGCTGAGCATCAACGGCCTTATTTCCGACAATCAGCTTGAAATCTTCCCATTCATTCTTAAAGTCGACCGTTACAAACTGGCCCTCAGCGGCCTGCAGGATTTCGACCAGAGCTTCAAGTACCATATATCGGTGCTCCGCTCCCCTATCCCGTTCCGTTTCGGCATCAATCTGACCGGCAATTTCGACGACTGGAAGATCCGGCTCAGCAAGGCCAAATACAAGAACGAGAATGTGCCTGTATTCACCAAGCAGCTCGACACCATGCAGGTCAACCTCGTCAATTCGATCCACAACATTTTCCAGAGAGGCGTAGAAGCCGCCCTGGCGCAGAATACAGCGGCCAAGAACGACGTTGCACAGGCGAAGGACAAGGCCGGCTACACTGACGAACTTCCGGAGCCGCTCGATTCCGCGCGCCAGGTTATACTAGATTCTCTGCTCTACGCCTTCGACCATCCTGAGGATTCGACGCTGAGCGCCCGTCTCGACTCGCTGACTTCTTCGGCCGATTCCATATCCCACGATGATGCGGCCTCCAAGACAGCCGGAACGGCCCCTGTAATCGGCGCCGCTTCTGCCATGAATGTCTCGGGGACTCCGGCACATCCTTCCGGCAACGAAGCCGCGGACAGACGCAGACAACTAATTCTTGCCCCTGAGAAAGAAGATGACAAGCGGTGATTACATTGAGGTCACGATAAGCCTGGAGCCTTTCAGCAGAGAGAACGCCGAAATCACAGAGGCCCTTCTCTCCGACCTCCCCTACGAAAGTTTCATCATTGACGACCCTTCCGAGGGAGCTCCTCTGGCAGATTTGAAAGCCTACATTCCGAAAGAGAAATATGACGCAAGGCTGCTCCGGCTGGTCCTTTCGGGGCTTGATTTCAAGATATCCTTCCTCGCGAAGCTTATTCCGCAAGAGGACTGGAACAAAAGCTGGGAAAGCGAATTCGAGCCTATTGTCGTAGAGGGCAAGGTTACGGTCCGCGCTCCCAGGCACAAAGGCCTTCCGCGCACCCGCTTCAACCTCGTCATAGAACCGAATAACGCCTTCGGGACCGGCCACCATGAAACTACCTTCATGGTAATTCAGGCCATGCTGCGCCATGAGGACGAAATCCGCGGCCAGGTCGTCATGGACATGGGCTGCGGAACCGGAGTGCTGGGTATTCTCGCCGCGAAGATGCATGCGGCTCATGTCTATGCCATTGACATCAGCCCGCAGGCGGCCCAATCAGCTTACGACAACGCCCGGATCAACAGGGTCGGGAAGCATATCGAATGCTATTGCGGGGACGCTTCCCTGCTCCAGGCGGGCAAATACGGGGCTCTGCTGGCCAACATCCACCGCAATATCATTATCACCGATCTTAGGACCTACGCCCGTTCTCTGCGACGTGGCGGCTTGCTGGTCTGCAGCGGCTTCTACACCTCTGACTCTCCTGCCGTCATCCAGGAAGCCTCGCTCCAAGGTATCGAACTTCTGGAAAGCACTTCCAGGGAGAACTGGGCCTGCCTCACCTTCCGCAAAGCCCTATAGCTCCCAGAGGGAATCAGCGCCCCGTCTCAGATTTTTTCGACGAAGTCGAGGAAACGCGAGGTAAAGGTCGGCCAGGAGAGCCGGTCTTTTTCGGAACGGATTGCCTCGCGGCACTTTTCAGGCAGACCTTCCTCGGAAAAATATCTGCGGATTTCGGCGGCTATGAGCCCAGGTTCGGCCTTCGCCGCCACCAGTCCGGTACCCTCATCGCCGACGCTCTCCTTCAGGCCTCCCACGTCGGTCACCACCATAGGCACCTCAAAATGGAGGGCAATGGCGTTGATTCCGCTCTGGGTAGCCGACCGGTAAGGGAGCACGGCAAGGTCAGCCGCAGAGAAGTAATCCTTAACCTCAGAATCCTTGATATATCTGGTAAAAATCCGGATCCTGTCTTTAGCCGGTGAGGAATCGATAAGACTCTGATAAGGCTCGAATGAGCCGTAAGGTTCGCCGGCTATTATCAGCTGATAAGCGTCGTCAAGTTCACCGAAAGCCCTAAGCAGGACATCCAGGCCCTTGTACTGCCGTATAAGTCCGAAGAAAAGAAGATTCTTCCTGCCGTGCACAAGTCCCAGCTTATCCTCTGCCTCCGTCCTCGGCAGACGGGCCCCGAAATGCGAGTAGATAGGGTGGAAAAGCACCCTGCTCTTGACATCCGGCGCCAGCCGCCTGAGATCCGCCTCCACCTCATCACAGAGGGTGATATGTCCCGTACAGCCCTTCAGGAAATACTTCGTCAACGGAGCGTCAAAGAACTTCGGTTCATGGGGTATGACATTATGGAGAATGGAGACCACCTTGCAATACTTCGAAAGGTGACGGGCGGCGAAGCCCAGCGAGGGGGCGAAATAGGACATCCAGTAGCTGATCACGACAAGGTCCGGCCTCCAGTCCCTGATGGCTCTATAGGTCTTGCCATAGGTGAAAGGATTGGCCGAATCCAAGATACGGAGACTCTCTATCTTGACCGCCTCATCGTCCTTGGTCACATACTGAGTCTTTCCCGGGAAGAGGAAATCGGGGTATTGCCTGCTGAAATTGAAAGCCCTGACCTCGTTCTCCTTCGTGAGTTCCTGATAGAGACTCGCGTTGAATTGGGAAATTCCGCCCCTATAGGGGTAGAAGCACGAGAGGAAGGCTATTCTCATACGTCTTTGACCAAACAGAAATCCAGGGCCTTTGTAAGGGCCTCTTTGTCAATATTCTGACCTATAAAGACGAGCTTCTGCATTCTGTCGCCATATTTCGGATCCCAATCCTTTTTCAATTGCTCGTCCGACTCCAGCTGACGGCGCAATTCCTCAGGCGGCATAGTGGCGAACCATTGGCCGGCGCCCTTCATCAAAAACTGTTTGCCACTCTGTTCGAAAAGGTAGCAGATTTTCTCCTCATCCTTGAAATAGCACATGCCCTTGCAGCGGATGATATTGCGCGGCCACTTCGAGACAAATGCGTCGAACTTGTTGATATCCATCGGATCGCGGCGATACCACACGAAGGTCCCGATTCCGTATTCAAGCTCCTCTTCGCTCTCCAGCTCATTTTCCACCAGATCATCATCCTTGTGCTCCTCGACTTCCTTAATCCAGGCGGCGGATTGGGCTACCTTGTTGAAATCAAATTTATAGGTGTTGATCAGCTTGTCAAGATCCACATCACAGAAGTCCGTCGGTATGATTTCCGCCTCCGGCTGAATGGTCCTGACAATCTTTGTCACCTTGCCGAGTTCATCCTTGGAGATTTCCGAAGCCTTGTTGAGCAGAATGATGTTGCAGAACTCAATCTGCTGTGTGATGAGGCTCTCGATGTCGTCTTCGCCCACATCTTTACGCAGAAGGCAGCTTCCAGTATCAAATTCATCGCGGAGCCTGAGCGCGTCGACCACCGAGACAATGCAGTCGAGGGCCGGAATGACGTCTCCCACATATGGACCGCCGAGCTGAGGAATACTGCAGATGCTCTGGGCAATCGGGACAGGCTCGCAGATGCCGCTGGCCTCGATGACTATGTAGTCGAATTTTTTGGTATCTGCAAGCTCGCATAGCTGCTGAATCAGGTCCATCTTCAGGGTACAGCAAATGCAGCCGTTCTGGAGAGGCACCAGACTGGAGTCTTTCTCGTTGACGACTCCGCCCTGCTGGATGAGGCTGGCATCGATATTGATCTCGCCTATATCATTGACTATGACGGCGAACTTGATGCCCTTTTTGTTCGCCAGAATTCTGTTCAGAAGAGTGGTCTTGCCGCTTCCGAGATAGCCGGTCAGAAGCAGGACCGGAATAACTGATTTTGCCATTATGTAAATTTCTGTTTTCTGTGGCGGATAGTTTCAGCCCGCCCGACACGCAAAAATACAAAATATGGTCCTTATTTCCTTTCCTGACAAAATGGCCATAATCTACGCCCTTCTTCTCGCCATGAAAGTGTCTGCCGGGCCATAGACAGAATGTAGTTCCGGCTGTCAGGGCCGCACTCTTGAAACTGGAGCGGCCTTTGTCTTGGCATTGCAGAATAGGCAAAAGGCGGCCATGACGAAAGCCATAGAGAGAGAGGAAAGTTTTAGTTATAGTGTTCACAAAACAGTGCGGGTGAAGGGGCTCGAACCCTTACGCCGAAGCACAAGATCCTAAGTCTTGCTTGTCTACCAATTCCAACACACCCGCAAGATGCAGAGATGAAGGGCCTCTGGGCCGATCATTCTCTCATGTAGCATACAAAGTTACGCACTTTTCCCGAAACTGCAATGAATGGTAAAAGCATACAGAGAATTGCCGAGACACTTTGTCGGCCAAGAGTGGCGCTAGCAGGCTCCCAGCTATCCTCTCTCCCAAGTATAAAAAAGAAGGCGGCTCAAAAGTGAGCCACCTTCTTCTTAATTGATTCTGATCATCCGGACGCTAAAGGACCTCGATCTGTACATTGTCGAGGAACCAGCGGTGGAGAATCTTCGTTTTGGATACGGCACCGGTGTAGTCCGTTGGATGAACGATCACTCTGGTGTCGGCATCCGCACCCTTGACCATGAAGGACTCAGTCTTCCAAGTCCACTCGTCATTGGTGTACTCAACCTTCTTCTCTCCGTTGATGGTGCCATTGCCTTCGACCTCGACAACGAGATTGAAGACATCGCCGCCATTCCTGCCCCAGTCGAAACTTACGATCATGTTTCCGGAAGCGCCGAGAGTGACAGATGGGAGCCTGATACCGTTGACATTGGAAGTTTTGCTGAACTTGAGGTAGTTTCCTTCGCAGACATAGATAGTCTTGGATGCAGGGAAGAGAGCCTCATAGCCCTTCTGAGTGAAAGCGTCTACGAAGCCGTCGAGATTGTAGGAGCTGCCGATATTGACAGTCGCCTTATCCTTCATACTGTCGCCCTGCTTATGACCGCTGTCTTTGTCCATCTGGACGAAAGGCGCCACCCAATCAAAGTTATCCGAGAAGACAATTGTTCCCTTAGGAGTCTGGGTGACCGTGAGGACGGCCTCAAGATTGTGCGCAGTATTGTAGAAACGTATCGTTCCGGTCCTGTTGTCTCCGCTCGTGTTCGCCCCGACACTGAAAGCGCGGGAAGTAGTGGAAACTATAGAGAAGACAGCTGGAGACGGCACAGGAGTAATCCAGTCGCCATTGATCTGAACATCATAGCTTACGTTAGCCTGGACATCAACCCTGAAATCACCGCCCTCTGAAGGAATCGAAACAGAGTTGCCGCTCGAAAGAGAGATGAGAGGGTCGAGGTTTCCGCCGGCAGCAGACTGAACTACGTTCACCACCGCTGTAGAAAGACCGGAAGTGATGGTAATCTTAGCCTGGCGCAGGCTGGAAAGGGTGCTCGGCTCGCAAGTTACCGAAATCTCAGAAGGAGTTCCGGCTTGGCCGGAGGCAGGAGTGAGGGTGAGCCAGGAAGCGTCACTCTTGAGAGAGAAGTTCTGGTCGGAGTTTACCGTGAAGGTAGCCGGGGCGGCAGGAGTGCCCTCGAAGGTCAGAAGATCTGTGGACACTTCAAGCTTAGCTTCTACAGGATCAGGTTCACCGGACTCTACGCCGTCACCCATCTTAGTCATATAGATACCTGGCTGAGGACAGGTCACAGGGCTTGGGCTGCTGGTGTTGCTCCTGATGGAGAGACGGGCAGAACCACCGTTACGCTTGGTAAGGGCTCCCTTTCCGTTGGCCTGCCAGTTGGCGACACAGCGGAAACGCACCTTAAGCTGATCCATGTTCTTCGTTATCTTGAAGTTTTCGTTGACGATGACGTTGGTCCATCCGTCAGAATTCATGGCCGCGGTATACTCTACTTGAGACGGCATGTCGGTGCTGAGCTTAGGGGTGCCGGCAGTTTTCCATACCTTGCCGTCGAGATACTCGAGGATCCAATACTTCATTCCGGTAGCGGAAGTTCTCGTACCGAACTTGATATTGAATTCGGTGTTGGCCTTTACTGCGGCATCGCTTTCGAAGAGCCAGTAATCTTCAGGCCATGGGCCGGTGCAGCGAGGATCGTCGTAATGAGCGCCGGACTGGTCGATATCCATCTTGAACTTTCCGTCAGGATCGGTGTTATCAAGGTCGTAAGGGATGTACTCGATGAAGCCGCTGCCAGTCTTGGCAGGGAAGCTGCGAGTAGCGCCATAGGTATCCTTGTAAGTGTTGTAGAAGTCATCTGTGCCGATTTCGAAGACAAGCAGAGGCACAGCCTCCATTTCGATGTCCTGAATGTCGACAGGGAGGACATAATAGAGTCCGTCGGAAGCTGTTCCGATGTAGAAGCCGGTGATGCCGACCTTATGGAAAGCGTAGGTCTGGACCTGGGAAGATGCAGGCTGGAAAACATAGCCGACCTTGGTCTCTCCGTTGCTCAGCGCACCTCCGTCTCCATAGGAGACTGTAGTGGTGACATACTGGACGGTCGAAGGAGCATAGCCGGAAGCTGAACTGATGTCGACGGTCTCAGGATAAACCACGTCACCATGAGACTGATAGAATACGTCATAGCCGCTGACAGAGTTGATTCCGTTGAAGGCGGCTACGTCTCCGGTCACGATGACATTGTCGCCGACGGCAAGGCTCGAATCCTTGAGGGAGAGGAGAGTCTGAGGAGTCTTCTGCACGAACATGGAAGTGGTCCCGTCAGTCACCACGAAGCCCTCGTTGATGATGGCCGCGACAGTACTCTTGGCGAGTCTGACCTTGCTTTCAGCAGGAAGGGCGGCGGCATCAGCCAGAGAAGACTCGGCTACGCTGGAATATGGGTCTCCCCTCTGGGTGACTTTGATATCCACCTCCCCCAGAGAAGAAGCACCTACTATGAAAATCTTTCCTTCACGGTCTCCGGCCTCTGTATTGGCCTCTGCGGTGAGGGTAACCTCAACCGTACCATAGCCGGAAGTCGGGGAAATCGTGAACCACGTCTGGTCGATATCGGCCTTCCATTTTCCATCTGCATAGATGGTTATGGTCTTGGTCGAAGCCGTGCCAGGCAGAAGCACTTGCGATTCCTGAGGCAAAACAGCCTTGGACTCGGAATCTTCATCCTTAGAGCAGCCGGAAAAAATCAAGCCGGCCGCTCCGATGATGGAGAGTATAAGATATTTGAAATTTTTCATCGCTAAATAGTTTAATAAGCAAGTCCGTCTTTCCATCCAGGATTCTGGGTGAGATTTGGATTGAGGGTACGATCGTCGATAGGAATAGGATAGAGGTAATCCCTGCTCGGGTCGAAGCTAAACTTGAGGTCAGGATGAACCTGCATATAACCATGGTCTCCCTCGCTCAAAACGATGTCTTTGCCAAGCTCTCCGCTGATAGTGGCTTTTACGCTCTTGTCCTTGGTTCCGGTGTAGATGTAGTAGTCATTGGTTCCGTCGCCGTCGATGTCATAGACACCAGGGCCAGGGAAATAGACTCCATAATAAGGCTGCGCAAGCATGTCACCATATTTCCATCTCATGAGGTCATCGTATCTGAAGCCTTCCTGCACAAGCTCGACAGCCCTTTCACGGCGGATTTCAAGGAGGACAGGGTCGGTGATGCCAGGATTGATCTCCATGAGATATGGATCGGCTACAGTAGGGAGATTGTCAAGATCTCCTCCGGTGATTCCCGCCCTGCGGCGGATAGCGCCGACAGTCTGGCTCCAGTCATCGGCGGTAAGGGTTCCGAGCTCGGCCTTTGCCTCGGCATAGTTGAGCAGGACTTCAGCATAGCGGAAGAGGGCGATGTCGTTGTAGGACTTGTCGAACTTATCCGCGGAAGCGTTGTTGTCCGGCATCACGAACTTCGCTATCTGGTATCCGGTGAGGGTCACCTTGGAGTCGACTCCCGTCTTAGTGGCGGAATAGGAGTATTTTCCACCCTCCTCTGTAATCCTGCTGTAGCCAGGGATCCTGATGGTCTGGGCGAGACGTGGGTCACGGTTCGCAGTTTCCTCGGCGAACTGCATCGTCTTCCAGCCCGGCTGGTCTGAGAAGCGGGAACCGTCTCTCATAAGGTAGAGGTCCACGAATTTCTTGGTGAGACTCAGACGGCTCTGGCTGCTCATGATGGCAACTGCAGTGGCATTGTGGTAAAGGGCTGTTCCGTTGTCGAAATTAATCGCGAGAATATCCTCCTTAGGATTGGCGTCATACTCAGAGAAGAGCACCGCATAATCAAGGTCAGGATTGCCCGTTGTGTAGAGGGCGAAACCACCCTTGTCCATGATCTTTTTCGCGGCGTCGGCTGCAAGCTGGAGATAGTACTCGTTGCTGTTAGCGCCATCGATGTTGATGCCATGGTACTTTCTGTATGTTCCCTCGTAGAGGCAGAAGCGGGCTTTCAAAGCGAGCGCCGCCCACTTTGTAACACGGTAGTTTCCGGAGGAGTAGCTAGCAGGAAGTCCGGCTATGGCATCGTCGATATCCTCGATCATATGAGTCATGACGACCTCACGGGAATCCCTTGCCTTGTAGAGATCTGGATCGTTGGAACCGAGTTCATGGTCGACCCAAGGAACATCGCCGAAGCGCTGAACCTTGTCGAAGTAGAAATATGCCCTAAAGAATTTGCAGAGAGCCGTGTACTGTACGGCGGCGGCCTGATCAGTGCACTGCTTAGGAATATAATCCAGGCAAGTGTTTATCCTGCGGAGGTCAGACCAGGACCAGCCGCCTCCGGAAGCAGGGACTGTCCTGTAAGTGCCGCCTCTCACAAGATTGGAAGGATTGTCGACAACGAACTGGTCGCTCTGCTCGGAATAGATTGACTTCGGAAGAAGATTGTTGTAAAGCGGATTCGTGAAGAGCTGAAGGTCCGTAGCAGTCCTGAAGTAAGACTCAGGACTCAGCTGTGACTTCGGCTCTTTGTCGAGAATGTCGTCGCAAGCCGAAAGGGTCAGAGCAGAGGCAAGCAATATCAGTATATATTTTTTCATGATGTCTTAGAGTATACCGTTAGAAGGTGATATCGATTCCGAACATATAGGTCTTCTGCCATGGATAGAAGGCTCTGTTGAAGTCATTAGAGCTCCTGTTAAAGGCACCCTCAGGATCGATATACTTCGAGTGCTTCTTCAGAGGAGACCAATAGGCGATATTTTCGCCTGAGAAATAGACTCTAACATCACTGATACCAGCTTTCTTGGTGATCTTGGAAGGGATGGTGTATCCCACGGAAAGATTCTTGAAACGGAGGTAGCGGATGTTCTGGAGATATCTGCTGTTGACCTTGTTGAGCTGTCCGGAGCCGTTGTAGGCATAGTAGGCCACAGCCCTCGGGAAGTAAGCGTCGGTGTTGTTATAATCCCAGACGTCATTCAGAAAGTCTTTCGGCAGATATGAAGTCATAGGCTGTGAGAAAGGTCCCCAGAATGCGAAGGAACGGCCGCTTGGATACCAATAATGGTTGCCGGTGCCCTGGAAGAAGGCGGAAACGTCAAATCCGCGATAGTTGAAGGCAAGGGTGAAGCCGTACTGCAGGCGAGGAAGAGAATTCCCAAGAACCTTGCGGTCACCTGGATTGTCGACGCTGTTGGAGCCGATGCCGATGACCTTGTCACCGTCAAGATCCAGGTACTTGAGATCACCGGCCTTCCATACTCCGCCAGGAAGCTGGCCGCTGACATAGGAAAGATCTACTTGTGCCGCATACTCCGCCGCTTCTTGATCGGTCTGGAAGAGGCCGTCGGTCTTGAAGCCCCAGATTTCACCGAGTTTCATGCCCTTGTAGTAGCTCTTCGCGAAGGTCTTCTGAGGATTGTCGTACTTGGTGATTTCGGAATCATAATCACTGAGCATACCCTTGACACTGTAGTTGAAAGGTTTTCCCAGTAGCTCGAAGGAATCCTTCCACTCGAGGGAGAATTCAATTCCCTTTGTGCGAAGGTCGGCTGTATTCTGCCTTGGAGCGGCCGCACCATAGAGCGCCGGCAGGGCATAGCCTTCGGTGAGCATATCCTTGGTGTCGCGGATGTAGGCCTCAGCAGTGAACTGGAGACGATCCTTGAGCATGTTCAAGTCTAGTCCGACATTGTAATGAATCGCCTTCTCCCAGGTCAGGGATGAGGAGTTCGGAGAAGAAATCGAAGAGTACTTGGAAACCGTGCTCCCTTCGCCGAAATTGTAGGCCTGGAAGTTAGAGATTGAAATCGTCCTGTAAGCTATGTAGTTGGCTACATTCTGGTTACCGAGGCTTCCGTAGGAGAAGCGGAGCTTGAGATTGTCGATGTAACGCTTGGCCGGCGCGAAGAAAGGTTCTTCGGAAATTCTCCATCCAAAAGATGCAGAAGGGAAGAAGCCCCATCTATGACCTTTGGCGAAACGGGAAGTTCCGTCATAGCGGCCGGCCGCCTCGAAGAGGTAGCGGCTCTTATAGTCATAGTTGAAACGTCCGAAGAAGCCGAGGAGGGCATACTCAGACTGGCCGCCCGACACCTTCATTATGGTCTCTCCGTCGGCGTTTGTCCCGACAAGATTAAGGTCGTTAAGTTCCTCGCTGAGCAGATACTGGCCGTTCGCGCTTACGCTCTTCTGGGCCTGTGTCTCGTAATTACTTCCGAGCATGAGGGAGAAGTTGTGGTCATTAGCGATAGTGGTCTTGTATGTACCGTAAAGGTTGCCGGAGTAATAGTTGTAAGTGGTTGAGCTCTCTGTGAGCTCATCAAGACCCGCACCGGTATCGTAGTAGAGAGTAGGCCCGTCAGGATACTGCTGCTTATAAGGCAGACGGACATCTCTCGAGGTGTTCCTGCTCTGGTTGAAGCGGTAAGTAAAATTACCGACGATCTCAAGACCCTTGACCGGGGTCATGGTCAGCTCCGAAGTATTGGAAAAGTCCGTCCTGCGACGGTTGTTCTTGTTCTTTCCCATATCGAGGACGATATGGCGGCCGTTGGCCACGGCGTAAGAACCATTGAAGATGCCGTCGAAACGATAGACATAGGAACCGTCAGGATTCTTGATCGGGAAAATAGGCAGAGCGTGGGCCGAGCTGTAGGCGATGACGTTCTCAACATCTCCGTCGGCCGCTACATACTTGTAGTTGGAGCCATAGAAAGAAGTGTTGTTGCTGAAGCGCATCCACTTGTTGATCTTGGTGTCGATCTTTGAACGGACGTTGAACTTGTGGAAGATATCAGGATCCATCTTCATGATACCTGTTTCCTTGTCATAGCCTCCGGAGATGAAGTACTTCGTGTTCTTATTGCCTCCGGATATAGAGATGTTATGCTGCTGGACAGGATGCTGATCCTTGAAGAGCATATGCCACCAGTCATTGTTACCGTAGTATCTCCACTGGTTCCTTCCGTTGATGTTACGCTCGACAACCCATGGACGGGCAGGGTTCTCAGTCTTGTCGTTGACCCTGGCAAGGAGCTGCTGCATGTCGTAGTCATCGTAGAGGACGTAGTTTGACCCATTGGAAGCCATACGGAACTTATTGATCGTATAGATAGACCAATAGCCCCTGGTCTCATAGTCGGTCGAGGTGGTAGGCTCTTCCCAGCCCCAGCGTCCGCTGTAGCGCACCGTGGACTTTCCTTCATCGGATTCTCCGCTCTTGGTGGTCACTAGTATGACACCGAAGGCTGCGCGGGCTCCGTAGACGGCGGCCGCCGCGGCATCCTTGATGACGGAAATAGAGGCGATATCATTAGGGTTTACCCTGTTGATATCTCCGATGGCACCATCAATGAGGACAAGAGGAGAGGCTCCGTTGATAGAGGTGTATCCGCGGATGTTCAGAGAGCCTGCTGAACCAGGACTTCCGGCCGAGGTCGAAATGTTAAGTCCCGGGACGGAACCCTGAAGCATATTGGACACTGAATGTGCGGAACGGTTCTCAAGGGACTTGGAGTCCACCTGGGTGACCGCACCGGTGAGATTCACTTTCTTCTGGACGCCGTAGCCGACGACTACCGTTTCGTTAAGGAGCTGATTATCCTCCTGTAGGACGACGGTAATGCGGTCACGGGAAGCAGGGACTGTCACTTCCTGATCCGAATAGCCCAGGCAGTTGACCTGCAGGACTACTTCACCGACAGGAACCGACAGCGAGAAGGTACCGTTCTCTTCAGTAACTACGCCCATCGACGGATGCCCCTTGACGATGAGGGCGGCTCCGGCGATCGGCTGTTGTTGTGTGTCAAGCACAGCACCCGTCAGTGTCCTCGTATTCTGGGCCGGCAGGGCGAAAGCCACAGCCAGAACCAGAAGCAAAGACATTGCGAAAGATTTAGCTTTAGACATAATCGATTATTTTGTAGTTAGTAGTAAATAGCTGATATTTAAGTTATTAACTAATATTCAGAGAGCTCTTTATAATAAGTGTCGACATCGAAAGACTTAGGCCTGGTCATCGTCTGAGTGTAGACATTGCCGAATCTGTCCGTAACCTTGATTACGAGGGTCGAGGTAGGGCTCGAAGCAGTCACTTTCCAGATATGCGATGAAACAGAGGTCGTATAATAGGTAGTCTTTGCAGCCGACTTCATATATTTGACGCTCGTCGTGAGAATATGAAGCGGATCTCTTACAGGTACTCTCTCCGTTGCGAGAGCCTTTCCATTCTCCGTCACCTCAAGTTTCCAAAGGTCTGCGAAATTCCAGACATTGATGTAAACCTCGTTCGCTGAGCTTGAAGAAGACCATGTCTTGGCGAAATCATTGAAGAAGGTCTTGTTCGCTTCAGAGGCAGAAGACATCACTTTGTCGGCAGAGAGATCGATCTGGTTGCGGTCGTAGGTCCTGAATTGATAAGCGGAGGAATACCCTGTAGGTTTGAACTGCCAGCTTGCATCAGTCCCTTTGAATTTGAAAATCTGATAGCCGGCAGGGGCACCGTCGGTGCCGATGTTCAGCTTTCCGTTGGTATTGTAGACTGACCACCACCAGTCTGTGCAGATCGCTCCAGAATTATGGTCCATGATGTTCACGGCTCTCTGCTCATTGAAAATCTGGTGAGTATGTCCCGTGATGAAGTTGACGGTATAGCCTGAGAGCACGTTCTTGACCTCGGCCTCATTCTTGAGCTCATTGCATGGAGCATGCATGGTTATGACCAGCGGGGTAGACTTGGAGACATGTGCAAGATCCTTTGCCATCCATTCAAGCTGCTCGTCAGTAATCCTGATTTCATAGTCTCTTCCGTCACGTCCTCCCGTATTCTTGCAGAGGATGTCATCGAGGACGATGTAATGTTCCTTACCTATATTAAAGGAATAATAGTCAGGAGCGATGGTCTGGGTCCATAGAGCCACAGTTTCGAAATCGCCTGTCTGGTTCATGTCGTGGTCGTGGTTGCCTATGGTGTTGTAGATCATCAGGTTCTTGATATCCTTGTTGACCTCTTGCAGATAATTGGAGAGCTGGAAGGAATTACTGTACCAATAATAGTCCCAAGTCATGTCTCCAAGGGTGATTCCGTAGATGGTCCCGCCCTTGTTGTCGGAGATATACTTGTTGACATCTTCAGTAAACTGACGGAACCACTTCAGGTCATTGTTTCTTCCGCCGGCAAGGTGCATGTCGCCGAAGACCAGCAGGGTGTAGTCCGACTGGTCAGCAGATTTGTAGAGAGTAAAGTCAGCACGCTCAGCAACGTTGGAAGCCTTGGAAAGCCTGATATAGCAGAGCGGCTGGGTGCCTTCGGCGCCCGGATCATATCCGGAAGGAGTCGACACGAAGACATAGCCGTATTTTTTGGCGGACTTCAACTGATAGACTCCCTTGGAATCGGTCGTCACCACCTCGACTCCGTCCGAGACAACGGCTCCGGAAACGCCCTTGCCATCGCACTCGACCTTGCCATAAACCGTCGAGCCGGCGGTCGGCTGCACCCCGTCATCGATGATGACCTTGGTGGTGCCGAGCGTCAGCTCAACCGAACCACGGCGGAGGAGAACGGTATAATCGCCGAAAGTGGTGACCGAGCTACAGTCCACGGTGACAAATGACTTGTCGACAGAGGTGATAGGAGTTGCGTGCGCTATGCCTACGGCATCCTTGAAGATGATTGCATCAGAACTTTTCGGGGCCTTTTCGAAGAGCACCTTAAAAGTCTGAGCAGGCTTCTCAAGATTTATGGTTATGGAAGATGGAATCGAAATCCTTACATCTATGGTAGAAGAATCCGGCTTGTCTTCTTTGCTTGAGCCTGAGCATGAAACAAAGAGACATCCGGTCAGTGCCAGAAAGTAAAGTATAAAATGCCTTAGTCTCATTACTAATGATTTACAATTAATTATGAAGCAATATGTGTTATTAAAGCGGCTGAAAGTTCCTCTTATATCTTATTTGGTTCAAAATTAAATCATTTTTTGTTAAAATTTAGCATTAAATTATATTATATTCTTGACATTTTTTAAAAAAAATCCCAACATTACGAAACTTTGAGGATCGAAGACGGGGCGCAGGTCCGGAGCAGCATAAAGCTAAAAAGAGGATGATCACAATGTGACCCGAACCCCGAAAGTTTTTTGTCTAACTTTCGGGGTTCGGGTCACAAGGGGGCGGGCCGAGTGCCGGCCCTGGGTTCTGGTCTAGAGGCCGAGCTGCTTGAAGAAATCGTTGCCTTTGTCGTCCACGAGAATGAAGGCAGGGAAGTTTTCAACGCGGATCTTCCAGATGGCCTCCATACCGAGGTCAGGGTACTCGATGCACTCGATGCTCTTGATGCTCTCGTAGGAAAGAACAGCGGCAGGGCCGCCGATGGAGCCGAGATAGAAGCCACCATGTTTCTTGCAGCTGTCGGTAACCACCTGAGTACGGTTACCCTTGGCTATCATCACCATGCTTCCGCCATGAGACTGGAAGAGATCCACATACGGATCCATTCTGTTGGCCGTGGTAGGTCCCATGGAGCCGCAGGCCATTCCTTCCGGAGTCTTGGCCGGGCCGGCATAGAAGACTGGATGATCCTTGAAATATTGAGGCAGATCTTCTCCCCTGTCCAGACGCTCCTTCAGACGGGCATGGGCGATGTCTCTGGCCACGATGATGGTGCCGTTTAGGCTCAGACGGGTAGAAACCGGATACTTGGTCAGTTCCGCGAGAATCTCAGACATAGGCTGGTCGAGGTCAATGCGGACACCGTTGCCCTCGCCCGCCTTACGGAGTTCCTCAGGAATGAGCCTGGACGGATTATCGTCAAGCTTCTCGATGAAGATACCGTCCCTGGTGATCTTCGCCTTGATGTTTCTGTCCGCGGAGCAGGAGACTCCGAGGCCGATAGGGCAGCTGGCGCCATGTCGCGGAAGACGGATGATCCGCACGTCATGGGCGAAATATTTACCTCCGAACTGGGCGCCGAGACCTATCTTATAGGCCTCTTCAAGCACCTGCTTCTCAAGTTCAATGTCCCGGAAGGCACGGCCGGACTCGTCTCCAGTTGTAGGGAGAGAATCATAATAGTGAGTAGAGGCGAGCTTCACGGTGAGAAGGTTCTTCTCGGCCGAGGTGCCTCCTATAACGAAAGCGATGTGGTAAGGAGGGCAGGCCGCGGTGCCGAGGGTCCTCATCTTTTCTACGAGGAAAGGAACGAGAGTCCCCGGATTGAGGACAGCCTTGGTCATCTGATAAAGGTAGGTCTTGTTTGCTGAACCGCCGCCCTTGACTACGCAGAGGAAGCGGTACTCGTCACCTTCGGAAGCCTCGATGTCCACCTGCGCAGGAAGATTGCACTTGGTATTGACTTCCTTGTACATAGTCAGAGGTGCGTTCTGGCTATAGCGGAGGCTGTTCTGGGTATAGGTTTCATAAACACCCATGGAAAGAGCTTCGGCATCGTCAAAGCCGGTCCATACTTGCTGGCCTTTCTCGCCGTGGATAATGGCAGTTCCTGTGTCCTGGCAGAAAGGGAGCTTGCCCTTCGCCGCTACTTCGGCATTGCGCAGGAAGCGCAGGGCGACATACTTGTCGTTGTCAGAAGCCTCGGGATCGGTAAGGATCTTGGCGACTTGCTCGTTGTGGGCAGGACGGAGGAAGAAGTTCACGTCATGGAAGGCGGCTTTCGCCATGGCCGTAAGGGCCTCCTTGCTGACCTTCAGAATAGGCTTGCCCTCAAACTCGGACACCGAAACACCCTCGCTCGTAAGCTTGTAGTATTCGGTCGTGTCTGGGCCAAGCTGAAACATTGGTTCGTACTTGTAAGCCATAATCTATTTGTTGTCTATAAGTTTTCTATTTTACCGTTCCAGCATTGCTATTACCTCTCTCGCATTGCTTTTACCATTCCAGCCTTGCCGCGGATCATTGTACCCTGGCAGGCCTCAATCAAGATCGCTCACTTCTGCCGGAGCGGCCCCGCTTCCCTCCTGCATCAGATAGCGGTTCATAAACTCCTGGATGTCTCCGTCCAGGACTCCCTGAGTGTCGGCTGTAGAATAGCCGGTTCTGAGATCTTTAACCATCTTGTATGGATGGAGGACGTAGGATCTGATCTGCGAGCCCCACTCAATGCGCTTCTTCTTGCCTTCAAGTTCATCGCGCTTTGCCTGACGGCGTTTCATTTCGAGGTCATAGAGCCGGGACCTGAGGAGAAGCATGGCCTTGGCCCTGTTCTTCGGCTGATCTCGCGTTTCCGTGTTCTCGATCAGGATTTCCTGTTCCTTGCCGGTGTCAGGATCCTGATACAGATAGCGGAGGCGGACGCCCGACTCGACCTTGTTGACATTCTGGCCACCGTGGCCGCCTGCCCTGAAAGTATCCCATGAAACCTTGGTCGGATCGACCACGACCTCGATACTGTCATCCACAAGCGGATAAACGAAGACCGAAGAGAAGGTGGTCTGGCGTTTGCCCTGGGCGTTGAACGGAGAGATGCGGACGAGACGATGGACACCATTTTCGGCCTTAAGGTAGCCATAGGCGTAGTCCCCCTCAAACTCTATCGTAGCCGACTTTATTCCTGCTTCATCACCCTCCTGCAGGTCGGTGACAGTGACCTTGTAGCCGTTACGCTCTCCCCAGCGCATGTACATCCTCATGAGCATGGAGGACCAGTCGTTGGACTCGGTCCCTCCGGCACCGGAATTTATCGTGAGGATGGCTCCGAGGCTGTCCCCTTCTGCACCAAGCATATTCCTGAGCTCCAGCGTCTCGACAAGCTTGTCGGTCTTGGCGAATTCCTCGTCCAATTCCCTGGATTCCGCAGTCTCCGGGGCATCTTCAGACCTGCCGGCGAGACTGTCGGCGGCGAACTCGTACAAGACTTCTATGTCATCCGCGGCCGCGGCGACCTTGTCAAAGTCCGTAACCCAGGACTTAACGGCATTCATTTTCTTGACGAAGGTCTCCGCGGCTTTCGGGTCGTTCCAGAAATCCGGGGCCTCGGTCTGCTTCTGCAGGGCGGCTACCTGATTGCGCTTTCCCTCGATGTCAAAGACACCTCCCCAGCGTTTCAACACGCTGATGCAGAGCGGTGATCTGATCCTTTGTCGTCATTTGCTCTCCACGTTAAAGTTATCTGCAATTCTGCGGCGGCACCGGACGCTTCCAAGTCATGGTTCAAATCTTGAAACTTTGAGCCGAGAAGAAATGCACTTCTCTCGCGACCGAGGCAGAATTGTATTCTTACAAATATAGGTAAAAAGTGCGATTTTAGTAATTTTGTAATTGAAACTAAGCCATAACACTTACAGAATGGACCATATTTCCACTACCACCAAGGCGATCATCCTGTCATTTGCCGTCCTTCTCTTTTCCTCCTCAAGCCTACAGGGACAAGCAGGGGGTGCGGGCCATGAAACAGATCCCGTCTATCGGCTCATCGTCAGCGACAGCCTCCGCGCAAGTTCTGTTTACCATAACTACACCTACGTGCCACAGAACTATACCAAGGTCCCGCATGGTTTCAAACCTGTCTACGCCGTGGTCTATGCAAGGCACGGAGCCAGATGGCTCGGAAGCGCTGACGAATACAAGAGGCCGCTTTCTTTCCTCGCCTCAGCTGATTCGTCAGATAATCTCACCCCGCTGGGAAAGAGTCTCTACGCCAGAGTCCTGGCCATAGCGGAAGATGCTTCACTCCGGGAAGGCTCTCTGACACCGAAGGGAAGGATGCAGCACCGCGAAATTGCAGGCAGGTTCTACGAGAGGTTTCGTCCCCTGCTTCGCAAAGGCGGAGTCGTCGAGGCCTCTTCGACCTCGGTACAGAGGTGTATTCTGAGCATGGCGGCCTTCTGCGGGCGTCTATCGGAGCTGAACCCGAAGCTGGATGTACGTCTGGAGCAGACAGGACGGACTCATGTCATGAACAATTTTTTCAAGGACAATTACGCTGTACCCTCGATCTCCTCAAACGCGAGCCGCATCAAGACGGTAAATGATTCGCTCATGGGGCTGCTCGACTACGACGCCTTCATGTCAAGGATTTTCATCGACCCTTCAAAGTGTTCTTCCAAGCCCGCCTCTCTCGCCAACGAACTTTATTACATCGCCGCGGACCAGCAGGATCTAGAGAACGGGATTTCCATCTATGATGTCTTCACGGCCGAAGACCTCTATATTCTGACGCTCCGGGACAACTGGCGTTTCTACAACAACTTCGCCTCGACTCCTCTGAGCGGCGGATACAGCGCTCTCTGCTCCGGTCGTCTGTTGAATGAAGTCTTCGGGCGTGCCGACAGTTCTCTCGCAAGGTACTCCCGCGCGGACCGTTCGGGCACAGGCAGTTCGGGCGGGAAACGATCCCGTGTGGTCGCCGACCTCCACTTCGGCCATGATGTGAACGTCATCGCCCTCTCCAGTCTCCTCGCCTACAGCCAGTACTCCAGTCCCGTGGCTAAGGTTTCGGGGAGGAAAGCGAATGAATCCGAAGGTCCAGCAAGGGCGGGACTGAGTGACGTCCCTGAAAGAATCGATGCTTCCGTGATGGTAAGTGACCCGGTCGAGCTCGCCCGCCTCTGGTCCGACCATAGCATTAGCCCTATGGCCAGCAATATCCAGCTTCTCTTCTATCGGAATCATAAAGGCGAAACCCTCGTAAAGTTTCTCCATAACGAATGCGAAATGCGCCTCCCGATTCCGGCCTGGTCAGGACCTTATTATAGCTACGACTCCGTCCGATCCTACATAGACTCCCGCCTCGCCTCTCTACGGAAATAAGTCCGATTCAGACAGCGAGATTCCGGCGTAAAGTTCCGAGCGGCGGATCCAAGCGCTGTTCCAGGCAGCGGAGATATCGGTCGGAGATATTTGATGCGTGAATTTGGATAAGTCAGGAAGTTTTTCTGTAAATTTATCGCTGCGTCCTCTAAACCGAGGCCGTTAACACAAGATTCGAGTCTGTTAAAACAAGATAAAGGAAATGATCAAGATTTATGGAATGCCGACTTGCCGCTATTGCTCCTACATCGAGGAGCAGGTGAAGGGCGATGAAAGATTCAAGGTGATTGATATCGGCGAGAACGTGAGAAACATGGGGAAATTCATGCGGCTGAGGGACACCAGCAAGGCCTTCGACCACGCGAAAGAGATCGGCGATATTGGCATTCCTGCTTTCGTTCTGGAGGATGGGACCGTGACCCTGAAACCCGAAGACGTGGGGCTCAAGGAGTACCAGCCTGACGAGGGAGCTGCCACGTGCGGGATTGACGGCAAGGGCTGTTAAGACTGTTCAGCCTGAGGGTATATAAGTCGGAAAATGCGCAGGAGAGGGCCCTTGTCGCCGGAAGATAGAAGTTCTATGTCCGGGGCCTCGGGGATCTGTCCTTGGATTGGTGCGCCCTTGGAGTCATGGCCTAGAAGACCTTCTTCTTCCATCACGCCTACAAGATGCCGCGCGACTGCGGGAGCCGGATCAATAAAGCGGACACCGGGGCCGGCCACCTTGCGCAAGGTATCCAGCAGAAAAGGATAGTGGGTGCAGCCCAGCGCTATGACATCCGCTCCGGCATCAAGAAGCGGAGCGAGACTGCGTTTTACGACTTCTTCGGCATGAGGGCCGGTCAGTTCTCCCCTCTCGACAAGATCAACGAAACCGTCTCCGGCATGTTCCTCTATGCGTATTCCACCTTCATACTTTCCCTTGGCGATAAGATACTTGGAGCCTTTCAAGGTTCCCGCCGTAGCCAACACTCCGATGACTCCGGTCTTTGTACCGAGAGCGGCAGGCTTGACCGCAGGCTCCATGCCGATGAATTTGACCGGATAAGTCGACCTCAACATTGATATGGCGGCAGAAGTCGCCGTATTGCAGGCGACTACGATGATTTCAGCCCCATGATCCAGAAGAGTATCCGTGATGAAACGGGCTCTCTCCTGGATATAGGCTATCGACTTGTCACCGTAGGGACAAAATGCGTTGTCAGAATAATAGACGTATTTCTCTTGCGGAAGAAGCTTGAATATTTCACGCAGGACGGAGAGGCCTCCTTCCCCGGAATCAAAGATACCGATCTTAGTTGCTTTCATTGATCTTTTCAGCCCGCAGAGGCTCTCTGCCGGATGGTATAAGGGCAGAGGCCTAGAAGAGACTAATAGTTGTTGACGTAGCCGTAATTATAGTAACGGGAACGCGAGGTCAGCTGGCCAAGAACTTCCATGTAAGGACGGCCCTCGATGAGGGTTGTCGTGTAGACGGTGTTGTCGACTACGTAGTATGTTGCACCTGAGAGTGTTATGGTGTCATAATCGTCCGGAAGGGCTTCCACTACGGCTCCGGCCGGAGGAACTATGACCTCGTAGCGGCCGTTTGAGTTGATGATATAGAAGACTCCGTCGTCATAGTAATAATTCGAGTTGGCATAGGCGTAGCTCTGGTTGAGTCCGAGCCTGTTGGCAAGATTGTATGAATTTGCGGCAAGATTCGAATTCATGGCGATTTGAGCATTCTGCTGTGCAATTATGGCGTTGTTCCGGGCTATAGTCCTGTTCTGCGTGTCTATGTAGCTGTAGTAACTGTCCCAATAGGTGTACGGAGAATAGGTGCTCACGTAGTAGGCGAAGCGGACAGGGGCCAGGGCCAGGTCAACGGCAGTCCTCGCGAGGAGTATGCCGACAGGAGGGCGGCAGACGTAGAAGACACCTCCGAAGCTGCGGTAATAGATGTCGTTATAGACATAGTAGTCGATTCCGTAGTATCGCATTGTCCTATATCTCGGAGGGAGATATTCAACCCTGTAGCCGAAGTAGTGAGGGTCGCGGTCCCAGAAGCGGGAAGGGTGGTCATAGAGGATGTAATCACGGCTGCGCGGAGGTATCCTTTCTATGTTCTGATTGTCCATGCGGTAGCTTCCATCCATCATGCGTCCGTCTCGTCCGTACTCTGAGCCACCGTTCTTTTCGACGTAGGAGTTTCTGCGGACATTCGAAGCGTTGGCTGAGGAAGTATTGGAGTTGGCCGAGGTCAAGCCGCCTCTGGTGACATTCGTTGCAGGTTGTGAGGTGCCTGCCCTGCGCACATCGCTGGTCTGGTTTGAGGATGAACGGCGGATCTGGGATGAGCTGGCATTTCCAGTCGATGAGGAGCGGCGGACCTGGCTGCCAGCCGAAGAGCCCGAATTAGCCGCCGATGAGGAGCGGCGGACCTGAGGGGTCGAGGATGAGGTGACAGCCGAAGAACCAGAGGTGGAGCCGGAGGAGCGGCGGACCTGAGGGGTCGAGGATGAGGTGACAGCCGAAGAACCAGAGGTGGAGCCGGAGGAGCGGCGGACCTGAGGGGTCGAGGATGAGGTGCCGTAAATATATGTGCTTCCGCCTGAGGCGCCTGCGGATCCGGAGGAACGTCTTACCGTGCCGGAGGAAGGGCCGCCCGACACCGAACTGGAAGATCTGCGCACTCCGGAAGAACTCGAAGCAGAAGACGGTCTCGAAGCAGAAGAAGACCTCGAAGCAGAAGATGCAGAAGAAGACCTCGAAGCAGAAGATGCAGAAGAAGACCTCGAAGCAGAAGAAGTCGACCTCGAAGTTGTGGAATTATTCTGAGAAGTGGACCGGCGCACCTGGGCCTGAAGTCCGTCACATGGGAAAGCAAGCATCGCCACAGCGGCGATAGTCCCAAATATAGGAGCAAAATAGTTTCTCATGGCTCTGATGTGTTAATTGTACAAATAATACTTTTGGGCGAGCTTACGGAAATCGGCATCATCTTTCTGCCAATATTCCTTTACATCGGACACTTTCAATCGTTTCGCAAAATTTTTCCGAACAAAATCCGTTCCACACACCTTGTCAAACATACCGGTCCTCCCGGAAGACAGGACGAAAGGATTCATGGACGGGTAAAGTTCAGCCACAGCCTGCATGACATAAAACTGGGTCAGGGTAATGTAGGCTGCATCATAATCGGTGTAATAATATTGTACTCCATGAAGCATCTTTCCAGCCGAGGAACCACTGAAAGGCTTGAAATGAATGGTCCTGAAAGCCACTCCGGGAAGCTTGTACGAATCCAGAACGGCCTTAAGCGAATCAGCGTCTATCCACTCGGCGGCGAAAACCTCGAACGGGAGGGTATAGCCGATTCCGATGCTGAGGTAATTGCCGAATTCTCCGCAAATTCCGGCCGAAGGATAGTCCACGGCAGATTGCGGATAAGGGATGTTAGGAGAAGGAAGAATCCATGGCAGATTCGTATCTTTGTAGAGCATCGAACGATGCCAGCCCTCCATAGGAACGACAGTCAGCTTGCAAGAGAGAGCCTCCTCGTCACCTTTCTGGCCACGGTTCAGCCCCTCCTCATTCAGGAGAATCGCCAGCTCCCCGACTGTAAGTCCATATACATAAGGAATATGGAACTCGCTCACGAAAGAATAGAAGCCATCTTCCACCAGACAGCCTTCTATCTTATTACCTCCCAACGGATTAGGTCTGTCAAGCACAACTACTTCGATACCCGCCTTGGCGCAAGCGCGCATCACCAGGCCGAGAGTGCTGATAAATGTGTAGGAGCGGGTGCCCACATCCTGAATGTCATAGACCATGACATCGATCCCTTTCAGCATCTTCTGGGAAGGCTCTCTGTCCGCGCCATAAATGGAATATACAGGGAGACCGGTCTTAGGGTCATTTTCGTCTTTGACCGAAGCCCCGGCATAGGCTGAACCTCTGACTCCGTGTTCAGGGCCGAAAAGAGCCACGAGTTTCACCTCTGGAGCCTCGTAGAGTATATCGATAGTAGAACGCAGATTCCTGTCCACCCCGCTTGGATTGGTGACAAGGCCCACACGCTTTCCCTTGAGAGCGTCGAAGCCATGGTCTCTGAGCACCTCGATTCCCGGCTTCACTTCGGTCTGCATCTTTGCCTGTGCCACGCCTCCACAAAGCAGGAGAGTGGTAAGCGTCATGGCTATGAGTTTGATATTCATATAGTTGGTTTGGTTTCCTATTTCTTGCATCCGTATTCGGGATCAACTTTTATGGCTGCTAGCGCCGTCACAATAAGGGTTGCGGCACAGCAGAATATGACCATCCAGAAAAAGCCCCTATAGCCTACGGCCTCCTGAATGTAGCCGGCGAACATCCCCGGTATCATCATTGACATGGCCATGAAAGCCGTGCAGATTGCATAATGGGCGGTCTTGAACTCGCCTTCGCTGAAATACATCATGTAGAGCATGTAGGCCGTGAAGCCGAAGCCGTAACCGAACTGCTCAATGGCTATGCAGGAACTGATGACCATGAGCGAATGAGGCTGGAACATGGCCATGTAGGTGAAGCTCAGACATGGAAGTGTCATTGACGCCGCCATGAGCCAGAGCGACCTTTTAAGCCCCCTGACGCTGGCCCAGATGCCTCCGACGATGCCTCCTACAGTAAGAGCAATGACTCCGATGGTTCCATAGGCGATTCCGACCTGGGACGTGGCCATGCCCAGGCCTCCCGCTTCTACCGGGGCGACAAGGAAAGGCGTGCACATCTTGATAAGGAAGGCTTCTGGCAGGCGGTAGAGCAGCATGAAGACTATGGCAAGAAGGACGCCGGGCTTGGTGAAGAATGTCAGGAAGGTACGCCCGAACTCTCTCAAAACCACGGTAAAACTGCTATTCTGGTTATAATTCCTGGCAGAGTCGGAAGCCGGCTCCGGTATGGCGAAGAGATGGTAAAGCGAAAGGAGGGCGAGCAAGACCGCGGTGCCTCCGACAGTCACCTGCCAGGCAAGAGGGATGTTCCCAGTGCGGTTTTCCAAGATGCCGGCCACCCAGACTATGACGCCGTTTCCGAAGACGTTGGCGAGGCGGTAGAAGGTGCTCCTGATGCCCACGAAAACGCTTTGGGTCTTCTGGTTGAGAGCCAGCATGTAGAAGCCGTCGGCTGCGATATCATGTGTGGCCGATGCGAAGGCCGCAAGGATGAACATCACCAAGGTGAAGGAGAAAAGGCCCATGGACGTCGATCCTGAGGCTATCTGTTCAGGAGACGGATGTGGCAAGGTAAAGGTCAGGATGATGAAGGCTGCGGCCATAAAAAGCTGCATGGACAGGATCCACCATCTTTTGGTCTTGATTATGTCCACGAAGGGGCTCCACAGGGGTTTGATGACCCATGGGAGGTAAAGGAGGCTGGTGAACATGGCCATCTGGCCGTTCGGCACTCCTAATTTCGCGAACATCAGTACGGAAATATTATTTACCAGAAAATATGGTATCCCTTCAAAGAAATACAAAGTCGGCACCCACAACCACGGCGACACAGACCCGCTTCCTTTCGCCGACAGCGCTGACCCCTTGACCTTTTTATCCATACACTGAAGTTTCAAAGAATAACTGTACAACAAATTTTTTGCGTTCCAAAGATAGCGAAAAATCGTTGCAAATCAGAATAAACCGCCGCCACCCCTCCTAAAATCCTTGGCAGCCACGCACGACGATGATGATAATCCTGCTTCTGGACCAGCGCTTTAGAAAGATTCTGAAGCTGGGCGTCCGATTTAATCTCGTCAAGAACTGCGGGTGGGCACGTCAAAGACGCAATCAAGAACAAGCAGTGAAGATGATGGAGGAGCACCTTGCCAACAGGGGCAAATAAGCTTGCACCCTTCCCGTCTTTGATGAGTTCAGAAAGGCCTGATCACAGAAATCATTTTTTCAAGAGGAGGGGCCCCGGGATACCGTAGAAGAGGAGTGCAGCCGAAATACGATTGCGAAAAGGGCGGCTCGACGGACGGAGTTCCATCGGTCGAAGATCTACATCCTGGTTATTTTCCAAGGATGGCGGACGGCGGCCATGGCGGCACGCTGGCAGATGTCGCGATATTGATCAGAAATGCCTTCCGGAGCATACTTCATCCCACGCACATCCCTGCCGAAAAGCTCGGCATACCAGGTCAGAGCGGCGGTATAGCGGCCATAGGTCAGCTGAAGATGATAACCGTCCCTATTCATGGTGTCTCCTATCACGGAAGTCCTCGCATTCTGGATAGCCGTACCCGCAGGAATTACGGTATGAATTTTTACCAGTCTGGCGGCCCTGCGGCTAGCATCCACTATGGACCAATACATTCGGCCCTGGTCAAAACGATAATTGACGAAGGCTGAATGAGTGGAATTCTTGGCATAGGCCCAGGTCATATGGAAGACGAGTTCGGCCTGAGGAGCCTTTTCGCGGACATAGGAGACCACCGGAGGAAGATCCTTCTCGAGGGTCGCATAAATCCCAGAATAAGGACTTGCCTGCTGGACGGAAACGACATCCCATTTTTCATCGGAGATGGCTTTGTCAAGAGTCATGGCCTTAGTCTGGGTCTTCACCCCGTCCACAATCTTGCGATAACTATAGTCGGCGATGTCGCCCTTTATGTTACGGAGATGTCTTGCGAGGCTGCAGCCTCCGATGTACATATTACCGATTATAAGCACTCTTCCGTCCTCATGTCCAAGGTCCCATAGATTCTGTTCCACGGCATCGACGGAAAAACTGTTGCCTATCGAGAGAATCCTTACGGTATCCTTCGAAGCCAGACTTTCCCTTGCTCCGGCTATCACCGACATGGCTGCAAAAGCCACGACGGCGAGAAATAACTTTTTGAGATTCATGATTATTTACTCGGCTCCCATCTTAACGAGGAAGCGCTCGATTGTATTCTCCATAAGGCAGGCTATGGTCATTGGACCGACTCCACCTGGGACAGGAGTGATAGCCGAAGCCTTCGGCTCTACGCTGGCGAAATCCACGTCGCCGCAAAGCTTTCCGGTGTCCGGATCCTTGTCCATGCCGACGTCGATGACCGCCACGCCCTCTTTCACCATGTCTCCGGTCACGAATTTTGGTCTTCCGATAGCGACTACCAGGATATCTGCCTGGCGGGTGATTTCGGCCAGATCCTTCGTTCGCGAATGGCAGATGGTAACAGTGGCGTTTCGGTCAAGCAGGAGCTTTGAGACAGGCAGTCCGACTATCTGGCTGCGGCCAATGACAACCGCCTTCTTGCCTTCGATCGGAACCTTAGCCTCGTCAAGCAGCTTTATGATGCCCTTCGGGGTACAAGGTATGGTATAGGAAGAATTCGGCCGCTTCTGCCACATGGCGGCGGTGTTCAACGGATGGAAACCGTCTACATCCTTTTCCTGGGCTATGGCCTCTATGACCTTCGGCTCGCTGATCTGCCTTGGCAGCGGGAGCTGGACAAGGATTCCGTCAACCTCCGGATCAGCGTTAAGTTCGGCTATTTTGGCGAGGAGCGCGGCCTGAGGAGTCTCAGCCGGCATCCTGATGGTCGTATTCTTTATCCCGACCACGTCGCAGGCCTTTGCCTTATTGCGGACATAGGTCTGGCTCCCGAGGTCATCGCCCACCAGTATGACCACCAGATGCGGGACACGCCCATACTTGGCAGGGAAGGAGGAAACCTGCTCCGCCATCTCGGCCTTCATCCTGGCCGACAAATCTTTTCCACTGATTATCATATCATTAGCAATTAATATCAGTATTCATGGATCTAGCCGTGTTCATGGTCACGTCCATATTCACGTCCACCCCGGTCCGAAGCTTTAAAGTGCCCAATGGCCGATATCGGTGCGGTAAAAGAGATTCTCGCAATGAATCTTCTGAACCGCGGCAAGAGCCTTGTCATGCGCCTGCCTCGGAGTCTTGCCGGAAGCGAGCACCATGAGCACCCTGCCTCCGTTGGTCCAGCAGCGCCCCTCCTTCAGGTCAGAAGCCGTCTTGACCGTGGTTCCCATATGGTAAATCTTTACGTCCGGATCCGAAAGAGCCTCGTTCAGACCGCTTATCTCTTTGCCTTTTACGTACTTGCCAGGATAGCCCTTCGAAGCCAGGACAAAGCCCATGACGCTCTCTTCCTTCCACTTCAGCTCATCTACACTCTTCCCGTCGGCGACGGCGCAGAAAATGTCATAGATGTCCGACTCCAGGCGAGGCAAAACGACCTCGGTTTCAGGATCGCCGAAACGGCAATTGAACTCTATTACCTTGATTCCGTCCTTCGTTTTCATGAGCCCGCCATAAAGTACGCCCTTGAAAGGGCAGCCCTCAGCCACAAGCCCTCTGGCAACCGGCTTCATAATCTTTTCCAGGGCGAAATCGCGGTCCTCCCCGCTGATGAACGGAAGAGGAGTGTAGGCTCCCATGCCGCCGGTATTCGGCCCCCTGTCTCCGTCGAAGGCGCGTTTGTGGTCCTGCGACAGCACCATAGGATAGACCTTTTCACCGTCCACGAAGCAGAGGAAGGAGAATTCCGGGCCTTCAAGATAGTCCTCAATGACCACCTTCCCCTTGCCGAATCTGTCGTCCAGAAGCATGTCTTTAAGAGCCTCATCAGCATCGGCAAGATTCTCCGGAATCACTACGCCCTTTCCTCCGGCGAGCCCGTCGTATTTCAGCACGATTGGAAAAGAATTCTTCGAGCGCACATATTCGAGGGCCTCTGCATAGTCCTCGAAAGTTCTGTAGGAAGCCGTAGGAACTCCGTACTTCTCCATGATTCTCTTGGCGAAGTCCTTGCTTGACTCTATTCTGGCGGCCTTGGCCGAAGGGCCGAAAACGCGGAGACCAGCGGCTTCAAACTGATCCGCCATCCCCATGGACAGAGGGACCTCCGGTCCCACCACCGTAAGGTCAATCCCCTCCTTGAGAGCGAAGTCTTGAAGCTCATCTATCTGGGTGTCCTCCAGCGGGAGGCACTTGGCCTGAAGCGAAATCCCGGCATTGCCTGGAGCACAGAAAATCTTTCCGACCCTCGGAGAACGGCTGAGAGCGTCGACTATCGCCGCCTCTCTTCCCCCTCCGCCGACCACCAATACTTTTGCCTTCATATCCATAAAACAGTATGAATCAACCTATTAATGCTTAAAATGGCGCTCTCCGGTAAAGACCATGGCAATGCCGTTCTCGTTGCACTTCTTGATAGAATCTTCGTCACGGATGGAACCGCCTGGCTGGGCGATGGCCTTGACCCCGTACTCGGCGGCGATGGTCACACAATCGTCAAACGGGAAGAAGGCATCAGAACCCAAGACGAGACCTGCATTCTTGACGGCAGCCTCTTTTTCTTCCTCCGAAAGTTCTCTTCCGGCTTTTTCTCCTGCCTCTGCCTTAAGGGTTGCCGCAGCCTCCTTGAGGGCAAGTTCGGCCGAGCCTACCCGGTTCATCTGGCCGGCACCTACTCCATAGAGCATCTGATCTTTTACGACGACGATGGCGTTTGACTTCACGTGCTTTACCATCTTCCATGCGAAATTGAGATCAGCCATCTGGCCGGCCTGAGGCTTGGCATCGGTGACAGCCATCTGAGGGGTGACCACCTTTGTGTCAAGGTCCTGATCCTGATAGAGGCAGCCTCCGTTGACATAGGTGAACTGCTTTAGGGTGTGGGGCATCTTCGACTTGTCCATGTCGACGACAAGCACGCGGGTATTCTTCTTGTGCTCCTTGAAGAAGTCGACGGCCTCCGGAGTGAAAGACGGGGCCATCACGATTTCAAGGAAGATGTGCCAAAGCTCCCGGGCAAGCTCGATGGTGACCTCACGATTGAAAGCTACGATTCCGCCATAGATGGAAACTTTGTCGCCTTCGAAGGTCTTTTTCCATGCATCGATAATGTCCTTTCCAACTGCGGCGCCGCATGGATTCATGTGCTTGAGGCCCACGGCGAAAGGTTCATCGAATTCGCGGACTATGTTCAGGGCTGCGTTTGCATCCTGTATATTGTTGTAGCTGAGCTCCTTTCCACTTAGCTGCCGGGCAGTAGCAAGCGAGAAAGGAAGAGGTTTCATGGAGGCGTAGAACTTGGCCTGCTGGTGAGGGTTCTCGCCGTAACGGAGGGTCTGCTTCTCCTTGAACTCAAGGAAGAGCCTCTCGTCCAGGCCGGCCTGGGCACGCATGTAAGTCGCTATGGCAATGTCATATTCGGCTGTATGAGTGTAGGCCTTGGCCGAAAGCTTCAACCTTGTCTGAGGAGTCGTGTCTCCAGAAGCCTTGACCTCGTCAAGCACGGTCTTGTAGTCTTCCGGATTGACTACTACCGTGACCGAAGCCCAGTTCTTGGCGGCGCTGCGGAGCATGGAAGGGCCGCCTATGTCGATGTGCTCTATGGCATCCTCCATGGTAACGCCTGGCTTGGCTATGGTCTCGCGGAAAGGATAGAGGTTGACGCAGACAAGATCAATCTTTTCGATGCCGAGCTCTTTAAGCTGCCTCATGTGGTCAGGGTCGTCACGGCGGGCCAGAAGGGCGCCATGGATCTTAGGATGAAGGGTCTTGACTCTGCCGTCGCAGATCTCAGGGAAGCCGGTGACATCGCTGACGCTGGTGACCGGAATTCCGGCCTCTTTCAGCATCTTCATTGTTCCGCTGGTGGAGATGATTTCCCATCCGAGGTCTGAAAGCCCGCGGGCGAAGTCCACCACGCCCGTCTTGTCGCTTACGCTAAATAGTGCACGCATAATAGATAAAGTTTCCATGGCCGACTCTTCAGCCACATCCACAAATTTATCCATTTTTGCGCTTATTCGGAAATAAAACTCGTCTCTCGCTGATGAAAAAAACTCGCGGATAAAATAATCCCGACTCCTCCCATTACGTCCTCCGCAGACAGGGCTCCCTTATCCCGAACTTTGTTCCTCGGAAATCATGGGACGAATCAGGTTGAGGCGAATCATGTTGGGGGAGAATCAGGTCGAGGGCCGTGGGCTTTCAGGGGCGGGGCGTATTCAGAGCCTTTCCGTCGGAGAAGGCGTTGCCGACGCGGCCGCCGATTTCGAGATAGCCCAGGTGGACAGGGTCGAAGGTAAGGAGGTGCATCTTTTCGAGGTCCGGCTTGCCATCCTCAGCGAGAAACTTCTCATCGACATCAATGCTGACAATCTTCGCCACAAGGAAACAGCCCGACTCGCTCTCATCGATCATCCTGGCGACCCTGCACTCGAAAGTCATCGGAAAATCGGCGAAAACAGGAGCCTTGACCTTCCCCGCCTTCTCCACCTTCAATCCGGACTTAGCGACCTTGTCCTTGACCTTGCGGCCGCTGACAAGTCCGAGGTAATCCGCCGGAACCACTGTCTCTTTAGTAGCAAAGGCCAGGGTCAATTCAGGATTGGCCTTGAGGTTCTCGGTGGTCTGATGGCTGCCGAGTGAGATGACAATCTCGTCATTGTTCCAGGTACCAGCCCAGGCGGCATTCATTGCGTTCGGGGTTCCGTCGGAATCAAAGGTACCTATGATTATTACGGCCTGAGGCATGAACCACGGCCTCGGTTCGAAATTTTTCATGATCGTATTCTCTAAAGAAGTTTGATGTCGACACCCGGCGTGGCAGTAACGCGGCCGATGACGGTGGCGCGGTCGCCATGACCCTTAAGAATGGAAATAGCCTTGTCAGCCTCAGACTCATCCATGGCCAGCACCATGCCCACTCCCATATTGTAGATGTTGAACATCTCTCTATGGTCAATCTTGCCATATTTCTCAAGGAAGCGGAAAATAGGGAGTATCTCCCAGGTTCCTTCCTCAACATGGATACCCTGCCCTTCGCGGAGGATGCGAGGAATATTCTCGTCAAAGCCGCCGCCTGTGATATGAGCCACGCCATGGACATCACAATTACGGATGACGTCAAGCACCTGGCGCACATAGATGCGGGTAGGTGTAAGGGCGACGAGGCCCAGCGGCTCACCGCTCTCACGCGGCTTTGAAGGATCGCCATCTATGGACACGGAACCGTCAAGCTCAGGGTAGACCTTGTGGAGGTCGAGGGCATTATCGGAGAAAATCTTGCGGACCAGGCTGAAGCCATTGGAATGCACACCGGTGGAAGCGATTCCGACGAGAACATCGCCGACCTTCACCTTAGTGCCGTCGATGAGCTTGGACTTCTCGACTACTCCGGTAGTAAAGCCCGCTATATCATACTCTCCTTCGGCATACATGCCAGGCATCTCGGCAGTCTCGCCTCCGACGAGGGCGCAGTCGGACTGACGGCAGCCATTGGCAATTCCGGCCACGACGGCTTCGACCACGGCAGGAATCGTCTTGCCCTGAGCCACATAGTCCAGAAAGAAGAGAGGCTCGGCGCCCTGGGCCAGGACATCGTTGACGCACATGGCCACGGCATCGACCCCTACGGTGTCATGCTTGTCCATGGCGAAGGCAAGCTTGAGCTTTGTACCCACGCCGTCAGTCCCGCTGACCAGAATCGGCTCCTTATAGCCGAGAGAAGCGAGATCGAACATTCCGCCGAAAGAACCGATGTTTCCCATCGCTCCCGGACGATTGGTTGAAGCGACGTGCTTCTTGATTCTGCGGACCACGTCGTATCCGGCTTCGAGGCTGACCCCAGCCTTTTCGTAATCTACTGCCATATCAGATCTTGTTTTCTTTCTTGTGTCTTGAGACCTCAGCCTCCGCCGAACCGTAGAGAGCTGTAGGGTAATTACCTGTGAAGCAGGCCGTGCAGAGGTCCGAACGATGTCCGGCCTCATAGAGGGCCTTTTCAGAGAGATAGCCCAGCGAATCCGCTTCAATATACTGCCGCGCTTGTTCAACCGTGCGCGTGGAGCAGAGAAGCTGATTGTAGGTGCTGGTGTCCACCCCGTAGAAGCAAGGCCCGATCATAGGCGGGCTGGCTATTCGGACATGGACGGCGGCGGCCCCGGCCTCGCGAAGCATTCTCACGATCCTGAGAGAAGTGGTGCCGCGGACTATGGAATCGTCGATGAGGGCGACCTTCTTTCCGGAAACGATGCTTCGCACCGGAGAAAGTTTCATCTTCACTCCCCTGTCACGCAATTCCTGGGAAGGGGCTATGAAGGTACGGCCGATATACTTGTTCTTTATGAGACCCATCTCGTAAGGGATGCCGCTGGCCTCGGAAAAGCCCATGGCCGCGGAAAGGCTCGAATCCGGCACTCCGACCACAATGTCGGCATCGGCAGGATGCTCTTTCCAGAGCAGGCGCCCACTCTCCTTGCGGAAAGCATGGACGTTGAGCCCCTCGATGTCACTGTCCGGACGGGAGAAGTAGATATACTCCATGGCGCACATCGCATGGCGCTGGTAATCAGAGTACCTGCGCGAGCGGATGCCGAGCTTGTCGATGGTCACGACCTCGCCCGGTTCTATATCCCTAAGGAAGTCCGCCCCGATGACGCTGAAGGCACAGGTCTCGCTGCTCACCACATAGCCCTCCCCTATCCTTCCGATGGACAGAGGCCGGAGGCCGTATTTGTCCCGGCAGGCATAGATCCTGTTCTTGGTCATGATGACGAAGGCAAAAGCCCCCTCTATCATATTCAGGGCTCTGACTATCTGGAAGATACGTGGCATAGTGGCCGCCTGTGGATCCTTCTTTATAAGGTGGGCCAGAACCTCGCTGTCGGAAGAACTCTGAAAAAGACTGCCCCTGTCCTCAAGGTACTTGCGGAGCTGTTCAGAATTGACCAGATTTCCGTTATGCGCCAAGGCGAAATCCCCGGAATTATGTCTGAAAAGGAAAGGCTGGACATTCTCAATTCCTGGACCTCCATTCGTACCGTAACGCACATGGCCAAGGGCCATGGAGCCGCGCAAGGTGGCCAGATTGTCCTGATTGAAGACTTCAGTCACCAGTCCCGGTCCCTTGATGCGCGAAAGATAGCCCTCGTCGTCAACAGTGACGATTCCTGCTCCCTCCTGACCCCTGTGCTGAAGGGAATGGAGGCCGTAATAGGTCACCTCGGCCGCATGAGGCACATTCCATACGGCGAAAACGCCGCACTCTTCATGGATTCCGCTATCCATCGTATTTTGACTTAAGCCGTTCATAAACAGTTCTGTAGGCATCCCCGACATGGCCCTTGTCATGACGGAAACGATCCTTATCAAGCCTCTCCCCGGTCTTGATGTCCCAGAAACGGGCGGAATCGGGGGTGATGTCATCGGTCATGGCCAGAGTCCCGTCAGGGAGATGGCCGAACTCGATTTTGAAGTCCACCAGGCTAATTCCTATCGATTTGAAAACCGGGAGCAAGGTGTCGTTCACCTTGCGGGTCAACCGGTAGATTTCCCGAAGGTCCTCTTCACCGACGATATTTAAGGCAAGAGCCTGATAATCATTGATAAGCGGATCTCCTAGAGCCTCGCTCTTGTAGCAGAGATCAATGATAGGTTTCTGAGGGATCAGGCCCTCCTCAAGTCCCAGCCTCAGGGCGAGGGAGCCCGCCACGATATTGCGCACAATCACCTCCATCGGAATAACTTCCGCCTTGTGGCAAAGCTGCTCTGTCGAGGAAATCTTCTTGATGAAATGAGTAGGCACGCCGGCTTTCTGAAGAATCCCAGAAGTGATACATGAGACACCGTTACAGCAGACCCCCTTGTCCTTGATCACGGCCTTCTTGATTTTATAGAAGGCGGTTATGTCATCCGTGAAACCGATGATGACCTTGTCGGGATCATCGGTGCCCCATATTTTGATGGACGAGCCATCATGGATCAGATCCTTCTTTTCCATCTACTTGCCTCTGAAGTATTTAACGGCGTTCTCAAAGAGCGGCTGCTCCATATCCTCAGGAATATTCTTAAAGAGTCCCTGCTCGTACCTTTCCGAATGGCCCATCTTGCCGAGGATGTGTCCGTCCTCGCTGATTATTCCTTCTATGGCATAGTAGGAGCCGTTAGGATTGGACGGAGACGCCATGGTAGGCTGCTCAGTCACGGAGTCCACATACTGGAAAGCGACCTGGCCCTTGTCAAAGAGTTCCCTGGCTAATTCGTCTCTGACCACGAATTTTCCCTCTCCATGGCTGACAGGAATAGTGTAGGTCGTACCTATGGCCATATGACGGAGCCATGGGGACTTGTCTGTGCTCACCCTTGTCTTGACCATGGTGCTGACATGTCTGTTGACATCATTTCGGAAGAGGGTCGGAGCAGCTTCCGTGACCATGCCGAGATGGCCGTAAGGAAGAAGGCCGGACTTGACGAGGGCCTGGAAACCGTTGCAGATGCCGAGTATGAGGCCTCCGCGGGAGATAAGTCCCTCTATAGCATCGGCTATATCCTTATTGTTCAGCACATTGGCTATGAACTTTCCGCTTCCGTCAGGTTCATCTCCGGCAGAGAAGCCTCCCACGAGAGCGAGGATGTCGCTGGAATCAATGCAGTCACGCATCTGGGAAATCGAAGAGTAGACGTCCTGCTCGGTAAGGTTGCGGAAAACAGTAGACTTGGTGACGGCGCCCGCAGCTCTGAAGGCCTTGGCAGTGTCGTAGTCGCAATTCGTGCCCGGGAAGACCGGGATATAGACTGCCGGATGTTCCTTCGCTTCGCCCTTGTATCTGAGATCCTCACTCTTGGTCTTGGCAGGCTGAGGCTTGTCCATGCCCTTAGGAAGGATACGCACCATGTCAGGCTTGCTTTCATAAGGGTAGACCTCGGCGAACTTGTCGAAATTGGCCCTGCGCAGATCGTGGAGGCCGCACCTTGTGCGGTTAACCCTGATTGTCATGGCCTCGTCCTCCGGAATCCTCAACATTCCAAGCTCAATCGCATTTTCGTATTCAAGTGGTTTCACGGATTCCACAAGCACGGAGCCCGGAGCGCCGGCATAGAGGATATCCTTGTCCGCATGAACGTCAGGAACGAAGAGATTGCCGAAAGACATCTTGACGAGAGCCTCAATGGCGCCGTCGATTCCCGTCGCCCAGGCGCTCAGAATGTTGCCTTCCGCGATCTGGCCGTGGATGAAATCCCAGTTGCGCTTAAGCTGCTCCACATCCGGCATTCTGTCCGGCAGAGGAGTGTGGCGGATAAGATAGATATGGTCTCCGTCGAGTTTGAACTCAGGGGAAATCACCCTGCTGGCCTTGAGGGGAACTACTCCGAAGGCCACCAGCGTAGGAGGAACCTCGATCTTGACCCCTGTCTCCTCAAAGGTTCCGGACATGCTGTCCTTTCCTCCGATGGCCGGAAGGCCGAAGGCATCCTGCATCTTCAAGGCGCCGAGCAAAGCCGACAAAGGCCTGCCCCAGCCCTTCGGGTCCTCCGTCATGCGCTGGAAATATTCCTGGAAGCTGAAGCGGACCTTGGACCAGTCGCCTCCGCATGAAACTATCTTTGCAAGGGCATGGACGACCGAATATGCCGCTCCGTGGTATGGGCTCCAACGGCTTATCCTCGGGTCGAAGCCATAGGCCATAACCGAAGCCGTGTCCGTGAATCCATCCGTAGGAAGCTTCTGCACCGAGACCTGAGCCTCCGTCAGCTGGGTCATTCCTCCATATGGCATGAGGACGGTGGAACGTCCTATGGTCGAATCGAACATCTCCACCAAGCCTTTCTGCGAAAGAACCTGAGGACGGCTCATCGTCTCCATGATAAGCTCCTTCTCGGACTTACCCTCATCATTAAAAGCGAAAGGATCAATGTCAGCAGGGGCTTCGACCTCTGCTTTGGCGAAATGGCGGGCGCCCGCAGAATCTATGAAATCCCGGCGCAGGTCGACGACCTTTTCACCATGGTTATACATCATCATACGCGCCGTGCCGGTGACGTCGGCAACGTGCGTGGCCTCGATATTCTCTTCTGCGCAATACTTGCGGAACTCCTCCTCGTCCTTGGCTTCGATGACCACAGCCATCCTCTCCTGGGACTCGCTGATGGCAAGTTCCGTGGAGTTGAGTCCAGTGTACTTGACCGGTACCCTGTCAAGATAAATATCCAGGCCGTCGGCGAGCTCGCCTATCGCGACGCTGACTCCGCCTGCCCCGAAATCATTGGACTTCTTGATGAGGCGCGTCACCTCAGGACGGCGGAAAAGGTGCTGGAGCTTGCGCTCCTCAGGAGCGTTACCTTTCTGAACCTCACTGCCGCAGGTCTCAAGAGACTCACCCGTATGTTCCTTGGAAGAGCCTGTCGCGCCGCCGATTCCGTCGCGGCCGGTACGCCCCCCGAGCATCAGGATAACATCTCCCGGCACAGGACTTTCACGGCGCACGTTCGAAGCCTTGACTGCGCCAACGACCGCGCCTACCTCCATACGCTTAGCCACATAGCCCTCGTCCAGGATTTCATGGACATGGGTTGTGGCGAGGCCTATCTGATTGCCGTAGCTGGAATAACCCTGGGCGGCCTTGCGCGAAATAACCTTCTGCGGAAGCTTGCCCTCGAGAGTCTCGGAGACAGGCTTCCAGATGTCTCCCGCCCCGGTGACACGCATAGCCTGGTAAACATAGCTGCGGCCGGAAAGCGGATCACGGATCGCTCCTCCCAGACAGGTGGCCGCGCCTCCGAAAGGCTCTATTTCGGTCGGATGATTATGGGTCTCGTTCTTAAACATCAGCAGCCAGCGCTCCGTCTTGCCGGCATTGTCAACATCGATATAGATGCTGCAGGCGTTGTTTTCTTCGCTGACCTCCATGTCGTCTAGCTTGCCTTCCTTGCGGAGCCACTTAGCTCCGATGGTGGCGAGGTCCATCAGGCAGAGCGGCTTATTCTCTCTACCCAGGCCCTTGCGCATTTTGACATAGAGTTCGAGGGCGCCCTCGATGTCCCCCTTTATGAAACTCTCCTCGACTCCGATCTCAGTGAGTTCGGTAGTGAAGGTGGTATGGCGGCAGTGGTCGCTCCAATAGGTGTCAAGAATTCTAAGTTCGGTCTCGTTCGGCTCGCGGCCCTCCTCCTTGAAATACTTGATGACCTCCTCCAGGTCGTCCTCGTTCATGGCGAGGCCCATCTTCTTCCTGTAAGCGGTCAAGTCGGCGCGGTTCATTTCGCAGAAACCATCGAGGACAGGGACAGGCTTGACAGGGGCGTGCTCCGTGTCGCTGAGCTTTCCGAGGTCTTTCTCGCGGGCCTCGACCGCATTTATCACATAGCGCTTTATTCGCTCCAAGTCCTTGTCGGAGATATCCGCATCGAAAATGAAGATTCTCGAACTCTTGATTGAAATCTTGGCTGAAGGTTCTATCAGGTGCACGCAGTCAACGGCCGAAGCCGCCCTCTGGTCAAACTGTCCAGGCAGATACTCAACTGCTATATATTTCTGGCCCTCCAGATCAAGGCTGTCGCTGACGGTGTCAGTGACCGTCTCCCCGAAAACCGAATATCGGCTTCTCTCGAGAAGATCACGAGTGAAGCCGAAAAGGTCGTAGGCGTTCAGCAGCCTCAGGTTTTTGAGATTTAGCGAGAGGTTTTCATTAAGTTCCTCCCGCATGCTTTTTGCTTCCACCCGAAACTCGGGCTTTTTCTCGACGAAGATGCGGTAACTGCTCATTTATCTTTACGCTCTTTATTGCTTAAATCTTGGTGTCCAACACTTTCTGCGCCATTTCCTGCCTGTATCGGGAGAGTTTCAGCGTGAGGTCGTCATCGTGGACGGCCAAAATCTCGACCGCAAGCAGGGCGGCATTCTTGGCTCCGTTTATCGCTACTGTCGCGACAGGGATTCCGGTCGGCATCTGGACTTCGGAAAGGAGGGAATCAAGGCCTCCGAGCGCCTTCGTCTGGATAGGGACGGCGACGACCGGGAGAGTTGTGAGCCCGGCCGCGACTCCTGCGAGATGGGCGGCTCCGCCTGCACCGGCGATTATCACGCCGACCTCGCGGCTCCTGGCCTGTCTGACATAATCTATCATGAAATCAAGGGTCCTGTGGGCGCTGATTACGCGCTTCTCGAATTCGACCCCGAAAGAAGCGAGAATTTGCTCCGCGCCTGACATTACGTCGTAGTCGCTGGCGGAGCCCATGATAATCGAGACTTTCATCGTTTGAGTTAAGTTCTATGGGCAAATATACCCAAAATAAAGCTATCGGCAAATAAATTTCGTATCTTCGCAAAGCAAAGAATTACAAGATGAGAGATATTTTTCTTACAAATACCATGTCCCGCCGGAAGGAGAAATTCGTTCCTATAAATCCCGGCAGAGTAGGCATGTATGTCTGCGGTCCGACCGTCTATGGAGACGCCCATCTGGGGCATGCAAGACCGGGAGTGACCTATGACGTGATGCAGAAATTTTTCCGCCACCTTGGCTACAAGGTCCGTTACGTAAGGAACATCACCGACGTAGGACATCTGGAGCACGATGCAGACGAGGGCGAAGACAAGATAGCGAAGAAGGCAAGGCTTGAGCAGGTGGAGCCGATGGAAGTCGTTCAGACCTACACCTTTCATTACCATGAAGCGATGCGTCAGCTCAACGTCGCTCCTCCTTCCATCGAACCACGGGCTACCGGCCACATCATAGAGCAGATAGAGGCCGTGAAGAAGATTATCGAGAACGGCTTCGCCTACATTTCCAACGGCTCCGTCTATTTCGATGTCCGCGCCTATAGCAAGAGATTCCATTACGGGGTGCTCTCGGGCAGGAATCTGGACGACACCCTCGAAGGCACCAGGGCCCTGGACGGCCAAGGCGACAAGAAGGAACCCTACGACTTCGCTCTATGGAAAAAAGCAGAGCCTCAGCATATCATGAAATGGCCGTCTCCATGGGGAGAAGGCTTCCCAGGCTGGCACCTTGAGTGCTCGGTCATGGGTGAGAAATATCTCGGAACGGAGTTTGACATCCATGGAGGAGGAATGGACCTCATGTTCCCTCACCATGAATGTGAAATAGCTCAAAACGAAGCATGGAGAGGAACGCAGGGTGTACATTACTGGGTTCACAACAATATGGTGACCATCAACGGCCAGAAGATGGGCAAGTCGCTCGGGAACTTCATCACCCTGCCTGAACTCTTCGCAGGAAAGCACAAGGCTCTCGCCCAGGCTTACAGCCCTATGACCGTGCGCTTTTTCATACTCCAGGCCCATTATCGCTCTACCCTCGACTTTTCGAACGAGGCTCTTCAGGCCGCCGAGAAGGGGCTGAAGAGGGTGATGCAGGCTTACCGCGACCTTCTCGCCCTGGCTTCCGCCGTGGGCGTGACTTCGCCCGTGCTGGGCGATCAGGGTGATGCGGCCTCGGCGCTGAAATACGGCGAATATATCACGGACATCGCTCCGGAAGGGGTTCCGGAAGGGACATCCGCCGAAGTCTCACGCATCTTCAACGGGGTCTATGACTCCCTTTGCGACGACCTCAACACTCCTATTGCGCTCTCCTACATCTTCGATGCCGTGAAGCTGATAAACTCTGCCAAGGCCGGCGCGGCGATCTCCGCCGTAGACCTCGGCGTGATGCTCCGTCTCTTTGACGACATCATCTTCGGAGTCATGGGCCTTAGGGACGAGGCCGGAGCATCTTCGGCAGAAGGTGCCGGCGCATCCTCGGCCGTGGTTTCAGGGCTCATGGACATGGTGCTCGAAGATCGCGCGAAGGCAAAGGCCGAAAAAGACTGGGCCAGGTCAGACAGCATCCGCGACAGCCTCAAGGCCCTTGGAATCACCGTAAAAGATACTAAGAACGGCGCCGAGTGGAGCCTTGAATAGGAGCTGGGCCATGAAACTTATAAGCTGGAATGTAAACGGCCTGAGGGCCGTGGCCGGGAAAGGCTTTGCGGATGATTTCAAGGCTCTTGATGCAGACTGCTTCTGTCTCCAGGAGACGAAGATGCAGGAGGGACAGCTCGACCTTGAGTTCGAAGGCTACGAATCCTTCTGGAACTTTGCGGAGAAAAAAGGATATTCTGGGACTGCCATCTACACTAGGGTCGCGCCTCTTTCCGTTGCTTACGGCCTCGGCGTGGAGGAACATGACCACGAAGGGCGCGTGATAACTCTGGAATTTCCTGACTTCTACCTTGTCTGTGTCTACACCCCTAATTCTCAGGACGGACTACGTCGTCTGGACTACAGGATGAGATGGGAGGATTCTTTCCGGGCTCATCTGCTGCGGCTCCGAAAGGAGGGTATAGGAACAGCGGCCGAGGCTCTGTCGTCAGGCCTGCCTGCGGTTCCTTCCTCCGAGCTTTCCCTCGCTCCCCGCGGTCCGAAGGGGGTCATCGTCTGCGGAGACATGAATGTGGCGCACGAAGAGATAGACCTTAAGAATCCGGACACGAATCACCGCAATGCCGGTTTTACGGATGAGGAGCGTGGAAAGATGACTGATCTTCTCGCTTCCGGCTTTACGGATTCATGGCGTTTTCTCAATCCTGACAAGGTTAAGTATTCATGGTGGTCCTACCGTTTCCGTGGCCGCGAGAAGAATATCGGTTGGAGAATCGATTACTTTCTTGTTTCGGACGAATTGCGTGGACGCATTTCCGGTGCCGAAATCCGCAACGATGTCTTCGGCTCCGACCATTGCCCGGTGGAGCTTGACCTGCGGTGAGCCTCTGCAGTGCGCCGCATTGGGCGGGCGACGACCTCCCACCGGAGATACACGGCCAGACTGCTTGAGACAATAAATTATTGAACGATGGACCTGAAAGATTTTTCAGAACTCAAGGGGCTTTACAAGCAGCTCGAAAAAGACGAAAAAACCGCTAAAGAGGCAGAAGTGAAAGCCAGAATCCAGGCCGCAAGGACCGGGACTGGCAGACCACGCCATGACCTTAAACCTGACGGGAGCAACGCCACCATCGATGACTACTTTCCCCATGGAAGCGAAGCATATATCGAAGACAAGGGCCTGGTCTCACAGTGGCCAGAGCCATCAGAAAAGTCGAGCCGCTACCGCATCTTCGACCTTCACATCGACAAAATCCAGCACCCGAGGAATCTCCCGGCGAACCAATATCTGCCCTACCAGCTGCGCCGCTTCAGAGAGATCATGGAAGAAAACCTGCCGCACAAGGGCAGAAAACTGATAATTATCCATGGCCAGGGCGAGGGCATTCTCCGCTCCGCCATCATCAAAGAGCTGGACGATAAGTACTTCGGCTGCGAATACGACCCGGCAAGTTCCGAAGAATTCGGCTACCGCGGCGCCCTCCTCATCACCATCAAATAAGCCCCGTCCCCGGCCACGCCAGCGCTAATATCACGCTCCTCTTAAACTGGCCGCCTACAACGATCATCATATACCCCCTCCCGTTCCACCGCACCGTTTCACAACGTCGTTCGGCCAAGGGACCGCTCCCCCCTCCTCTCTCAAAGCATCATCCGGGCAGAGAACCGCACTCCCCTTCTCTCTCAAAGCACAAAAAAAATGGCGGCAAACTGACGGCCGCCATAAAGAAATTTTATTGACCTTAGTCCTCAGGGCTGAAATCATCCTTGCCGACTCCGCAGGTCGGGCAAACCCAATCGTCAGGAAGATCTTCGAAAGCGGTTCCTGGAGCAATTCCGTTATCCGGATCTCCGACTGCAGGATCATACTCATACCCGCAGACATTGCAGATGTACTTTTTCATGATAGAAATTGTTTAAGAAGTAGTCATTATCTATGCGGTCATGCCACACTACACAAATATAGCGTAAATTTGAATTAATACAAGTTTCCCGGCCAACTTTGGACAAAATTTCTCCAGCGTACTACCTATCCACCCTCCGCGCCTGGGCAACTTCCATACACGACACATTCATGCTATCCGCTGATGAACAGACCTCGCTGTCTAATCGCGAGGCGAAACGCGGACTATCAATCTCCAACAGGGAGGATCGGGGACGGGATGTGGCACACAGAGCGCATATTGAGGATCGCTGTTCCCGATCACCCCAGTGTGAGCGCCCTTTACCTTGGTGAAGGCCGGCGAAGGATCGGCCGGCGAAGAATGAGGTGGAGATGTCGAGGGGAACGGACGTGAAGGGGAAGTCAGGGGCACTCTGCAAAGAGTGAAAAAGCCCATATCTTTTGATATAGGCTTTTCTTGGAATTTGTGATCCCGCAGGGATTCGAACCCTGGACCCACAGATTAGAAATCTGATGCTCTATCCAGCTGAGCTACGGGACCCTCCTCGCACAATGCTGTACGTCTTTTATCTTGCAAAGATATAACATTTTTTCAAAGGACGGAATAATATCCCTAATAAGTTTAAAAGAAATAAGCAGGAGAATATCCATGCAGGTGGGGCGGGAGTGGAGGAGGATTCGTGGGGCGGGACGGACGTGTGGCGGTCGGGCGAAGTCTGAAATGGCGGACGATCAGGCGCGGCGGGCTAGGGCCTGGAGGTAGCTTTCGTGGAGCCAGGCGAGGGCGCCGGCGGCAAGCTGCATGACGGCCTGGGATTCGTGGGAAAGGGTCGCGAAGATGATTCCGATATTCCGCGGGATACCGTAGGCGACATTAAGCGCCTGGGCCACGACATAGTGGAAAGCGCCGAAGCCGCCCGGGACAGGCACTATGGAACTGATGGAACCTGCGAGAAGGAGGAAGAAGGCGTCACCGCCGTCAAGAGAGGCAAGACGCGCAATGAAGTCACCGGTCTCGCCGCCGAGCGCCGTCGTATCAATCGCCTGGACAGATAGGACGATGCTCCAGCTCATTCCCCAGTAGCACAGCCAGATAAGGACAGTATAGACGATGAACTTCCACCATGACTTCATCCTCAGGCAGCTCCCTATCCCCTGCCAGATGCCGTCACAAATATGTGCGATCTTTTCGGCCACCTTGCTCCGGCCGCGGAAATGGTAGGCAAGAAAGATGAAGAGAACTACGGCCGCAAGACCTGACAGCATGATCAAAATGGTGCCGTCTTGGAAACGACCCGAAGCCGAATCCAGCGAGGATGAGAAGAAACTCTTGTAACGGGAGCCAGCAAAGAGAAAAGCCGCGACGAAGAGAAGGACAAGGCTGACCATATCCCAGAGCCTGTCCACCACCATGGTTCCGAGTACCTTCTCATATTTCGTGACCCTGCGTCCGCTCTCATCCTTGGCCGAAGCGCTCGTGATGTAGCCGCAGCGGACAAGCTCGCCGACCCGGGGCAGAACCATGTTGACGACATAGCTGATGGCAGTCGCGTCGTAGCAGACTACGCCCTTGACCTGAGGGTCCAAAGGCCTGAGAAGTTCACGCCAGCGAAGCCCTCTGAAAATTATCGCCATGAGTCCGATGGCCATGGAAAGGCCCACATAGCCCCACCTGCAGAGCTTTATCGCCTTCCAGAACTGCTTCCAGTCCACTCCCCTGAATGAGAAGTAGAGAAGGGCCGCGGCGAGAACGAACGGCAGGACGTATTTGAGGGTTTTACGGACCCGTGAATCCATATATTTTGACTAAATTTGCAGTCTGACAAAGATAGATAATTTTTTCCTATGAAATCAATCCTCGGAATGGGAAACGCCCTGACGGACATCCTTGCCATACTTCCAGACGAATCTCTTCTTGAAAAATACCATCTCCCCAAAGGCAGCATGCAGCACGTTGACATGGAGACGGGAGACCTGATTTGGAGCAGGCTCAAGGAATATGGGGTAAAGTACGTCCCGGGAGGCTCGGCCGCCAATACGATAACTTGCACATCGATTTTCGGAATGCCCTCCTGTTTCATCGGCAAAATCGGTCATGACGAAATCGGAAACCTCTTCGACAGTTCCATGCAGCAATATGGTGTCAGGACGAAGATGTTCTATGGCACCAAGTCTTCGGGACGATGCATGGTCTTTATCACGGGAAGCAATTCAGAAAGGACTTTCGCCAGCTATCTGGGCGCGTCAATCGAACTGAGGGCAAGCGACCTCAAGCCGGAATATTTCAAAGGCTATGACTATTTCCATATCGAAGGTTATCTGGTCCAGGATCAGGAGCTCATAGCGACTGCGGTCAAGATGGCCAAAGAGGCCGGGTGCCTGGTATCTCTCGATATGGCCTCCTACAACATCGTGGAAAGCAACGACGCCTTCCTCCACAACCTCATAGCGGAATATGTGGACATAGTCTTCGCGAACGAATCGGAGGCGAAGGCTTTCACCAAAATGGAACCTCGCGAGGCTGCTGACGAAATAGCAAGACATTGCGGAATCGCCGTAGTGAAAGTCGGGAAAGACGGGTCCATGGTGAAGAGCGGGGACGAGTTTTACCGCATCCCAGCCTGGCCTTCGGAGCCGGTTGACGCCACGGGAGCAGGAGACACCTATGCCGCCGGCTTTCTCTATGCGCACGCTCTGGGCCTGCCTCTGAAAGCTTGCGGAGAAATAGGCTCGATTATTGCTGCAAAGGTCGTCGAAATTGTAGGCACGAAAATTGACGTGCCTCGCTGGAAGGCCGCCAAAAAAGAAATCCGCGAGCTTATCGCGAAAGTGGGCGGGCCTAAAGAAGCGATGAAATAGTAGACAGAAAGACACAGATGTTCAATTCATTCAAGAATTTCTTCAGGAAGAGATGCCTGCGGAAATTCTCAGGCAATGCCACAACCGGAATCATTCCGCTTTCGAATATAAAGTCCATGGCGGTCTTCCTTGATGTAGAAGACCAGACATACGACGAATGCAAGAACGAAATATTGGCCTTCGCCCGCGACCACAATATTCACTGCGAGATATTTTATTTTGACTTCAGGCGTATAGAAGGAGGAGAAAGGCTGATAACCAGCATAACGAACACAGTCCTCAAGAAGGACCTGAACTGGTACGGAAGGCCCTGCCGCGAGAAGGTAGACCTAATGCTCAGCTACGAATCAGACCTTTTCATCTCTCTGATAGAGGGAGCACCTTTCCCTATCCAGTACATGGCGTCATGTTCAAACGCCAAATTCAAGGTCGGCAGGAAACAGATACCCGGCAACGTCTTCGACCTTGTGATAAAGGACCCGAACGGGCAGGAGGTCTCCCAGGCCGACATGTTCCTCGAAATCAGGAAAATAATCGAAAAAATAGGATAGAAAACCATGGCTGTAATCAGCGTAAAAGATTTCATAGTAGCGGCCAAAGGCTTTGCCATGGGCGCCGCCAACGTAGTGCCGGGAGTTTCCGGCGGGACCATCGCCCTGATAACTGGGATATACCAGGAACTTGTAGATTCCCTTAACGCCCTGATGAGCAGACCCGCATGGAGCTTGCTCTTTCATGGTAAGCTAAGGGAATTCTGGCGCTATATCCACGGGCCGTTCATGCTGGCCCTTCTATTAGGAGTAGTTGTGAGTATCTTCTCTCTGGCACGTCTCATGACAGCCGCCCTCACCAATTACCCTGTCCAGACCTGGGCCTTCTTTTTCGGTCTTATCATCGCCTCGGCGGTCTACATGCTCTACGACATCAAGGGCTGGAATATCGGGGCGGTGCTTCTGGCCATAGCTGGAGCGGTGCTGGGCGTAGTCGTCTGCACCCTTTCCCCTGCCACCACGCCGGATGACCTCTGGTTTATTGCGATCTGCGGAGCCATAGCCATCTGCACCATGATACTTCCAGGAATTTCCGGTAGTTTCATCTTGGTGATTCTCGGCAAATACGAGTACATAATGAACGCGATCGGCACCCTCAACTGGCCTGTTCTCATAGTCTTCGGCCTGGGTTGCGTCGTCGGCATCCTCGCCTTCGCCAAATTTCTCCACTGGCTGCTTCGCGACTACGAGAAAGGGACCATGCTGGTTCTGGTCGGCTTCGTGATCGGCTCGCTGGTTAAAGTGTGGCCATGGAACGACATGGAAGCCGTAGCCAAGGCTGACTTCATCCAAGGAGGCGCCTCCGCGGAGCAGGCCGAAATAGCCGCAGGCAACCTCGCACAGCTCGTCGCCGGAGGGCAGAGCTGGTCAAACTTCGGCGTAGAGAGGCATCTTCTTGGCGCCTGCATCTGGGCGGCGGTAGGAATCTTCGTCGTGTGGGCCCTGGAGACCCTCTCATCCGGGAAAGCCAAATAAGCCGGACAAGGCAAGACGGGCCCCTACTGGATGAAGCCGGCGAAATAGCCCGGGAAAATCACATTCGCAATCAGATAGCCCGCCACCGTCGACACGAAGACGCTGATGAGCCCCGGCATCATGAAGCTATGGTTCAGCAGGTACTTCCCTATCACGGTAGTTCCTGAGCGGTCAAAGTTGACCGTGGCGATATCGGAAGGATAGTTCGGAATGAAGAAATAACCGTAGACGCTTGGCAGAACACCGAGCAGGACAGGTCCCGCTATGCCGAGACTGTAGGCCAGAGGAAGCATGGCCACGACTACGGCCCCCTGTGAATTGATGAGGACAGACACGAGGAAGAAGACGAAAGCGATGGACCATGGATAACGGCTCACCACCTCTGAAAGGGCGTCCTTCATCTCAGCCATATAGTTTCCGAAAAAGGTGTCGGCAAGCCAGGCTATACCGAAGATGGCGACCACGGCTACCATTCCTGACTGCCAGACGGCTCCGGCGACGGCCTTTTTAGGGTCGGCCTTGCAGAACATGATGTTGAATGCGGCCGCAGTCAGCATGATTATCTGGATTATCAGATTCATCTTCGGAATCCCCATTGCCTGCGCGAGAGGGATATTCTCTCCTCCGGAATTGACATGAATCATCTGGCAGAAGGCGAAGCAGACAATGACAAGCAGGGAGGCAAGGAAAACGTAAACCGATGACTTGGCAGACTTGGTGATGACCTTGTCAAGGGTAGTAGCAGAGGAACCGTACATGAACTCATGCATCGCAGGGTCGGCGTTCCGCTTCTGAAATTCAGGATCCTTGTCAAGATCCCTGCCTCTGTGATACGAGGCGGCAGAGGCGAAGAAAATGCCTGCCAGACAGGCAGGAAGAGTAACCATCAGCACCTGAGGAATCGAAACCATGTAGCCATTGGCGTTGGAAATCGTCACGAAGCCCACAACGGCGGCCGCTATCGGAGAGCAGGTTATGCCCACCTGGGAAGCCACTGAGGCCACGGCGCAAGGCCTTTCCGGCCGGATACCTTTTTTCAGGGCTATGTCGCAGATGATCGGCATGATCGTGTAGACGACATGGCCGGTCCCGACAAGAACGGTCAGAAAAAAGGTCGTAAGAGGGGCCAGGAAGGTGATGTGGTCAGGATGCTTGCGGAGCATCTTTTCAGCTACCTGAATCATCCAGTCCATGCCGCCGGAAGCCTGGAGCGTTCCTGCGCAGGTGACGGCAGCTATGATGATGTAGATGACATCGGTCGGAGGTGTACCAGGCTTAAGACCGAAGCCGAAGACCAGGATGGCCAGACCGATGCCGGAAATCGCGCCGAGCGCAAGACTGCCATAACGGGAACCGACATAGAGGGCCGCCAGGACGATGAGAAGCTGTACTATGAAAAGAATGGTCATGACCGGATCTATTTGAAGTCATACATATTGAGGCCTGTCTCTTCATCAAACTTTCTTCCGCTTTCACATTCAAGTCTCACCACTGAAAGTTCGCAGGCGCCGTTTATGAAGGCGGATAGGAGATGTCCGCCGATGCATGTATAGTCACGTCTTCCCAGGACTACATGGACATGGAGATAGGGTTTTCCGTCCTTTGTGGAGATGTTGCCGATGATGGAAGCGCCTTCCATCTGCTCCCTGAAAGTTTTGTCAACATATTTCTTCGTCTGCGGGTCATAGAAACGGAGAGTGGCCTCCCCTATAGCCCCGAGACCGGAAATAAGTCCCGCGCGAATATCCTCCTTTTCGCAGAAGGCCATAAGAGCGGAGATCATCTCCTGGTGATTGTCTATACTCAGAAGATAAGTATTGTCTGATTTACAGCTGGAAAACATGGTCATACATTTTAAAAAACGTTCAAAGATAGGATTTTTATGCTATATTTGGGTTTGAAAAAGAATAATTCATGGCTGAATTCGACACTTCGGTTAGCTTCAGGACTGAACGCAAATTCACTCTCGGCACTGACGCCGACAGAGATGTGATAATCAAGGAAATATGTAATGATGACTTTTTGCGCAAGGTGGGCGCCAAGGTCTGGGGAGACGCCGGAAACGGAGAAGTCTGGCTGGACTGTTCGGATGCTCTCCGCACGCGCTATCTCAAGGTCGTCGTAGATGAAAACGCACAGATCACCGTATCTTCGGCCTTCTCGATGAGCCGCCTGTGCGAAGTCCTTTTCGCAGGCCTGATCCTGCTTTTTGTCTGGGGACTTAGCAAGGGCTTCTCTCCTGCCGCAGGCAAGAACGGCTGGCTCGTTTTGTCAGAGGCTTCTTTTCTTGCCGCAGCGGCCCTTATCGGCTCGGTCACTCTCGGCAAACAGCTATGGTCCCGCTCCTCGAGCGCAAAACTTTCCGAGGCTTTAATCAGCAAATTCAACAGAAAATGAGAAAATTCATATACGCAGCTCTTGCAGCCCTCTTCATCCTGCCAGCTCTGGCTTCAGGGCAGGATTTGCTTCGTTTCAACTATCAGAAAAACGGCTATACCTTTACGGGAAGTGAGCGCATCCGCGTCGAAGGCACAAACCCTCTATATGTCCAGCTCCAGAAGATCACTTTTCCGGATAAAGGGGTTGTCTTCGAGATGAGGGTGGATGTCGAGGACTCGGAAGCATGGAAGATGCCGAAGAACGCCCCTCTGACTGTCTCCACGACGGCGGGGAAGACGGTGATACTCAAAAATTCCGCCGACCAGCCTAATCTTGTGGCACCGAAAGGTATCAAGAAAGGTAATTCCAGGGTGTGGCTGAACTATGGGGAGTACTATTTCGAGAAGGCTGACCTGGAGAAAATGCTCTCTGGAGTCTCAAAGATCGAGGTGACCAGACGCTGGTCTTCCTCCGGGGTCATCGACATCGTTTACAAAGACAACGAATTCGGCAAGGCGCTGAGTTCGGCATTTGAGGCGGTCAACGGGGCCAAGACTACGAAGATCCAGGGTTCCAGCGACAATCTGCAATCAGTGAGCGACCTCAACGGGAACCGGATAATCACCTCGAAGCGTTTCTCGGTCTCCGCACAGAACAAGACCGGCATAACCCAGGACATGGAGGTTGGACTGAACTACCTTTACTATGCCGATTCGAACAAGGAAAGCTACGATCTGTATCTCTTCCCGGACGGGGTCAGCGTTCCTGACGGCGGCGCAATAGTTTTCACGCTCAATAGCGGCGAGGAAATCGCTCTCAAACAGGAGCAGAAGCTTCCGGAGGGCAGGGTGCTGGTCTATCCGACGATTGAGCAGCTTAAACGGCTCATGGGTGGCGTCAGGGGCATCAGCATGCAGACAAGCACCCGCGAACGCAGCTACGTCTTCTCCGCCGACAATTTCTCAGACCGTCTGTCCACCCTCTATCAGAGCATCATGACAGCGGCCATCCTCTAGGAACCCCGCAGACAGAATACCACCTCTCAAGCATGCCCATCCCACCTCAACCCCAGGGGCGGCAGGGAGCCCATGGTAGTCCCGCGAAGCCCCGGGGAAAGGGAAAAAACGAAAGTTCTCTACCTACTTTCACCCCTTAGAGCACGTTCGTGCTGGACGAACAAAATGAAGGCGGCTCACATCACAAAGATAAGCCGCCTTCATTTTTTTGTGTAGAGTTTTCCGAGCTCGGAAGTCTGGTCAGAAGAGATATTTCACTCCGAAGGACGGCAGGAAGCCGTAGAAGCCTCCTTTATAGACATCGCCGTCACCGAAATGATAGCCATACATCGGTCTGGCATCGGCTGAAAGGGCGAAATGATTAGACAACTGCCACTCCAGAGTAAGCTGGACGACGAACGCAAACATCAGGTCTACATTACTTCCTCCCTGATGTCCGCAAAGATAACCACTCGCCACACCCGGGCCGAGATACCATCTCCATGTTCCCTTCGAAGTCCAGGAAGATGTGGCAATCGGCCAGTTATAGGTCAGCGCGAGCCTGAACCCTCCGTCTCCGACGATGTCAACTCCCGTACTTAGTTCGTAATAGCTGCTCGGAGAATTGAAACCATAGCCCTGGAAGAGGGCGTCATAGCCGTATCCAATCCTGGCCCCTACTCCTCTGGCCTGAGCATCGGAATCCTCTGCCTTGGAAATGAAGGCCAAGGAGAGAGCTGCGGCAAGCAGATATTTAACTAATCTCAGTCTCACGATGCTGATAGGATTCCGCTATCCTAGAAAGAATAGCGCACGCTTATGGTCGGGATGAAGCCATTGGCAAAGCCGTCAGAGTAGAAGTCGTCATCAATGATTCCTATGATAGGACGGATGTCAGCGGAAATCTGAAGCGGGAACCAGAAGGTGTACTCGAGTCCGACCTGACCTACAAAGCCGAACATGGCCTTGGTCTTGTCATGGTTGTCCGATCTGTCATCGCTCTCCCATGATACGGCTCCGAGAGTGAAACCAGGACCAGCATACCAGGACCAGCTGCCCCTCGGGGTCCAGAGCGGCTGTGCAAAAACGAAGTTATATGTGCCGGTCGCCTTGAAACCGACGTTATCTCCGGTCATATCGAGACCGGCATCGACCTCAAGAAAATTAGGGTTCCCGAAATAATGCTCATAGCTTGCCTCAAAACCCAAGGCTCCGAAACCTTCAAGACGTGCGCCGACAGCCTTAGGCTGGGCAGAAACGGCTATTCCAAAACCGAGGAACGCCGCCAATAAAATGACGAGCTTTTTCATGATTTTCAAATTTATTGAATATAACTATCAAAAAACATCCCAATCCAAGATGAAAGGGACAGAGGGAAAGTCAGGCGATGCCGGAGAAGCCCATGAAAGCGAGGGCGAGGATGCCGACGGTGATCAGGGCGATTGGAAGGCCACGGAAAGACTTAGGGACATCGTTGAGGGCGAGATGCTCGCGAAGACCCGCGAAGAGGACCATGGCCAGGCCATAGCCGAGCGAGGTGGCGAAGGCATAGAGAACAGCCTCACCGTAGCCAAGCATGCGCGCGGCGCCGAAGCCGAAATCAAAGTCCTTGGTGACCACGGTGATAGCTACGCCGAGAACGGTACAGTTCGTGGTGATCAGCGGAAGATAGATTCCCAGGGCCTGATACAGAGACGGGCTGGTCTTCTTGAGCACGATTTCGACCATCTGGACGAGGGCCGCGATGACGAGGATAAAGGCGATAGTCTGGAGGAAGCTTATGTTGAAAGGAACCAGCAGATACTTGTTGAGCAGGTAGGTCACGGCCGTGGCCAAGGTTATGACGAAGCACACCGCCAGGGACATTCCACTCGCCGTGGAAAGTTTGTTCGATACTCCCAGGAACGGGCAGATGCCGAGGAACTGGGCAAGTACAATGTTGTTGACGAAAATCGCCGAAACTATGATAAGCAGAATTTCCATGATAAGGCCTCCTACTTCTTAAGATACTTATTGAAAAGAACCATCAGATAGCCCAGGACCAAGAAGGCTCCAGGGGCCATGACGAAGGCAAGCATGCCGTCTCCGGAGATAAACTTCCAGCCGAAGATACTGCCGCTTCCGAGGATTTCCCTGATCATGCCGATGATAGTCAGAGAGGCTGTGAAGCCGAGTCCGACCCCGAGTCCGTCACAAGCCGAATCTATCACTCCGTTTCTCGCGGCGAAAGCCTCGGCGCGGCCGAGGATGATGCAGTTCACCACGATGAGCGGGATGAAAAGGCCGAGGGTGTTGTAGATGCCAGGGACATAGGCCTGCATCAGGAACTGGAGAAGGGTAACGAAGGTCGCTATGACTACGATGTAGACAGGGATATGGACCTTGTCAGGCACCGCGGGAGCGATGGCCGAAATCGCCATATTGGAAAGGAAGAGCACGAAGAGAGTCGCCAGTCCCATGCTGAGGCCGTTGATGGCCGAGGTCGTTGTTGCGAGAGTCGGGCACATCCCCAGGACAAGCACGAAGGTAGGATTGTCCTTGACCAGTCCCTTTGTTATGAGCTGAAGCTTAGTCATTTGTCTGTCCTCCTATGGTTTTGAGGGCCTCTGCGGCATTCTTTACCGCGAGGGTGTAGGCCCTGGAAGTAATGGTGGAAGCGGTTATTGCGTCCACGTCTCCTCCGTCCTTTTTCACAGAAAGAATTTTGGAAGAAGTGTCGAAGCCCTTCCACTGGTCCATGAATTTCTTGTCAGTGGTGCACTTCGCTCCCAGTCCCGGGGTTTCGGAATGACTGAGGACCGAAGTGTTGTAGACCACCCCGTCAGGCTGGAGGCCGACCATGAGAGTCAGAGCTCCGCCGAAACCGGTCGTAGTGGATTGGATGGCATAGGCCACCGTCTCACCATCTTTGGAAGCCACATAATATACGGACTTCTGGCCTCCGACCTCTATTTCCATGCCGTCGGAAATTTCTACTCCTTCAGGCAGGACAGCCGCGATGCTGGCCTTGAGATTTCTGGAGTTGGTGTCCGCAATAGGCTTGGCCGTCAGCGCATAGACGCCGGCCAAGAGCGCGGAACAGATGAGGCAGGTAAGGGTGAGTACGATCACCATGCTGCCGAAATTGGATTTTGCAGCCATATGTTAGGCCCTCCCGTATTTTTTCTGATGGAACCACATGTTGAGCAGAGGAACCACCGCGTTCATAATAAGGATCGCGAAGGACATGCCTTCCGGATACGATCCGAAGTACCTGATCATCAAGGTAATGAAACCTATGCCTATGCCGAAGATAATTCCGCCTTTGACACTCATTGGAGAGGTTACATAGTCGGTCGCCATGAAGCAGGAACCGAGAATCATACCTCCGGTAAGGAGATTGAAGGCCGGATCGGTGAAGCGTTCTGGGGAGGCGAGCCAGAAGATCAGGGAAACAAGGGCTACGGTGCCCCAGATAGAGAGGGTGATGTAAGGCTTGACGACCCTGCGTACAAGCAGATAGATGAAGCCGAGGAGCAGGGCTATTGCACTGACTTCTCCGGCTGTTCCGCCGATGTTCGCGAAGAGCATCTGAGCATAGTCGTAGCCGTTGGCGTCCATGATCTGAGGCACTGTCTGACCGGCGAGAAGGCCTTCCTTGATGGCCCCGAGAGGAGTCGCACCAGAAACGGCATCAACTCCGAAAAGTCCCTGAGGCATGACCCACTTGGTCATCGCCGAAGGATAGGAGACGAGCAAGAAGACACGGCCCACGAGAGCCGGGTTGAAGACGTTCTGGCCGAGGCCTCCGAAGGACATCTTGGCCACGCCGATAGCTACGAGGGCGCCGATTACTACGATCCACCACGGAATGGTGCTCGGGAGGTTGAGGCCGAGAAGCAGGCCGGTCACCGCGGCGGAAAAATCGCCTATGGTGGAAGGCTTCTTCATCATGAACCTGGTTATCAGATACTCGAAAAGCAGGCATGAAAGGACGCTGACCGCCAAGACCAGGAGTTCATGCCATCCATAGAAGACTATGGAAACGATTGCCGCAGGAGCCAGGGCGATCACCACATCACGCATCAGCGACTTTGTGGAGACATCCGCATGGATATGCGGGGATGGTGAAACAAGAAGTTTATTCATCTTAATCAATCATTATTCAGTTACTTGGTCTGCGCGGCCTTTGTGGCGGCGCGCCTTGCCTTCATGACACCCATCACCGCGGCCTTGGCCTGGTTAATCACATCCAGAAGAGGGATATTGGCAGGGCAGCTATACAGACAGCAGCCACAGCCTATGCAGTCCTGGACCGCATTCTTCTCAAGCTCGTCAAGCATGTCGTGTGTGCCGAGCCTGTAGAGCAGGAAAGGTTCCAGGCCCATAGGGCAGGCAGAAGCGCAGCGTCCGCAGCGGATGCAATTGCCCTGCGGTCTGCGGGCAGTCTGCTCGCGCGTGAGGAAGAGGATGGCGCCTGTTCCCTTAACCGTAGGAGCGTCGAGATTGGAGATAGGACGTCCCATCATAGGGCCTCCGGCTATGGCCTTGGAGGCGGTCTGAGGGACTCCGCCGGCATGGTCGATGATGAAGCTGAGAGGAGTGCCGACGCGCACCACGAAATTGTGCTGGTTATCCTCCCCTAGGCAGTCTCCCGTCACGGTCACGGAGTTATCAATCACCGGTTTGTTCTTCTGAACGGCCTCGTAGACCGAAAGCGCGGTGCAGACGTTAGAAACAACGGCACCCACGTCGATAGGAAGTCCGCCGGACTTGACCTGGCGGTGCATGACGGCGTCTATGAGCTGTTTCTCTCCACCTTCCGGATACTTCTTCATCAGAGGCATAACGGAAATTCCCTCATATTTAGGGGAAAGTTTGCGGAGTTTCTCAATCACTTCGGCAATATGTGCTATGGCCTCAGGCTTGTTGTCCTCGATTCCGAAGACGCACTTGTCCACGCCGAGAATCTGCTTCTCGATAGCAGCTCCTATGACTACCTGCTCTCCTTTTTCGAGAAGGGTGCGGAAGTCAGAGGTCAAATATGGTTCACACTCGCAGCCGTTGATGATCAGGCACTCGCACTTTTTGCCAGGGGCAAGGCTGAACTTGACATGTGCAGGGAATGTGGCTCCGCCGAGTCCGACGCAGCCCGCAAGGCGGACCTTTTCGAGCATGGCCTTTCCATCGTCGGGGATGTCAGTGACAAGGGTGTCGGAGCGGTCTATGTTCTCCTCCCACTCGTCGCCCTCGACCTGGATTCCTATGTAAGTCTGTTTGTTACCCTGCATATCCAGCCCCGGAGCTATGGACTTTACGGTTCCTGAGACAGAAGAATGGATATAGGCGGATACGAAACCGCCAGGTTCAGCTATCGGCTGGCCCACTTTAACCTTGTCACCTACCGCTACGATAGGTTTCGCCGGAGCCCCGATATGCTGGGACACCGAGATGTAGACCATAGGCGGCAGAGGAAGAGCCTCAAGCTTGCAATTGCGGGATATTTTTTTGTCGTCCGGATGGACGCCACCCATTGAGAATGTTCTGTTTGCCATTGCTATTCCTCCTTAATTTGTCGCAGATAGAGTCTCGGCCGAAGCCGCTGACTCATTCGCGGCGGCCTTTGCGGCCGCGGCCGCTTCACGTTCTTTCTTCTGACGCTCCATCACGCGGGCCTTGACGGCCGCCTTGTCGAGAGCGATAGGGAAATTGACGTCATGAATGGCGCCGGTCGGGCACATGGCCTCGCACTCTCGGCAGAGCTTGCACTTGTTAAAGTCGATGTAAGCTATGTTGTTCGTCACCGTGATGGCTCCGAAACGGCAGGTCTTTTCGCAGATACCGCAACCAATGCAGGCTGCGGCACAGGCCTTCTTGGCGGCCGGACCCTTGTCCTGGTTCATGCAGGAAACGAACATACGCATCCCGCGAGGACCCTTCGCACGCAATTCGATAATATGCTTAGGGCAAGCCTTAACGCAGGCCCCGCAGGCGACGCACTTGCTCTGGTCAACCTCCGGCAGTCCGGTCTCAGGATTCATATGAATAGCGTCGAATTGGCAGGCCGACACGCAGTCTCCGCAGCCAAGGCAACCCTGGGCGCAGAGAGTGTCGCCGGAGAAAGTAGCGGCCTTAACCTTGCATGAAGGGTAGCCGTCGTACTCCGCTACTTTAGGTCTGAATTGGCAGGTCCCGTTGCAGCGGACTACGGCAATCATCGGAGCCTTTTCCTCGACCTTGTAGCCGAGGATATCGGCAACCTTCTTCATGACATCGTTGCCTCCGACAGGACAGTAGTTTTTGTCCAGGTTCCCGTTCTGGACGGCGGCGACGGCGAAGGCATGACAGCCGGCGTAGCCGCAGCCGCCGCAATTGGCGCCCGGCATGGTCTTCTCCACCTCGTCTATCCTCGGATCCTCCTCAACCTTGAACCTTTCGGCGACAAGGTAGAGGACAGCGGCGAGAATCAGCCCCAGAACGGAGATGACCACAATAGTCCATATTACTATAGATGACATCTTGTTAGTTGATATTATGATTGTTGTTTTCTCCTTATACAGAAATTATATTCGGACTCGAAACGACCCTTGAAGAGCCCGAGAATCAGATAATAGATTCCGACTGCGGCAAGGGAGAGAAGCCCGGCGGGCAATTCGCCCAGAGCGGTGTAGGAGAGTCCCACGCCGAAAATGACTAAAAGAGCAAGCGGAATCACGAAGGCGTAGAAGACGGCCCTCATTCCGAGAGACTGGCGGAGCACAACCTCGACCTCCTCTCCCGGCAGATAAGTCTCGCCCTCCACCGTCCTGACCTCTATGTCCTTTTCGGCCGCCTCCGCCGCGGTACAAAGACCAGCGGCCCGGCAAGTCGCGCAGGCAGATTGCGACACAATCCTTACTACCGTCTTTTCAGGCCCGACAGAGACTACTTTACCAATATGAGAAATTTCGTCCATCCGCCTTATTTTTTAGATGAAAAATCGTGGGCCAGCCCGGAATAATTCTCCAGACGGCCGCTTACATAACCAAGTTTCATCGGACATTCGAAAGCCATCAGGATCCTGTTCTGGTCGTCGGAGAACCAGGCATAGATCTTCTCATCTCCGTTGAAATAATTGCCGGCTATGGCACCTATGGCGAATTTGAGACAGCGCACCTCACCTATTCCCTTGACCTTCTTGGTCTCCTTCCCCCTGTAGATAAGGGTCACAGGATAGTTGTCATCGTCTATCGAAATGGTGATAGGATAGCTTCTGCCCTCGGCAAGCCTGGATATGTCCATGTTGCGAAGGGTATAATAGGCTGCCGGGATGTCAAAAAGACAGTCATTCAGAGGCAGTTCCATCACCCTCGTGCCGCGCTTCTTAGTGTAGATCGTGGCATTGATGACGCCCTTGTTCCAGTCATATTTGAAATCATTCGTGATCCGATAGTCACCCTCCTTCGAATCCCTGGTGAAATGGACAGGCTTCCATGTGTCCATGGAAATCCATGAAGTGAAATCCTCCCTCAGATTGAAGAAATTCTGGAAGAACTTCGACGTCCGGCCATAGAGCCTGGCCTTATAGACGGAGCGGCCGTTGAAATTGGCCGAGTCGATGGAGAAATTGGCATGGGCGACATCCGCGTTGATCACGCCCCAGACGTAATGGATCGAATATTCGATCTTCTCTCCGGATTTGAAGGCAAGGGCCGACTTGTCCTCCATCGATTTGAAAGGAACGCAAGAAGACTTAGGTCCGCCGGCAGTTGCTGATTGGACAGTAAAAATGAGGGCCGCGAAGGCGGCGATGAATAGTTTTGTCTTCATATTCTTGTCATTCCTCGGTTATTGGAAGCCTCCGTTCTCTCCGCTGAAAGGATCGTAGAAGTCATTTTGCTGACCTCCGGCCTGTGGACCGGCAGGCGCGAATTCCGCGGCCTGGGTCATCAGCGTGTCATCAGCCTCGACAAACTTGACGCTCTCGCTCTTGAAGAGCATGTTTATGTCTCTGACCTCTCCGTTTCTGTTCTTCGCTATGATGAGTTGGGTCTGCTCCTTGGCGGCAGGGTCCTCGGACATGCCGATGAAATCCGGCCTGTGGATGAAGAGGACCATGTCGGCATCTTGCTCGATGGATCCCGATTCACGGAGGTCGCTCAACTGCGGCCTGCCGTTGCTGCCGTTGCGCTGTACGGCATTACGGGAGAGCTGGGAAAGCGCGATTATCGGTATATTCAGTTCCTTGGCAGTAGCCTTGAGGGTTCTAGAAATTGCCGCTACCTCCTGCTCACGCATTCCGCGCAATTCTGCCGGCCCTTGCATGAGCTGCAGATAGTCGACGATTATCAGCCTCACGCCTTTGCTCTTGACCAGACGTTTGGCCTTGGTCCTAAATTCCATTATAGGTATGCTCGGAGTATCGTCGATGTAGATCGGCGCCTTGGCGAGCGGGCCGAGAGTCTCCTCAAGCTGCTGCCACTCCTGGTCAGAGAGTTTCTCTCCTCCCTTGAGCTTCTTAGGATCCAGCCCGGATTCGGTCGTCATGAGCCGCATCGCAAGCTGATAGTCAGGCATTTCAAGCGAGAAAATGGCCACCGGCATCTGGGCTTCGACGGCAGCGTAGCGGAGGAGGTTGAGGGCGAAGGCGGTCTTTCCCACGGAAGGACGCGCCGCCAGAATGATCAGGTCGGAAGGCTGCCAGCCCTGGGTGATTTCGTCCAGGGTCGGGAAACCGGAAGGAACGCCGCTGATTCCTGAGGTGTTCTGAAGCTCGGAGAGGCGGTTCATTGTACGCTCTATCACCGAGCCGATTTCCTGGACGTCCCTCTTTACATTATTCTGGATTGCGGCATAGACCTTTGACTGGGCGTCATCGATGAGGTCGTCGACATTATAGGAATTGTCGTAGGCCTCCTTCAGGATGGTGAAGGCAGCCGTGATGAGATCCCTCTGGATGGTCTTCTGCTTGATGACCTGGATGTAGTAGTCCACATGGGCGGCCGAGCCGACCTTGAGGCTCATGTCCGCCAGGACAACCGCTCCGCCGACTTCATCGAGTTTGCCCAGGCTCTGAAGCTTCTGGGAGACGGTCAGGGTGTCGAGCTGGACATGCTCATTGACAAGCGAGGACATAGCCTCGAAGATCGTGCGGTGCTTAGGGTCATAGAAACAGTCAGGCGTGAGCGAATCCATAGCTTCGTCCACGCACTGAGGTTCAATCATCATTGCGCCGAGCACGGCCTCCTCAAGTTCCGGAGCTTGAGGAGGGATATTTCCCATCTCACGTCCCAGGGAATCGAGATCCACTACCGGTTCGTCTTTCTTCCTGCTTCTCTTGATCTTGTCTGCCATCTACTTATTCCTGAAATTCCACTCCCGTCCCTTGCTGAGACAGGAACCAATGAGGCGCGGCATAGCCGGCCTTGACCCGAGTCTTGTCCCGGGCTTACTCCTGAGTCTCCGGGGCCTCCGGCGCAGGCTTGTCGAAATCAGGAACGATGATTCGGCCGCAATTCTCGCAGACGACGAGTTTCTTGCGGGAGTCGATGTCGATGAGAGTCTGAGGAATGATGGTGGCGAAGCAGCCGCCGCAGGCGTTCTGTCCGTAAACCTTTACAACAGCGAGCTTGTTCTTCTTGCTCTCGCGGATTCTCTCGTAGGCACTGAGGATCCTCTCGTCGATTTTCGAGGAGCAGGAATTGCGCTTCTTCTGGAGATCGGCCTCCTGTTTGGCCGTGGACTCAACAGTCTCTTCGAGCTCCTTCTTCTTGGCATCGAGGTCGCCATTGACTACGTTGATCCTGTCCTTGATATCCTCATTCTCAGCCTTGATCTCGGCGATGCGGGCACGGGTCTCGTCAATATTCTTCTGGGCGATTTGCTTGAGCAGCTCCTTATTCTCGATTTCCTTCTTTATAGCATCGAACTCCAGGCTGTTCGTCTCAGCGTCCATCTTCTTCTTGAAATCGGCGATGGCGGTGTCGCAGTCAACGATGTCGGACTTGTTCTTTGCAATCTTCTCGGTCATGACCGTGACAGATTCGTCATTTTCGGCAAGTTTCTCCTGCATATCGGAGATCTCCTTCTCAAGACTCGCGACTTCCTCAGGGAGCTCGCCTCGCAGAGCGACGACGTTGTCAATAGCCGAATCAGCCTTCTGAAGCTCATAGAGGGACTTCAGCATATCCTCGACATTCTCGCCCTCACCCAGATTGGTCTGGATGGAAACGAAGGTCTCTCTCGAATCACGAGCCTCAACCTTGCTTGTTTTCTTTGCCATATTTGTTTCTATAAATTAATTCAAATTCGCACTTGGCCGGAGCCCCTCCAAGACCCATTCTCATAGACACCTGGCAGGTCTTCCGAAGGTCATAAGCCACTACGGACTATACGAATTGCAAATTTAATGAAAAATTCCAATCCAAGGAAAAATTATCAAGAGGCGGGTCGGCGGCAAAGGAGGAGGTCCTTGAGGCGGCACTGAAAATGGATGGATAATTTTGAATATTTTAGAAATGTAATTATTTTTGAAAAAACAAAGCCATGAAAACAAACAAAGATTTAATCAGGGTTGCAAAAGAGTCCATGTCAGGAAATTACGTACAGGCAGCAGGGGCTCTCATCATCACTGGACTCATCGGTTGCACCTCCTCTGCAGGCGAACTTCTAAACTTGAACTTGTTCCTGAATTTTGCCTTGACCTTGATCATTGCCATATTTGTCTCAGCTCCTCTCACCTGCGGACTTTCTAACGCATTCAGGCTTCTGGCTTCCGACAAAGACGGCAGAGTGGTGGCAAACGCCTTCGGAATCGGCTTCGGGGAGAATTATTTCCGTTTCATCGGCGGTTACGTCTTGATGTATTTAATAATCATCCTCGGATGCATCCTTTTCATCGTTCCGGGAATTATCTGGGGACTCGCCTATTCTCTCACTCCATTCATTCTCAAGGACAATCCGGAGCTTGGCGTCACTGACGCCCTGACTGCAAGCAGAATGGCTATGAAGGGGAAGAAAGCCAAATTATTAGGGCTCATCCTCTCCATCATACTCATCCCTTTAATTGCGATGTTAGTCGGCGCGCTCTTGATTAGTATTAAGCCATGGCTGGCGGCCATCCTTATAATTGTCTCTGTCGCCGCCTGCATTTTCTACTTCACACCTGTCCTCGAGACCGCAATCTCACACTTCTACCTTGAGGTGAAGAAGGAGGAAAAATAAAGGCTCCTTAAGAGCATAGCTAGAGGCTCTTGCGGATGTTTGCGAGTTGTTCGCGGATGCCCTTCAGGGTGTCAAGGATCTGTACCGTGGCCTCTACTTTTTTCTTGTCCGAGGCGAGCTGTTTCGCGGCTCCTTCCAGCGTAAGCCCCTTGTCCTTGATAAGATAGTGGAGCTGGCGGAGGAAGTCGACTTCGTCCTTGGTGTAGATGCGGTTGCCTTTCAGGTTCCGTTTCGGTCGGATATACTTGGCAAAAGAATTGGTCCAGAAACGGACAAGCGAGGTGTTCTCGCCGAGGATCTCGGCGACTTCTCCGATGCTGTAGTAAAGTTTCGTATCCATATCTATATCAGTCAAGCGACTGGCGAGTATTCACAGACATATAGGTGACCTCCATGTAGCGCATGGGATCGAGGAAGGCGAACATGTAGTTCACCGGATCCTGTGCAAGGGTATCGCGGAGGACTTCATAGTGCAAATGAGGGGCATAAGTCTTGCCGGAGATGCCGACCGTGCCGAGGGTCTGGCCTGCGCTGACAGTCTGGCCCTTCGAAACCGTAATAGTTCCCAGATGGGCGTAGCGGGTACGGTAGCCGTTGCCATGGTCGATACCTACGACGTTGCCCAAGCCTTTGCGGCTGCGCGTCACTTCAAACACAGTCCCCCCCGCCGTTGCGAAAACATTTTCTCCCTGAGGCGCTATGACATCAAGGCCGTCATGCTCTTTTTCCACTTTCAGGAAGGGATTGATCTTGTCTCCGACCGAGGCAGCTATCTGTGTGTAAGTCAAATCTTTAAGAGGGGCCTGCATAGGCGGCATCCAGAAGCCTTCCTTTCCCCGGGAGCGGGCGGTGAGCAAGGCGAGGACGGCTCGCAGGTTTTCCGTCACCGAATCCCCGGCCGAAGAAAGCGCATCAAGCCTATTAGCCGTATTCATCACTATATTCCTTTCTTCTATGGTGTCATTCTCCGCAGCCATCAGATCGGTCACCGGAAGATTCACATCCGGCGCATCGGCATGGAAAACCTGGGAATAAATAGCCTTGTCCTTGAGGTTCAGCTCGTCCACCTCTCCGGAAACGAGCTTCTCGCGCCTCTTCATGTCTCCCCACATCTTCTCGTAAGCCCTGTTTTCCCTGCGGAGTTGCTTCTCGGTGTCGGTGCTGACGAAGACCGCTATGATAAGGTAGCCGAAGGCAGCCATGGTAGTAATCTCCACGGCCCATTTCATGACCATGAGCAGGATGTCCCCCACGGAATGGGTCACCTTCTCGAAATTGAAGTTTTTCCAGTTGAATTCGTACTTCGCCATGGCCTGTTACTGTATCTTCACCCTTTGATGGGGCCTGACAATTAAATTCTTGGACTCAGAGGCTGCCTTCTCGGTCATGGACCGGTACTCGTCCATGGGTTCGTCAATATCAAGGTAATCCATCGGATTCACGGCGACATTTCTATAATAGACCTCATAGTGGAGATGCGGGCCCGTCGTCCTGCCGGAGTTTCCGGTCTCTCCTATGCACTCCCCTCTCTTAAGCTTCATACCCTCGGCGACGAAGACCGTCTTAAGATGGGCATAGCGGGTCTTGTATCCGAAACCATGGTCGATGACGATCTGGTTGCCATAGCCGAAAAGGTCGAACTGGACTAACTCTACTATCCCGTCTCCGGTGGCATAGACCGGATTGCCCGGCTTGCAGGCGAAATCCAGCCCCGAATGGAACCTGGAAGACCCGTTGATAGGGTCGGAGCGATAGCCGAAACGGCTGGTCAGCTTGTAGACCCGGGGGTCGGGGGCGATCGGGATTACGGCAGGGATGCATGAAGCCATGTCGCCCGCCCTGCTGCTCAGCTTGAAGACATCGTCGAAAGACTTGGACTGGACATAGGCCTTCATCTCGACCCTTCCAAGGTCAGTGGCGGTGCGGCGCAGGGCAGACCACTCCGGTATGGAGGCAAAGGCCTCGTCGAGAGGCATGCCAGAGTTCCTTACGGAAGGGGTTATCTCATTGAGACCGAAGATGTTGCGATAGATAATATTATCTCTGGCTCCGAGGCCGTCAAGTTCCGACTCGTAGGAAAGGAGCCGCCTGTCCATCAGCTGGGCACGCGACTGCCAGCGCTCGTTTATCTTCCTCAGCACCATGGTCTTGGGCAGCTCGACTCCGAGCACCGAATTGAGGAGCCAAAGGAAGATGAACGAGAGCAGAACACTCGCCGCGATGAAGGCCGCAGCCCTGAAAACGCGCGAGGAGGCGGATACCTTCTCAATCTCATAGACAAGAGTCTCAGGATTGAGTCTGTACTTTTTACGCTCAGACATAGCGCAAATATAGGTTTTTTTGAGGAAATTTGAGTAATTTTGCGTCTTCTACGGGATTGAAAGAAAAATAGATAAAATACAGATAATGACAGCTAACGAGATTAGGCAGAAGTACCTGAATTTCTTTGCTTCAAAGGGCCACACTATCGTCCCTTCGGCTCCGATGGTCATCAAGAACGACCCTACCCTCATGTTCACCAACGCCGGAATGAACCAGTTCAAGGACATCTTCCTCGGCAACACGACTCCTAAGTTCCACAGGGCCACCGACTCCCAGAAATGCCTGAGGGTCAGCGGAAAGCACAATGACCTGGAGGCTGTCGGACACGACGGCAGACACCACACGATGTTCGAAATGCTCGGAAACTGGAGCTTCGGGGATTATTTCAAGACTGAAGCCATCGGCTGGGCTTGGGAACTTCTTACGGAGGTTTACAAGATCGACAAGACCAAGCTCTACGCGACCATCTTCAAGGGAGACGAGGCTGACGGGACCGCTCTTGACAAGGAAGCCCATGATGCCTGGCTGAAATATATGCCGGAGGACCATATCATCCTCGGAGACAAGCATGACAATTTCTGGGAGATGGGCGACACCGGCCCTTGCGGTCCCTGCTCGGAAATCCATATCGACCTCCGCAGCGACGAGGAAATCGCCAAGGTGCCGGGAAAGGATCTGGTCAACAAGGACGATCCTATGGTCATCGAGATATGGAATCTCGTCTTCATGCAGTATAACCGCAAGGCCGACGGCTCTCTGGAACTGCTCCCAAATCACAACATCGACACCGGAATGGGCTTCGAAAGGCTCTGCATGGTTCTCGAAGGAAAGAAGAGCAATTATGACACAGATGTCTTCGCCGGACTGATCACCAAGCTCGAAGAACTGAGCGGACACAAGTACCACCTTGAGAGCGAGCAGATTGACGTTGCCTTCAGGGTCTGCGTAGACCATGTCCGCGCGATAGCCTTCTCCATAGCGGACGGTCAGCTGCCATCCAATGTCAAGGCCGGCTACGTAATCAGGAGAATCCTCCGCAGGGCGGTGCGCTATGGCTACACCTTCCTCGGCTTCAAAGAGCCTTTCCTCTGCCGCCTGACAGACCAGCTGGCGGCCGACATGGGCGAGGCCTACCCTGAGCTCGTACAGCAGAAGAAGCTTATTGAGAGCGTGATACGTGAAGAGGAGAATGCCTTCCTCCACACCCTCGACAGGGGCATCAGGATGATGGACGATTACCTCGAGAAGAACAAGGACACAAAGGTCATCCCGGGAGCCGATGCCTTCGTGCTCTACGACACCTACGGTTTCCCTGAGGACCTGACGGAACTCATCGCCACGGAGCATGGCTACAGCGTAGACTTCGACGGCTTCAACGCCGAGCTCCAGAAGCAGAAGGAGAGGGCCCGCAACGCCACCTCGAACGAGTTCGGAGACTGGACGGTCTTCCACAGCGGGGAGGAAGAGGAATTCCTCGGCTATGACTACACCTCCCTCGACGGCGTCAACCTCCTCAAGGAAAGGACCGTGAAGCAGAAGAACAAGACGATGTACCAGCTCGTCTTTGACCGCACGCCTTTCTATGCGGAAATGGGCGGACAGATCGGCGACACCGGCTACATCGAGTCCGAGAGCGGCGAGAAAATCGCCATCCTCAACACCATAAAGGAAAACAACCTGACCATCCACGTGGCCGAGAAGCTGCCTTCCGACGGAAGCGAGACCTTCTCTCTCCATGTAGATGAGGACAGGCGTCTCAAAATCACGAACAACCACACGGCCACCCATCTTATCGACCAGGCCCTCCGCGAAATTCTCGGAAGCCACGTCGAGCAGAAGGGCTCTTACGTGGGGCCTGATTATTTCCGCTTCGACTTCTCCCATTTCCAGAAGGTCAGCGAAGAGGAGCTGGTCAAGGTCGAGGCCAGGGTGAACGAACTTATCCGCGAGAACAATCCTCTCGAAGAGAAGAGGGACGCCAGCATGGATGAGGCCAAGGCCATGGGAGCCATAGCCCTCTTCGGAGAGAAATATGGCGACAAGGTCCGCATCGTCAAGTTCGGCAAGTCTGTCGAACTCTGCGGAGGCTGCCATGCCAAGGCTACCGGCCAGATAGGGCTCTTCAAGATTGTCTCCGAAGGAGCCATCGCCGCCGGAGTAAGGCGTATCGAGGCAGTGACCGGAGAGGCCGCCGAGGCCTATGTCCACAATCTCGAGGACATGCTTAAGTCCGTCCGTTCGTTCTTCAACAACGCCCCTGACATCACCGCGGCGGTCAAGAAGATGGTAAGCGACAACGAAACCTACAAGAAGCAGGTCGAGGAATTCGTCAAGGAGAAGACGGCCCAGCTCGCGGACAGCCTTGCCAAGACAGCCGAGGACTATGGCTCAGTCAAGCTCGTAAGGATCAGCACAGGCTTCAACAACGCCGTCATGATGAGGAACGTGGCCAACATTCTCACCGAGAAATATTCCGGGATGGCTGTTGCCGGGGCCGTGGATTGTGAAGGCAAGCCGCAGCTGCTCCTCGCCTATTCGAAAGACCTCACGGCGGCCGGAAAGAATGCCGGAGCGGAGATACGCGAAGCCGCGAAACTCATCCAGGGAGGAGGCGGCGGCCAGGCAAGCCTCGCCACCGCCGGAGGAAGAGACTCTTCGGGCCTGAAGGCCGCCATGGACAAACTCGTGGAACTCGCCACGAAATAGCGCTTCGGGGGCGGAACGCCCCTTGCAGACCCCGGAATGAAGAAACTGGACAGATTCATATTGATGTCGTTCGTGGGACCGTTTTTCGGAATCCTCGTAATCGTCATCTTCATATTCATGCTCCAGTTCCTCTGGGTCTACATTGACGACCTGGTAGGCAAGGGCCTGGGGTTCAAGGTGATAATCGAGTTCATGGGCTGGGGTTCATGCACCATGCTGCCGATCTCCCTCCCTCTCGCAACCCTTCTGGCTTCGGCCCTTACGATCGGCTTTATGTCCGAAAATTCGGAGCTCATAGCCATGAAGGCGTCAGGAATTTCGCTGGCGAGGGTGATGGCTCCGCTGACCGTAGCGGCGGCCGTCATAACCATAGGCGCCTTCTTCACCTTGAACAACCTCGTTCCTCTTGCATACAACGAGATCTTCACCCTCCGAGATGACATCGGGAAGACGAAATCGGAAATCAATATCCCGACCGGAACCTTCTACGACGGCATCGACGGCTATATTCTTCATGTCCGGTCCCGCGACAAAAAGTCCGGGATGATGTACGATGTGATGGTCTATGACCATACCGGCGAGAAGGGCAACACCAGCCTCACCCTCGCCGACTCCGCCCTCATGAAGATGAGCAAGGCCAAGGACTACCTCACCTTCGACCTTTATTCCGGAATCAATTACGTGGAGGACAACACCATGGCCTACATGGACACGAACCTCACTCTGAACCGGACCGATTTCGAGAAACAGAGCCTCATCATCCCCCTGAAGAACTACTCTTTCCAGAAGTCATCCTCCAACAGGTTCAGCGAGCAGTCCAAAGCCATGTCTCTGTCGAAATTGAGCCACGGCAAGGATTCCCTGACAAACAGGCTTGACTCCACCATCTCGGTTCAGAAAAAAATGATCGTAGAGGCTCAGGCCGTCAATTACAGGACGCAGCTGGACACGGCTTTCTCCCTCGACGGACGCAGCCTCATGGATTATTCTTCATTGAAATGGAGGAACACCGGAGATGAAGTCAGAGGCATCCAGAACGCAATGGCGATGGCGGAAGAAATGGAGCAAAGGATGGAACAATATCAGGATGAACAAGAGGAAGACGCCTGGCTGCTGAGGAGGGTCAATTCTGAAATCTTCGGAAAATTCGCCAAGGCCTTCGCCTGCTTCATCCTTTTCCTCATAGGCGCCCCTCTCGGAGCCACGATCGACAAAAAGGCCGGAGTCGGCTCGGCGGCCATCATCGCCGTCCTCTTCTTTGTTCTCTACTGGGTAGTGGACATCACGGGCACGAAACTGGCGAACGACGGAGCCATGACCGCGGCCGAGGGAATCTTCCTCTCCACAGTCGTCCTCTTGCCGATAGGCATCATATTGACCAACAGGGCCATACATGACAAGTCCATCATCAACACCAGCAAATTCAAGACTGGCTGGAAACAGTTAACATTCAAAATCAAGAGCATGTTCAGCAAGACAAGGATAGTTTATTTCGGAACACCGGAGTTTGCAGTTGCTCCGCTCAAGGCACTCGTCGAGGGCGGATATGACGTGGTCGGAGTCGTTACAGTGGCGGACAAGCCTATAGGACGCGGACAGAAAGTCGGCGAAAGCGCCGTCAAGAGATATGCAGTTTCCAAGGGAATTCCTGTTCTCCAGCCTCTGAAGCTGAAAGATCCAACTTTCCTTTCCAGCCTTGCCGCCCTGAAGGGAGACCTCTTCGTGGTCGTGGCCTTCAGGATGCTGCCTGAGGAAGTCTTCACCATGCCGCCGCTCGGGACTTTCAATCTCCATGCGGCCCTTCTACCTCAGTATCGCGGCGCCGCCCCGATCAACTGGGCCCTGATCAACGGAGAGAGAATGAGTGGAGTGACTACCTTCATGATAGACAAGAACATAGATACCGGCGGCATCATCCTGCGCCAGGAATGCAGGATATCGGATACCGACACGGCCGGCGACCTCCATGACAAGTTAATGCCGCTCGGGGCCGACCTGGTTCTCCAGACGACTCAGGGAATCATCGAGAAGACCATAGAAACAAGAGTACAGAGGAGTTTCATCCAGGGCTCAGAGATTCTCCATCCTGCTCCTAAGCTCACCAAGGAGCTCTGCCATGTGGACTTCAACGCGGGCACCAAAGAGGTCTGCAATCTCATCCGCGGCCTGAGCCCTTACCCGGCGGCCTTCACAGAGCTATACCGCGAAGATTCCCAGCCTCCTGTCCAGCTGAAGATTTACCGCGCCGAGAAGTTCGACCTTCCGGCTTCCCTTTCCGGGACTCCGGCTCCAGGAACCATTCTATCTGATGGGAAGACTTATTTCGCGGTAGCCACCCTTGACGGAGCCGTCGCCCTGACCGATGTCCAGCTGGCAGGCAAGAAACGCATGGAGATAAAGGCCTTCCTGGCTGGATTCAGGGAGCCTGAGTCGTGGAAAGTCACCAAGGGAAGCTCTCATTCCGAAATCATGAAGACCCGCCAGAGCGGGGAATGAGATGAAGAGTGCGGTCATCATCTGCAACGGAGCCTTCCCCGAAAGCGAATATCCCCGCTATCTGATAAGATCGGCAGACCATATCATCTGCTGCGACGGGGCCTTCGAGACCTGGCTCCATGAAGCCCCCTCCATCTTCGGGAAGGACTCAGAGGATCAGGCCGTCCGTCTTCCTGATGCGGTTGTCGGAGACATGGACTCGCTACCGGAAGAATACGCGAAGAAATATGGCTCGATAATTCATCATGTAGCCGAGCAGGACAGCAACGACATGATGAAGGCCTACCGCCATCTGCGGGCGAACTTGCCCGGAATTGAAGAGATCCATTTCATAGGGGCTACAGGCAAGAGAGACGACCACACGCTCGGGAACCTGGGTCACCTGATGCAGATAACGAAGGAACTTGCACTCGCCCATGAAGATGTCAATGTCGATATGGTAAGCGACTTCGGCACGGCATTCTCGATCACCGACACCTGCGACCTTTATGTAGGAGAAGGGCGGACCGTATCCATAATCAGCCCAGACAACAGTCTTAAAATCACCTCGGCAGGGCTCCAGTGGCAGACCTCGGGAGTCACCTTCGACAACTGGTGGCCGGCCACGCTCAACAGGGCCACCTCCGACGTCATCCGCCTCACCCTCAGCCATCCTTCGATGGTCCTCATCTACCTTCCCGCCTAAGTCTCACCACGGAGGCATTTAAGCGCCCGGCATTGAGATAATTATTTTTTTGATATATTTGAAATCGTACAATAACTAACTTTATATGCTAAGAAAAATCAGGATTGCGGTGGCGGCTGTCATATTCCTGGCGCTGACCGTGATGTTCCTCGATGTATCGGGGACCCTGCACGCATGGCTAGGCTGGACGGCCAAAATTCAGTTTCTGCCGGCTCTGCTCGCCACTAACTTCGTAGTAGTGGCGGTTCTCGCCGTCATCACCCTGCTTTTCGGGCGAATCTACTGCTCGGTGATCTGCCCTCTCGGCATCTACCAGGACCTTGTCAGTCATATAGGCAGGAAACGGCGCCTGAAGAAGCACCCTTACTCCTACACTCCTGAGCACAAGATTCTGCGCTACGCAGTGTTCGCTCTCTTCGTCACCTCCCTCGTGGCAGGAGCCCATGCTCTCGTGGCCCTGGTGGCTCCTTACAGCGCCTACGGGAGGATTGCGCAGAACCTCTTCGCTCCTGTAGTTGAGTGGATTAACAACCTCATCGCCGCAATCAGCATCCGGGCCGGCTCCTACGCCGTATATCCGAAAGAAGTCTGGATCAGGAACATTCCGACCTTCGTCATCGCCGCGCTGACCTTCATCTTGGTGACGGTTCTGGCGATAAAGAGCGGAAGGGAGTATTGCAATTCCTTCTGCCCCGTCGGCACCACTCTGAGCTTCCTGTCCCGCTTCTCGGCTTTCAGGATGATCATAGACCAGGACAAGTGCAAGAAGTGCCGCGCCTGCGAAAGGCAATGCAAGGCGCATTGCATAGACATAAAGGGAGGCCAGGTGATTGACTATTCGAGGTGCGTCGATTGCTTCGACTGCATGGATAGCTGCAAATTCGACTCCATGCACTACAAATTCGCCTGGGGCGGAAAGTCCTCCGCCGCGAAGGTCGAGGCCGCGGAGGCCGCCAAGACTCAGGCCGCGGAGACCGCCAAGACCCAGGCCAAGGTGGCCGAGGCGAAGCAGGCGGGAGCCGTGAATATGGAAGAGGCCAAGCCTGACGCAGGCCGCAGGGCCTTTCTCGCCGCAGGCGCGATGGCCGCAAGCGCCCTCACTCTCGGAGCGCAGGAGAAGAAAGTGGACGGAGGACTCGCCGTCATCATAGACAAGAAGGTTCCCAAGCGCGAAGTACCTCTTACCCCCTTCGGCTCCGAAAGTGTCAAAGATTTCTACAGCAGATGCACGGCCTGCCAGCTCTGCGTGTCCCAGTGCCCGAACAATGTGCTCAGGCCATCGACTACCTTAAGGCACCTGATGCAGCCCGAGATGAGCTACGAGAAGGGCTATTGCCGGCCGGAATGCACAATCTGCTCGCAGGTCTGCCCTGCCGGGGCGATTTTGCCTCTGGAGCCAGAAGAGAAGATAAGCTGGCACATCGGCAAGGCTATCGTGGACAGAAGTCTCTGCGTCGTGGAGACAGATGGAGTGAGCTGCGGAAATTGCGCCCGCCACTGCCCTGCCGGAGCCATCAGAATGGTCCGCAAAGATAAGGACGACAAGGATTCGCTCAGGATACCTACGGTCAACGAGGCCCGCTGCATAGGCTGCGGAGCCTGCGAATTCGTCTGCCCTGCAAGGCCGTTCAGCGCCATCCACGTTGAAGGCCTCGAAGTTCACAAAAAAGATGCATAAGCCCATGGACAAAGAAATTAACAGAAGAGAATTTCTAAAGAAGGCAGGCGCCGGCGCTCTGGCGATAAGCCTTGCTGGTTGCGCGGCCACAGGCAAGAAGAAAGAGGAAGAAGACCTGCACTCTGAGATGGCCGGGATCGAGGGGCAGATGCCGCTCCGCGACAACCCCAAGACCGGAGACAAGGTCTCGCTGCTAGGCTACGGCTGCATGCGCTGGAAGATGAAGGACGACCCGGAAAATCCCGGCAGGCAGATTGTCGACCAGGACAATGTCAACGAGCTGGTTGACTATGCCTACAAGCATGGAGTGAACTACTACGACACCTCTCCCGCCTACCTCCAGGGCCAGTCGGAGAAGGCCGCCGGCATAGCCCTGAGCCGCTATCCGAGAAAGAGCCTCTATATTGCGACGAAGTTGTCCAACTTCATGATAAGCGACCGTGAGGCTACCCTCAAAATGTATCATGATTCTTTCGACCAGCTCCAGACGGACTATTTCGACTATTACCTCCTCCATGGCATCGGCATGGGCGGATGGGAAGCCTTCCAGTCAAGGTACGTGGACAACGGCATCATGGATTTCCTCCTCAAAGAAAGAGAGGCGGGAAGGATCCGCAACCTCGGCTTCTCCTTCCATGGCAACCAGGAGAGCTTCGACAAGTTCCTCGCCTTGCATGACCAGTACCACTGGGACTTCGTGCAGATCGAAATGAACTATATGGACTGGAAACATGCTGATAACCGCAGGAACGTCAACGCAGACTATCTCTACGCAGAGCTCGACAAGAGGGAAATTCCTATTACAGTCATGGAGCCTCTGCTCGGTGGGCGTCTTGCCAATCCGCCGGAGAGCGTGGCTAACCAGATGAAGGAAAGGGAGCCTGACAAGAGCCTGGCTTCATGGGCCTTCCGCTTCGTAGGGACCCACCCGAGAGTCCTCACGGCACTCAGCGGGATGACCAACATGGATGATCTCAAAGATAATCTTGACACCTTCCTGAATTTCAAGCCTCTGACCGATGAGGAACTGGATTTTCTCGAGAGCATGGCGACAATCATCGCCTCTTTCCCTACGGTCAATTGCACCGGATGCAGATATTGCATGCCTTGCCCTTACGGAGTGGACATTCCGGCGAATTTCGCGCATTATAATTCGATGGTGAACGGCGGAGTCATTGCCAGAAGCAAGGAGCAGGAAGATTTCAACAAACTCCGCAGAAAATATCTCATCAGCTACGACAAGGCCGTGGATCCTCTGCGTCAGGGCAGTCATTGCATCGGCTGCGGACAATGCATGCCGCATTGCCCTCAGAGCATTCCGATTCCTCGCGAGCTGCACAGAATAGAGGCTTACGTCGAAAAACTCAAACGCCGCAGCCTCTAAACGCAGGTGCATAAACATAGTAGTGGAGAGGGTGTATTCTAAGACTTTTCCAAGGAATACATCCTCTTTTTTTATATTTTTTTGAAGAAGGCACCGCCGCCGCAATATACGACATGCGGCGGCTACAGTACAGGCGCTGCGGGGAGCTCCGTG
>Ga0256406_1000065_pt1 | contig 183533 bp, 166 predicted proteins | sample RumenRJG_03DNA_FD_185986 | JGI IMG/M metagenome (GOLD analysis project Ga0256406, IMG submission 185986) | Bovine rumen microbial communities from Lethbridge, Alberta, Canada - RJG_03 | ecosystem: Host-associated > Mammals > Digestive system > Stomach > Rumen | place: Canada: Alberta... | reverse complement strand
ACAGACACGGGCGCGGTATTGACTTCTTAGGCTTTGTATTCTACCTTAACGAAACACGGCTAAGAAAGCGTATTAAGCAAAACCTTTGCAGGAAGTGCGCACAGCTTTTGAAGCGTAAGAACCCGATTGACGCAAAGGACTTCAAACAGGCGATAGCGTCATGGTGGGGCTGGTGCAAGTACAGCGACAGCGATTATTTTATTAACAAGTTAAACGTAAAAATTCAGCCTTATGAAATCAAGTTCAGACATTCGCCCGGCAGTTATTCAGCCGCTGGGTAACGGCGCATACCACTATAACTATAACATTGTGGAACGCCAAGAGACAGACCCCGAAACAGGGGAAGTAAAGACCGTTTACGACTACGATACGGTTAAAGTGTGGAATGAACCGACCTACGCGAAGTTGGTAAAAGCCGTTATCCGCGAGAGGTCGGACGAAACGCAGGAGTTCAACATCATCAACGAGTATAACGCTGGTGTGTTAGGAGTGATTACCGACAAGACGGCGAAGGAAGAAGCCAAGCAAGCCTACAAAGACTACCTTACTTTCGTAGCCGCTACAAAGGCTATGGTTAAGGCAGACATTGGCATCGTAGAGGAAGCAGCAGAGTAGAAAAGGGGCGCGTATGTTTGATTACTTAAAAGCCTTCTTTGAAGGGCTGTTTTCCTACGGTTCGCGTTTATTGCTTTTCCTTATTGGCGCGGTTTGGGGGCTTTTAGAGCCTACCATCCCGTTTGCTGGTATTTGCCTTTTCGCCATTCTTGTAGATTGCTTCACGGCGTACCGATTAGGAAAGCGCGTGAAGACAAAGAACCCGAAGGCAACGACAGACGAAGGGAAGTTTAGAAGCAACTACGCGCGGCGCATGTTTTACACCCTTTGCGTCGTTTATGCTTGCACCGTCTTAGGGTGGCTTATTGATACCTACATGTACCCGTTTGCGGAACTATACTTAGCCAACTTTATAAGCGGCGGTTTTTGTTTAGTTCAGCTTCTTAGCATTTTGGAAAACGAGAGCAGCTGCAACGACGCGCGATGGGCGAAGGTTTTGCAAAAGGTATTAGTAAACAAAGCCGCACGGCATTTGGATATAAGCGAAGACGACCTACAGGATTTAACAGGAAAGGATCGAGACGATGGCAGACATTAAGATTTTAGCCCCGTTCATACTTAGCTGGGAAGGCGGTTACGGAAACCACCCGGCAGACAGGGGCGGCGCAACCAACAAGGGTGTAACTATTGCGACGTGGAAGGCGCAGGGCTACGACAAGGACGGCGACGGCGATATAGACGTAACAGACCTTAAGCTGATTACGGACGAAGACGCGGTAAACGTCGTTATGAAGCCCCACTTTTGGGAACGGTGGAAAGCCGACCAAATAAAAAGCCAGAGCGTCGCTAACATTTGCGTCGATTGGCTATGGGGCAGCGGAAAGAACGGTATTACAGGCGTTCAGAAGCTGCTGGGCGTGACAGCGGACGGCATTGTAGGCGCGAAGACGCTTGCAGCGTTGAACGCGAGAGAACCGCGCCAGCTGTTCGCAGAGATAAAGAAAGCGCGTGTAGCCTTCATTCAAGGCATCATCAAGCGCAGACCTTCGCAAAAAGTCTTTGAGAAAGGCTGGATGCACCGACTTAATTGTATTAACTACGGTAGCCTTACTTTGAACAGGAGTAAGAACGCCGTACAAACATTCCAAGACGTATGAAGAAAGTTATATTAGCTTTGCTTCTTACCTTCATTCTTACAGGGCTGCTCGGTTGCAAAACCAGCCGGGCAACCCTTAAGACGGACACGAAGCAGGAATTACGGCAGACAGCCGTAACGGACTCCAGCCGAAGCGAACAGAAGGCTACAGCCGACAAGGTTAGCGAAGCTTTGGCTACCAGCGAGCATAAGAACGTAGTTATAGAGTTTGAGGAATGGGAATACTACCCAGCCGCGAACGACACAACTACAGGCGGAAATTATGCGCAGAAATACGGGAATTTTATGCGTACAAGCGAAGACGCGGACAAACCGCCTAACGCTGGCAGCGTAAAGAAACGCCGTAAGGGAACTATTACCATAAACGCGGACAGGCAGACCCAGCAGACCAAAGAACATGAAACCACCAGCAGCGCGGACACGAAGGTAACGGCAACCAAGAAAACGAATACCAATATAAAGACGAAGGAAAAAACCAAAAGCACAGAGACGACAGGAAAAAGCAAATGGTACGTTTGGCTTATATTAGGTTTAGTTTTCGCAGCCGTACTTATTTTGGTAGGCAGAGATATCGCCCGGAGAGCGAACAGAGGGTAAAAAAAGCCCCGAAAAAGCCGTTTTCGGGTACTTTTTCGGGTACTTAATTTGTAAATGCTTGATTTTCAAGCTTGATTGCGGAGAGAGAGGGATTCGAACCCCCGGTGCCTCTCAGCACGACGGTTTTCAAGACCGTTGTAATCGACCACTCTACCATCTCTCCTTACTTTTGTATGACTTTTGTGTCATGGTCGAAAAGCGTTTGCAAAAGTAGTAACTTTTTTTTATATAGCAAACTACTGACCTAAAAAAATGTTGTTATTAACATTTATTATAATAGATGTGTTTGTTATCATGTTGTTTTGGATGTTATTGTCGCTATAGTTCGGGAGTAATGATAAATACAAATCGGAGAGACAAGCGTTTGCTTACCTCTCCGACATTTGTTTCTGGTTATGCAATAGAATTGCAGACAATTATATGTCTTATTGTGTGTATAGCCAAATACAAAAGAGTACTATCAGAATGGCTATTATGCTGAACAGTGTGAAAAACAGTCTGTCCAATAGCATTCTTTTCTTCTTTGCATTCAGTCTTTTTCTTTTCATTTTTGATTCTTCACTTTCTTTAATTTTGTGTTGTCTTATATAGTTATGTCGATGTCCAGTGTAGTGTTCTTGTTTAGTGTGGTGATGTTTTGCTTCTTTTGATTTTTCCATGTTATGTTTTTAGATTTTAGTTATATTATTATTTTTCGTGTTTTTATTTTCCCGTTTTCTTTTGTTTTTTCAATATAAACTCCGTGTGTCGGGTTTGTTGACAGTGTTTCCTTTTAGGTCGTAATATACTGTCTTTTGGTTGTCTTTGGCATTGTATTCGTCTATTCCTGTGCCTGCAACTATCTCATACCATGCTATAGGCGAGCGCTTTTCCTGTGTTCCGTAGTATATTGCCTGTACGCCCACAGCCTGCCAGTTAGAGTCGTCTAATGGGAATACGACGTAGTGTGCATCGTCGTCGGGCTTTTACGTAATCACTTCGTATTCGCTTTCAGCTTTCATAATGGCATTTGTCGTAGCTGTCTTTTCAATCTTGGCGAGTCTTCTTTCGCTTTTTTTGTTTTCAGCGTTTTGTGCGAGTGCAGCAATTGTGAAAACTGTCAGCAAATATAAAAGTAGAAATCTTTTCATAATCATTTATGTTTTAGTTTTGTAGAATTTATATTTTGTCTATATCAACATATCCGTGCATGACGGCATATATCGTGAGTGCGGATACGCTTTTCAGTCCCAGCTTTTCCGTTATGTTTTTTCTGTGAGTTATGACGGTAGTCATGCTGATGTTCAGCCTGTCGGCTATTTCCTTGTTTATCAGTCCCTGACATATCAGGGCAAGCACTTCTATTTCTCTGTCCGACAGTATTTTTGTGCACAGTGCCTTTGGCGCTGGTGGCAGGTTTTGTCCCTTGCCATGTGCGTGCTGTACGAGTAGCAGCAAATCTTTTATGAGTTCCTTCTCTGGTTGGTTTATGCAGAGACCGTGGAATTCGCTCAGTTGCTTGTCTGGATCGTCGGAAATGGTAAGCACGATGGTGTGTCTTCTGCGCTCAATAAAGAATTGTCGGTGTGCCAGCACTATGCTTGTTTCTACGAAATAGTGGAAGAAGCGGTCGGCATTGTTGCTCTCAAGTTCTTCGAACGATGCAAATGTTTCTATGGTGATAATAGGCATGACGTGTTGCAACAACTGTTTCAGTCCAATTGTTGCAAGCATATTCGAGTTGACAATAGCCATCAGAGGCCTACCATTGTTCATAGAGCCATTCATATCAGTGGGCAAAGTTACAAAAAGTAGAAAGCAATACAAAAGAATTTTTGTATTTTTTTGCCGAGACCAGACAAGTTCTATTTAGCCGCCACCAAAATGTAAGAAAAAACAGGTATGTCAAAGTATAAAATGCGGTCAAACAATTAAATCGTGTTAAATATTTGTTGTAAAATACATGTTATGCAATTTATTTTCAAAATGATTTCTATATTTGCACTGCAAAACTAAATTGATTGTAAGAAACATAACATTAACAAATCGTAAAATCATCAGCAATGAAGAAGATAGGTATTTTAATAGTCATGGTTTGTCTGTCTCTGGCAGCTATGGCACAGAAAGACGCTCAGATAAAGTTTGACAAGATAACGCATAACTTCGGTACGTTCTCAGAGAAGAATCCTGTTCAGGAGTGTGTTTTCACGTTTACAAATGTAGGCGAGAAGCCTCTTGTCATCAATCAGGCTGTTGCTTCTTGCGGATGCACAATCCCCAAATACACAAAGCAGCCCGTAATGCCTGGACAAAAAGGAGAAATAAAAGTTACCTACAACGGTGCGGGAAAGTTTGCCGGACACTTCAAGAAGACGATAACGGTCAGGACCAACGGCGCAGTTGAAGTTACAAGACTTTACGTCGAAGGAGATATGACAGAGAAATAAAACACAAACGGTTGCCTAAGGCAGCCGTTTGTTGTTTATGATGATTTCGTCCGTAAATATCCATCCTCCGTATTTGCCTGCCTTTGCACATGCCTTGACGTAGCGTGCCTTTTTGTTTCCTTTCCACTGTTCGCTGCGTATGAAGTAGTCTGGATTGCGGCTCACTTCGTATGTCTTCTGATATACAGGTTCAAAGTTTTCGCCGTCGGCAGATAGATAATACTCGACGTTTGCCGGTGCAAAAATCTCCGGACCGGCAAACTGCATGAAGTTGACAGTTATGTCGCGTATCTCCTTTTCCTCCTGCATGTCGACGATAATGTCGAATCCCTTGCGTGTGATGAAACCTTGCCAGTGTCCGTCTCCGTATGCCCAGTCGCCCGACAGCCCGTCTGTCAGTGAGCCTTCGCCCGCAGCCTTGTAGACATCTGCGTATGGTGCAATATACTTTACAGGCATTCCGACAGCCTCGTGCATGGTCTTTTCTTTGCTTTCCTTTCGTGCTCCTATTTCCTGCGACAGCCTGAAAGCATTGTATCCTCTGCTGTACAGGTCGTCGGTTGCATGTATGGCACGTCTGCGGAAGTCTTCATAGTTGTCGTGTTTCTGGCTCCATCCTATTTCCGCTATAGCCAAAGCGCGTGCCCACAGCATATATTCGGCATGTTCTGGAGTCTCTATCATCTCAGTCCACATGTTGCCCTGTATACCGTCTATGTATTTCTCATATTCTGTTCCTCTTATCTCATCGGGCACAGGCTCGAATCCGTAGGTTCTTTCTACGGGTGTGTATCCTCCGAAAGCGCGTGGCTGTGTGGCAGGTGCATCCTGGTAAGCGTCAAGGTAGCAGTAGCCGTCGGGCGACATAACTACATGGTGGTTCATCTTAGATGCCTTCAGACCTCCATCCGTTCCTCGCCACGACATTACCGTTGCGTTTGGAGCCAGATAGCCTTCCAGAATCTCGTCCCAGCCCATCAGCTTCCTGCCATGACTGTTGAGGAAACGCTCAATGCGCTCCGTCAGGTAGCTTTGCAGTTCGGCTGTAGTAGAAAGACCTTCTTCCTTCATTCGTTGCTGACACTTTTCGCAGGTCTCCCACGACTTGCGCGATGTCTCGTCGCCGCCTATGTGAATGTATTCGGAAGGGAAGATGTCCATTACTTCCATTAGTATTGTTTCAAGAAACTCGAATGTCTGTTCGTTTCCTACGCAAAATTCTCCGCTTGAATATGGCTTGCCTTCACACGACAGGTGGGGCAGGGCATAGATTACTTCCTCGCTGTGTCCGGGCATTTCTATTTCCGGAATGACCGTTATGTGGCGCTCGGCAGCGTATGAGACGATTTCTCTGAGTTCGTCTTGCGTATAGTATCCACCATACGGAACAGAGTTGGGAGAATTGTGCTTTGCAGCAATTCCGTTTCCGTCGGGCATCTCTGCATATTTTCTGTTTGTTCCGTCAACCCACCACGTATTCCAGTCGCTGGCAGTCCTGTATGCTCCTTTCTGTGTCAGTTGTGGATATTTCATGCTTTCTACGCGCCATCCGCCTGCATCGGTCAGGTGCAGATGCAGGTGCGTGAACTTGTACCTTGCCATCGCATCTATCTGCTTCAGCAGGAATTCCTTGTCCCATACGTGGCGCGAGCAGTCTATCATCAGTCCGCGATAAGGGAAGCGCGGATAGTCCTTTATGCTCGCGCTGCAAGCCTGTCCCTTGTCGTTGAACAGTTGCAGCATAGTCTGCACGGCGTAGAACGCCGCTCTCGGACTGACTGCAGCAATGTCTATGCTCTTGCCGTCGGTGTTCTCTATCTCGTAGTAGTCGGGATGTGCGCCGTTGCCGACACTCTCCGACACTCTGATGTTTATTCTTCTAATCTCTCCCTTGCCCGTCATTGCACCGATGCGTCGCAGTTCTTCCTTCAGGTATTTCTCGGTGAAACTCGCGTCAGACTTGCTGAGGTTTGATTTTATTCTTACGTTTTTGTCGATGCCATACTGGCAGCATCCCGTCGTAATGTCAGCCGGCTGCGGAATGATACTCACCTGCGAAAATGCCGGAACAAAGAAGATGGCAAGCAAGACAGTGATGAAAGAATGTTTCATAGGTTGTGTTTTGTTTATATTTAGATGCAAAAATAGTAAACATATCGTAAATATGCAAACATCTGCCAGTAAATTGTGATGAAAGGAAAACATGCAACAATCTTTTGAAAACTTTTGCCTGTTACATCTATTTATCGTAATTTTGCAGCAAATATAGATGTGAAATGGAAACCGACAGTAAGAAAACAGGCTTTTTCAACCTAACACGAAAGAGTGCGACAGTGCTTTTCTTTGCCATCATATTGCTGCTTACGGCAATTCAGATGGCTTGGCATGTCATGCCGCGAACACAGACCGAGCAGGAGCGTTGCAGGGCTCTGCTGGTTCACAGGCACATAGAAAAGGTGTATATGGGCAAGAAAGAGCTGTTTGTGCTGAGAGATACTACTTCGAGGCATACTGCTGTATGGGTCAACAAGTATCGTCTTGTGCCGTCGTGTCATGGCAGGCTGATTTCCAACTATGTGCCGTCGAAGGGCAAGGACTATAAAAAAACTGAAATAGACAGTATTGTCGGCAGCATGAGAGACAGTCTTGAAACCGAACTGAAAATGCTGGGCAGCGTGTCTGACGAACTGAATTATTTTCTCAGTGTTCACGGTGTGCAGGATGAGGGCTACGACATGGTTATATCCGACAAAGAACATTTAAACAGTCTTATTAACGAAAGACGTAAAGCGCTTGACCGTCTGAAAGATATAACGGACAGTTCAAGTGTGAGAATAGTTAAGAGCGACGTCTTTACGGTAGTGTGGCACGACCATGAAAACGTGGTTAGGAAGAAGCAGTGTCTGCCTGTCGGCAGGGTGTCAGACAAGAGGCTGATGTATCAGACGCTTGACAAGACGATGCCGATGGGCATAAGACCGAAATACTATGGCGTGTCTGATTTGTCGCAAGACATGATTTCGTCTGTTGACACCATAAACAGGACGCTCGTCAGGCTTGCACGCAGAGGTGTGGGACAGGCGTTTCTGCCAAAGAAGATTTACGACTTTACAGTAGACGGCAAGGGCAGACAGATAGTCGGCGAATATATGGACGACACACTGTCGTCGGGCATCAGATACGACTCGCTCGGTGTCTACAGGGGCGAAATGGACAGAAACGGGCTGGCACAGGGACATGGTACGTATTTCAGCACTAAAAAGGTTTTCTACGAGGGACACTGGATGGACGACCGCAGGTCGGGATTCGGAATAGAGAGCAGTCCTGCTCCGCGAGTCAGGGCAGGGGAGTGGCTGGCCGACATATATAAAGGCGAGAGACTGAACTATACGTCAGACCGCATCTACGGCATAGACATTTCGAGATACCAGCACGAGATTGGCAAGAAGAAATACGGCATAGACTGGAGCAAACTGCGCATTACACAACTCGGACAGATAAGCAAGAAGAGGATAAGCGGCGTCGTAGACTATCCAGTTGCGTTTGTATATATAAAGTCAACAGAAGGTACTACCGTCAACAATAAGTATTATCTTGGCGACTATGCTGCTGCCAGACGGCACGGCAAGCGCGTAGGCACATACCATTTCTTCTCTACCAGGTCGAGCGGCAAGGCTCAAGCCATACATTTCCTCAACAACAGCAGGTTCCACAAGGGTGATTTTCCGCCTGTGCTCGACGTAGAGCCGACCCACGCACAGATAATGGCAATGGGCGGAGTGGAGGTAATGTTCAGTCATATCCGCACATGGATGAACATGGTTGAGAATGCCACAAAGTGTCGTCCGGTGCTGTATGTAGGACAATCGTTTGTGAACAGATACCTCGACAAGGCACCCGACATAAAGAAAAAGTATAATGTCTGGATTGCGCGCTATGGCGAATACAAACCCGACGTGCATCTTGTCTACTGGCAGTTGAGTCCCGACGGTCGCGTGAACGGTATACACGGCGATGTGGACATTAACGTTTTCAACGGCTACATGCCAGCCTTCCGCAACTTCCTGAACTTCAATCTGGTTCCGTAACGACAAGTGCTGTCTGACGCTGTCGGCACTAAGACAAAAGTCAGCATTACGTTAACGCTATCGTTAACATTAAGGTTATCGTCATGGTTTTCGATAACGACAGTACAGCAAAAACCGTGCCAAACTCGTCAGAATTTTTCTTTGCACTGAAAAAGTATGAAAAATTTTGACAGGGAAAAACTCTCCAAATAGAATCGGAACAGCCTTTGAAAGTGCTAAGATGTGTTAATTTTGAGTCCAAATGTAATTGTTAAAATTGTCAAAGAGCATGTTTGAGGCGGCTATTTCGCCTTTTCGGCTTGCAAAACATAGTGTCCGAGAGCCCCAAACACCATGTTTGGCATCCTCAAACAGTGTGTTTGACAATGTCAAACATGCTCTTTGACAATTTTAACATATACAGTTTGTGCTCATAAACTCTGTATTTCGTGTTATTGTTTTGACTGTCAGGTGATTACGTTGGCGTGCGAATTTTGGGCGTATTTTGCCCCTCTGATTTCCGAAACGGGTTTCGCGGGCATTCTCGCGACAGTAAACGGGCGAAAATTGATTATTACTTTATTCGCCTATACATTATTATATTAATATAAGAAACCAACTATTTCTTCTCTGCGGATTGATACGGAGCAAGACATGTTGTACAAAATAGAGTTTTGTTTGGCAATATTGTAGTTTTATTTTCATTTTCAAAATAAAATACGTTCCTTTGCTGCCGATATGCAAACAAACAAGCCAATATTGACGATAACGGGTTCCGACCCTGCCGGCGTTTCCGGTGTGCAGGCTGACATAAAGGTCATCTCGCAGCTGGGTGGATATGCTGTCTCTGCCATCACGTCGGTAACGGTGCAGAATACGCTCGGCATACAGGACTTCCACGACCTGCCTGCCAGTGTCGTGGAGGGGCAGGTGGAAGCCATAATGAACGACGTGGAGCCGCAAACCGTAAAGATAGGAATGATAAGGACTAAGGAAACGCTCGCTGTAATAGTAAGACTGCTGTCGCGATACCGTCCGCAGAATGTCATCTTCATGCCTGTCATGTATTCCGCTCAGGGCGAGAGACTTGTCTCAGACGAGCTTGTCGGAGCCATAAGGCAGTTGTTGTTGCCGCTGTGTACGCTTGTCGTGCAGAACACACAGTTCAGCAGTCATGGCGAGGCAAATATGTTTGCATCTGCCGTAGCCTATTACCTGAATGCCGGCTATGGCAAGGCTGATGCACTGAAGCATGCCCAGATGCTGCTCGACACGCAGCCAACGGCATATTCGGGACTGAAAAGCCGCAGCCGCGACCTGTATGAACAGTTCATGCGCGAAGTGGAACATCGCTACAAAACCAACAGCGACGTGCGTTTCTATGCAAGTCGACTGAACGTGGCAAGCGGCTATCTCGCACAGGTAACACGACGCATAAAGGGGCAGTCGCCCAAGAGCATAATCGACAGTCGGATACTCGTGGAGGCAGAGCGACTGCTCAGCAGCACGACGCAGACGGTGCAGGAGATAGCCTACTCATTGGGTTTTACGTCGCAGGCATATTTCTCCAGGTTTTTCAGGAAGCAGCACGACATGTCGCCAACCGAATACAGAAACAGAAAACAATCATAAACAAACATGAAAGAAAACAGACAACAACTTAACCGTCAGCTGGCACAGATGCTGAAGGGCGGTGTAATTATGGACGTAAGCACGCCAGAACAGGCTCGCATAGCCGAGCAGGCAGGAGCGTGCGCAGTGATGGCTTTGGAACGAATACCTGCCGACATAAGGGCGGCTGGCGGCGTGGCAAGAATGAGCGACCCGAAGATGATTCGTGAGATACAGCAGGCGGTAAGCATACCAGTCATGGCTAAGTGCCGTATAGGACACATTGCCGAAGCACAGATACTGCAAGCCATAGAGATAGACTATATCGACGAGAGCGAAGTTCTGTCGCCGGCAGACAATGTTTACCATGTAGACAAGACGAAGTTTGACGTTCCGTTTGTCTGCGGTGCACGCAATCTTGGCGAGGCTCTCAGGCGAATAGCAGAAGGAGCAACCATGATAAGGACTAAGGGCGAGCCTGGAACGGGCGACGTAGTGCAGGCTGTCAGCCACATGAGGATGATGCAGAGCGAGATAAGAAACGTTGTGGCTATGGGCGAGGATGAACTCTACGAGAAGGCGAAACAGCTGCAGGCGCCTTACGAGCTGGTGCGTTTCGTTCACGACAACGGCAAGTTGCCGGTAGTGAACTTTGCTGCCGGAGGTGTTGCCACGCCTGCCGATGCAGCGCTGATGATGTTGCTCGGAGCAGAAGGCGTATTCGTCGGCAGTGGAATCTTCAAGAGTGGAAATCCGCAGAAGAGGGCAGCAGCCATAGTAAAGGCTGTGGCTAACTATCAGGATGCCAAGCTGCTGGCTGAAATATCGGAAGATTTAGGCGAGGCAATGGTCGGCATCAACGAGCACGAAATAGAACTGCTGATGGCAGAAAGAGGCAAATGAGCATGGCTGAAAACGGCAAACTGACAATAGCAATACTGGCTTTGCAAGGCGCATTTGCCGAGCATAGGGAGGCATTGGAGAAACTTGGAGTTGACACGTTTGAGGTAAGACAACCGAAAGACTGGCAGAAAGACAAGGACGGACTGATTGTTCCAGGTGGCGAGTCAACGACGCAGATGCGACTGCTCGACGACTTAGGACTGACGGAAAGCATCCGCAGCGACATAGCCGAAGGGCTCCCAGTATGGGGAACATGCGCCGGAATGATTCTGCTTGCCAAGTATGAGGACGGAAAACCGCGTCGCGGACTGTCAACTATGGACATCGACGTGTGCCGGAATGCCTATGGCAGGCAGTTGGGCAGCTTTCATGCTACAGGCAGAATGGCTGGCGTCGCAGACAATCTGCCTATGACATTCATACGTGCACCCTATGTCAGAAAGACAACCGACGGAAGTGTGGAAATACTTTCGGAGGTAGACGGTCGCATCGTGGCTGCCAGGCAGGGAAACCAGCTGGCAACTGCATTCCACCCGGAACTGACCGACGACACCCGCGTGCATCAGTATTTCGTTGACATGATAATGTCGCGCAACGATTAGTTTGCCTCAGACTTGATGTTTGGCTTTTGCAGTCCGTAGCCTTTCTTGCGGTCGACGAACAGCATGGCTATGGCAACAAACATGGCGCCTAATGCCGTTATGGCAAAGATTATCATCGAAGTTGTGTAGGAAGGGTCGGTTTCGTTGGCACGTCCGACAAGCATCGGGATGATGGAACGACCGAAATTCTGAATGAAGAATATCATTGCGTATGCCGTACCAAGACATCGCAATGGTATTATTTTTGGTACGCAGGGCCACAAGGCGGCAGGCGTGAGCGAGTAGCCTATGCTGAACAGAAGGATGAGGCTTATGGCTACAAAGCTGCTGTGGAATGGCAGTGAAAAGCCGAAATGTGCCGTCGCAAGTATGGCTGTACCTATTATAATAATGGTTACGCCTCGTCCGTAGCGGTCGTAGATGCGTCCGAACAGCGGAGTGAGGATGATTGTGGTGAACGGGGCTATGGACGTGAATATTCCGGCAACGTCGGCAGGTACGTTATATTTCACTTCCATCAGTCGCGTAGCAAACTTAAGGAACGGATTTAGGGCTGAATAGAACAGTACGCAGAACAGTGTTATCAGCCAGAAACCTGGATTGCGGAGAGTGGCGCCCAAGTCGCTGAAATGGAACTTCTCATCGTCTTCTGTATCAGACGCTGCCGTAGGGTCTGCGACAGTGCCTGTCTGTTTGTCCAGACGCTTGTCGAAGACGCAGAATATGAGCCATGCAGCAATGCTGATGAACAGCAGTACGAGTCCAGCCATCATAGGTGCAGAGAGCGTAAAGTGGCGTGCTAAAGGTACGCTTACGCTGAGTGCTGCTGCCGTACCGAGACGTGCCATAGCCAACTGTATGCCCATCGCCATAGCCAACTCATGTCCGGTAAACCAGCGTACCATAGCCTTGCTGACCGTAATACCGCACATTTCGTAGCCTACGCCAAAGATTGAAAAGCCAAGACTGGCAAGCGCGGCAGAAACAGGAATATCGTTGTTGTAGATGGGAATGAAGACTGTGGCATCTCCAAAACTGTGGGTTATGGCATAGAGCTTAGTCAGCACGCCGACAATCATAAGCACACAGGCAAGCAGACCAGTGAAACGTGTGCCCATCTTGTCGAGAATTAGTCCGCTGAAAAACAGCATCAGCAGATAGACGTTTATCAAACTTCCCGCTCCGGAGAAGAATCCGTAGTCGCTGCTGCTCCATCCCAGACCGCCTTCGCTGACCGGACGGCAGAGCAGACTTTCCAACGGCGACATGATGTCGTTGATAAGGTAGCCTATCATCATGGTGAAGGCTACTATAAACAATACAATCCACCGCATGGCAGGAGAATCTTTCAATGATAAACGCTGTGTAGACATAATGCTGTTTGATGTGTTTTTATAGAAATGAGAATATAAAAAAGATAGAGGACATTAAGCATATTATCCATTGAACGGAATATGTATTGAAATATCCTCTATCTTTCCTAATATCAAGAAAATAGTATTATTCCTTTATGTTTGGTTCTTCGAGTCCGAGACCCTTCTTCTTGTCTACCACCTTGAGAATGAGGCCAAGAATAAGTGCAGCCACGCCGAGCGATGCAAGCATAACCAATGGTGCGGTGTAGTTGTACTGTGTTGGGTCTGTAACGCCTGGATTAGTCTTGTCGAGGACCTTGCCGATGAGCAGTGGGAACAGCCACAAGCCAATGTTCTGAATCCAGAAGATAAGTGCGTATGCCGAACCGATAATCTTAGCATCTACAAGTTTTGGTACGCTTGGCCAGAGAGATGCTGGTACAAGAGAGAAACTTGAGCCAAGAACAAGTATTGTCAGGTATGCTATGATGATGCCGCCGACAGCGTTGCCCTTGAATGCTGGGAGCACAAAAGCAAATGTAAGGTGGCATGCAATCAGCAAGATAGAACCGAGAACAAGCATTGATGCTGCCTTGCCTTTGTGGTCAACATAACTGCCGAGAATAGGTGTGATAAGCACAGCCAACAGTGGGAATACGGCAAAGATAGACTCAGCAGACTGGCGCATGTAGCCCATGTAGCAATAAGTTACAAGTGCAATGATAGATATGGCAAGGAAACCAAATTTCTTGCCGGCTGACTTCATGAAGTTGCTTGCAAATCCTGCTGCTGCAACGATGAGCATTATGACATACTGAACGATAGTTACCGACGGAGAAGCCCAGAATGAATCTGCTGCTGGCTCGTGGAGCTCAAGGTTGCACTGGAGCATGTTGACTGCATATTTCTGGAATGGGAATATTGCAGAGTAATAGAGAACGCACAACAGGGCTACGAGCCAGAAGCCTGAACTCGTAAGAATCTGACCGAGATCGCTAATCTTGAATGGGTCGTCTTTCTCTTCTGCTTCGCCTGTCTGAGAGTCAAGTTTCTTGTCCATGAAGAAGTAGACAATAAACATGATGAGGGCAATCATCAGAATGACAACTCCAAATGCAACTGAACGGCTAACGCTTATCACGCCACCGAGCTTAGCAAAGAAAGGCGAGAATATCATACATGTGGCAACGCCAAGACGGGCGAGAGCCATCTCTGAACCCATAGCAAGTGCCATCTCACGACCCTTGAACCACTTAACAATACCACGACTGACAGTGATACCTGCCATTTCGCAACCGCAACCGAAAATCATAAATCCTATGGCTGCTACCTTTGCAGATGCCGGCATGCCCAGATAGAAAGGAGAAACGCCGAGCTCGTCGAAGCCAGGAATGTAGTTGAGGTTGTTTGTAAACCATGTCTCAAGTCCGCTTCCCTTGAAAGCATCAGCTACGGCATACCATTTGATGATAGCACCGATAAGCATGACTGCTCCAGAAAGTACGGCAGTGAAACGAACACCCATCTTGTCGAGGATGATACCAGCAAAAATGAGGAAGAAAACGAATACGTTTAAGAACACTTCTGCTCCCTGCATTGTTCCGAATGCAGTAGAGTCCCAGCCACGCTCAGAGAGCATGAGGTCCTTGATAGGAGAGAGAATGTCCATGAAAATGTAGCTGCAGAACATGGCTAATGCCAATAGCAGCAAGGCAGTCCAGCGCATTGCTGCACTGTCGCGAAGTGTTTTAATTTGTTCACTCATAACTTTATTATTATTTATTGTTATTTGTTCTGTTGTGAATTGTCAGTGTACTCTATTTTCTTATTTCTTCAGCCAACGGTCGAGCCAGTTGAAGAATGTGCGCTGCCAGAGAATACCGTTCTGTGGTTTCAGCACCCAGTGGTTTTCGTCAGGGAAGATAAGCAGCTCAGCCTCGATGCCTTTCAGTCGTGCAGCATTGAACGCTCCCATGCCCTGATTGCCGTTTATGCGGTAATCCATCTCGCCATGTATGCAGAGAATAGGTGTGTCCCACTTGTCAACAAATTTGTGTGGTGAGTTGTCGTATGTGCGTTTTGCTGCTGCGGTCTGGTCTTTGTTCCAGTAAGCATCGTCATATTCCCAGTTAGAGAACCATACTTCTTCTGTATCGGTGTACATTGATTCGAGGTTGAAAGCACCGTCGTGAGCAATGAAACACTTGAAACGCTTGTCGTGATGACCGGCAAGATAGTAAACAGAGAATCCTCCGAAACTTGCGCCAACGGCACCAAGACGGTCCTTGTCTACAAACGGCAGGTTGGCAACGGCGTCGTCTATAGCAGACAGATAGTCATTCATGCACTGTCCTGTCCAGTCGCTTGAGATGGCTTCGTTCCATGCATGTCCGTAGCCAGGCAAACCGCGACGGTTAGGAGCAACAATGACGTAGTCGTGAGCAGCCATTATCTGGAAGTTCCATCGATAGCTCCAGAACTGTGAAACAGGACTCTGAGGACCTCCTTCGCAGTAGAGCAGTGTAGGATATTTCTTGTTTGCATCGAAATGTGGAGGCAAGATAATCCATACTTGTTCTTTCCTGCCGTCGGTAGTTGTAACCCAACGCTCTTCTATCTTGCCAAACTCTAATTGATCGTAGATATGTTTATTCTCGAAAGTAAGTTGTTCTACTTTGGTAGCCTTTATATTCTTGCCAGGAGTTACAGCATAAATCTCATCGCCCTGCGACATGCTGTGGCGTTTCATAAGTAACTGTTTGCCATTGTTTAGCAGCTGAATAGATCCGAAATCCATAACATCGTCTGTCAGTTGGCGATGCTCTCCTTTGAAGTTTGTTTCATAAAGATTGACAGTAGCATGCCAACATCCGATGAAATAAAGTTTCTTTGAATCGCTGTTCCAAACGAAATCGTCGACGTTAGAGTCAAATCTTTCAGTAACATAATTCTTTGTTCCGTTTGTAAGGTCGTAAACGCACAAGCGCTGACGGTCAGCTTCATATCCGTCGCGTGCCATGCTCAGCCATGCAACATATCTGCCGTCGGGCGAGAACTGTGGATTCTGGTCGTAGCCAGGATTGTTCTTCAGATTCTCCGGAGCATTTACAGCTTGGTCGCGAAGAGTCTTTGACGGGTCTACCTTTGGTGCAACATAGTCTGCGGGTTTGCAAAGGTTGACAGTAGTACCGTTTTCTATGTCATAGAGATATATGTCAGAATCTGTAGATATGGCATAATCGCGACCAGTCTTCTTGCGACATGTATAGGCAATTTTCTTAGAGTCTTTGCTCCAGTCTAACTGTTCAACTCCTCCAAATGGTTCCATCGGGCACTCGTAAGGTTCGCCTTCAAGTATGTCTTTGCCCTCTGTTATGCCATTTGCCGTTACTTCTGCAACATAAGGATGCTGTATGCTTTCTACATAGTGGTCCCAGTGGCGGTAAGCCAAATCTGTTACGCGACGGCCTGTTGCCTTTGGTAGATCGGATGGATTTTCTTTTATTATCTCATGGAAAGGCATTGATTTAATGAGAATAACTTTCTTTCCGTCGGGAGAGAACTTAAAGCCTTCAATGTCCTTGCTGTCCTTTGTCAGTTGCTTGCGGTCTGTTCCGTCAGCATTCATAGACCACAACTGTCCATCGGTAAGGAAAGCGACACGCTGTCCGTTTTCAATCCATACGGGATCGGTTTCATTCTTTGCACTTGTTGTAAGTTTCTTGTTGTTCTTACCGTCGGCATCCATAACGTAGATGACATGATGTCCCTTGTTCTCCTTTACGCTGTAGTATGCAACAGTGTAAACAACTTTCTTTCCATCTGGCGATGCATCAGTAGAGCCAATGCGTCCCATTGCCCACAATGCTTCAGGTGTGAGCCTGTCGCTGCTGAGCTTAATGTTATTCTTTCCGATATTCACGGTTTGTGCTTTCATTGTGCCGCCTGCCAAAAACATAGCAGCAGCCATTATTAGAGTTTTATACATATTGTGATTTATTTTAAATTATCATTTCAGTTTTATTTTATTCCTCGCTTTTTGCGTTCCAGTTCTTCGCGTCGGCGTTGCATTTCCTGTTGTTGTTTCTGCATTGCTTCAAGTCTTGCAGCCAGTCCGCCCATCTTCTTGGGATTGTTTTTGTTTTCCTTATAGTTTCTTTCAAGTATAGCCAAAAGTTTCTCGTCGTTCGTAGTCTTGCGAAGAGCCCACATGATGGCAGCACTGAAGAACAGTGAAACAAAATAGTAGAAGTTAAGTCCGGCAGAGTAGTCGTTGAAAATGAAGAAGAACATCAGCGGCATAAGGTACATCATCCACTGCATCATCTTCATCTGCTCAGCCTGCGAGCCAATCATCTGGTCGCGCTGCTGCCTCATAGTAAACCATGAATACAGCAGGTTTGCAGCACAGAACAGTATACATGTCAGCGAAAGGTGGTCGCCTATAAGCCATATATTCTTACCCCATTCTATTATTGGATCGTATGTAGACAAATCTTTTATCCACAGGAAACTTTCTCCACGAAGCTGAATGGCATTTGGAACAAAGTTGAACATGGCAATCCAGATAGGCATCTGTATCAGCATAGGCATGCATCCACTCAGCGGGCTTACGCCGTATTCAGAATACAGTTGCATCATTGCCTGTTGCTTTTGCATCTGGTCTTCAGGCTTGTCGTATTGCTTTGTAGCTGCGTCGAGTTTTGGTTTCAGCACACGCATCTTTGCAGACGACATGTAACTCTTCTTTACCAATGGGTATGTGATAGCCTTCAGTAACAATGTTATGAGTATAAGCACAATACCCATGTTGAGTCCCAGACTTGTCAGTCCGTCAAAAACGTACAATGTAAACCATCTGTTTATAATTCTGAACAATGGCCATCCGAGATATACGAGACGTTCCATTTTCAGTTCTTTGTCGAATGTGCTTTGTTTCTCTATGCTTTTCAGCAGTCTGAAATCATTAGGACCGAAATACATTTCGAGTTCCGTAGGTTCTTTACCTTTTGGGTCAAACTTTGTAGTCAGCGATGCCTTGTATTCTTTTAGATAACCAGACCCTTTCTCCTGTGGAATGCTTGAGAGTGATGCGTCGCTCGCAAAGTCGTCTTTTGCAATGATAAGTGAACTGAAGAACTGATTTTTGAATGCAACCCAGTCAAGAGTTTCTTCGATACGTTCATTTTGTATCTCTTTCGTCTCGTTGAGGTAGTCAGTTCCAGAATTCTTTTCTTTGTATGTCAGTGTAGAAAACCTGTTTTCAAAACTATAGCCTTTTTCCTGTTGGCGTACGCGTTGTTGCCAATCTAAGTTTATAGTGTTAGTTTTCGACGAAAAATCATTCTCCATTCCCGTTGCCGTAAGTGAGAAATGCAGCATATAGTTTTCGCCCAGTTTATATTCCATTCTGAGTTCCTTGCCTTCTCCTGCCTGTGCTGTCATGGTAACGGTAGAGTCGGTCTGCTGTGAAGGTGTGAAGTATAGGTCAGCTGTGTTTATGTTCTGGTTCTTACCGTCAACCTTGAACGCTAACAACTGGTCTTTTTCTTCAAATAGGGTAACATCATCCTTACCTTCTATATTTTTATATCCCTTTACGACAGCCTTTGTTATTATGCCGCCTTTAGTTGAAAGTGTAAGTTCCAGGCTCTTGTTTTTCAGTACAACATCACTCTTTGTGCCAGTCAGCGAGTTGTAGAAAAGGGCAGTGGTGTCTTCCATCATGGCTTTCTGCTTTTCTTCCTGAGCTATTTTTGCCTTTTGCTTTTCTTCCTGAGCTTTCTTTTGCTCTGCTTCCTGCTTGGCAACCCATTCCTCTTGTGCTTTTATTTCTTCTTCAGAAGGTTTGTTATATATGCTGAAACCAATCAAGACGGCTGCTATAAGTATAAAACCTATAATTGTATTCTTATCCATGAGTTTTCTAATTGTTTATTTTGTTTTTATTTCTTATATTCGATAGCTGTTTTTATGAAATCAAGGAAAAGTGGATGTGGATTCAGCACTGTTGATTGATATTCCGGATGGAATTGTGTTCCAATATACCATTTCAGAGCAGGAATCTCAACTATTTCCACCAAATCGCTCTCTGGGTTTGTTCCAACACATTTCATGCCATTGTTTTCCATTTCTGCAATATATGTGTTGTTAAACTCGTAGCGGTGGCGGTGGCGTTCCTGTATCGTGTCCTTGCCATATATGTTGAATGCTTTTGAACCTCTTTTCAGTACACATTCGTATGCCCCGAGTCGCATTGTGCCACCCATGTTTGTTATGTTTTTTTGCTCTTCCATTATGTCGATGACATTGTGTTTCGTTGTCTCATCCATTTCACGCGAGTTGGCATCTGTGTATCCCAGAACATTTCTTGCAAACTCAATGACCATCATCTGCATGCCAAGACAAATGCCGAAGGTTGGAATGTCGTGCTCGCGAGTGTATTGTGCAGCAATTATCTTTCCTTCGATGCCGCGCTGTCCGAAACCCGGACAAATCATAATGCCGTCTTGTCCGTCAATCATCTCAGCCACATTTTTCTTTGTCAGTCTTTCCGAGTTGATAAATGTAAGAACTACCTTGTGGTCGTTGTATGTTGCTGCCTGCGACAGACTTTCGCGTATACTCTTGTAAGCATCCTGTAAATCGTACTTGCCTACAAGTCCTATCTTTACTATCTCCTTTGCTTTCTTCTGTTTGTCGAGGAATGTTCTCCATGGTCCGAGTTGTGGTGTTTCTCCTATTTCCTCACCCATTTTCCGGAGTATAGCGCTGTCAAGTCCCTGGGTCTGCATGTTGACAGGCACGTCGTAGATAGACGGCAGGTCTTCGCTCTGCACAACACAGTCGAAGTCAACGTTGCAGAATGCTGCAACTTTCCTGCGAATATTGTCAGACAAATGTTTCTCTGTTCGCAGTACGAGTATGTCTGGCTGGATACCGATGCTTTGCAACTCTTTCACGCTGTGTTGCGTAGGTTTTGTTTTCAGTTCCTGTGCAGCTTTCAGATACGGCACGTATGTCAGGTGAACACACAGAGCCTTGCTGCCCATTTCCCATTTCAGCTGTCTTATAGCTTCGAGGAACGGTGTCGATTCTATGTCGCCGACAGTTCCGCCTATTTCAGTTATGACAAAGTCAATGTCCTTTTGTTTGCCCAGCAGTTTTACCCTACGCTTTATTTCGTCGGTAATATGTGGAATTACCTGTATAGTTTTCCCCAGATAGTCGCCTCTTCTCTCCTTGTCAATGACAGCCTTATAAATTCTGCCTGTAGTCAGGGAATTTGCACGCGTAGTCTGTATGCCGGTAAAGCGTTCGTAATGTCCCAAGTCAAGGTCGGTCTCCATACCGTCAACCGTAACGTAGCATTCTCCATGCTCATAAGGATTAAGCGTTCCGGGATCGATATTTATGTACGGATCGAACTTCTGAATCGTAATGTTGTAACCTCTTGCTTGAAGCAGTTTCCCTATTGACGAAGATATAATGCCTTTTCCTAATGAGGAAACTACTCCGCCTGTAACGAATATGTATTTTGTTTCTGCCACGATGATATGGTTTTTGTTTATATTATCATATATGCTTTGCATCTTGCAAAGGTACGTTTTTTTTATAAAAGAAACAAATATTACTATGAATTGAGTGAATTAATATCCTTTTTTATTTCCAATATGTATGTTTTCGTAAGTTTTTTCGTAATTTTGCAGACAAATAATGCGTAGCAGTTCTATGAGGATATTAAAGTTCTTTACATGTGCCTGTTTGTTGCTGTCGCTGTCTTTTAATGTTTCAGCACAGGTGAAAATAGGTAAAAAAAGACAACTATCTGTTGAGTCTACAATTCAAAATACAAAGATTGCAGACGAGTTTAGTCTTAAGTTGGACTCTCTGAAAAAAATGTATTCTTCAGTGTCGGACAGTACACTTGCGGTGGATGACAATTCGGCTGATATGTTTGAATTGTTTCAGCCGTTTATGTACAACTCAAAAAACATTAGGAATAACTTTAGCGTTATGTCAAAAATGTCTGACAATAAGAATATTACACCTTTGATAGAAAGTTTATATTTCAATCATTACAATCTGATTTCTGAAAGCGATAGACGACTCATGGCTGACGTTCCGCTTAATGCTCAGACAGACATTCCTGCACGTCAGGATATAGACCTTGTAGATGCTGTTGCACCAGTGCCTATTGATATAGATATCAGTGATGTTGATGTAGAGGTAAGCAAGCCTAATTTCTGGAACTACAAGGGCGATTTCTTTCTGCAATTTCTGCAAAACTATATTTCAGCCAACTGGTATAAAGGTGGCGAAAGCAACTATTCGGCACTGGCAAGTGTTACGCTGGAAGCCAACTACAACAATAAGCAGAAAGTGAAGTGGGAAAACAAACTTGAAATGAAACTTGGTTATCTGACGTCAAAGAGCGATAGCCTACACTCCGTAAAGACATCCGAAGACCTCATAAGGCTCACGAGCAAATTCGGCTTGCAGGCTACAAAGCGTTGGTATTACACCGTTCAGTTGCTTGCATCAACACAGTTCTACAAAGGATACAAGAGCAACGACCCAACTATATATTCTGATTTCCTTGCGCCGCTGACAGTCAATCTGTCTGTCGGTATGGACTATTCTGTTGAGGCAATGCAGAAACGGCTTACAGGAAACATACACCTCGCACCTGTGGCTTATAATTTCAAGTATGTCAGACTGTTGCCCCTGTCGGTCAGATATGGTCTTGACGAAGGCAAAAAAATGCTCCACGAGTTAGGTTCGCAGTTCGTTGCAGACCTGACATGGAAGATAGCCAACAACATAACGTGGAAGACTCGCCTTTACGGCTTTACGACCTACAAGAAAGCCGAACTGGAATGGGAAAATACTTTCACGTTGCAGTTCAACAGGTTTATATCTACCAATATCTTCATATACCCACGTTTCGACGATGGTATGCAGCGCGACAGTCATCATGGCTACTGGCAACTGAAGGAGTTTATTTCAGTTGGACTCAACTATTCTTTCTGACGGTAGTTTCGGTATAGGGCAGCAGTTACGTCAGCGTTAATCTTTCAGTATTTCTATAACATATACAGTGTTGCCAGACACTTTGAATCGTATATCTAATCCGTAAAACGGCATGCCATATATGCGTTCGTCGTCATTGTGGTAGTGTGGTCTCGGGTCGAGACTCAGAATATCTTCCAGCAATCTTGTCGTTTCTTTATCAAGGCTGCAAGCCAAGTCGTCAGGCATAACCACGTTCATCCGTTGCATGGCAGTTTCGTCTACAAATCCGCATCTGACGTTAGTGTGAGAGTCAGCATATTCTATGTATGGCTTGATGTCGTAAATAGGTGTTCCGTCCATCAGGTCTCCACCCCTTACGTACAGCACCGTTCCGCGGTCAGCAGTCGTTTCTATTCCAGTTAGTCTTACAGACGACAAGCCTATTGGGTTTGGTCTGTATGGCGAACGTGTGGCAAATACTCCAATACGCGTGTTTCCTCCGAGCAGTGGAGGACGCACAACAGGACTGTTGCTTGCGTGTCTGTTGGCAGAAAACTCCCATATCAGCCACAGATAGTCAAAGTCTTCTATACCGCGAATGTAGTCGCAGTCTCGGTATTCCGGCGTGAAAACTATCTTGCCTTCAAGTTCCTTCACGAGTCCACTTTGTTTTGGTATGCCAAATTTCGACCTGAAAGGGGAGTGGTAGTATGCTATTGGTTCTATAATCATGCTGCAAAGTTACGGAAAAAAGTTGTAGTTACGAAGCGATTTTGGAAGATTAACGCAATTCAGCCTGAAATAAATGCAAGACGGGAAAAAACGAGGAAGTTCAAATAGGGACTAAAAGCAAATTGGGGAGGATTGGTGAAGGAGTTAGGTTTCTTATTCGTAACCCAATTTATGTCCTCGGAGCCGAGTAAAGTTATCACGCAAAATGGTGAAGAATGGTGCACCTTTCACCGCCAGTTTCTTATTCAGCAAACTGCTATATTTTGCATAGCGATGGACGCCAAAAGAAATAGTAGTTTTGCAGCCAAAATTAAAAAAGGAGTAAGAAACATGAGAAGTACTTTCAACATTCTGTTCTATGTGAACAAGAGTAAAGGGAAGAACGGTGTGGTGCCAGTTATGGGCAGGGTTACGATTAACGGCACCCAGAGCCAGTTTAGTTGTAAGAAGACGATTCCGCTTGATTTGTGGGATGTAAAGGGCAATTGTGCCAAAGGGCGTAGTAAGGAGGCTTTACAGATGAACCGCGAACTGGACAATATCAAGGCGCAGATTATCAAGCACTATCATCACCTGTCGGATCGCGAGGCTTTCGTAACGGCAGAGATGGTGCGCAATTCCTATCAGGGTTTTGGCAGTGAGTACGAGACGCTGCTGAGTGCTTTCGACAAGGACATTGCCAACCTGAAGAAGCGCGTGGGCAAGGACAGATCAGCGAGCACTCTTTGGGCTATGGAACGCTCACGGAAGGATGTGGCAGAGTTCATCCAGTCACACTACCGTCGCACGGATATGTCGATGCTGGAACTGACACCAGAGTTCATCAAGGACTTCGCCGCTTACCTTAGTACAGACCGGGGGCTAGCTAACGGTACTATTTGGCAGAGATGTATGTGGCTAAAAGGCGTTGTGTTGAGGGCGCACTACAACGGCAAGATTCCTCGTAACCCGTTCGCGCAGTTCCACATCAGCCCCAACTGCAAGGAAAGAGAGTTCCTGACCGAAGACGAACTAAAGGCTGTCGTAACCCATGAATTCGAGGACGACAATCTGGTCTTCGTTCGCGACGTCTTTGTCTTTGTGTGCTTTACCGCCCCTCTCGTTCATCGACGTGAAGAACCTGACGACGGCCAACATCGTGGACATCAATGGCGACAAGTGGATCATCAGCAAGCGTCACAAAACCAACATCCCCTTTCAGGTGAAACTGATAGACGTACCCTTGCAGATTATCGACCGCTACAAGCACCTACAGGAAGACAAGCTGGTGTTCGGCAAGATGAACTACTGGTCAATGTGCAAGAAGCTGAAAACAGTGATGACCGCCTGTGGCATTGAGAAATCCATATCCTACCATTGTGGCCGCCACTCATTCGCAACTTTGGCGCTTTCAAAAGGAATGCCCATCGAAAGCGTGAGCCGTGTATTGGGACATACAAACATCGTCACGACACAGATCTATGCCAAGATAACAAGCCAGAAACTCAACAATGACCTGACGATGCTCGGCAACAAACTCAATGCATCATTCAAAGATATCATGAAGGTATAGAGTACAGCGGTCAAAAAACTTCAAAGCAGAAAGACGAATGATTAGCGAAGTCTGTCATCCGTCTTTCTGCGTTATATTCCCCCTGCACATGAACCACTAACGGCTCTTTCTTCTATCGTTTATATGCAGGATGATAGCAACTTTCCAGAACTCTCTCCAAATCACTTTCACGATAGAGAACCTTGCCACCCAATAATATATAGGGTAGCAAGCCTTCATTGCGATATTCCTGTAAAGTTCGTCTGCTGACTTTCAGAATGCTGGCCACCTCTCTGTCCGTCAAATAACGTTCACCATCAAGCAACGGGCGATAGCAGCCTATCACATTCTTGTATAGGGCAAGCACCTCCTTCATGTTCTCCAGCGCATTCTTTACTCCAATGTTATGAGGCATGATCAGTTCATTCATAGGCTGCTCGTTTTGAGGTTATACTTCTTACTCTCTTTATCCCTGTCTGCCACGCAATAAAGAATACGCTCCACATCCTCAGGCTTATAGTACACCTTGCGGTTGATTTGAGAATAGGCCAACGTCCCGTTGTCACGAAGCGTTTGTAATGTTCTTGGACTGATGTTCAGCATCTGGCATACATCTTGGTTGTCAAGCCAATCGCCTAACCCTTTGTCATTGCCTCTACTGGCCATCTCCTTCATCTTTGTAACAAAGCTATTGAAGCTCGTCAGCAGTTCCTCGTAGGTACTGCGCTCAATTGATTTCTGAAAATTCCTTATTGTGAAATAACAATTCAGGGAAACGAAGACCTAATGCCTGCCGAGCTTGCTCAATCAGAAAGCAGACAAGCATCTTTGTGTGGCACTGCACAGAAAAGTGCGTATTAGGCTACACCCTTCTACGGAACCTATTTGTGGTATTGCAAGCAATAATCTGTGACAACTTATACTTTGATACAATAATGTCAGGGGTTCATACAACGGATTCCCTTTTCTTTGGTGTGTTAGGTATCTCATTGTACCTTTGCATTGAAATCGACAAAAAGGAACAAGTATGAAGACAATAAAAAAGATGCTGATAGGCATATTACTAATAGTAATCTCCGTGCTAAGCTATGGAGCATGGATATTGCTGGGGAGTAAGACGAGTAATCCTGACAATTACAAAACGATTGGCGACATACCTACCCCTTGGGGCTATAAGAGGATTAAAGGCGATGATGCTGCCTATAGTGAGTTCCTGCGGTCTTTACCGTTGAAAGGCAGAGGTGCTGACGTGATGCTCTATACAGGAGGTCACTCTCGCTTTCAATCACTAAACTATGCTGTTGTGGACATTCCCTTGTTGTCGAATGCTGAACAATGTGCTGATGTGTGCATGAGGCTGAGAGCAGAATACCTTTTTTACACAAGCCAATATGGCCGCATCCGATTTCAGAATGTTAACGGCAAGACGTTGAGCTATGGAGGTGGCAGTTCCCGCAAGTCTTTTGAGCGTTATCTGAGGAATCTCTATGGAGTAGCCAGCACCTTCTCTCTAAGTCGCGAGATGAAGACCAGACGACTGGCAGATATGCAGCCAGGTGATGTGTTTGTCTATCCTGCCCGTTATGGTCAGCAATACGGACATGCAGTCATGGTGGTTGATGTAGCCATCAACAAAAGAGGCAAGAAAGCCTTTCTTTTGGCAGAAGGAAATACACCTGCAAGGGAAATCCATGTAATGCGTAATTTCGAGAATCCCTTCCGTTCTCCATGGTTCATGCTAGACGAAGATGCAGACAACCTGATACTCTCCGTATTTCATTATAAGGCTACAGACTTGAAACACTTCTGATATTAACGCATAACAAAAGATGACTATGAAATTGAATACTATTGTACTTCTGCTTTGTGCCATAATTTGTATGGCCAGTTGTTCAAAAAACCATGGTGTGAACAGTGAACTTCCTGATGAGAAAGAAGTCAGATGTCTGTGCCCATCAGTCATACATTTTCAGCCATTTGGCAAATTCAGCCAACGTGAGGCTCAGCTGTTGGGGAAAGAACTAACGAAGAGAATCGAGGATATATTTGGTGTAGAGTTGGAATGTGAAGTACACCCTCCATTGCCCCTTTCAGACACTTTGATGAACGATGGCCATATAAGGTACAGAGCTGACAAAATCATACATTCAATGGCAGCAAATGCTAACAGGCATAACATCTACATCGGATTAACGCATAAGGATATATCATGCAGCGTACATGGCAAGAAGGATTGGGGTGTACAAGGACTCAGCCTTATCCCGGGTAACGCATGCGTGGCTTCAACGTTCAGGGTAAAAGACAGACGGGATTTCTGGAAAGTCGTATGCCACGAATTTATCCATACCTATTTCACCTATAACCATTGTCCTAAAGACGACCCGTCTTGTTTGATGCAAGCTGCCAAAGGGCACCCTCGCTACAAAGGAAAGAATGGACTATGCCCACATTGTAGTAATGCGCTGAAAATATAGCCTGCATATTAATCAGAAAAATAGGGAATCTTGTTGATACGGCTTACGACTCATACAACAAACCAACAGGTTCATACAACACATCAATTATTTTTTCTCCTATTCAATAAGTATTCGTAACTTCGCAACGTCAAACAGGATTTGAAAATGAAACAGTTGATTCTTACTTTGATGGTTGCGCTCATGAGCGTGATGGCATCAACGCCCGCTGCAGCGAAAAGCAGCAAGAATGAGTTGAAGAATAACGTTCCGACTAACCTGATTGTCAAGCAGACGACTCAGTTCAGTGACGGTCGTACACTGGTCATCTACTACAAAAAGCAGGGTATGAACTGCGAGGTGTATTCACCATGCAGTGCCGATGATTACAGTGTGAGCGATGCCTCAAAGATCAAATCCACAAACTTCGAAGTTGTGAACAAGGTTGAGGGTAAGCTCTATAAGAAGGCTTCTGTTGGAGAGGTGACACGCATCATCAAGAAACTCGTGAATCAGTATCTGTAAATGGTCTATGCAGAAATCCTGTTGCTGTGTATTACCATATTGGTATTCACAGCAACTTCAAAAGACAAGGAATGACGAAACGACGTAAGAGATGGGGATGCCTGGCTGTAATTCTGTTGTTTACCATCGTAGCAGCAGTATTCGGCCTTCATTGGGCATGGAAGTACTATGGCCTGCCAGAATGGCCTGACCACAGGGAGTATAAGACGATAGAGGAAAGAGCCGAGAAAGCACTTGCCTTTGCTCGTCGCCACAATATGAATGAACATTATGCTTTGTTTGTGGACTATAGCATCCCATCGGGCACACCAAGGCTCTTTGTTTGGGACTTCCAACAAAAAAGATTGTTGCAAGCACCTATGTCATGCACGGGCCTGGTGGTGGAAGCACAGCCGAACGTCCTGTGTTCAGTAATAAGCCAGGAAGCTAGTGCTCATCATTGGGGCGTTTCCTTGTCACCAAGGAACATGGCTACACGCTTAAACGCAGCTTTCGAATTAAAGGCATGGATATGGATAATCAGTCTGCTTATGCCAGAGGTTTGATGATTCATAAGTCCGGTTGGGTGGATAGTCATTGTTGGATGCGTTATATTCCCCTACACCGTGCAAGTTGCCAAGGCTGTGTCACCGTTTCTTCCAGAGGAATGAGTTACTTGTGGTCACTTGTCAATAAAGAGAAAAAGCCAATTTTATTATGGAATTTCCACTAACATGAAAAGAAAAATCAAGGGCATCTTGATGCTGGTATTTTTCGTTCTAATATGCATACTAATCTTCTATAACGTGTGCATACCTGTCTTAGCCAATAAAAGAGAAGTTGTCAGTCCGTATTAAAATCTAGTTAAAAATAACAAATGACGCTGCTTGATTCCGAAAAAATAAGTATATTTGCAGAATTAAATCAGTTAATACATGGAATGGCTCAGAATATCTACCAGTACCGAATTGGTACGAGTCGCCACGGATGAGATTGTCTATGTCCGTGCCGACGGTAACTATTCTGACCTTGTACTGACTAATGGGAAGAGCCGTAAGATGACATTCCAGCTTCACTTCTTCGATGAGGTTTTCCAACAGTTGCAGAACAATATGTTCGTCCGAGTGGGAAGAAGCCTGATTGTCAACAAGCGGTATATCTATGTCATCAACTTGACGGAGCAGCAACTCATATTGTCTGGAGGCGATCTAAAGGAGCCCATCGTGTTTTATGGGCAGTCTAAAGCCGATAGTCCTCAGAATATCTCTCTTGCACGTGAAGGACTGAGACAGTTGAAGGAATTACTTGAAAATGAGAAAGGGGTAGACAATGGATGATATAAACATGCAGAAACCTGAAGTGCCCATCATCATCATCGAGCGTGATGAGCAGCCACAATCCAAGGAGATTGTGACAAAGGTCGTTGCCCCTTCCAAGAAGCAGAAGTGGCTGAAGCGGTTCCTTGCCTTTGCTGTCGTTGGCTGTATGATAGTAGCAGCCATCGCAGGCTATTATTTCTGGAACTATTATTATAACATAGGGGTTTCCGTATCTGTCAGTCCTGAGCAGAACATTGAAAAACTACAGAAGCCTGTAAAGAAAGAGATTCCCGAGATTGTGATGACCAGTGACAGCATTCTCGGCGTAGCAATGGATTTCTATGCTATTCACGGATTGAAGGCCTCCATCGAATTTGAGGAACCCGATACGGCTGACACATCTGTATTTCTCTATTCCCGTTGTGCTGATCATACTGCTGATGGACGTTATTTGGGAAGTTTAGTCGCAGATGGTGAAGAGTATCAAAGTGACCAGACCCGCCTCGGCTATATGGCAATGGCCGACGGCAATATGGTAATAGGTATCAGCCGTAGCGAAAAAGTGAAGGACTATGTTCTGGAACGTGGCGGTTCGTTCTTCCGCCAGTTCATCCTTGTGAGTAACGGCATGATTCCAAGCCGTTTCTTCCTGCATGGAAAGGTGGAGCGTCGCGCAATTGGCCGTATCGATGACCAACTCTATTTCATAGCCACCCGCCACAAGGAAACCCTTTGGGACTTTGCTGATGCTCTCCGTGAATACGGTTTCATCGATGCCATCTACATCACAGGTGGTGCCGACTATGTGTTCTGTCGTGATAAAGAGGGAATAAAGCATGACATAGGCGATGCTATAGGGTATCCCCAAACAAAGTGGAAGGGGATTGTACCTTGGTTAGTGTTTAGGAGAATTTAAAAAAGGAGGATGCGTTATTAATCATTCTTAAGAGTTTGTGAAATCAAGTAGAATTGAATATGTGGAAAGAAGAACTTGATGTTATAATCAATAATGGAGGCCTCCATGAGATTGATTATAGGCTTCATAACAATGAGGTCATAACTTTTATGATTAGAAACGTAAGTTACTACGGAGAATATTGCATTGTTGCAGATAGTAGAACACATTCTAATCAATCTTATTGGATGGAGAGGAAGTTCACCATTTCAAAGATTAAATCCATAGACAATATCCCATATGACCAGTCAATAGGTCATCTCAATTATATAAGAAAATGTGAGGAAGAAAAAAAAAGAAAGGAAAAGAAAAAACAAATTGCTAATTCGTCAGCAAAAGATGGTTTGACTGAGATGAAATTAGGATGCATGGGGTTTTTCGGTATGCTTGGGCTGATGTTTGGAGGTGCAGCATTTGGTGGAATTGGTGCTATAGGTGGTATTGTTGCAGGCTCTCTATTTGCTATTTGGTTTGTTGATGAGCGATTTAAAGAGTAGATGATAATGAAGTATGTTTTTAAACTAATTCATATAATATGAATATTATAAAAGATTTTATTTACGATTTATCACAAACTCTTCCAATGAGTCGTGGTACAGATAGTAGCTTCTATTCTTTTGTAAAAGAAGAGTTCGAATTATATATAAGCAGATTGAATTCGCTTCCAAAAGAAGATTTTGAGCGTTTTTTGGAATCCGCAAATGAAATGTGTGGTAATGCGTCAGCAAGACGATTCATAAATCTCATTAGTGATATTCAAAAACAATGTTTGCTCATTTTGCAATCTGCGTATAAAGGCGATTTGCTTTCTGCAGATAGACGTTTGGAAAGATTATTAACTGTTCAAGAGCCCACAAAGTACAGACTGTGTGACATGTTAGTTAATTATTTTGTTTTGAGGCGAGAATTAGGAAAAACTTTTTATCGATGTGTTGATTTTGGAGAAGGAGAAACGCCTAATGATTGTTGGCATCTTCCTTTTAATTTAAAATATAAGGCCGCGCGTGGAAGGTTTAATCAACTCGGCACCATTTGTATGTATGTTTGTAACTCAAAAGAATGTGCTAATAGAGAATCAGGGCCAGTAAAGGAACAGAGTATTAGATGGGTTGGAGAGTTTAAGCCCAAACAAGGAATTTGTTTATACAATCTTGTCGTCCCTTCCAAAGAGTACATTGAGAATATGAGTGTATATGAACAGTTTTGTTTTTTACTTACGTATCCTTTCCATGTCCTATGTCTGACTAAAGCGAAACATCCTGAGGTCAGTTTTATTGAAGAATATTTATTCTCTCAATTGTTTTTCCATATGTTATTTTTACAGTCTAACGACAAGTGCCCCAAATTTGACGGAATATGTTATACATCCATGCAGGTAACTGATGCTGTAAACATCGTCATCCCCGCAAAATACGAGGAAGAAGAACCTCCTATGAAAGGACATAGTAAATATGTAAAATCTCTTTTAGAAGAAGTAAGAAAACCATATCAGTTAAATAAATGATTATTAACAGACTATATTTTGGTAATTATGAAAGCTTTTATATTTGATTTGATAAGTAAGCTTCACCGTGCTAGTAATACTTTAGATGCCAAGGCCATCCTATGTAATAAAACGTGGAGGGTGTTTTCTGATACTGGAGAAAAGGAAGTCTATATTTTTATGGAAGATGGGAAATTGGTTATTTCATCTAACGGGCTTGTTGATATGGGAACGTGGATGTATGTTCCCGCTAATCAATCATTAGTTCTTACAGGAAAACAGAACTATCTGGTACATCCTGTTATATGTAACAATATATTGGCACTGATCGTAGATGGTACTAATCAGTGTGCTTTCTTGTTGGATGATACAAAAAGGGAATTAGATGCCGTAAAATCATTGCAGAATTTAAGTTCTTATATTTCTTCTAATATAAACAAAATACCAATTATTAATAGTAGTAATCATACTTTTACAACTTCATCAAGCAATCCATTTGTTCAGAATGTAGGAAATGGCTATGCTTTTGGTGAGTTCGGAACAATTAATGAGTATGGTACTTACCAGATTGATTTACGACAACTTAAAAGAATAAGCGGACAGTTTGCACGAGCCAAATATGATTGTGATATAGTTAATCCGTCTCATTCTTGGATTCGTGCTTTTAGCTCTGATTATGACACAAGTAAAAGTTTATCTACTTTTGAAGTTAAGCTGGAGGAAGGGATTCTTAGTATGATTTACTATAATTGTTTGAAGACGGGGGCAAGGGCTGTGATTTTCATCTTTGAAAAATCATTTTTGGGGCTAAACAAAAAATATGAGAAACGAATGAATTATCACCTGCCAAACAGTAACGAAGTACAAGATGATGAGCAAACTTGGTTTAACAGATGCGGAGAGGATCTTAGGAAGGATATAGCAAAGTACAGAGGAGAACTTGAAGCATTATTTGGTTTTTCTGACATTTACGGTTTGTTTATAAGGGAGAAATACACAATATGGTAGGGTGAATCAAAGGAGAATCAACTTAGAGGGGACAACTCTCCTAATCAATTATCACCAGACAATTGAATAAGGAGTAAAAACATTATAGCAATATGGCAAAACGTAGAGAAATAAGAAACAGTACGGCTGAGTTCCTAATCTTTCAGATAGAAGGGAAGGAACAAGGGATAGAGGTGTACTATAAGGACAAAACGGTGTGGTGTACCCAGAAGGCGATGGGTATGTTATTTGACTGTTCCTCTGACAATATAAGTGTACATTTGCAGAACATCTATGATACGGACGAACTCAAAAAGGAGGCAACTACCGAGAAAATTTCGGTAGTTCGGCGTGAAGGTAACAGGGATGTCAACCGTACGCTTCAGTTTTACAACCTTGATGCCATCATCAGTGTGGGGTATCGCGTCAATAGCATCCGGGCTACTCAGTTCCGCCAATGGGCCACAAGTGTACTGCGTGAATATGCCATTCGTGGCTATGTGCTGGACAGAAAACGTATGGAGAACGGAACGTTCTTGGATGAGGACTACTTTGAACACCTGTTAGCAGAAATACGTGAGATCAGACTGTCTGAACGACGGTTCTATCAGAAACTGACGGACATCTATGCGACAGCTATTGACTACAATCGCGATGCACCAACAACAAGGCTCTTCTTCAAGATGATGCAAAATAAGATGCACTATGCCGTACATGGCCGAACAGCCGCCGAGTTGATAGTAGAGCGTGCTGATGCTGAACAGGAACACATGGGGTTGACCACCTGGGAGAATGCTCCTGACGGCAAAATTGTCAAGACAGACGTGTCAATTGCCAAGAACTATCTGAAAGAGATGGAACTGGCTGATATGGGACAATTGGTGAATGGTGTTCTCGAACTTGCAGAGCGAATGGCTAAGCGCCATATCCCGATGACAATGGAAGACTGGGCTAAACAGATTGACACCATCTTAGCGGCTGGTGGTAATGAAGTGCTGCAAACGGCAGGTTCTGTAACAGCTGAAGAGGCCAAAGAACATGCCGAGACTGAATTTGAGAAGTACCGCATCGTACAGGATCGTTTGTTCCAGAGTGACTTTGACAAGTATTTGGATGAGTTGCCTTTTGAAGGTGAATAAGATTCCTATGTGTAACATATCATTACGGTAGAAGGACGTAGCCTAATACGCACCTTTCTGGCAGGTGCCATATAAGATGCCACAGTGATTGCAGAAACAGAGAGCAAGCTCGGAAGAAAAATGTATGAATAGATTTGCTTAATTGAAATAGAATGATTACCTTTGCACCCGATGATGGGTCATAGTACGGCTGGTGGCTCACCGTCGGGTGTTCTTTGACGCAGTTTATAGCAGAATGTGGAATTGAGTACGGTTGCCAATTCGTAACCCAGTTTTTCCTCAATTCCCCAGACTGCCTTTATACAAAGAAAAGCTGAGAATTCTTGCAAAGTTACGAAAAATCGAGCGCAGAACAAAATAATCATGGTCTTTATGCTGAGATGTAGTAACTTTTCTTAAGGCACTTCTATGCCGATGCAGAGGTTACCGATGACATTGCTCCTATTATTAATAAGGTGGAGGCTGCGCAGTTGCCTATTTCAGATAGAGGACGATGTAAGGTGCAGTCCTGACGTCATGTGCAGTATACAACTTATAAGTAAGGCAAATCAGATTCTGGACTCGTATGGTGCTCTCTCAACGAGGAAATGTCTCAGCATGAGCAACAGGGGAACTGCAGGGAAACCAGTATGTCCCTACCATGTCGTTAGTTGCTGTTACCAGCGAGCATATCTACATCAGCAGGGACGATACGACATTCTATAAAGTTCCATAATCCTTGAATTCACTCCATGAAGAAATAGGATTCAACAGCAATGCAGGCGTTATGTTGTTCAAAAATGCGTCCGATGGCGCTCCAAATACGTATATTGCGTTTGACGATTATTATTTGTATTACGGCATAAGCACAGCAGAGTTGATGGCAGAGCACCATATAGAATTTGTGGACAATATCAGCGTGTAGCCATGCGGTATTCTGCCTGGCAAACCAAACTTCTTTGTCCCGACAGTCTTTTATATTGCGATTTTTATGTAAATTTGCAGTATGAAAATGAAATATGACAATAGTTCGGTCCGCCGTCAGGACCGTTTGCTCAGCGAGGAGCGTGCCTTTCAGCTTATTGAGAGTGCTGAGTATGGTGTGCTGTCTATGGTTTCGGAAGACGGAAGTCCTTATGCCGTGCCTGTAAACTTTGTCTACGACGGCGAAAAGTCGTTTTATGTACATTGCGCACCCGAAGGGCGCAAACTGCGTGCCATAGCCCATTGCGACATGGTGCAGCTGTGTGTCGTCGGCAGGGTTAACCTCTTGCCCGACAAGTTCACCACCGAATATGAGAGCATCATTATCAGCGGAGGTGCCAGCACTGGTCTGGCTGAGGCAGAGCGCCGTCATGCCTTGCAGTTGCTGATAGCCAAGCTGTCGCCCGACTATAAGGATGTCGGCATGAAGTATGCAGAAAAATCGTTCCACCGCACTGAGATTATCCGCATTGATGCCGAGTCTGTGAGCGGAAAGTGCAAGTATGTGCCAGTCATAAAATGAAATATGTCTTTGTCCGACAGTCTGTTGGGCAAAGACATATTTATATATTCCCGATAGAATCAGAACGGTGTGTATCCGTCGGGCGATGGGGGCGGGGGCATCATGCCGTTAGTGTCAGCCGTGTTTAGTTTCGACTGTATTATTCCGTCTGTGGGCAGCGGTGCGATGTAGCTGTCTTCCGGATTGGCAAAGCGTGTGTACTGTCCCTTGAAGTTGAGCAGAACGTCGTCGGTACGACCCTTACGGTGCTTTGCTATTATTATCTGCGCCATACCTCTCAGGTCGTTTTTGTTTTCGTCTTCGTATATACGGTAGTATTCCGGACGGTGTACGAAGATAACCATATCGGCATCCTGTTCTATGGCACCCGATTCTCTCAGGTCGCTCAGCTGTGGTCGCTTGCCCTCTGGTCCTTCGCGCTGCTCGACGTTACGGCTCAGCTGCGAGAGTGCCAGTATAGGTATGTTCAGTTCCTTTGCGAGTCCTTTTAGCGATCGGCTGATGGTCGACACCTCTTCCTGTCGGTTGCCGTAGTGCATACCGTTAGCGTTCATAAGTTGCAGGTAGTCAATCATTATCAGTTTCACGTCTTTTTCCCTGACGAGTCGTCTTGCCTTTGTTCTCAGTTCAAATATAGACAGCGACGGTGTCTCGTCTACAAACAGCGGTGCGCCTTTCAGCTTGCTCAGGTTTCCGTCGAGGCGGCTCCATTCTTCGTCAGACAGGTTTCCCGACAGTATTTTCGAGCCTTCAATCTCACAAACGTTTGAAATCAGTCGGTTTATGAGCTGCACGTTGTTCATTTCCAGCGAGAAGAAAGCGGTCGGCACGCGATAGTCGACAGCGGTATTCTTGGCTATTGAGAGTGCAAACGATGTTTTTCCCATCGCCGGACGTCCGGCAATGATGACGAGGTCGCTCGGCTGCCATCCGCTCGTTATGCTGTCGAGCTTGTGGAAACCGCTCGGAATGCCTGTCAGTCCACCCTTGTTCTTGGCTGCATCGGTAATGATTCTGACGGCTTGGTCGACAACAGGGTCTATCTGTGTGTATTCCTGCTTGACGTTCTTCTGCGACAGCTCGAAGAGCATTCCCTCAGCCCTTTCCATCAGGCTGTCGATGTCCGTGCTCTCGTCGAGTGCCTCTCCGCCAATGGTTCCTGCAAAGGTTATGAGTTGTCGGGCAAGGTATTTCTGTGCGAGCACGTGAGCGTGAAACTCAATGTGTGCCGACGTAGCGACGCGTGAGCTCAGTTCGGCTATGTAGACTGCTCCGCCTATGCTTTCGAGGTTGTTGTCCTTCTTCAGCTGTTCCACAACGGTCATGATGTCGACGGGGCGTTCCTCCATGTTCAGGGTCTGTATGGCTTGATATATCTTCTGGTGTCGCGGTTCGTAGAATGTTTCCGGACGCAGTGTCTCGCTCACCACCGTGAAGGCATCGTTGTCTATCATCAGTGCGCCTAATACAACCTTCTCTATCTCAACAGCCTGTGGCTGCATGTGTCCGTAGGTGTTGTCAACCTGCTGAACACGTTTTGTCGATTTTGTCTTTCTTTCTGCCATGTGGATTAAAAATGTCAATATATAATTTCGGGCTTGCAAAATTATGAAAAACTTTAAACATTTTGATATGTTCCGCCGGTTTTAATATTTTTTGTGGTTTATGGAAAATTGTCGGCAGAACGTTGCGAAAAACATTGCAGCAAAAAGTGTGCCAAACTCTCGCTGATTTTCTTTCGAGCCGTAATTCTATGAAAATTTTTGACAGGGAAAAACTTGCAAAAGAGATGTTAACAAACATTTTGCGCAGCAAAAATATGTAAAATCGGAGGTCGGCGTCAACTGTTAAAATTGTCAAAGAGCCTCTTTGAGGCACCTATTTTGTCTTTTTTGCCCTGCAATACACAATAACTGACACCCTCAAACACTATGTCTGAACACCTCAAAGAGTATGTTTGAGATTGTCAAACACACTCTTTGACAATTTTAACACATGTATTTCATGCACATTTTCGCTATAATTCGTGCTAACAAGTTGATAGTCAGAAGAATAGAGATGCATGCGAAATACGGGCATATTTTGCCCCTTTTGTTCTTAAAACGACTTTCGCGGGCATTCTCGCGACAGTAAACGAGCGAAAATTGATTAGCATCTTCTTTATCTATTTCCCTATTTTCGCCTCGACAACGTTGACAACGTAGTCGCCGAGCCGCTCAAGTTCGCCCACGATATCGTCGAACAATGTGCCTAAGGTGTAGTCGTATGAATGCTTGTTTACAGCCTCCACGTTTTCAGTTCTCAACCTGTCGCGCATCGCATTGATACCTTTTTCCACTCTCATGGTCTCGTCTATGTTGTCTTCTTCGTTCTGTCCGTCAACGATAGTGAACATCTTGTCGAGAGCCTCTTCGCAGAGAGCCATCATCGCCTGCAAGTCGTAGACCTGCTGGCTGGTAAACTTCTTTCCAGTCTGGTCGCGTCTGTGGATTATGCGTGCAATGTTGTAGCAAGCGTCGGCTATCGACTCCAGTTCGCCCACCTCGCGCATCATCTGGCGTATCTTCTGCTTGGTTTCGTCGCTGAGGTGGTCTGTGCCAACCTGTTCCAGGAAGTGGGCAATCTCCAGTTCCATGCGGTCGGACATCTTTTCCTCCTGTTCTATATGCTTAAAGTAATTGTCAGACCTTTTTTCGTCGCTGTTGGCAAACATTTCCCTAACTACGCCGAACATCAGCCTGACACTCTCTGCAAATCGTGTAGTCTCCTTCTGAGCCTGTAGCACAGATATTTCCGGTGTCTGCACGATGTTAGCCTGTATGTATTTCAAACGCAACTCATCCTGTTCTGCTTGCTTTTTGTCTGGCAAAATCCAGCAAACCACGCGCTCTATCTGCGGAACAAAACCTATGAGCACTGTAGTGTTCAGAATGTTGAAACATGTATGGAACATGGCAAGCACCACCGGCAGTTTTTCTGTGTTCACACTGGATGTATCGTAGCCAACAATCCTGCACACCATGTCGACGAATGGGAAGAAAACGGCAAGCACCCATATCACTCCGAAGACATTGAACAGCAGGTGAGCCAGTGCAGCCCGTCGCGCCTCAGTGCCTGCACCAAGTGCAGCAAGGTTGGCAGTGGCAGTAGTTCCGATGTTCTCTCCCATGACAAGGGCAATGCCTAAATATATGGGAAGTACGCCTGTCGAGCAGAGAAGAATAGTGATAGCCATGACGGCAGCCGACGACTGCACGATGCAGGTGATTATTGTTCCAATGGCGAGGAACGCCACAATCGTCAGATGGCTGCTTGTGTCGAACGATGCGAAGAAGCTGACCACAGACTCGTTTTCCTCAAGGTTGAGCTCTCTTCCTGACGTACTCATCATGACCAGTGATAGAAACAGGAATGCTATTCCGAACAGGAAATCGCCGGCATAGCGATAACGCTTCTTGTAAATAAGAATCATTCCTATAAGGAAGGAAGGGTAAACTATGTTTGTCAGGTCAACAGAATAGCCCAGAGACATAATCCACGCCGTCAGCGTAGTTCCTATGTTGGCTCCCATAATGACCGAAATGGCTTGTGCAAGAGTCAGCAGTCCGGCACTGACAAAGGAAACTGTCATTACCGTCGTGGCTGATGACGACTGTACGGCACACGTTACGAAAGTTCCAGTCAGCATGCCGGTGAAACGGTTAGTAGTCATGCGCGCCAGAATATGGCGCAACTGCGGGCCTGCCATCTTCTGCAGAGCCTCGCTCATCATTTTCATTCCGTATATGAGCAATCCCAATGCGCCAAGCAAATTCAGCGCAATCATAATGTAATTGTTTTCCATAAATAATGCTTTTCAATAAAATTTGTTGCAAATATATTTTAAATATGTGATATAGCAAAACTATTAGCGTTACGAATATGTAAAAGAAAAGTTACAAAACCGTTAAGAAACGACGGAACGGACATGAGAGTGCAGATAGTTGCAGTTCCCCTTTTGTCTCACTATTCAAAAAAGACACATTTCTCTTTGTTCTCTTTCCGATAAATGTTACCTTTGCAGACTGTTAGCAAAACATATAGAGTAAATGCAAAAAATAGTATTACATCCTTGTGCAAAGATAAATCTGGGTCTTAACGTTGTTGCTCGCCGAGCCGACGGCTACCACGATTTGGAGACAGTTTTCTATCCTATCCCGCTGTGCGACAGGCTGGAAGTGAAAACTGCAGAACGCAGCAACGTGTCAGAACCGCAGATAAACCTCAGCGTGTCAGGCAACAAGATTGACGGCAATACGGAGGACAATCTCGTCGTCAGGGCATTCCGGCTGATAGCCAGCCGCCACAACGTGGAAAGCTGCGACGTGCTGCTCGACAAGCAAATCCCAACACAGGCAGGACTCGGCGGTGGCTCGAGCGATGCAGCATCGATGATATTGGCACTCAACAAACTCAATAATCTCAAGCTCACCGACCGTCAGATGCAGGACTATGCAGCACAGCTGGGAGCCGACTGCGCATTCTTCATAACGTCGCAGCCTGTCTACGCAACGGGTATAGGCAACGTATTTGAAGATGTGAAGATAACGGATGAACTGTCGGAGAAATGGATGGCTATAGTGAAACCGCCTGTCGCCGTGTCGACGAAAGAAGCATATTCCGGCATAAAACCGCAGCCTGCGGCATACAACTGCCTACATGCCGTGGCAAGTCCGGTGGCATCGTGGCGAGAGAAACTGACAAATGATTTTGAAGAAACAATACTGAAGATACATCCAGAGATAGGAAAAATAAAAGAAAGCCTATATGGTCAAGGTGCGATTTTCTCACAGATGTCGGGCAGCGGAAGTGCCGTTTATGCCCTCTTCGACAACAAGCCGACAGACCTAAATCAGCCACAGTACGAAAACTGCTTTATATCGGTTTTCCCACTCACAAAAGTCATAAATATGTGAGAATAAGGTTGTTTTAAACAGGTTTTATTCCGAAAACACGCAAAAAAAACATAATAAATTTTCACACTTCGACAAAAACTTGTATATTTGCACGCTAAAAAAATAATAAACATAATTCACACATCATTCATATTCATATATAATTATGACTAAAGCTGATATAGTAAACAACATAACTCTCACGACAGGAATGCCTAAGAAAGACGTTTTAGGCGTGGTTGAGTTGTTCATGGAAGAGATTAAGAAAAGTCTTCTGGAAAATAAAGAGAATGTATATCTTCGTGGCTTCGGCAGCTTCATCATCAAGCACCGTGCCGAGAAGACAGCCAGAAACATATCAAAAAACACGACAATACGCATTGCAGCACACGATTTTCCAAGCTTCAAGCCTTCGAAGAGTTTTGCTGACAAGATGAGAGGTGAATAATAATCGAGAAAATTTATAATAAAAATAATAACATTAAACAAAACAATTATGCCAAACGGAAAGAAAAAGAAGGGTCATAAGATGGCGACCCACAAGCGCAAGAAGAGACTTAGAAAGAACAGACATAAGAGCAAGTAAAACTGCTCTGACCGATAGTTTGTTCGGCGAGGGTGTGTCAAGTGGGTAGTTAGCTTTATTGACATACCCTTTAATTGTATTTTAGAACTAAGTTAACATGAATGAAAAGAACATGACAAGCGAAATTGTAATTGATGCCTGCCAGAAAGACATTTCGATAGCTCTGCTTGAAGACAAGAAACTCGTGGAGTATCAGAATGAACCTCGCTCGGCATCTTTTTCAGTAGGCAACATCTACATCGCTAAGGTCAAGAAACTGATGCCTGGTCTTAACGCATGTTTCGTAGATGTTGGCTTCGAGCGCGACGCATTTCTACATTATCTTGACTTAGGGAGTCAATTTAACTCTTATGCAAAGTATTTGAAGCAGGTACAGAGCGACCGCAAGAAACTTTACCCGATATCGAAGGCGATGCGTCTGCCGGAACTGAAAAAGGACGGCACCATAACCGACGCACTGACAGTAGGGCAGGAGGTAATGGTTCAGATAGTGAAAGAGCCAATATCGACAAAAGGTCCACGACTGACGGGAGAAATAAGTTTTGCAGGCCGCTATCTCGTTCTTATACCTTTCGACGACAAAGTGTCGGTATCATCGAAGATAAAGAGTGGAGAAGAACGGGCACGCCTGAAGCAACTTATTCACAGCATCAAGCCAAAGAACTTTGGAGTTATAGTACGCACTGTAGCAGAAGGTAAACGCGTGGCTGAGCTCGACAGCGAATTGAAGATACTTTTACACAGATGGGAAGACAGCATTGAGAAAGTGCAGAAGACACAGACCCGTCCGCAGCTGATATGCGAAGAGACAAGCAGGGCAGTGGCACTTCTGCGTGATTTGTTCAATCCCACTTATGAAAACATCTTTGTAAACGATGACGACGTTTGCAAGGAAGTGAAGCAATATATATCGCTGATAGCTCCGGAAAAAGCACACATCGTAAAGCGTTACACAGGAACAGTGCCTATCTTCGACAACTACAATGTTACAAAGCAGCTGAAATCGAGTTTCGGAAAAATAGTAAACTACAAGCACGGAGCATATCTCATCATAGAGCATACAGAGGCAATGCATGTCGTCGATGTCAACAGCGGCAACCGCACGCGCTCGACAGCAGGACAGGAAGGCAATGCCTTAGAGGTAAATCTCGGTGCAGCAGATGAACTCGCACGACAGCTGAGACTACGTGATATGGGAGGAATAATCATCGTAGACTTTATAGACATGAACCTTGCCGAAGACAGACAATTGCTATATGAACGCATGTGCAAGAACATGCAGCAAGATCGTGCGCGACACAACATCCTGCCTTTGAGCAAGTTCGGACTGATGCAGATAACAAGACAGAGAGTAAGGCCTGCAATAGATGTAAACGTAGACGAAACTTGTCCTACTTGTTTTGGTAAGGGAACAATAAAGTCGAGCATCTTGTTTGCAGAGCAGCTGGAGAGTAAGATTGACAACTTGGTCAACAACATAGGAATACGTCGTTTCTATCTTCATGTTCACCCCTACGTTGCTGCCTACCTGAAGCAGGGATTATGGTCGATAAGACTGAAGTGGATGCTAAAATATGGTTTAGGTGTGCATATAGTGCCTTCGCAGAAAATGGCTTTTCTGCAATATGAGTTCTACGATGCACAAAGGCAGTTCATTGACATGAAGGAAGAAATTGAGACAAAGTAGGAGACTGATGACAGAATGGGCAGTAAACAACATTTTTAGTTTACTGTCCATTTTGTTTTCGCACTGTCCTTTGTGAACTTAAACCACCATGCAACTACGGCAAATATGACAGCATAGAGGATAACGAGTCCTGTGCAGGAAAGATGTATTTCGTTGAGTCTGCCGTATGGCATGTCTGTGAAGAACGACAGTGTCTTGACAGTAGTTCCTACTGTAAATGCAACAATATGGGCAAAAATTGTCTGAAGAAGCGTAATATTGCCGAATAACAGCAAGGCAACGGTACCTATTATAATAATGTATGCGGCGGGAATGACTATGAAGTTGGCTAAGAGAAAGTAGACCGATGAGTGTCCGAAATGATACAGTTGCAGCGGAAACGTGCCTAACTGTGCTACAAAGGACACAATGACCATCGACCACGCTATACGCAGCGGTTTATAGATTGGCTTTTTGGGGATTTTGACAGTATTGCAGATGCTGTCGAATAATATCAATATGAAGAATACCGATGTGAACGATAGTTGAAATCCGATATCGAAGAGTGTAGCCGGTTGTATGACCAACAGGATGATGGCAGCCAGCGAGAGACTGTTGACGGGTTGTTTTTGTTCTGTAAACATGTCAGCCACAATATAGATGCTCATCATAATTGCAGCACGAATGGCAGAAACGGGCATGCCGACAACAAGTACGAATGACCAAATCAGAAACAACAGTATGCCTTCCCTTATCCAGTCAAGATAACGACTCTTGAGAACATTATAAAGGAGCATGAAAATGATGCCGAGATGTAGTCCGCTCAGGGCAAGTATGTGTGCACTGCCCGTTTGCGAGAATGTTTCGTAGAGACTACGGTCAAGATAGCGCTTATCGCCTAATGTCATGGCAGCAACAACAGACATTGAAGTTTCGTCAAGACCAGCTTTCCGTATCTGATCTTCTATTTTATGGCGGAACAGCAGTCCATTGAGTTTCATTCTGTCTTGTGTGCTCAGTTGGCTGAAATCTGCATTCGAAGGTAGCCAGTTACTGTAAAAAACAAATGTAGTGGCTGCATATCCATGATTTCTTAGCCATTTATGATAGTCGGCAAATGCACTGACTTTATCCGTAACGGGGGCAAATGATGACTTCAGAGTAATTCCATCGCCGACGGAAATATTCTTGTAGTTATTGCTTACAGTGTCTTTCAACAGTGAAACTCTTACTTTTCTTCCTTTCATCTGTCCGTTGACAGGAACAATGTCGAACATTATGATTTTTGTTTTTACGCTTGGCTCACTCATAACAATGGCAGAATACACTTGGGAATTGGTGTCAGCCGGTATGTCGTTGGAGTATGTCCTAAGCTGATACAGCCAACCACCAAAGCTAAAGATAGTTGCAAAAAGTAGTATAGTCTGAAAAAACGGCACTTTATGCAACAGGAATGTGATGACGGAAACAGTAACTGTTGGTATGAGTAGATACAGGAATTTGAAATCGGAATTGTCCTCTATGTGTGCTGCCGTTGCTATGCCAAGACATAAGCACAACTGCACTCTGAGTAATGGCGAAAACTGAATAAGTTTGTCAGAGATTTTGTTTGCGTGTCTTATAAATGTCCCCACTTATATTATTGGTATATGAATGCGATGGAGTGATATTCAACTTATAACCTTGAATCTTACTCGGAACGAGTGTGTCATTTCGTCCCAGTTTGTTCCAAGAACTTCAAATCTCCCAATCTGACTCGTTGAGCGTACATGTTTCCCAATGCAAGGACAAACATCATAGTCGCCGATGCGCACAAGTCTGATAATGTCGGAAACATCTTCGGGCAGCCGCTCTGCAGAGAGCTGTGCTTCAGGCGAGTCGGGAGCAGCCTCCATAATTATACCGTCGAGCTCAGCACGCGTAACAAACTGCATCGTAACAGGCAAGTCTTGTTCTATAAGTTCATTCATTCTACTTTCTATATCTCGCTCGGCATGCTTATCAGGCTTATGCTCGAGAATATATGTTATCTTGCTTTTCTTCCTTTCTACATGTGCGTTACGTGAGCGTTCGCATCCGAACATACGCATCATTGTTTGGTTTAGAAGATGCTCTGCTGTATGTGCAGGGGGAAATGACACATCCCTTTCTTGCAATATATCAGAATTATTTTGTATATTTGCAGCCATAAATAAACATCATCATTATGAATTCGGCTACAAAGGTACAAAAAACAGAGAACAAAACGGCAATTTATTGCAGAATTTCAACCTCAATGCAATCAACGGACCGCCAAAAGGAGGATTTGCTGAAGGTTGCAGAACGATTTAAGTATGAAATTGATGCAGACCACATCTATATCGACATCATCACTGGTTTTAGTATTGGCGAGGAAAGACCTAACTAGTAAAAATATTCATATTCATAACAATTTTGAATATAAAGTTTTGATATTACCAATAGATTTCCTATCTTTGTGGCAGATTAATAAAAACAAAGTTATGACTATTGTAATTTTAATAATAATTGTTGTTGTGATTATCGGTGCTGTGGTTGTCAGCAATGCCAACTCTGCAACAAAAGAAGAAGAAACAAAAGAAGAAGAAACAAAAGAGCGAAGGAGACTTCTTGCAGAAAGGTTTCAGAAAGAAGCAGAGGTTAGGGAATCCAAGGAAAAACAGTTAATGTTGGAGGAAGAGGCAAAGTATGGTAAATGCACAAAGGTTATAAAGTGGTGGTTTGACAACAAGACTGTTCTCATTCGTGTTTTTGAAGATTCTAGAACGATTTTTATTAAAGATAAGGAATACAAATTCAATGATTTAATCGGAGTAAGCTATGTAGATGAAATCAGTAATGTTGTGAGAGTGGCTACTACCCATACAGATACTAAGAACATGGCTGGCAGAGCAATTGTTGGAGGTTTAATTGCTGGTGGACTTGGGGCAGCAGTTGGTGCAGTCACTGCCAAGCAACAGACATCTTATAGCAATGATACCCCCCATGATTATGTTATTATCATTAACACAAAGGATTTATCAAATCCTCTGGTCAAATTGAAGATAAGCAATAATTTGATGCAAGTTAATGAGGTTATGGCAACCATTAATGCTGTGATTGCATACAATCAAAAATGATTCTAAAAGAATATTAAAAGTTCCTCCTGTTATGTAGGAGGAACTTTTTTATAAACAATTGAAAACAAGCACCTTAAATTAAGGATGTGTCAAACCCTGCCGTATGTGCAGGTGGAAATTCCTCCTTGTTATGTTCGTTGAGTACGATTTCTTTAGTCATAGCTTCTTAGAGTTTGTCATTAAAAAATATATTTTATTATGCATCCATCATGTGGTGCTATTGTTAATCTTATAGGACAGTCTGCCTTAATAAGTTCATTTCTCTCCTGATTATTCATTAGGTTGACACCTGTTAATCTCCTATCTTCTATATGCAGATATTCAAATGCATGCTGAGGAATGTATATATTTGTATCTACAGTTGTATTATCAAAGTTGACAGCTATAAGCAACATCTCGTTTTCATATTTGCGTATGAATGCAAATTGTTTGTCGTGCAACTGAGGATTGACATACATAAGATCGAAGAATAATCCATTTGTAACAGCATTTTCCTTTGTCGCAATTCGTAATATCTGTTCATATTTTTTGTAAAGCTGTCTTGAGGAAAGTGGTAATTTCCGCCTATCGGAAAATCCATATAACAGTGTTTTAAGAATCCAGTAGTCAAAAATGGTTGTACGTCCATCAAGTCTGCTAAATCCTTCTTTGTCCATTCCACGTTCTCCAAACTCTTGTCCAGCATATATCATTACAGGATTATTACGCATCGTAGATATTATAATCATGGCAGGAATTCCTTGTTTCCCGTCAGCAGCAAAAAAATCTGATGCAATGCGTTGCTCGTCGTGGTTCTCAAGGAAATAAAGCATGTGGTTGTGTATATCATCGACATTTTGCCATTGATGTGTTATTTCTGATGCTTTGCACCAACCAGTCATAACTCCTCTCAAGCAGTCATACATGCCAACTTTGTCGTATATCCAGTCAAAACCAGCATCAATGAATTGTCTATATAGATTTGGTTGATATAATTCTCCTATGAATATTATGTTTGGAAATTCCTTTTTCAACTTTTCAATAGCCCATTGCCAAAAAGCGACGGGTACCATCTCTGCCATGTCGCAACGCAATCCGTCAATGCCTTTAGAACACCAGAAACGCAATATCTCTAACATTCGGAACCATGTAGGTGGAGTAGGGTAAAAGTGTTCGCGTCGCCAGTCGCTGGTCATATAGTCAAAACCATAGTTCAGTTTAATGGTTTCATACCAGTCGTTTTTTGACGGATGTGCAGAAAAGCAATCGTTGCCAGTTGCAAATGCAGGTATTTCCTTATAATCACCTATGTCAAATTTCGGAGAAAAATGTTCGTTTGGAATATAATAGAAATTATTATTTGGAGAAAAAGCAAGCTGCCTGTTGTCATTTTCTCCCAAGTCGGGTGTTTCTGATGGTTTACAGATGGATTTGTATTCTCGTGCTACATGGTTTGGAACAAAGTCTATTATTACTTTCAAACCAGCTTGATGCGTGCGTTCAACAAGCGCCTCAAACTCATCCATACGCTTTTCAATGTCTATGGCTAAGTCAGGATCAACGTCATAATAATCGGCTATAGCGTATGGTGAACCTGCCTTCCCTTTTACAATATAGTTGTGTTGCTTAGGAATATTGAACGCAGTATAGTCAGTTGTTGTTGCGTGGCGTATTATGCCTGTGTACCAAACGTGAGAAAAACCAAGTTGAGAAATTTTGTTAAGTATTTCACTTGTTATATTACAAAACTTGCCACAACCATTTTCGGCAATCGTCCCATTGCGTTTGTTTTTGAGACAACGATTGCCGAAAAGACGTGGCAAGAGTTGATATATAACAGGTTTCATTCTTATTCTATTCCATGTGCGGCTACATCCTTGTTGATGCGGCCAATCATGCCTTGCAGTGCTTTGCCTGGTCCACATTCAGTAAAGTCGTCAGCACCATCAGCAATCATGTTCTGTACACACTGTGTCCAGCGTACAGAACTCGTAAGCTGAGCAATAAGATTGGCTTTTATGTCAGCAGGGGCGGTATGTGGCTTGCCGTCAACATTCTGATATACAGGACATTTAGGAGTCTTTATTTCTGTTTTTTCTATTGCTGCCTGCAATTCGTCTTTGGCTGGTTGCATCAGTGGAGAGTGGAAAGCACCACCCACTTTCAAAGGTAATGCACGCTTTGCACCGGCTTCCTTAATCTTTGCACAAGCTTCGTTGATGGCTTCAACATTGCCAGATATAACTAACTGTCCTGGACAGTTATAGTTTGCAGGAACAACGACATATCCGTCGCGATTGATAGACTGGCATATTTCTTCTATTTTTTCATCGTCGAGTCCAACGATGGCTGCCATAGTAGAAGGTGTTTTTTCACATGCCTTCTGCATTGCCATTGCACGTGCGTATACAAGTCGCAGACCGTCTTCAAAGCTCAATGCGCCAGCAGCAACAAGTGCAGAGAATTCGCCAAGAGAATGGCCGGCAGTCATAGATGGCTTGAAGTCTTCTCCCATACACATTGCAGAAATAACACTGTGAAGGAATACAGCAGGCTGTGTAACCTTTGTTTGTTTCAATTCATCATCTGTTCCGGCGAACATAATGTCTGTAATTCGATATCCAAGAATATCGTTAGCCTTTTCAAATAACTCTTTTGCTAAAGGATTTGTCTCGTATAGTTCTTTACCCATACCAACAAACTGAGCACCCTGTCCGGGAAAAACAAATGCTTTCATATTCTATATTTATAATTAATTACAATTTAAAATATCATTGCAAAGGTACTAATTAGTATGGAAAAATCAAAAAGAAATGTTATAAAACTATCAAAAGATAATACCATTTCCTGCATTTGTACATGTAACCTGACACATATATGTTATAAATAAAATATTGGTATGCTTATTTTAATAACACAAAAAGAGGATATGTCGTTTATCTGACATATCCTCTTTCGTATTTGTTTTATGATATTTTATTCTTCAGTTGTCTCTTCTGCCTTTGTTTCTGCAGGAGCTTCTTCTGCTGCAGGAGCTTCAGCTTCTTCTGATTTCTCTTCTGCAACTGGTTCTGGAGCATTTTCTGCTATAACCTTAACAGGAACTTTTACTTCTACTTCTTTGTGGAAGTGAACAACTGCTTCGTATTCTCCAACTTTCTTTGCATCACGCATAGTGATGATCTTACGATCAACTTCAATGCCCTGCTTTGCAAGTTCTTCAGCAACTGCAGCTGCGCCAACAGAACCATAGAGCATACCTGTAGAGCTTACTTTTGCAGCAACTAAAACTTCTACGCCTTCAAACTTAGCAGCATTCTTTTCTGCATTTTCTTTCAACACAGCGAGTTTGTGAGCCTGCTGGCGAAGGTTTTCAGCGAGAACTTTCTTTGCTGATGCTGTTGCGATGACAGCCTTGCCAGTTGGAATGAGGTAATTGCGACCGTAACCGTTTTTCACGTTTACGATTTCATTCTTATAACCTAAACCGATGATATCTTCTTTCAGTATAATTTCCATATAGTATCCTCCTAAATTTTATTTCATCATATCAGTTACATAAGGAAGAAGTGCTATCTGGCGTGCGCGCTTAACAGCCTGTGCAACGCGACGCTGATACTTCAATGATGTGCCTGTAATGCGACGAGGCAAAATCTTGCCTTGTTCATTGAGGAACTTCTTTAGGAATTCAGGATCCTTATAGTCAATATACTTTATTCCACTTTTCTTGAAACGGCAATACTTCTTTTTCTTTGTGTCTACCGAAGGTGGTGTCAAATAACGAATTTCTGTTGCTTCTGCCATGATTTAAGCCTCCTCTTTTTTACCTAATTTGTTACGTCTTTTTTCTGCATACTGTGCTGCATACTTGTCGAGCTTCACAGTCATAAAGCGGATTACTTTCTCGTCGCGGCGGAAGCCTGTTTCGAGAGTTTTGATTACTGTTGGCTCAGCCTTGAACTCAACGAGACAATAGAAGCCTGTTGATTTCTTTTCAATTGGATAAGCCATTTTTTTCAATCCCCAAGCCTCTTCATTCAAAATCTCTGCACCGTTGTCGGTAAGGATGTTCTTGAATTTAGCGACCGTTTCCTTCATCTGTTCATCAGACAAAACGGGAGTTAAAATGAAAACGGTTTCGTATTGATTCATACTTTTAAAAATTAATTTAATAATAAAAAATAAATGAGCCGAAAGCGGGACTCGAACCCGCGACCTACGCATTACGAATGCGTTGCTCTACCAACTGAGCCATTTCGGCTTGGAGTCATTTCTTCTATCGGGGTGCAAAGGTAGTAATTTTATATTAATTAAGAAAAGCATTATGCTAAAATCTTCTTTTATGACATATTTTTTAACATAATGCTCCTAATTTATGTGTTAAAAACAATACTTTAAACTGTTTTTATGTAAAATATTGGTTGATTTTCTTATTTCAAAGGGTTCCAACCTTGTGCTTTTAGTTCAAATTCCTGCGAGTCGCGACTGACAAGAATACATCCAAATTCAGGCTTTGTTATGTGTCCTATGATATGTATGTCTGGCGACAACTCTTTCAGTTTGTCGTGGTCGCCAATAGGTGCAGTGAACAGTAGCTCATAGTCTTCGCCACCATTAAGTGCACATGTCGTAACGTTCATGTTCAGTTCTTCTGCCATAACGGCAGTCTGGTAGTCGATAGGTATGTTCTTTTCAAATATTCTGCATCCACAATTACTTTGTTTTGCAATGTGTAACAGTTCGCTGCTCAGTCCGTCGCTAATATCCATCATGGAGGTAGGGTGAATATTCAACTGTCTCAGTTTCTGTAATATATCGCCGCGTGCCTCTGGTTGTAATTGCCTTTGAATAAGATATTCCTTGCCTGCGAAATCTGGTTGAAAGTCTTTCAGTGCCTCAAGTGCTGCACTGTTCTTTTTCTTTCTTGCTTCGTCCACTTGTTGATAGTAAACTGTTTTTTCACGTTCCAAAAGTTGAAGACCCATATATGCCGCCCCCAAATCTCCGCTGACACAAATAAGATCGTTTTCCTTTGCACCGTTGCGATAGATTATGTCGTCGTTTTCAGCCTCTCCTATACATGTTATGCTAATGGCAAGTCCTGTGTAAGAAGATGTGGTGTCGCCTCCAACAACGTCAATTGACCATTTGTCGCATGCAAGATGAAGACCTTGATAGAAAGCATCAAGATCTTCAACTTTAAATCTTTTGCTCAGTGCAATGCTTACCAACATTTGTCTTGGCTGTCCGTTCATGGCAAATATGTCGCTTATATTTACCATAGCCGATTTATATCCGAGATGCATCAGGTCGATATATGTGAGGTCGAAGTGTACACCTTCCATCAGCATGTCGGTTGTAACGAGTACTTTTTTATCTGGATAACTAAGTACGGTGCAGTCGTCGCCTACGCCGTATAATGTTGATGTGTTTTTTGACGGATGGTCTTTCGTAAGTCTTTCTATCAGTCCAAATTCGCCAAGTTCAGCTATATCCATAGTTGTTACGATTGCTTTATCATTTCACGAATCAGTTCCGTCATGAGTGGCTGAGCCTTGTTTGCAGCTATTTGCACTTCCTCGTGGCTCACGGCAACAGGTACTTCAAATCCACCTAAGTCTGTAATGACAGACAGACCGAATATTCTTATGCCACAGTGATGTGCGACAATAACTTCTGGTACTGTACTCATACCTACTGCATCAGCACCTAATTTGCGATACATCTTGTATTCTGCAGGTGTCTCGAATGTTGGTCCTTGTACGCCCATGTATACTCCATGTACAACCCTGATGCCTTTCTCCTTAGCTATTTTGTCTGCTCTTGCAATCAGTTGTGGGTCGTATGTTTCATGCATATCAGGAAATCTTGGACCAGTAGGAAAGTTCTTTCCACGTAACGGATGCTCTGGGAAATTATTAATATGGTCGGTTATAATCATTAAATCGCCAATTTTAAAGTTCTCATTCATTCCTCCAGAAGCGTTTGAAACGTAAAGAGTTTTGATGCCCAGTTCATACATGATGCGTACGGGGAACGTTACTTCGTACATAGAGTAGCCCTCATAGTAGTGGAAGCGACCTTGCATTGCAAGAATGTCAACGTCTCCGAGTTTACCAAATATCATTTTGCCGGCGTGTCCTTCTACCGTTGATACAGGGAAATTTGGTATTTCGTCGTATGGGAATTCGTATTTGTCAGTTATTTCTGAAGCTAATTGTCCGAGTCCTGTTCCCAGAATTATTGCTGTTTTTGGGCTTGTGGTCATCCTTTGTTTTAGCCAGGATGCTGTTTCTTGAATTTTTTTGTACATAGCTAATTATTTTTTGATTGAATATTTCTTCTTGTCCCAGTTGAATTTCTATTTCTATTGGAAGCATAAACATGTTTTGCTTGACTTCTTCTGAAAATCCATCCTTATTTATCAGTCGTGTCATGTCCTTTTCTGTCGTAACTATAATCTTTGGCGAAGGCATCGAAGAATACTTCTCGTTTATCTTTACGATGTCTTTATGTGAAAACTGATGATGGTCTCTGAAAGTTAGCGGTACAATCTCCTTTGCGTATGGTTTCAGGTCTATAACCATCTGCTTTGGCGAAGCTATGCCTGTCAGCAAAAGTACATTTACTTCTTTATTCAGACTATCAAGAGTTTGTTCGTCTCCTGAGTAAACGGGTATCAGCTTTCCGTATTTCAGTGTACTGAACAGCAGGGTCTGATATGGATATAGGTTCATGGCTCTTGTTATGACTCTGTAGTCCATAGGTTTCAGTTCTATCGGACATTTCGTTATTATTACCATGTCTGCCCTGACTGTGCTTTCCTTTGGTTCGCGCAGTCGTCCGGCAGGCAACAGTTTGTCATACAGCAAAAGGCGATGATAGTCCACAAGCAATATGTTTATACCTGGCTTTACATATCGGTGCTGGTAGGCATCGTCAAGAATAATAACGTCTATGTCCTTTGCTGTCGTGTTGTTTGTGAGAAGTTCTATTCCTTCCTGTCTGTTCTTGTCAACAGCAACGTCGATGTCGGGAAACTTCTTCTTCATTTGATAAGGCTCGTCGCCTATTTCTTCAACAGTTGAGTTCATGTCTGCAAGTACAAACCCCTTGCTTTTCCGTTTATAGCCACGACTCAATACGGCAACTTTAACTTTATCTTTCAGCAGGCGTATGAGGTATTCGACGTGTGGTGTCTTGCCGGCACCGCCAACAGTAATGTTTCCAACTGCTATGACGGGGATTTTGTAGTCTTTGCTTTTCAGAATACCAATGTCAAAGAGTTGGTTTCTGAACCAAACGCCCAGCCCATATATCCAACTAAATGGCAACAGCCACTTATTTATTTTTATAAAGTCGCCTTCCATGTTGTATAGTTACGTTATTAGTTCTGTTTTATATATGTCGATACAGGCTACTGTATATTAATATAATAAGGTATACGTGCCTGTATGGCATTATGGTGCTTTATGTTCCTAAGCAACATCAGTGGCTGATACAGTTCTCTAAATGTTTCAGAAAGCTGTTCGTCAAGATAGCTGTTTGTTGATATTGTAGTCGAGAGTTGGTCAAACAATGACAGTGGGGCAGGGTAGCTGTTAGTCTTGTATTCTTTCAGCTTAGCCAGTTGTGCAGCTTTCTCCACTGCCTCATTCAGACCTCCGAGCTGGTCGACAAGTTTTATTTTCAGTGCATCTTTTCCAAGCCAAACGTGTCCCTGTGCGATTTTCTCTACTTCGTCTATGCTCATTTTCCTTCCGTCGGCAACGCGCTTGCGGAAGAGTTCATATCCTCGCTGTATATATGCTTCGAGATATTTCATTTCCTCGTCGTTGAAAGGACGTGCCATTGTGCCAAATCCGCTGTTCTTGTTTGTTTTGATTTCATCGAACGTTACTCCAAGTTTGTCTTTCAGCAAGCCGCTGACGTCTGGAAACATTCCGAAGATACCGATGCTGCCGGTTATTGTTGTAGGCTCAGCAACAATCCAGTTGGAGTTGCAACTCATGTAGTAGCCGCCGGAAGCTGCCAGTCCGCCCATCGAAACGACAACAGGTTTCTTGGCTTTCAGCAGTTCGATATAGTGCCATATCTGTTCTGATGCGTATGCGCTTCCGCCACCAGAGTTTATTCTGATGACAACAGCCTTCACCTCGTCGTCTTCCATCAGTCGTTCCAAGTCTTTGCAAACCACTTGTGCGTCTATGACGTGGCTCTGGCTCAGCATTCCCTGTGTACCTCCGTCAACGATGTCGCCGTAAGCGTAGTAGACTGCAATTTCCTCACCTTTCTTGCGCTTTCCTTTCACGTTCTGCATGTCGTCTACGGTGAGTTGTCTGATATTTTCGTCTTCGTCAAGTTCCATAAGTTTCTTTACTTCGGCTTTCATTCCGTCAGCATATCTTAGTCCGTCAGCCAGTTTCATTTTCAGATATTCCTCTGCCGGCATGAAAGCACACATGTCATCGGCATATTTGTTGAGGTCGCTGATGCTGATTTTTCTTGATTGTGCCACGTCGCTGACAATTTGTTCCCATGCTCCGTTGAGAATCTGTGTCATCTGTTCGCGGTTTGGCTCGCTCATTTTGTCGGCAGTGAATGTCTCTGGTGCGCTTTTATATGTTCCTACCTTTGCCAGCTGCATCTTGACGCCAAACTTCTCCATGAGGTTTTTCAGGTAGTATGGCTGTGCTGACAGTCCGTGCCAGTCTATCATTCCCGAAGGGTTGATGTATATTTTGTCGGCTACAGAAGCAATATAGTATGTTGCCTGCGTGTATGAGTCGCCGTATGCAACAATCCATTTTCCTGATTTTTTGAAGTCAACAAGGGCTTTCCTAACAGCCTGCATCGATGCGTATGAGTCAGCAGAAAACATGCCAGACTCTATGTAGATTCCTTTTATCTTGTCGTTGTCCTTAGCCTTGCTGATGGCATTCAGCATGTTGTCAAGTCCTATTGTAAAATTGCTGTTGCCCTGTATTTGGTCAATTATGTTGTTGTCGCTTCTTTCCGTCATGCTTCCTGACAGATTTATCACAAGCACGGAGTTGTCGCTGACCTTCTTGGTAGACTCTGTTGAGGCAACCATGCCTACAATACTCATTATGCTGATTATTGCCATGAGCGACATAAACAATATTATGCCAACAACGGTGGCACCCGTCATCTTAAAAAATTCTTTCATACAGTGTTTATGTTTTAATTTATAGTTTCAAATATAATAATTATGCAAAGATAAACATTTTATTTTAATTATGTAGCATAATTGTGAATAAAAATAAGTTCGTATGCAAAAAGTTTATCATAATTTTAATAAAAGAAAGACAAGACGTAATCCAAATAAGAGTTTTCCAGACACTTTCGGTTAAGTGCGTATCAATAAGCCATGCATCATTGGTACGGGATTTCTCCCCATACTGTGTGCAAAAGTACAAAGAATTTATGAAACGCCATTTGCTTATAATATTTTTTTTACGAAATATTTTTATTTCCAAACGCAGACTGCTCTCTATTTCGATTTGTACTGTGAGAAAAAAGACTAATCAATTTTTGCCCGTTTACTGTCGTGAGAATGGCGACGAAAGTCGTTTCTGAAATAAAAGGGGCAAAATATGCCCGAAATTCGCATGTGTCTGTAATTGTTTGATTGTCAGTTTGTTGTCGCGAAACGTTGGCTTTTTGTGCAGGAAAGATAAGTGTTAAAAATGTCAAAGAGTGTGTTTGAGATTGTCAAAGAGTGTGTTTGAGGAGGTAAAACACTATGTTTGGGGGTGTCGGGCATAGTGCCTGATAGGGCAAAATAGACGAAATAGGTGCCTCAAAGGTACTCTTTGACATTTTTAACACTTATCGACGGTATTTAATTTAACATATCTTTGCACTTTCGGAGGCTGTTCCGATTCTATTTGAACGATTTTTCCCTGTCAAAATTTTTCAAACTTTTTCGACTCGAAGAAAATTTTTGTTCACTTTGGCACAGTTTTTGTAGTGATGTCGCTTGCGGCAGCTGTTATTCCCGTGTGGAGCCCTCAAAAGTGGGTGATGTGTTGGCATAGATTGTCAGTCGTTATTGCAGAAAACATAAAAATGACTGACATTTTGTGTGTTTTTTCAAAAATAATACAGTTTGGCACACATTTTGTAGAATGAATAGATAGAACAATAACTTAATAAAAACATAAACAGTATGAAAATTCAACCATTAGCAGACCGCGTGCTGATAACACCGGCAGCGGCAGAAGAAACAGTAGGCGGAATTATTATTCCAGACACAGCGAAGGAAAAGCCTCTTCGCGGAAAAGTAATAGCAGTTGGTAACGGAACAAAAGACGAGGAAATGGTATTGAAGAAGGGCGACGAAGTGCTCTATGGCAAGTATGCCGGCACGGAGTTGGAACTCGACGGTGAGAAATACCTCATGATGCGTCAGAGTGATGTGCTCGCTATTGTAAAATAAATTATCTTTTATACATTCATAAAATCTAACAAGGTAAATAAGTAAAGATTATGGCTAAGGAAATAAAATTCAATATTGATGCTCGCGACATGCTGAAAAATGGTGTCGACCAGTTGGCTAACGCTGTAAAGGTAACACTTGGTCCGAAGGGACGCAACGTGGTTATCGAGAAAAAGTTTGGTGCTCCGCAGATAACAAAAGACGGTGTTACGGTTGCTAAGGAAATTGAACTTGAAGACCGTTTCGAGAACACTGGTGCACAGCTCGTTAAGAGTGTTGCCTCAAAGACAGGCGACGATGCCGGCGACGGAACAACTACCGCAACTATACTTGCACAGGCTATCGTTACTGAAGGCTTGAAGAATGTTACGGCAGGTGCTAATCCTATGGACCTGAAGCGTGGTATTGACAAGGCTGTCAAGGCTGTTGTCGATTTCATCGCTGACAGTGCCGAGAAGGTAGACGACAACTACGACAAGATAGAGCAGGTTGCTACCGTCAGCGCAAACAATGACCCTGAAATAGGTAAGTTGCTTGCCGATGCTATGCGCAAGGTGTCAAAGAATGGCGTAATCTCAATCGAGGAAAGCAAGAGCCGCGACACACATATCGATGTTGTCGAGGGTATGCAGTTCGACAGAGGTTATCTCTCAAGCTATTTCGTTACCGATGCAGAGAAGATGGAGTGCGTGATGGAACATCCATACATTCTCATCTACGACAAGAAAATCAGCAGCGTAAAGGAATTTTTGCCAATTCTCCAGCCCGCAGCAGAAAGTGGACGCCCTCTGCTCGTCATAGCAGAAGATGTTGATTCTGAGGCTCTGACAACACTGGTGGTAAACCGCCTGCGCTCTAACCTGAAGATTTGTGCAGTCAAGGCTCCTGGCTTCGGAGACCGTCGCAAGGCTATGCTCGAAGACATTGCAGTGCTGACTGGTGGTACAGTGATAAGCGAAGAGAAGGGACTGAAGCTCGAACAGGCTACACTCGAGATGCTCGGCACATGCGAGAAGGTAGAGGTTTCTAAGGACAACACAACTATCGTTGACGGTGCCGGTGCAAAACAGGCTATTGCAGACCGTGTCGCTCAGTTGAAGAATGAAATTGCAAACACAACAAGTTCTTACGACAAGGAGAAACTGCAGGAACGTCTCGCCAAGCTCTCTGGTGGTGTCGCAGTACTCTATGTAGGTGCAAACAGCGAAGTAGAGATGAAGGAAAAGAAAGACCGCGTTGACGATGCTCTCTGCGCTACACGTGCTGCCATAGAGGAAGGTGTTGTTGCCGGAGGCGGTACAACATACATCCGTGCACTGAAAGCACTGACAAAAATAAAGGGTGTGAATGCTGACGAGCAGACAGGTATCAACATCGTAGAACGCGCCATAGAAGAACCGCTGCGTCAGATTGTTCTCAATGCTGGTGGCGAAGGTGCCGTTGTCGTGCAGAAGGTACGCGAGGGCAAGGGCGACTTTGGTTACAATGCACGCACCAACGAATATGAAGACTTGCGCAAGGCAGGCATCGTAGACCCGGCAAAGGTAGCACGCGTAGCTCTGGAAAATGCTGCTTCTATAGCAGGAATGTTCCTGACAACGGAATGTCTGATAGTAGACAAACCAGAGGAGCACCCGGCTATGCCAATGGGAAATCCAGGAATGGGTGGCATGATGTAAACTGAAGAAAATCCAGTTGCAATATATAAGACCAGTATTCGTTACTGGTCTTTTTTTATAAAATAATATAAAAACGTTTGAAAATATTTTGTCAAATAAAAAAATATATGTACTTTTGCAGCCCGAAAATATCACATTGTGAATAAATAAATTTTTGATTTGTTTTAGTAGATTAGTTTTTAAGTAGTTTGTTTTTGGAAATCGGACGTCGAGATGACATCCGATTTTTTTATTTGTGTCAATAGAACAGCACTATATACAAACGGCATAGGCAAGGTGAAAGTATCTTCTTGCCTATGCCGTTTATTCTGAATGACAGCTGTTTCCCTTACAGCTTATGTTCAATTTTTCAGTCCTACGCGCTGATAGATGTAACGTTTGATGCTCTTCTTCGGAGTCTTTTCAAATTCCTCTTCATGCAGTCGTATTGCCGACAACTTGCTGTAGGAGGGCAGGATGTTGTTCAGTTCCTGACGATTCTGTTCCATTATCTCCTTCAAGTCTTCTGTTGTCAGACCCATAGTGCGGGCTTCGTCGTAGTCGGGGTGTACAAGTCCGATGAGTTTCTCATTGTCCTGTACGACAATGCTCTCAACAACCATAGCCATAGAGTTCAGCTTGTCTTCTATCTCCTCAGGGTAGATATTCTGTCCGTTGGCGCCGAGAAGCATATTTTTTGAGCGTCCTTTGATAAAGACATTGCCGTCTGCATCCATGAGTCCCAAGTCTCCTGTATGATACCAGCCGTCTTCGTCTATTGTCTTTCTTGTCTCTTCCTCATCTTTATAATATCCGAGCATCACGTTCAGACCACGCGCCAGAATCTCGCCAGGTACTTTTGTCGGATTAGGACTGTCTATTTTCACTTCCATGTGTACCACTGCTCTGCCGCACGAACCAGGCTTGAATGTGTGCCAGTCGGAGTAGCAGATGATAGGAGCACATTCTGTTGAGCCGTAGCCTACAGTATATGGAAATTCTATGCGGTGCAGGAAATGTTCCACTTCCTGGTTGAATGCCGCTCCGCCAATAATTACTTCATAGAATTTTCCTCCGAAAGCTTTAACAACTTCATCGCAGATGCGCTGACGAACTTTCTTGTTCACAACAGGCATTCCCAAGAGCAGGCGCATGCGGTTGTTCTGTATCTTAGGGAATACTCGCTTTCTAATGATTTTTTCTATTATCAGTGGCACGGAAATGACTATCGACGGACGTATTTCTGCAAATGCCTGTGCAATGATAGCAGGCGATGGTATGCGTGTCAGATAGAAGATATGGCAACCGTGAAGGAACTCAAATATAAATTCAAAAGCCATACCGTACATGTGTGCCATAGGCAGTATGCTTAGCACGTTGTCGCCCGCCTTCAGTTGCTTGCCCAGCACGCTCTCGGCAAAATCGTAGTTGCTCCATATTGCGCGGTAGGGTATCATCACGCCTTTGGAATATCCGGTTGTTCCGCTGGTGTAGTTTATCATTGCCAGCTCGTCGGGATTTTCTTCGTGATAGTATTTTACGTGTTCGCGACGGAAATACTTTGGATATTTCTTTCCGAACATTTCATTAAGGTGTTCGCGTGCATATGTCAGTTTCTCTGAGCGCGACAGCAGCAGCGAATAGTCTGGGTTGAAGATTATTCCTTCGAGGTTTGGCATCTTTGTTGCATCGAGAGTAGTTGATACTACGTCTCCTGCGAACAATATTCTTGCATCGCTGTGGTTCACGATGTTGTATACTTGTTCTGGTGTAAATTCGTGCAGTATCGGCACGGCAATGGCTCCGTATGTTAGCGTTGCCAGGAATGCAGCTGCCCAGCTGGCACTGTTGCGTCCGCAAAGGGCAACCTTGTCGCCACGTTTCAGTCCACTGTTTTCAAATAGTATGTGCAGTTTCTCTATCTTGCGGGCTACGTCGTGGTATTGCAGTGTAATGCCTTTGTAGTCTGTAAGAGAGTCTTTGTCCCAGTTGTCAATAATGCTTTTTTCGATTATTGCATTGAAACTTGGAATTTTTTCCATATTGTTTTGTTTATTTCAGCTAAGAGCTGTTTTTGTTGTTCCTTATCGTTCTCGTTTATAGAGATAGCGTTTGATGCTCTTTTTAGGCGTCTTTTCAAATTCGTCTTTGTGTATCTCTATTTTAGATATCTTGCAGAAAGAAGCCAGCTGGACATTCAGTTGTTGTCTGTTCTGCTCCATGATGTTTGCAATGTCATCGTCGTTTAGCCCCATTGTGTATGCTTCTTCAAACTCCGGGTGTACGAGTGCAACCAGTTTGTCGCCTTGTTGTACGATGATGCTTTCGTTTACCATTGCCATAGAGTTCAGCTTGTCTTCTATTTCCTCTGGATATACGTTCTGTCCGTTGGAACCCAGCAGCATGTTCTTTATGCGTCCTTTAATGTAGACGTGTCCATCGGCGCTCATTGTGCCGAGATCGCCCGTGTGATACCATCCGTCGCTGTCTACTACTTCCTGTGTTGCCTCGTCGTTTTTATAGTATCCGAGCATTACGTTTGTTCCTCGTGCTACTATCTCGCCTGGTATGTCCGACGGTCGGTTGCTGAGTATTTTTACTTCCATGTGGTCTACGGGCAGTCCGCAGGAGCCTGGTTTGTAGTTGTGATAGTCGGAGAATGTTATGAGCGGTGCACATTCCGTTGTTCCATAGCCTACGGTTACGGGGAAGTCGATTCTGTGAAGGAAGTTTTCTATTTCCTGATTCAGCGGTGCTCCGCCTACTACCACTTCATACATGGAGCCTCCGAATGCCTGCATGACAAAGCCGCAGACGCGTTGTTTTATGCGTTTGTTTACTACCGGCATGTTTAGCAGCAGGTGCAGCGCCTTGCTTTGTATTTTGGGGAAGACGCGCTTCCTTATTATCTTTTCTACCACCATCGGCACTGTTATGACTATGGCTGGCTTTATTTCTGCGAAGGCATCGGCTATGACGGCAGGCGAGGGCAGGCGTGTCAGGAATAAGAGGTGGCAGCCATGACAGAATGAGAAGATAAATTCTACGGTCATTCCATACATGTGTGCCATGGGCAGTATGCTCAGCATGTTGCTGCCGTTGGGCACTTTTGAGCCAAGCACTCGCATGCAGTAGTCTAAGTTTCCCCATAGTGCGCGGTAGGGTATCATTACTCCTTTTGAGAATCCTGTCGTTCCGCTGGTGTAGTTTATCATTGCCAGCATTTCGGCTTCGTCTTTGTAGTAGCTGATATCGTCTGCTGTAAATACCTTTGGGAATTTCTTGCCGAACAGTTCGTTCAGATGTTCGCGTGCGTAGTTCAGTGTCTCAGAGCGTGAAAACAGAAGCGAATAGTCTGGGTTGTAGACTACTCCTTCTATGTTTGGCATCTCGTCGGCATTGATGGTTTTTGCGACGACGTCGCCCACAAAGAGCAGTCTTGCGTCGCTGTGGTTGACGATGTTGTGTATCTGTTCTGCCTTAAACTCGTGCTGTATTGGTACTGCTACGGCTCCGTATGTCAGCGTGGCTATGAATGCCACAGCCCAATGTGCACTGTTGCGTCCGCACAATGCTATCTTGTCGTGTGGTTTTATGCCGCAGTGTTCAAACAGTATGTGTAGTTTTTCAATTTTCCGTGCTACGTCATTGTATTGTAGTGTAGCACCCTTAAAATCTGTCAAGGCATCTGAGTTCCAGTTGTTTACGATGCTGTCTTGTATATAAGCATTAAAGCTTGGTATGCTTGTCATTGCACAATATTCTAATTTTTGTGCAAAGATATATACTTATTTGCACATTTCAAAATAATTTGTGCAATATTTTGGCTGTATATGTAAAATGTGATAAAAAATCGGTATAATAGAATAGTCGTTGTTTTTTGCTTGCTTATTCGTATCTCATTGATTTTGCCGGATGTATGTGCGATATGAGGTAGCTCGGCGCTATGAGTATGAATACGCATACGATGAGTGTTCCTAAGTTGAGCAGCAGTATTATTGGCAGGTTGATTTCTACGGGGACGGTGTCTACATAGTAGTTTGTTGCGTCGAGTTTTATCAAGCCCGTTGCCTTTTGCAGGTAGCAGATGGCGAGTCCGACGAGGTTGCCTATGATGAGTCCCTTGCCTATTATGAATACTGCAAACCACATGAAGGTGTGTCTGATGGTTTTGTTTCGTGTGCCTATGGCTTTCAGTATGCCTATCATGTTTGTGCGTTCGAGTATGATGATGAGCAGTCCTGAAATCATCGTGAAACCTGCCACTACGAGCATGAGAGCCAGAATAATCCACACGTTGAGGTCAAGCAGGTTGAGCCATGCAAATATCTGTGGGTATGTCTTTGTAATGGTTGTCGACATATATGTATGTCCGTAGTGGTCTATCTGGTGGTCTATCATGTTTTCTATGCCTGCGGCTATGTTGTCGAGCCTGTCGAAGTTGTCTGCCGTCAGTTCTGCTCCGCTGGCTTGGTCTTCCTCCCATCCGTTCAGTTTCTGTGCCGTGTAGAAGTCGGTGAAGCACATCGATTCGTCGAAGCGTTTGAGATGGGTCTCATAGATGCCTGCTATGGTAAAGCGTCGTGTGCGTATGTTGTCGTTCATGCCTACGAAGTATGCAAATACGCGGTCGCCGGCTTTCAGTTTCATCTTGTTGGCAATCATTTGCGAGATGACAATCTTGTTAGTGCTTGTCGAGTCGCTGAATCGTGGCAGCTCTCCTTCGGTCATGTTGCGGCTTATGAACGTTGAGTCGAAGTCTGGTCCCACGCCTTTGAAGACTACTCCCAGAAAGTCGTCGTCGGTCTTCAGTATGCCCTGTTTCATGGCATATCGCTGCACATGTGTTATTCCTTCTGTTTTGCGCAGCGACTCCATGATGTTGTCGTCGATGCATATCGGGTATGGTTCGCCTGACTGTATCGCCATGTAGTTTGCCACTGTTATGTGGCTGCCGAAGCCTACGACCTTGTCGCGGATGGTGTGTTTGAAGCCGATGACGACGCACACCGACACTATCATTACGGCAAGTCCGATGGCTACGCCTGCCGTTGCTATGCGTATGGCAGGCTTGCTTATTTTCCGTTTGCTTTCGTTGTTGGAAAAAATGCGTCGTGCTATGAACAGTGGTAAATTCATATTTTCAGCCTGCAAAATTACAATTATACTCGAAAAAAACAAAATTTTTGTGCTTACAATAACGAAATTTGATGTTTGAAAGCGCAGAAACCGACTCACAGCAAAAAGTGTGCCAAAGTGTCGCGGATTTTTCTTCAAGCTGAAAAATGATGAAAATTTTTGACATGGAAAAATCGTTCAAATAGAATCGGAACAGCCCCTGAAACTGCAAAGATATGTTAATTTTCAGACCATTGCTAATTGTTAAAATTGTCAAAGAGTACCTTTGAGGCGCCTATTTCGTCTATTTTGCTCTGCCAGGCACTATGCCCGACACCCCCAAACATAGTGTTTTACATCCTCAAACAGTGTGTTTGACATTGTCAAACATACTCTTTGACAATTTTAACATATACAATTCATGCACAATATGCTTATCTTTCGCGGCAACAAACTGATTGTCAGATGATTACAGGCATATGCGAATTTTGGGCATATTTTGCCCCTTTGATTTCAGAAACGACTTTCGCGGGCATTCTCGCGACAGTAAACGACCACAAAATTGATTAGTCTTTTTATCGCAGCAAACAGCATTCGGCATGAATTATTGACAATATAAAAAGGAACATGCACTTGCGGCGCATGCTCCTTTCGGGTGTATTGTTCTTATGGTTTGTGCTTGTGGTCAGCACACTTTGTGGGCTCCGTCGCCGATAACGACGTCGATAATCTTCGGTTCTATGTTGAACTTAGCCTTGTATTCAGCCACAGCAGTAGCCACGAAGTTGTCGTATTTGTCGTTCTCCACGAGGTTTATGGTGCATCCTCCGAAGCCTCCGCCCATGATTCGCGAGCCTGTAACGTTGCAGCGGCGTGCTACGTCGACGAGGAAGTCAATCTCCTCGCAAGAAACTTCGTATTCCTTCGACAGTCCGTCGTGTGTCTGATACATCATTTTGCCTACTGTTTCGTAGTCGTCTTTCTCAAGTGCGTCGCACACGGTCAGCACGCGGTCTTTCTCTCCGAGCACGAAGTGGGCGCGTGTGTAGTCCTCCTCGCCGACGTCTTTCCTTACCTCTTCGAGTTGTTCCCATGTGCAGTCGCGCAGCGTTTCAAACTTGCCTTCAGGATGCTTTTCGGCTATCACCTTCACGACATGCTCGCACGAGTTGCGGCGGTCGTTGTATGGAGAGCCTTTCAGTTCGTGTTTCACGCATGAGTTGACCAGCACCAGTCGGTAGTTCTCAGGCTTGAACGGGAAATATTCGAACTCGCGAGAGCAGCAGTCGAGTCGCATCAGCTTGCCAGCCTGTCCGAAAATGCTTGCAAACTGGTCCATGATGCCGCAGTTTACGCCACAGTAGTTGTGCTCGGTGGCCTGTCCTGCCAGTGCCATGTCCCACTTCTCAACCTTGTTTTCGCCAAACAGGTCGTTCAGGGCAAAGGCAAAGCAGCTTTCGAGAGCTGCCGACGATGACATGCCTGCACCGAGAGGCACGTCGCCAGAGAATGCCGTGTTGAAGCCTTTTACGTCTACGCCGCGCTTGCGCATCTCCTGCACGATGCCGTAGATGTAGCGTGCCCACGACGTGCGCGGACCTTCCGGGTCGTCAATCTTGAACTCCACCTTGTCCTTCATGTCGATGGCGTAGCAGATGACAGTGTTCAGACCGTTGGGTCGAACCTCAGCCATGATGCCGCAGTCTACGGCACCTGGAAATACGAAACCGCCGTTGTAGTCGGTATGTTCGCCAATAAGATTGATGCGTCCAGGCGCAAAATATATGTTTCCTGTCTGTCCGTCGAAGTGCTTTATGAAGCGGCTTCTGACGTGTTCTATTGTTACCATAAGCTGTATATATTAAAAGTTATTCATTTGTTTCTTCCTTAATTCTGCATCCAGCGAGTCCGTAGACAAGCAGGAAGGCAAGCATTGCCACTACGAGCCAATAGCTGTTGATGTCGCCAACAGTGCCAGCCATGAGGTTCTGGATGAGAGGCATGACGCCACCGCCGACTACCATAGTCATGAACAGACCAGAGGCTGATGCCGTAAACTTGCCAAGACCTTCTGTTGCAAGGTTGAAGATGCCGCCCCACATTACAGACGTGCACAGACCGCAAAGCACGAGGAATACACACTTGACTGGTATCTCGCCGCCTGTGAACTTGAATATCAAAAGGTCGACAGGCGATGTTTCAGAGCCAGGCAGTGTTATTGTGTTGCTTGCCGGCATTACTATGGCAATGATGATAAGCGCAATGGCAACAGTTGAAACTACGATCAGCTGTGTGCGCGATGACACTTTGCCGCTGATGAATGAGCTTGTAAATCTGCCGACGAGCATCAGCAGCCAGTAGATGGCAGCAATAGTTCCGGCAATGGCAGCACTGCCAAGCACACCACCGTTGGCAACCGGCTCGCTGAGATAGAATATCATCTGTCCAGGTATGCCGACCTCAATGCCGACATAGAAAAATATTGCTATGATGCCGAGCACGAGATGTCGGTAGCCCAGAGCGCCCTTGATGCCCGCAACGACATCCGAAGTCTCGGTCTCAGGCTCTGTAATCTTTGTGAAGTAAATAATAACGAACGACAGCGCGAATATCGCCATAGCGATGAGCAGCAGCGGAGCTACGGCTGTCATGGATGTCTCTTTTGTTATCTCGCCAATCATCGAGCCAGCCAGAAGCGGTGTCAGCGTGCCGGCAAGTGAGTTGAGCGAGCCACCAGTCTGAATGAGCTGGTTGCCTCTGTTGCCCCCGCCGCCGAGAAGATTGAGCATAGGGTTGACGACAGTGTTGAGGATGCAGACGCAGAATCCGCAGATGAAGGCACCGAGCAGATATATGACATAGGTGCTGATGGCTTCTGCGCTGAGCGTGCTCGACAGATACTGGACGCAAATGCCGATAAATCCGAGAGCCAAAGCTACGAGAGCTGTACGCTTGTAGCCTATCTTTGTTATCATCATACCGGCTGGAATACCCATGAACAGATAGGCTGCGAAGTTCATCATGTTGCCCATCATACCAGCCCACTCATAGTGGGTCTTCCATATTGTACCAAATGGTGCAGCCATGTTTGTAACGAACGAAATCATGGCAAAGAGGAACATCATTGCAATGATGGCAATGGTAGTTCCGTTGTTCTTAGTTTGTGTCATTGTTGTTGTTATTTAGTTATTATTGTTCTACTTGTAAATGTCGTTTGTGATTGCTGCTCACTGCTCGGAATCCACTCCAAACTTGTAGACAGTCTTCTGCTTGTATTCATCTCCAGGACACAGAACGACTGACGGGAAATACGGATGGTTAGGCGAATCGGGGAAGTGCTGAGCCTCGAAGCATATAGCCGAGCGGCGAGGGAATGTCGCTCCGTGCTGTCCCTTGTAGCCGTCTGCCCAGTTGTCGGTATATACCTGTAAACCAGGTTCGGTGGTGTAAACTTCCATAGTACGTCCACTTGCAGGTTCTACTATGCGTGCCGCAAACGATAGTTCGCCTTCCTCGCGCTTGTTAAGCACAAAGCAGTGGTCGTAGCCAGCACCGTTCTTTATCTGAACATCATCGGCGTCAATGTCCTGACCGACAGGTTTTGAAACCCTGAAGTCGAAAGGCGTGCCGTTGACGAAGCGTATTTCTCCAGTAGGAATAGATGTCTCGTCGATAGGAAGATAGTAGTTGGCATTTATCTGGCATGTCAGCGACTCAATAGATGGGGTAGGGTCGGCTATTCCTGCAAGAGAGAAGAAACCATGACTTGTAAGGTTTATGATGGTCTTCTTGTTGGTAGTTGCCATATATTCGATAGAAAGTTCGTCATTGTCGCTGAACGAATAAACAACGGTTATCTTCACTTCGCCCGTAAATCCTTCTTCGCCATATGCAGAAACAAGACTAAGCACAAGTGTTCGGTCGTTCATCTGCAACGGTTCCCATACGCGTGCATGGAAACCGGTAGGACCACCGTGAAGCGAATTGGGACCATTGTTTATTTTCAGTTGATATTCCTTTCCGTTAAGTTGGAAACGTCCGCGACAGATACGGTTGGCATATCTTCCTACAAGAGTGGAAAGAAATGGCTCCGGAGAGTTTATTACGTCCTGAATGTTGTCGTGTCCCTGAATTACGTTAGCCAACTTGCCATTTCTGTCAGGAACCATTATGGCTACCATAGCGCCTCCATAGTTGGTTATGGCTACTTCGTGTCCTTTGCTGTTTCTTAATATGAATAAGTCAGTCTGTCGTCCGTTGACAGTGGTTTGAAAGTCTTTGCGACTCAAACCACAAATGTTTTCAGTTTCTGTCATAGTCTGTCAGTTATGTTATTATGCAGTTTTAATTTGTTTATAATTTCTTCTTTAGAAACTATCTGTTTGCAAAGTAACAAAAAAAAAATTAAATTAAAGAAGAAAAGACAAGTTTTCTTATAGTGCGTAAGGTCATAAAAACATTTCAAATAAAAAGAGGATATGTCCATCATGGCATATCCTCTTTTTCTCTTATCAGATATAATTAACTTAATCGCAAATGCAATTCCGTATTAGTTGTTTACGGAACCTCCTACGATGTCGAGCAGCTCGCTTGTAATAGCCTGCTGGCGCGACTTGTTGTATTGTAGGTTGAGTTCGCGAAGAAGTTCGTCTGCGTTGTCTGTAGCAGTCTGCATAGCAACCATACGTGCTGCATGTTCTGATGCATTGCTGTCGAGTAGAGCCGTATAAAGCATCAAATGGACAAGTTTAGGTATAAGATTTGACAGTACGGTATTCATGTCAGGCTCAACGATGAAGTTGTCGTTGAGTGGCTTGACATTATCTTCCTGTCGTTCTCCCTTGCGTTCTCCACGCTTGCGCAGATATTCCTGAGCCTGCAACGTCGCAACGTTCGACGAAAGGTCGCGCTCATGGTCGCGTTGCAGTTCTTCGCTGATATCTATCGGAAGCAATGTCTTGCGCGTAAGGATTTGCGAACCTGCACTCTTGAAGTGATGATATATGAGTTCTACTCTGTCGATATCACCTGAAGCAAACTGCTCGCCTAATTCGTGCGCAATGCCTATGCAGTCATGCACGTTAGGCTTATCTGCCAGTGTGGTGAAATTGCCTGCTGACTTCAAACCCAGTTTCTGAACCTTTTCTGCAACTTTCCTGCCAATAGGGTAGATGACAATATTCTCTTTGCCGAGATGTGCATATTCGTCTATTGTCTGTTGCATCATTTTCAGAATGTTGGCGTTGAAACCGCCGCAAAGACTGCTGTTGGATGCATATACAACAAGTGCGACACGCTTTACGGGACGCCCTATGCTGTAGATAGTTTCTGCATCAGCCTCCGATGCAAGGAATGTTTTAAGAATGTGCTCCAGCATTGTTTCGTAAGGAAGCATATTCTCTATCATTACCTGTGCATGGTGCAGTTTGCTTGAGGCAACCATTTTCATGGCACTCGTTATCTTGCGAGTACTGTTGACACTGGCTATTCGGTTTTTAATCTCTTTGAGTGAAGGCATTTAACTTCTTATTTTCAAATTTGCAATTATGGTTCGCAATTATTTCTTATATTGTCCGGCTATGTCTGCCATGACATCCTTTACGGTTGCGATTGCTTCGTCTGTGAGTTGTCCGCTGCCTAATGAGTCGAGAACGTCCTGATGTACAGAGCGCATCTTCTCAAGGAAGGCATCCTGACACTGACGTATCTGGTCTACAGGCACTGCGTGCATCAAGCCGTTTGTACCGCAATAGAGTATTGCTACCTGCTCGCCGACAGCCATAGGACTGTATTGTGGCTGAATGAGCAACTGGTTGTTCTTTCTACCGCGATCAAGTGTCATTGCCGTAACGGCATCCATGTCGCTTGAGAATTTAGAGAAAGCCTCAAGCTCACGATATTGTGCCATGTCTATTTTCAGTGTACCGGCAACTTTCTTCATTGACTTGATTTGTGCTGAACCACCGACACGAGATACCGAAATACCTACGTTGATGGCTGGACGGAAACCTTGATTGAAGAGGTCGGTTTCGAGATATATCTGACCGTCGGTAATAGAAATTACGTTGGTCGGGATATATGCAGAAACGTCGCCTGCTTGGGTTTCTATGATAGGAAGGGCTGTCAGCGAACCGCCACCCTTCACATGTCCCTTTAAGCACTCTGGCAGGTCGTTCATCTTTTCTGCAACTTCTTGCTGGTCGTTGATACGTGCAGCACGTTCCAACAAACGGCTATGCAGATAGAATACGTCGCCAGGATATGCTTCACGTCCGGATGGACGACGGAGAATAAGCGACACCTCACGATAAGCTACGGCTTGCTTCGATAAGTCGTCATATACAACCAATGCCGATTCACCGCGATCGCGGAAATATTCACCGATAGCGGCTCCTGCAAATGGAGCATAATACTGCATGGCTGCGGGGTCGGAAGCTGTAGCAGATACGATAATTGTGTAAGGCAGGGCACCATGTTCTTTAAGATTTTGTACTAAGGCAGCAACGGTAGATGCTTTCTGACCGATGGCAACATAGATACAATATACTGGTTTGCCTGCTTCATAGAAACTCTTCTGGTTGATGATAGTATCAACTGCAATAGCAGTCTTACCTGTCTGACGGTCGCCGATGATGAGCTCACGCTGTCCGCGTCCAATAGGAATCATTGAATCTACTGCCTTGATACCAGTTTGCAATGGTTCCTTTACTGGCTGACGGTAGATAACACCTGGAGCCTTGCGGTCGAGTGGCATCTCAAATGAATTTGTCAAGTCAATGTCGCCTTTGCCGTCAATGGCTTGACCGAGTGGATTGATAACGCGACCGAGCATGTTGTCGTTGACACGTATTGATGCAATACGTTTTGTACGCTTAACAACCATGCCTTCTTTAATGCCCGATGTGGTACCAAGAAGCACACAACCTACGTTGTCTTCCTCAAGGTTCATCACGATAGCCATAGTACCATTCTCAAACTCTAAGAGCTCGTTAGCCTCAGCGTTGCGCAGACCATAGATACGAGCAACACCGTCGCTGACGGTCAAAACCGTACCTATTTCGTCAAACTTTTCCTGATCGCTAATTCCTCGAAGTTGTTGAAGCAGTACCTCAGAGACCTCGCTTGGTTTTATTTTGTCTGACATTTTATTATTCTTTTATTTTTTTAATGTGTGGAGAATAGTGTTAAGTTTATTTTTTACACTTGCATCCATTCTGTATGTGTCGTATTCAAGAATGAAACCTCCAATAATTTCAGGATTTGTTTCGGTCTCAAATTCCACACTTCCCTTAGTTCTGCTCTCTACCATCTGCTTCATTTTCTGAACCATGTCTTCTGAAGCGGTGTTGGCAGTGATGAGTTTTGCGCGGATGACATTTTTATGTTGCCTATAAAGAGTGATATACGCATTAGATATGAATTGCAGGATATCCTCCCTGTCTTCGCCTAAAACAAGATTGACAAACGCTTCACTGAGCTGCGAGTGATTGGCTCCACATGCAGTCAACAGCAAGTCGCGCTTCTTGTCTTTAGCCATCATAGGGTTACATATCGTCAACCTAAGTTGAGGCACGTCAATATAGCTGTTAGACAATGTCTGCATATCTTGATACACAGCCTCGTCTAATTTCTGCTCCAGCGCACTTTTGAGAAGTGCTCGTGCATAGCGTACCGATATTACTCCTATATCCATATTAATAGTTACTCTTTGTTAGCAACTTCATCCAACAGCCTATCTATAAGCGCATTTTGCTCCTTGTCGTCGCTGAGACGATTGCGAAGCACTTTCTCTGCAATTTGTACTGACAGTTCTGCCACCTGTGCGCGGATTTCACTTATAGCCTGTTGTTTCTGACTTTCTATTTCTGCTTTAGCATCATTTAGAAGTCGTACTCCTTCTGCTTTTGCTTTATCTTGCGCATTGGCTACGATTGTATCGCGTGTTTCGGCAGCCTCTTTCAGTATCTGTGCCTGCTTTTCGCGTGCTTCCTGTAGCAGAGTCTCGCTTTCTTGCTTGATGTTTTCCAGACGTTCGTTTGCTTCATGGGCTTTCTTCAGACTTTCGTCAATGAAAGTCTTGCGGTCTTCTACCATCTTGATAATTGCAGGAAAACCCCATTTCTTCAAGATTAGGAAGACAATGATGAAGACAACCGTCATCCAGAAAAGCAAGCCTGTATCAGGCATTAATAATGACATAAGCTGTGAATTTTGTTTTTACTTAGTCTTTCTGTTATTTTTGAATAACTTTTTTACTTATTGCAAAGAAGTGCAATGATGACAGCGAAGAATGCAACACCTTCGACGAGAGCAGCTGCGATAATCATGGCTGTACGAATATCACCAATCTTTTCTGGCTGACGAGCCATAGCATCCATAGCGTTGCTACCAATACGACCGATACCCATACCAGCACCGATAACTGCTAAACCTGCACCAATTGCTGCACCTAACTGTGCAATACCTGCTTCTAATAATAATGATAACATAGTCTTTAAATTTTTAAATTATTAATTAATGTTTGTTGTTTTCTTGTTTTTAATTTTTATGCTTCGTGTCCTTTGACACGGGCGAGAGAAATAAACACTGAACTAAGCATTGTAAACACAAGTGCCTGAATGAAGCATACAAGTACTTCGAGCAACATCATGAATACACTTAATGCAACGCTTACTACCGACATTGAACCACAGGCAAAAGCACCCATACTTGCCATGATGAAAATAATACATGTCAATGCTATGGCAATGGCGTGTCCTGCCAGCATGTTGGCAAAGAGACGGACCATCAGTGCTAATGGCTTTGTGAATATACTGAATACTTCTATCAGAGGCATCAGTGGTACTGGTACCTTCAGCCACCATGGCACATCTGGCCAGAAAATGTCTTTCCAGTAGTGTTTGGTTCCAGATATGTTTGTAACTAATAGTGTACAAACTGCCAAGAAGAATGTTATGGTAATGTTACCTGTTAGGTTTCCGCCTCCAGGAGGGAAGGGGATGATGCCCATTACGTTTGCGACGAATATAAAGAAGAAACATGTTAGAAGATACGGTGCGTATTTCTTAGCTTCATCTCCTAATGATGGTTTGATAGCTTCGTCATAAATGTAAGCGACAAACATGTCCATAAAGCCTGTAAATCCCTTTGGAGCAGGGTCGTCAACCTTGTGTCGGCGGCTCCAACGTGCAGGAATGAGAATACATAGAAGCAGTATTATGGCATCTATAAACAATACGATAACTGTTTTGGTAAGACTAATGTCGAATGGACGTTTTTCTGTTCCATCTTCAGCAATCTCAACAATACGGTTCTCGTATATACTTCCTGCTGGTGCTATATACAGTCCTGTTCCTTCCGGACATGCTTTATATCCTTTCAGTTTACCATCTTCAATTGGCTCTTCTTCTATTTTGTCGCTCATGAAGAAATGCCATCCGGTGCTACTGTGTACTATGACTGGCAAGTGTATGATGATTTTCTTCTCACCAATATCTGTTATGTGCCACTCATAGCTGTCTTTAACGTGTCCCCACAGAACGCTCTGAAGGTCAAAACCTTCTGCCTTTTCTGCTTCGGCAGCACTCACGGGAGCAAAGCTCACGAGCATAAAGAGAATGAAGAGCAATTGTCTTAACTGTTTCATTTATCTAAAATTGTTCTTTTTATTTTGTTTTTCCACCCTTGCGAAATATATTGCATCGTATGCAAGCATCACAAGATAGAAAATAATAAATACGATGACAAAGCGAAAAACTTCTTCGAAAGATGATGCGTACATCCAGTAACCTACTACAAATGGAATTGCCAATAACATTCTCATTATCGAGCCTGCCATATAGTAGAGTGTGAGGCTCTTTGGCGATGACTTGGCTATGAGTTTCCAGCAAAGTCCATAGATTAGAAGTGTTACGATAGAGAAAATGTATGAGATTATCAGCGACCATCCTAATGGAATGCTAAACAGGCGTTCAACACATATACCTATTATATATATAAGGCATATTATTGAGAATCCCGTTATTAGATATTTCTTTACAATTCTCTGTATGTCCATCTTCCGATTTATGTTTTATTCTACTTCTACACAGAGACTTACTTCGTTTTTCTTAACTTCAACGAAGCCACCTGATATCAGAAGTTGCTGCTTTTGTCCGTTGACTCCGTATTCTACAACACCTTTCTCAAGTGATGAGATAATGGGGGCGTGGTCTTTCAGTATTTCGAATGCTCCCACTGTGCCAGGTACGAGGACGCTGTCAGCATTGCCTTCGTAAACTATTTTCTCAGGTGAAACTATTTTCAATCTTAAACTCATATTTATTGCTTTCTGCTGTATTATCCTTTAGCTGCTTCCATGAGCTTCTTTCCTTTTGCGATGGCATCTTCTATTGTACCAACGTTGAGGAATGCCTGTTCTGGCAGGTCATCAACTTCGCCGTCAAGAATCATGTTGAAGCCTTTTATTGTGTCTTCGATTGAAACCATCACACCCGGAACGCCTGTAAACTGTTCTGCGACGGCAAATGGCTGTGAAAGGAAACGCTGTACACGACGTGCACGGTTTACAGTCAGCTTGTCTTCGTCGGAAAGTTCATCCATACCAAGAATAGCAATAATGTCTTGTAGTTCCTTGTAACGCTGTAGAATTTGTTTTACGCGCTGAGCACAGTCGTAATGTTCTTTACCAACGATTAACGGGTCAAGGATTCGCGAAGTACTGCCTAATGGGTCAACGGCAGGATAGATACCGAGCTCAGTAATCTTACGAGACAATTCTGTCGTAGCATCAAGGTGAGTAAACGTTGTTGCAGGAGCAGGGTCTGTCAAGTCATCGGCAGGTACATATACTGCCTGTACTGATGTGATTGAGCCTTTCTTTGTTGATGTGATACGCTCTTGCATTGCACCCATCTCAGAAGCCAGAGTTGGCTGGTAACCTACAGCTGATGGCATACGTCCCAAAAGTGCTGATACCTCAGAACCTGCCTGTGTGAAACGGAAGATGTTGTCGATGAAGAACAGGATGTCTGCTGCTGCACCGTCTTTTCCTCCATTGTCGCGGAATTCTTCGGCAACTGTCAGTCCTGAGAGGGCTACTGATGCACGTGCACCCGGTGGCTCGTTCATCTGACCGTAGACGAGAGTTGCCTGTGATTTTTTAAGCTCTTCTGGGTCTACGAGCGAAAGGTCCCATTTGCCTTCGTCCATTGCCTTTTTGAATTTCTCTCCATAGCGAACAACACCACTTTCAATCATCTCACGTATAAGGTCGTTACCCTCACGTGTACGCTCACCCACACCTGCAAATACGGAATAACCGTTGTGTCCTTTTGCAATGTTGTTGATGAGCTCCATGATAAGCACTGTCTTACCTACACCGGCACCGCCAAAAAGTCCGATCTTACCACCTTTCATGTATGGCTCCAGCAGGTCGATGACCTTAATACCTGTTGCCAACATTTCTTTTCGTGTGGACAGTTCTTCAAATTTCGGAGCTTCGCGGTGGATAGGGTAGGCTCCCTCCATGTCAAGCTGTTTCATACCGTCGATAGGTTGTCCTATCACATTGAGCATTCGGCCTTTAATCTGGTCTCCTGCGGGCATTTGTATAGGGCTGCCCATTGGTACAGCTTCAAGTCCGCGCTGAAGACCGTCGGTATTGTCCATAGCAACACAGCGAACTGTATCTTCGCCAATGTGCTGCTGCACTTCGACGATAAGTTCACGTCCATCGCTACGAACAACCTTTAAGGCTTCGTGGATTTTTGGTAGCACTTTCTCTGCTTCTTGGCCTGCAGTATCGAAGTAAACGTCGATTACAGGACCGATTATTTGGGAAATGCGACCACTAATTTTTGACATAAATTTATGAATTTAAATGTTAACAAATATACTTAAATATATAATTTCTGCAAAGTTAAGCATTTCTTTTTATATTACAAACAGAATTTTGGATTTTTGTATAAAAATATTTAATTTGTCTGTTTCGTTTTTGTTGACTTTTGCTATTCATGTGAGTGTAAACCGGCGATGCCGCAATCATCACATTAAAACAGCGACAATGAGTTGTCCTGTTTTATTACAGTTGGCTCATCGTCGCTTGTATCTTCAAAAAACTTCAGCATCAGCTGATCTGTTTCTTTTGAGTTTGGGTTTAGTCTGTATACACCGCGTTGCAGTTTTTCTATTATCGAAGTGCTGGTTTTCGACTGTCGCAACAGATAGTTTGCTACTTGCTGGTGTACGTCGTCTGTATTTAGCGGACAGAAAAAACTGTTCAAAGCATTGTATACATGCTTCGAGATTTTAGCCACGTGCAGCCCATCGCTGCCTGCAAATGCCAAAACACGCAAAATTTCCTGTTCGTAATTCAATATGTCTTTGTTGTTGGCAGAGGTACTTTTAGTTTTCTTCCTTTAAGTCAACTTTCAGTTGAAGCTCGTCAAGTTGCTTTTGATCTATAACAGAAGGTGCATCCAGCATTACGTCGCGACCTGAGTTGTTTTTGGGGAATGCAATACAGTCGCGGATGGAATCAAGACCTGCAATGATTGAAACAAACCTGTCGAGTCCGAAAGCCAGTCCTCCATGAGGTGGCGCTCCATACTTGAAAGCATTTATAAGGAAGCCGAACTGTGCCATTGCCTGTTCCTGTGTGAATCCAAGAATCTTAAACATTTTGGCTTGCAGCTGTCCGTCGTGTATTCGTATCGAACCGCCGCCAAGTTCTACACCGTTGCATACAAAGTCGTATGCCAGTGCGCGAACCTGTTCCGGATGAGTCTCAAGCAGGGGGATGTCGTCTGGATTAGGCATTGTGAACGGGTGGTGTACCGCCATCAGTCGCTGTTCTTCATCGCTCCATTCAAACAGTGGGAAGTCTACAATCCATAGGCAAACAAACTTGTTAGGGTCGCGCAGGCCTAAGCGGTCGCCCATTTCAAGTCGCAGTGAGCAGAGCTGTGTGCGTGTCTTGTTTGCGTTGTCGCCACTGAGTATAAGTACAAGGTCGCCGTCCTTAGCTCCCATCTTTTCTTTCAGTTTTGCAAAGTCAGCTTCAGTGTAGAACTTATCTACGCTTGATTTCACGCTGCCGTCTTCGTTATATTTGACGTAGACCAGTCCCTTTGCGCCAATTTGTGGGCGTTTCACGAAGTCGGTAAGCTGGTCTAATTGTTTTCTGGTATAGTCTGCACATCCCGGAACGCATATACCTCCGATGTATTCTGCTGAGTCAAATACGGCAAATGTGCCGGTCTTCAGCGTATCCATCAGTTCTACAAACTCCATTCCGAAGCGCAAGTCTGGCTTGTCTGAACCAAAACGGCGCATTGCTTCGTGCCAAGTCATCTGCTGAAGTTTTGCCGGCAGTTCCACGTTGCGTGTTTCCTTGAACAAGTGTCGGCACATGTCTTCAAACAGAGATATTACGTCTTCCTGCTCCACGAAAGACATTTCGCAGTCAATCTGTGTAAATTCCGGCTGACGGTCGGCACGCAGGTCTTCGTCGCGGAAACATTTTGCTATTTGGAAATATCGGTCGAATCCGCTAACCATGAGTAGCTGTTTCAGTGTTTGCGGGCTTTGCGGCAGGGCATAGAACTGTCCTGGATTCATTCTCGAAGGCACGACGAAGTCTCGGGCACCTTCCGGTGTTGAGCCGATGAGTATCGGTGTCTCTACTTCTATAAACTGTCTTGAGTCCAGGAAATTGCGTATGAGGATTGTCATTCGGTGGCGCAACTCAAGGTTTGCGCGTACAGATGGGCGTCTGAGGTCCAAATATCTGTATCTCATGCGTATATCATCGCCTCCGTCGGTTTCATCCTCTATCGTAAACGGAGGTGTCAGGCTGTCGCTGAGAATATTCAGGCTGTTAGCTATAATCTCTATTTCTCCCGTTGGTATATTATTGTTTACACTCTCGCGTTTGTTGACAACGCCAGATATCTGCACGCAGTATTCGCGTCCCAGTTTGTTGGCTTTTTCGCACAGATTCTTGTCGTTAGCTTCGTTGAATACAATCTGAGTCAGTCCGTATCTGTCTCTGATGTCAACAAAGGTCATACCGCCCATTTTGCGGCTTCTCTGTACCCAGCCTGCCAGCGTTACCTCTTTGCCTACGTCGGAGACTCTCAGTTCTCCGCAAGTATTTGTCCTATACATATTTATATAATTATGTTAATCTTTATGTTTTCCTATTAAGACTATATGAATAAAAAACAACGAGAGACGAAAAGCCTCTCATTGTTTTGTTCTTTTATTTTGCGTATGCTACGGAGCGGGTTTCCCTTATTACTGTAATCTTTACCTGTCCTGGATACGTCATTTCTGTCTGTATCTTGTTTGCAATTTCTCCCGACAGTGATTCTGTTTCCTTGTCGTCCATCTTGTCTGCTCCTACAATGACACGCAGTTCACGTCCTGCCTGTATGGCGTATGTCTTTGTTACGCCAGGATAGCTCATTGCTATAGCCTCGAGGTCGTTGAGTCGCTTGATATATGCTTCTACTATTTCGCGTCTTGCACCTGGACGGGCTCCTGAAATGGCGTCGCATACCTGTACGATAGGTGCGAGCAGTGTATTCATTTCCATTTCGTCGTGATGTGCTCCGATAGCGTTGCAGATGTCAGCCTTTTCCTTGTATTTCTCTGCTATTTTTGCTCCGTAGAGTGCGTGCGGCAGTTCGCTTTCCTCGTCAGGCACCTTGCCGATGTCGTGCAGCAGTCCGGCGCGTTTTGCCTTCTTTGGATTGAGTCCGAGTTCTGCAGCCATTACGGCACACAGGTTTGCTGTTTCGCGAGCATGCTGCAGCAGATTCTGACCGTATGATGAACGATATTTCATCTTACCCACGATGCGTATCAGTTCGGGATGGAGTCCGTGAATACCTAAGTCTATTGCCGTGCGTTTACCGGTTTCTATTACTTCGTTGTCGATTTGTTTCTTAACCTTTGCGACAACTTCCTCTATTCGTGCAGGGTGGATACGTCCGTCAGACACCAGCTGATGCAGTGCAAGCCGGCAAACCTCGCGGCGTATTGGGTCGAAGGCAGATATTACGATAGCCTCAGGTGTGTCGTCTACTACGATTTCCACGCCTGCAGCAGCCTCCAGTGCGCGTATGTTTCTTCCTTCACGTCCGATTATTCGTCCCTTCACTTCGTCGTTGTCGATGTGGAATACGCTGACAGAGTTTTCTACGGCTGTTTCTGTGGCAACTCTTTGTATTGTCTGTATGACTATCTTCTTTGCCTGTGCGGCAGCGTTGAGCTTTGCCTCGTCCATTATTTCGTTGACGTAGCTTGCTGCATCGGTACGTGCTTCGTCTTTCAGGTTTTCTATCAGCCTGTTCTTGGCTTCTTCTGCGCTCAGTCCTGAAAGTTCTTCCAGCTTCTCGCGTTCCTTAATCTGAAGTTTCTCAAGTTCTTCCTGCTTTATGGTCAGGAGCTTCTTTTCGTTGTCTATTCTCTTCTGGTTTTGTTCCACCTCCTGCTTTCTTCTGCTTATGTCTTCCTGTTTCTGGTTCAGTGAGATTTCGCGTTGTTTCAGTCGGTTTTCGTTTTGTTGAATCTTCTGGTTTCTGCTTTGTACTTCCTTTTCGAGTTCAGCTTTCTTGTTGAGGAACTTTTCCTTTACTTCGAGCAGTTTCTTTTCTTTTATAACGTCTGCTTCTTTTTTGGCATTTTCAACCATCTCGTTGTATTTGCCTGTGAGGAAATAGCGGAAAATCAGGTATCCTAAAGCTGCACCTAAGATTAGACAAGCGATACCTATAATAATACTTGTTGTCATTGCTTTTGTATAATTTATTTTATATGTTATTTATAATATTTTCTCATGCGTTATGTCCGTCGAGTCTATTTGTCGGATAACGCGTCTTCAATTTCTGAAGTAAGCTTTGAGAGAATATCGGTCATAGGTGTCGTGTCGTTGCGTTCTGCCTCTGATTCGTATCGCAGGGCGATTTCGAGCATAGCCATGTAGAGTATCTCTTTCTCTTCTCGTCTTCCCTTGTACAAACGGGCATAGTCGTTGACAGTCTTGTTTATAAGCTTTTCGGCTTTGCGACACTTCTCCTCGTCTTTACCATTGATGGTTACGGCAATGTTTGTGTCGTAAAGATTCAATCTTATATGTAATTTTTCTATGTTCTCTTTTACTTCAGCCATTGTGCACGTTATTTTTCGCTAAGTAGCGTTATACACTTGTTGACATCTCTCAACAGCTTGGCAACTTTTGCCTTTGCAACCTCCATGTCGTTGTCGGTTACTTCGAGCATCTTTGCCATTTTCAGCGTATTGTAGTCTTCATTCTGCTGCGAGAGTTGTTCTTTCAGAGACTTTACCTGTGTCTCCAAATCGTCTACCATGCCGTACAGTTCTTCGTTTTCTTTCTTCATTTTGTTGTATTGAAGAATCATCTGTCTGACACGGGTTGTGAACAATGTTGTTATTTTCTCGTTTTCAGTCATGAATTACAATTTGCTCGCAAAGTTATATATTTATATTGAATTTTCAAAAAGTTTCCATGTTTTTTTTATAATAATGTGGAAAACCTTTGAATTTTGCGTTTGCCGTGGTTGCCTTGCCGGTTTTTATTGCTGCTTTTGCTTTCCCTGCTCCTTCTTTGCCAGCATCACTACCTGGTAGACGAAGTCGGTTATCCATTTCTGCGAGAAGCCCAAGCGGTCGCTGTACTGGCGTACTGACATGACAGTTTTCACTACTCCCATGTCTTTGTAGTCGTTCTTCGTGAAGATGTCGGCTACGGTTTTCTCTGTCATGGCGTAGATGGCTTTTCTGAAGAATGACGGCATGCGCAGTTTAAACTTCATTAGGTTGCCCATCAGCATCATGAGGTCTTGAGTGAAACCTTGAAACTGGAACATGTAGGGCTGTATGTCCTGCATCTTGCGGCAGTTTTTCTTCAGGCTCATGTCGATTTCCTTGAAGAAGTTGTCGTCGGAATTATAAATTTCCTTCAGCATCTTCTTGCATGCATTTTTCTCGCCTATGCCAAGCTTGTTGTTAACGGTTGGAACGTGCAGTGTAGTCTTGAACATGCGAAGGTCGGGCAGCATGGCTAAGTTGCTGATACCTAAGTTGGAAGCCATCGATGCCTGAAAATATACTCTAATGAGCGACATGTAGTCTTCCATTCCGCCAGTCTGGCTTTCTGCTTTATTTCTTCCGAATATTTTTGACAGTATATTCATGATATAATTTGTTATTATGTTTATGTTGAAATGCAGTGCAAAATTACAATAAAAAAGGTTAATGACAAAATAAAAGATACATAATTCATGTTTGTGATGCTATTTTTTATTATTCCGAGTCATAATTATATGCCGTAGGATGCAAAAAAGCTGACCGATGACGCAGCCTGTTTTGAAATAAAGGTATAATCAATTTCAGGGTCGTTTAGTGTCGCGAGAATGCCCGCGAAAGTCGTTCCGAAATATTTTTCGGCAAATACGCGGGTATTTCTAACTGTCGACTAAGTTGCTGGCTGTCAGTATTTTGACTCTCAAATATGGATTACAGGATTTTTACAAGCATCTTGTAATCCTCTTACAGATACTCCGTCACACTGTTACAAGCACTCCGTAGCAATATGACGGCTTAGCTGTAACTGCGCGAAAACATGCGGTTTTCACTCTCAAACATGCTCTTTGACATTTTTAACATGCATATCTGAGGACGAATTTTGCATATTTTCGCACTTTCGGTGGTTGTTCCGCGTCTATTTGGAGAGTTTTTCTCTGTCAAAATTTTTCATATTTTCGGGGACGTTATGGTGGGTGCGTTCATTTTGGCACACTTTTTGCTGGCAAAAAACTGGCATCTTGAATACAGTATTCTTGGTGTGCATGCCGTTGTTTTTATTGTAAACTGTGAGTAAAAACAGCGTTATTTGAAATATTATTCCACATAATTATAAAAATTGCTGCAATTTTTTTACCAATGTCAATTATTTTTCTTACCTTTGCCACGTTTTATAATTAGAGAATATGTAAATCTAATTCGGTAAGTAATGGAATTATATTCAAGGGGTAACAGCATAATTAAGATAGCAGTCATACTGGCAGATTTCGTTCTGCTCAATGTTCTGTTGATTTTGTTAATGCTGATATTGCCAGATTCAGTACCTAGCTATGTGAAGGCAAACCTGAAGTTTGTGTTTTTAATTGCAAACTTCGCCATGTTTATTGCTCAACTGGTTTTGCCGCCAATCATGCACGAGCGATACATGTCGTTCGACAAGATTGTTCTACGCGCCATAAAGTTTGTACTGTTGCAGACTGCCATGTTTTTCGTCTTCGTACGTGTAGTGGGGCAGGCAGGCGGATTCTTTGAATTCCTGATGATATACATGCCGTTGCTGTTTGGGTTCATAATAACCTCACGCTTTGCCGAATGGATGCTGCTGAAATACATCAGAAAAAGCGGCTACAACTATCGCACGGTGCTGTTCTTAGGCGAAGACAGGGGCAACTTGATGATATTCAACAAGATGGTGGAAGACCCATCTACAGGATACAGGGTATTGGGATATTTCGCCGACGGCAGGATGGAAAACGAGCCGGAGGACCTGAATTATCTCGGAACAATAGACGACTTCAAGCAATGTGCTCAAAATGGCAACAACAGCCGTATAGACGAGATGTATTGCAGTCTGCCTCAGGGACAGTCGGAAAACATAGTTATGGCAATGCAATACTGCGACAAGCACGTGGCTCGCTTCTATTACGTTCCGCGACAGTTCGGAAATTTCCGACTTAACCTGAAGCCGGAACTCTTTGGCGAGCAATATATCTACACAAACCACCACGAACCTCTCGAAAAAGTAGAAAACAGAATTATCAAGCGCATCTTCGACATTGTTTTCAGCGGAATAACATGCCTTGTCATTCTGCCGTTCATGCCGATAATAGCACTGATAATAAAGATGCAGAGTCCAGGTCCGCTGTTATTCGTGCAAGACCGTACGGGCTATCGCGGCAAGACGTTCAGATGTTATAAGTTCCGTTCAATGCACGTCAACAGCGACGCCGACCACCTGCAGGCATCGAAGGATGACCCGCGAAAGTTCCCGTTTGGAAACTTCATGCGCAAGACAAACATAGACGAGTTCCCGCAGTTCTTCAATGTACTGAAAGGCGACATGAGCATCGTGGGACCGCGTCCGCACATGCTGCTGCATACGGAAGAATATTCAGCCATCATCGACAAATACATGCTCCGCCACTTCTCGAAGCCAGGCATAACAGGCTATGCACAGGTAACAGGCTTCAGAGGCGAGACAAAGGAAGTGTGGCAGATGGAAGAACGAGTGAAGCGCGACATCTGGTACAATGAAAACTGGTCGTTCTGGCTCGACATAAAGATAATATTCAAGACAGCACTGAGCATAATAATCCCAGACAAGCACGCATATTAAAATTAAGTAAAATACATAAATAATATATGAAAGGTATAGTTTTAGCCGGTGGATCGGGTACGCGACTCTATCCCATAACAAAGGGAATAAGCAAGCAGTTGATACCCATCTACGACAAGCCAATGATTTATTACCCAATATCAGCACTGATGTTGGCAGGAATTAGAGAAATATTAATAATATCAACACCATACGACTTGCCTGGCTTCAGGCGACTGCTTGGCGACGGCAGCGACTACGGAGTCAGCTTCTCCTATGCCGAGCAGCCAAGCCCAGACGGATTGGCACAGGCTTTCATAATAGGAGAGGAGTTCATAGGCGACGACAATGTATGTCTGGTGCTTGGCGACAATATATTTTACGGAGCAGGATTTACAGGGCTTCTGCGCCAGAGCGTCGAGAATGCCAACAACAACATAGCAACCGTCTTTGGCTATTATGTCAACGATCCTGAACGCTACGGAGTGGCTGAGTTCGACAAAGACGGCAACTGCCTGAGCATAGAAGAAAAACCAGCACAGCCTAAAAGCAACTATGCAGTAGTGGGATTGTACTTCTATCCTAACAGCGTAGTGGAGATAGCAAAGAACATAAAGCCGAGTGCGCGTGGGGAACTGGAGATAACCACAGTAAATCAGGAATATCTGAAACAGCACCAACTTAAAGTACAGACTCTGCAGCGTGGCTTCGCATGGCTCGACACAGGCACGCACGACAGCTTGTCGGAAGCAAGCAACTTCATAGAAGTAATAGAAAAACGTCAGGGACTGAAAGTGGCATGTCTCGAAGAAATAGCTATGGAAAACGGTTGGATTGACAAGGAAAAGGTAAGAGAACTTGCACAGCCAATGCAGAAAAATGGATACGGACAATATCTGTTGAATATAGCAAAGTAAGTAGGAATAATAACAAAAACATAATAATACAATGGAAGAAGTAAAAAATGTAGATGTAGAAAACATCCAGGAACCGGAAGGAAAACCGTTTATTGATTTCCAATCGATTTTCAGGGCTTTAGTGCTTAATTGGAAATGGTTTATCATCTCCATCATCATCTGTCTTGGTGTAGCTTTTATTTATCTTCGCTATACCACGCCATACTATCAGGCATTTGCAAAGTTCCTTATCAAGGAAGATGAGACTGGTGGCAGAAGCAACAACATTAGGGGCTCTGTTAATCTTGGCTTAATGACTAACTCGGCAGGTATTGACAATGAAATGGAGATTTTGCGCTCACGAACACTGGCAGCAAGTGCCGTTCGCGACCTTAAACTCTATACTACGTACCGAACGGAAGGAAAGATTAAGGACATGCCTCTTTACAAGACACAGCCGATAACTGTTGACTTGGACTCTGCGCACCTTGAACTGTTGAATACACCTATCAATCTTGTTATAACAAGAGAGAACAATCAGTACCATGTCGTTGGTACTTACAGTGTCCCGACTGGAGAAAAAACGTCAGCAGGACCATACACTATTGAAAAGAAATTCTCATCTCTGCCAATCACAATAGGTACACGTGCAGGTATTCTGTCGTTCAATTCAAACGGCGGAGCACTGGTAAACGGACAGAAACTGAAAGTGCAGATCGTTTCTCCAAAGATTGCAGCATTCCAATATGCAGGCATGCTCGGTGTAAATCAGGCCTCAAAGTCTACAAGCATTGCTTTGCTGTCGATTATAGATGAGATACCAGAGCGTGCAACAGACTATCTGAGTCAGTTGGCTGTATGCTATAACCGCCAGGCTAACGAAGATAAGAATGAAGTTGCAATCCGTACGGAAGAATTTATCAACAGCCGTTTGCAGAAAATCAATGCAGAGCTTGGTAATACAGAAGGCGCTATCGAAAGCTACAAGCGTCAGCATGGTATGATAGACCAGCGTTCAAGTGCAACAGCAGCAGTTGGAAGTCAGATGGAATTTGAACAGAAACTGGCTGATGCCAACATGCAGATTGCAATACTGAACGAAGTGCAGCAGTACATGAACAGACCAGAAAACCTCTATCAGACTTTGCCTTCGAATGTCGGACTCACAGACCCAACGGCATCAAGCCTGATAAACAAATACAATGAGATGGTATTGGAACGTAACCGCATGCTTAGAAGTGCAAGCGAGGAAAATCCAAGTGTTCAGAAACTGACAGCATCGCTTGACAACATGATAAACAGTATTCGTCATGCCATGAACCAGAACCGTCGCAACATGGAAATACAGCGCAACTCTATACAGAGCCAGTATGGTAAATATAGCGGACGTGTATCTGAATCACCAGAGCAGGAACGCATGCTGAACCAGATAGGACGTCAGCAGGAAGTTAAGTCAAGCCTTTACATAATGCTGTTGCAGAAACGTGAGGAAAACTCTATATCTCTTGCTGCTACGGCTAACAAGGGTAGGTTGCTTGACGACCCTGTATTTGGTGGAAAGGTTAGTCCAAAGTCATCAATGATATTGTTGATAGCCCTCATTCTTGGTCTTGCTATTCCTGCTGTAATCATTGTTATTCTCAACTTCTTCAGATATAAGATAGAGGGACATGACGATGTTGCACGCATGACACGCTTGCCGATATTGGCAGACGTTGCCATTGCAAATGAAAGCGCGAAGACAAAGGCTGGCATTGTGGTACATGAGAACCAAAACAACCAGATGGAAGAGATCTTCCGTTCTATGCGTACAAACTTGCAGTTCATGTTGAAGGAACATGACAAGGTAATCATGTTTACATCTACAACATCTGGTGAAGGAAAGACATTCAACGCAGCCAATACATCTGTAAGTTTTGCATTGCTTGGCAAGAAGGTTGTACTTGTAGGTCTTGATATCCGTAAGCCTCGTCTGGCTGAGTTGTTTGAACTAAACGACCACAGTCATGGTATAACGCCATTGCTGTCAATGGACAATCCAACAGAGGCAGACGTACGTTCTCAGATACTAAGGTCTGGCATTAACGACAATCTTGATCTTCTGCTTGCAGGTCCTACACCTCCAAACCCAACGGAAATAATTTCAAGACACAGTCTGGACGTTATCTTCGACATACTGCGTAAGGAATATGACTATATCATTATCGACACGGCTCCAGTTGGACTTGTTACAGATACGTTGCAGATTGGTCGTGTTGCCGATGTAACAGTTTATGTATGTCGTGCAGACTATACTCCGCGTTCAAGCTTCGACCTTATCAACAGTCTTGCTGCCGACAAGAAACTTCCTGAGATGTCTATCGTGCTTAACGGTATTGACATGTCTAAGAAGAAGTACGGCTACTATTATGGTTATGGTCGTTACGGTAAGTACGGACGTTATGGACGCTATGGCAATAAGAAGTATGGTTATAGTGGCGGTTATGGCTCATACGGCAGCTATGGACTCTATGGCAACTACTCTAACTCTTCTTATGGAAACAAGAACGATACGTCAGTAAAACGATAATACTATTAATTAATATAGGTGTTAAGGTTTTCCAATAATTTAAACCTTAACACCTTTCATATTAATATGTATAATAATCTCATTATTACAAATCAAAAGGAAGATAAATAATATTGTTATGATAATAGCGATTGATTTTGACGGGACAATAGTAGAAGACAGATACCCGGAGATAGGTGCTGAAAAACCGTTTGCAATTCAGACTCTTAAGATGTTGATAGAGGAACGACACAAACTCATTTTGTGGACAGTTCGCGAAGACGATACCTTAGAAGATGCGGTAAGATGGTGCAAGGAACGCGGTGTAGAGTTTTATGCTGTCAACAAAGATTACCCTGAAGAAAAGTTGGAGCACAACGATAGTTACTCAAGAAAGATAAAGGCTGACATCTTTATCGACGACCGAAATATCGGTGGACTGCCAGACTGGGGCACGATGTATCACATGCTAAAGGAAAACAGGTCTATGCGCGACGTCATTCGCGATACGCTTAATGTCGGTATAGATGCCACAGAGGCTCCGAAAAAGAAGCGTTGGTGGAGTCGCTAAATCATTTTATTTCATCAATGAAAAATAACATTTATATTGTTTTTGCCTTTATGTTGGCTTTGTTGTCTTCCTGTGGCGGTAAGCTCACGGTTGACAATTCCGTTGTCAGTGATTTCGATACGGACAGGTTTCTCGGCGAGTGGTATGAGATAGCACGTTTCGACCACTGGTTCGAGCGCGACATGCAGAATACGAAAGCGAAATATACTTTGCTTGAGAATGGCAGGATTGAAGTTGTCAATTCCGGCATTAAAGATGGTAAGCAGGAGGAATCGAAAGGCAAGGCAAAGCTTACTGACACGCCCGCATTGCTCAGAGTCTCATTCTTCGGTCCGTTCTATTCCGACTACAGAATACTGCTGGTAGACAAAGGCTATAGCTATGCACTTGTAGGCAGTGGCAGCGACGATTATCTCTGGATACTCTCGCGCACGCCGGTTCTGTCGGATGAGGCGAAAACAGTCATTCTTAACGAGGCTAAACGCAGAGGTTACGAGGTAGGAAACCTTATCTGGGTAAGGCATAATTAGCGCTTTCTCATTTTCTGGTAAGCCAGACGCTCGTCTCCGTTGTCGAGATAGATTATGCCGCAGTAGGTAAATCCTTCTTTCTGCATCAGGTGTTGCATAATCCTATTGTCGCGGTGTGTGTCAATGCGAATGTTGTCGGTAATGCCGAAACAATAGTCCATGATTGTTTTAATAATGCCGTGATGTTCGGGAAGGCTTGCTATTCGGTGGATTACATAATATTCTTGCGTGTCGTCAATCCATTCTCCGCCATCAATTATACTATATGTAGGTTCCGGTCCAGGCACAAAAGCAAACGTAGCAACAGCTATATTGTCAGCATTACAGACCATATAGCTGTTGCCGTTTATTATATCCTGCCTGAAAATCTCAGCCGACGGATATCCGTTTACCCATTGTCCCATGTTGCCGTTGCGTCGCATTATGCCCCTTGCCTCGTCTGCCAGCGTCAGCAGGGTAGGGATGTCGGCTGCGGTAGACGGTCTGATATGATACGTCATGAATAAGCGCTGTTATTTCCCAGTTGCCGCTTCATATCTTTTCTCCACCACGTTCCAGTCTACGATGTCCCACAATGCAGTCAAGTAGTCTGGTCTACGGTTCTGATAGTCAAGATAGTAAGCATGTTCCCACACATCGAAAGTCATTATCGGACACAGTCCCTTCTGTATCGGGTTAGCAGCGTTAGGCTCCTGACTGATAGTCAGTTTCCTGTTCTTGTCAGCCGCCAGCCAAACCCATCCTGAGCCAAACAGCGATGCGCCAGCCTTGACGAACTCATCCTTAAACTGTTCTATACTGCCAAACTGTCCTTCTATGGCTGTTGCGAGTGTACCTGTCGGAGTGTCTTTCTTGCCCGCAGCAGCAAATTGTTCAAAGTACATATTGTGATTCAGCACCTGTCCGGCATTGTTGAGCATAGCCCCTTCGGCAGTTTTCACAATGTCCTCCAGGCTGCTGTTCTCATACTTTGTGCCTGCGATAAGTCCGTTCAGGTTGTTCACATACGTCTGCAGGTGCTTGCCGTGATGAAACATCATAGTCTTTTCGCTTATCACTGGCTCAAGCGATTTTGCATCGTAGGCGAGTCCTATCAGTTCAAATTTCCTTTCATTCATAGTCTGTACGTTTTTAGTTTCAGTAAGTTTTGTTTCGCAAAGATATAAAAAACTTTTCTTTATGTCAATTATTAAATGAAAAAGTTGTACTTTTGCGACAGTAAATAAATCAATAAAACAAAAGTTATGAGCAGATTGCTATTCATCCTGTTATTTGTTGCGGTAGTGATTGTAGCGTGGGCTTGCAAGTCCGGCACAAAGAGTTCGGTCTACAAGACAGTAGGCGTCGACGAGTTCGAGCGTATCATTTCGGACACAGCCGGTGTCGTTGTCCTCGACGCCAGGACACAGTCCGAGTACGACGAGGGACACATAGCCCATGCCGTGCTTATAGATGTCAAGACCGACTCGTTCATGATGGCTGCCCGCGACCTGTTGCCTAAGGACAAGACTATAGCCGTCTACTGCCGCAGTGGACGTCGCAGCGCTATGGCTGCCGACATGCTGACCGACGAAGGCTATACGGTTGTCAACCTCGACGGCGGCATCATGGCATGGATTCAGTCTGGCAAGAGCGTGGAGTAGTTCGCTATTTCAGTTTCTTGCCGTCGGCAAACGCATTGCCTACAACCTTTCCGAGCTCAATATAAGTATTGTCGATAGGGTTGAAGGTAATGATGTTCATTTTCTTAACGTCGGGTTTGCCCTCGTTGTCGAGATACTTTTCATCGCACAGAATGTTTACTATTTCGGCAACGAGATAGTAACCCGTTTCCGACTCGTCAATCTTCTGCTTCACGCGACACTCAAAAGTCATCGGAAAGTCCTTGTAGACAGGTGCGTTGACGTTGGCAGACTTCTCCCAAGTCCATCCCGTCTTGCTCATTTTCTCTGTATCGTTTTTCCCGCTCACGATACCCACGAAGTCGGCAGCCACCAGTGTCTCGGTCGTTGCAAAGGCAACGGTAAACTCGTTGTTCACGGCGAGATTGTCGGTCGTGGCGTGCGAGCCGAGCGAAATCATAATCTCGTGTACGTCCCAAGTGCCGCCCCATGCTGCATTCATGGCATTCGGCTTGCCCTCGCGGTCGTATGTACCTATTATTAATACAGGCTGTGGAAGCATCCACGCTTTCGGCTTAAAACTCTTCATATTCGTATGGCTTTTATTGTTAATACTAATAGTTGTTTGTTCACTTTCCGATGCGAAGATACGAAAAAATACTCAAAATTCATAATTCAATGACAGTATTTTTCATATTATGTGCCTGTCGCAAGCAAATTTTATTGTTTTATTTTCAAGCGTCTAACCTCATTTTTCGACTTCCTGCAAAAAGTGTGCCAAAAAGTGTGCATTTTCTCTCTTGATTATAAATTTATGAAAACTTTTGACAGAGAAAAAACGTTCAAATAGAATCAGAACAGCCTCTGAAACTGCAAATTTCTGTTAAATTAAAGGCCGAATGTAACTGTTAAAATTGTCAAAGAGTATCTTTGACGTGCCTATTTATTAAAAATGGGCTTGCCAGACATAGAGCCCGACACTATCAAACACTATGTCTGACATCCTCAAACAGTGTGTTTGACAATGTCAAACATACTCTTTGACATTTTTAACATATACATTTTATGCACATAAATGCTATGTTTATGACTAACAGGCTGATTGTCAGACAGTTGTAGGTGCTTGCGAAATACGGGCGATTTTTGCCCCTTTGATTTCCGAAACGACTTTCGCGGGCATTCTCGTGATAGTAAAAATGCGCATAATGATTAAACTTTTCTTGCCGAATAGTTGTCGTGTTGTTGAAATTTTGTATATTTGCAGAAAATAATAGATAGCGATAGTTGCGGCTGTCAGAAACCGCAATAAAAACTGTAGTTATATAATGAAAAAGACAGATATTTTCTTTCCCTGTTCCGACATGGCTGCCGGCAACGAGTTTCTGGCTCAGTTGGCAGGCGAAAAGCATGTCGGCAACGTGTTCATGCTTGTCGGCAGCGACTTCCCTGCGTGCCATCAAGCACCCGACGGCTGCCGTTTCCTGATAGTAGACGACCTCATGTCGTCAGCTACGATGTGTGCCATAGCCCATGCCACGACGTCAGACTATGCACTGCTGGTGCTCCGCGAAACGCGCCTTACGCTCGGTCAGCACGTCGTCGACCGACTGCTGTGTGCCGCAGAGGCTACCGACGCAGAAATGGTCTACAGCGACTACTATAAGATTTGCAACCACGAATTGCAGCGCAATCCTGTCATCGACTATTTCGCCGGCAGCCTGCGCGACGATTTCGACTTTGGAGGAGCAGTGCTCGTGAGTGCTGCCGGACTGCATGCCTATGCCGACTCACAGCCGTCAGCCAGCCGCTATGCCGGATTCTATGACCTGCGCCTGTCGCTCAGCCGTCGCGGACAACTGTTTCACTTGAACGAATTTCTATACACGATAGAAGAATACGACCTTCGCGAAAGTGGTGTAAAGCAGTTCGACTATGTAGATGCCCGCAACCGAAACGTACAGATAGAGATGGAACAGGCAGTCAGCCGACATCTCAGCGAGATAGGTGCCACAGTGTCTGCCGTAAACCGTCAGAACGTCGACTTCAACGCCTGCCACTTCGATGTGGAGGCATCAGTAGTCATACCAGTCTACAACCGCGAGCGTACCATCTGCGACGCAGTTGACTCAGCACTGAGTCAGAAGACAACGTTCAGATACAACGTGATAGTGGTAGACAACCATTCTACCGACAACACCACGTCGCTGCTGCGCAAATACAGCGACAGCCGCCTCGTGCACATCATTCCGCAACGCAACGACTTGGGCATTGGCGGCTGCTGGAACGTAGCCGTCGACGACGACAGATGCGGACGCTTTGCCGTTCAGCTCGACAGCGACGACCTCTATTCGTCAGCCGACACCCTGCAACACATAGTAGACGAGTTCTACAAACAGCAGGCTGCAATGATTGTAGGCTCGTACCGCATGTGCGATTTCGACCTCAACACCTTGCCACCGGGAATTATCGACCACCGCGAGTGGACCGACGACAATGGTGCCAACAATGCACTGCGCATCAACGGACTTGGTGCGCCGAGAGCATTCTACACGCCTCTGCTGCGCGAAATACACTTCCCAAACACCAGTTACGGTGAGGATTATGCTCTGGGACTGGCTTTCAGCAGGAAATATCGCATCGGACGAATATACGACGAACTGTATCTGTGCCGCCGATGGGGCGGAAACAGCGACGCAGCACTGTCGGTTGAGAAAGTGAATGCCAACAACCTGTACAAGGACAGGCTGCGCACGATGGAACTGGCAGCACGAATCAAAATGAACAAACGTAAGTAATGGAAATGAATAGATCAGGCGAAATAAATGCTTTTTTCGACCAGCAACTGAGTGCATGGGACGATGCGCGACAGCGTTTCGCAAATCTTGAGCAAGTCAGCACGCGCGAAATTGTCGTAGACGGTTTTGCACTGACAATACAATACAATCCTACACGCATCGTGTCGACAAGTGCCAACATCAGCAAGCAGGCACTCTCAGAACGTCCGTGCTTCCTATGTGAAAAGAACAGACCTGCATGTCAGATGACAAAAGTCGTTGACGATGACTTCGAGTTGCTTGTCAATCCCTTTCCGATAATGCCAAAGCACTACACCATACCACTGCGCCGACATGAGCCGCAAGTCATTGCAGACAGGTATGAGGAGATGCTGAAACTGCTGGCGCTATACCCCGAACTGACCGTTTTCTACAATGGAGCGCATTGCGGAGCGTCTGCACCAGACCACATGCACCTGCAGGCAGCGGAAGGAGGGCTGTTGCCAATACAGAAACACTGGCGGCAACTGTGTAAAACGCTCGAGAAACTATGTCCGACAGACATCGGCAGCGCAGACAATGGCACTCTGACTAATGGAATATATCATATCGTTGGCTATCCGTTTGCGGCATTTCTGCTGTATTCCGACAATGAAACGACGGGCGAGGAATTGTTTTCTGCAATATATAATGCTATGTCTGAAATGTCGGAAACTGACGATGAGCCAATGATGAACATAGTGGTTTGGCGTGAAAACAATGGCTTTGCGAGTGTTGTTTTCCCACGTCGTAACCACAGACCCAAATGCTATTATGCGACAGACGATAGCCAGCGGCTTGTCAGTCCAGGTGCCTTAGACATGGCAGGACTTGTCATAACACCGAGAGATACTGATTATGAGGTACTTAACGCAGAGGAAATAAAGCAAATTTTTGCAGAAGTTTCATATACGGAAGCCGATGTTGAGGCACTGAAAGCTAAACTGAAAAGTAAGAAATGATATGAGTCCAAACGTAAAGGTAGGCATCGTAAATGCACGGGAATTGTCGTTCACGCTGAACGACACATACCTTCTAGGCAGTGAGCCGATGTCGGGCAGACACACAGCACTATTCGCCGAAGGAAAGATAATGCTGAACGGTAAACCGTACGACGACGTCTTGCTTATGCCAACAGCACCAGCATCGTCGTTCACACTTGAGGATGTTACAATCGGAGTGAACTTCCACTGGGAACGCAAGGAGAACGAAACGTTTGAAGGAATGCTGCATCTCGTAATAGACAATGGCACAATCTGCGCCATCAATGAGTTGCCTGTAGAGAACTATCTGCGCAGTGTCATATCGAGCGAGATGAGAGCCGACGCGTCGTTGCAGTTGCTGAAAGCCCACGCAGTGATATCGCGCTCATGGCTGATATCGCAGCTCAGACATGCCGGAGGCAATGTTGCCGCGACGTGCAGGCATTCTTCAGACTGTTGCATACAAAACGAGGTGATACGCTGGTACGACAGAGAAGACCACAGACTGTTCGACGTGTGTGCCGACGACCACTGCCAGCGCTATCAGGGTATAACGCGTGCGACTCGGCAGCAGGTGGACAGGGCTGTGAAGGAGACCTGCGGAGAAGTGATAATGTATGGCGATGAGATATGCGATGCACGTTTCAGCAAGTGTTGTGGTGGTCTGACGGAGGAATTTCAATACTGTTGGGATGATACACCGAAGGCATATCTGAAAAGCGTTGCAGACCCATATTGCAATACCGACGACAAAAACGTGTTGCGACAGGTGCTTAATGACTACGACCTTGAGACCGATGACTTTCACGACTGGACAACATCTTACAGTGTAGAAGAAGTGTCGCGGCTTGTCAGGGAAAACACCAAGAAAGACATAGGAAGCATTACCGACATCATACCTATGGAGCGCGGAAAGAGTGGACGAATATGGAAACTAAGACTGTGCGGAACAATCGGCGAACTAATAATTGGCAAAGAGCTCGAAATAAGACGAGTCTTGAGCACGTCACACCTAAAGAGCAGTTGGTTCGATGTTGAACGCACAACCGACGATAACGGACACACAATCGGATTTGTGCTGCATGGACACGGATGGGGACACGGTGTCGGACTCTGCCAGATAGGTGCCGCAGTGATGGGAGAAAAAGGTATTGACTATAAGGAAATACTTAAACATTATTATAATAAATCGGAAATTAAAAAGTTATATTGATATCCTACATTTCAAAATGAAGACAAAAACAAATCTGACAGATTGGACACGGTCGGCAGCTTGGGTGTCGACGAGCAATTTTGCAGAAGGCATTCCATATGTCGCAGTAATGACATTGTCGCTGATAATGTATAAGAACATGGGACTGTCTAACACAGACGTAACACTATATACAGCATGGCTTTACCTGCCTTGGGTAATAAAACCGCTGTGGAGCCCGTTTGTTGACGTACTGATGACAAAGCGTTTCTGGATACTGGCAATGGAGTTGATAATCGGTGCCACGCTTGCTGGTGTTGCTTTCACGTTGCCTACGTCGTTCTGGTTGCAGGGCACGCTCTGTTTTTTCTGGCTAATGGCATTCTCGAGTGCTACCCACGATATTGCCGTAGACGGTTTCTATATGCTTGGACTTGACCAGCAGAAGCAGTCGGTATTTGTAGGTGTGCGCAGTTTCTTCTATCGTGTGAGCATGATTCTGGGACAGGGCGCATTGGTAATGCTTGCCGGCAAATGGCAGGAGGAGACAGGCAGAACAGCCTATTCTTGGGGACTCGTATTCTACCTTATGGCTGCCGTGTTCATCGCTCTGTTTGCATTCCATGCCTTTATATTGCCACATCCCGCAGAAGACAGTATGAAGGAAAAGACAAACATGTCGGATATAATGAAGGAACTCGGTGAAACGGTTGTTACGTTCTTCAGGAAACCGCAGGTCGTGGCAGGCATATGCTTCATGCTTTTCTATCGTATGCCTGAAGGATTGCTTGTCAAAATATCCACGCTTTTCCTTCTTGACGATGCCGCAAGCGGTGGTCTTGGACTGACGGAGATACAGTTGGGACTGGTACAGGGTACTGTCGGCGTTGTCGGACTTGTTGCCGGCGGAATCATTGGTGGTATCCTGGCAGGCATCTATGGTCTGAAACGTTGCCTGTGGCCTATGGTCTGCGCCATCACACTGCCAGATGTCGTCTATGTTTACTTGGCATACGCCTTGCCGTCAAACCTCCTGATAGTAAATATATGTGTATTCGTAGAGCAGTTTGGCTACGGACTTGGTTTCACAGCCTATATGCTTTACTTGATATATTATAGTCAGGGCTCGCACAAGACATCGCATTACGCACTGTGTACAGCCCTGATGGCGCTGTCGATGATGATACCCGGAATGGTGGCAGGTGCTTTGCAGGAAGCCGTTGGTTATCGTACGTTCTTCCTGATAGTAATGGCTTGCTGCGTCGTAACGTTCATCGTAGCTTCTTATGTGAAGATAGATGCAGACTTCGGAATGAAGAAAAAACAGTAGACGCAACATATTTTACAGAAAGAAAGACAGTATTATGCTCGGACAGAAAGAACAGGATACGAACAAAAAGATATGGATGTGGATGCCCTCTCTTTACATTATGAAGGGACTTCCCATATCTATTGTTATGCTGCTGTCCACTATTGTGTATAAGCGTTTCGGGCTTTCAAGCAGTGGTGTGTTGTTCCTGACGTCGTGGCTGATGCTGGCGTGGGTACTTAAACCCTTGTGGCGACCAATGGTAGACACGCTTTTTACAAGACGTGTATGGGTTATTGCATTGCAAATAATGATGACAGCAGTGCTGTATTTGTTATCAACATCGATAACAAATGATACTGCAAATAGCAACATATTCATGTATTTCCTATTGCTTTCGTTCGTCGGCGCAACCCACGAGGTAGCTGTCGAGAACTATTATATAGAGCGAATGAGACGACAGGTCAGCAAGCGTACAAGTCTGGTAAAGATAACTTTCTACATGTTGCCTTTGTCATTGCTGATGGGAGTGCTGATAATGATAGAGGGAAACATGGAGACTTTATCGCGTCAAGTCGCAAAATCGTGGAGTCAGACATTCTTACTTTTGGCATTATTGTCAGCCATATTGACTCTATACCATATTATATTGCTGCGTCATAAAACAGACAAGATGCCTATGATATACTTCATGGACAGACGACACTGGAACAGAATTTTGCAACAGAGACTGTATACTTTCTTCATGAAGCCATCTGCTGTGATGTCAGTAGTTGCCATGTTGCTATATCCGATGTCAGTAGTATTGTTCAGCAAGATATCAATTCTGTTTCTTTTCGACCGTGAAAGCTATGGTGGAATGGGACTGTCGCCACAGGAATTTTCATTTGTTGAGGGAACAATAGGGGCTATGTTTCTGCTTGTAGGCATTGTATGTGGACAGTATCTTGTAATGCAGAGACGCGAAACGAAGTACAAATGGCTGATGACACTTTCTATTATTGCAGCAGAAAGTATATACCTGTATCTCAGCTATAACATATCTTGCAGCATGACAGTATTGACGTTACTCGTCTCAATGTCTAATCTGCTGATTGGATTTGGCTTCATGTCATACATGAATTTCCTGTATTCATATAGTCAGGGACGCCATTCGTCGGCGCATCATGGCATCGCGCTGAGCATAATGATGCTGTCGTTTATGCTGACATCGATGTTTTCGGGATACTGGCAAGAAGCAATCGGCTACAAGAATTACTTTATTCTCACGCTTGCGGTGTCATTGCTGGCAGTGCTGACCACACCTGTATTGTGCAGGAAAAAGGATGTAAGAAAAACTAATATATGAAATATACAATGAAAAACAGATAGATTATGAGCAAAACAGAGAATCAACAAACAAAATCAAAACTTAACACTGAAATTGTTGAAGGCAACTTGCGGTATTTGGAGCTGTTGTCGCAGTCGTTTCCGACGATTGCAGATGCGAGTACGGAGGTGATAAACCTGCAGGCAATTCTGAACCTTCCGAAGGGTACAGAGCATTTCCTTGCAGACCTGCACGGAGCCTATCCTGCTTTTCAGCATGTCATGCGCAATGCCTCAGGAAACATAAAGAGAAAGGTAAACGATCTTTTTGGAAATGAGCTTCGTGAGTGCGACAAGCGCGAATTGTGTGCACTTATCTACTATCCTGAGCAGAAACTGGAACTGATAAAGCAGACAGAGGAGGACATAGAAGACTGGTATCACATCACAATCCACCAGCTTGTGCGTGTCTGCCGAGACGTTTCAAGCAAATATACACGCTCGAAGGTGAGAAAGGCGCTGCCCAAAGATTTCTCTTACATCATACAGGAATTGATGCATGAGCGTACTGACGATACAAACAAAGTGGCGTATATAAAAGGAATTATAGACACAATCATTAATACAGGCAGAGCCGACGACTTCATTAAAACTATATGTATTGTCATTCAGCGACTTGTTATCGACAAACTGCATATACTTGGCGATATCTTCGACAGAGGTCCTGGTGCACATCTGATATTAGACCTGCTAAAGCAATACAACAACTGGGACATACAGTGGGGTAACCACGATATGTTGTGGATGGGTGCCGTAGCCGGCAATGAAGCCTGCATCTGCAACGTCATACGTCTGTGTCTGAGGTATGCAAACCTCACTACACTCGAAGAAGCATACGGTATCAACCTTGTTCCGCTTGCCACTTTTGCGCTCGAACACTATGCCGACGACCCGTGCAAGGAGTTCATTCCAAAGACAAGTGGTGGCAGCGAGCCGCTGAACGAGAAGAACATCAAGCTGACAGCCATGATGCACAAAGCCATAGCTGTAATGCAGTTCAAGGTGGAAGGACAGATTTTCCACCGCCGTCCGGAATGGAACATGGAAGACCGCGACCTGCTTAGTTGCATCGACTACGACAAGGGAACCGTAAAAATTGACGGTAAGGAATACAAGATGACATCTTGCTCGTTCCCTACCGTAGACCGCAGCAACCCTACGATGCTGACAGTGGAGGAACAGGAATTGCTTGACAGGCTGAAGATTTCGTTCACTACCAACGAGAAACTCATAAAGCATATCAAGTTGATATTGCAGCACGGATGCATGTACAACATAACAAACCACAATCTGTTGTTCCATGCTTCGTGTCCGCTAAACGAAGACGGAACACTGAAGGAAGTGCGTCTGTACAAGGACAGAGTATATAAGGGCAAAGACTTGATGCACCAAACGGGCATGCTTGTGCGCTCTGCTTTCCAGCGAGATACAAATCCAGAGGAGAGAAGCTACAGCATAGACTATTTCCTTTATCTATGGTGCGGACCAGACAGTACGCTGTTCGACAAATCGAAGATGGCTACCTTCGAGCGCTATTTCCTCGAGGACAAGGAAACACATAAGGAGCATAAGGGTGTCTACTTCCAGATGCGCGACAACGAGAAGGTCGTAGACGGTATTCTTGATGCATTCGGCGTGGAAGGACCTAACAGGCATATCATCAACGGACACGTGCCTGTGCATGCTTCGGAAGGAGAAAATCCAATCAAGGCAAACGGTAAGCTCATGGTCATCGACGGTGGATTCTCGAATGCCTACCATAAGACAACGGGTATAGCTGGCTATACTCTTGTGTTCCACAGCAGAGGTTTTGAACTTGTGCAGCATGAACCGTTTACGAGCGAGGAAGATGCCGTCAGGACAGGCAGCGACATTATCAGTTCGAAGAAAATCGTCGAGACCACTACGCACCGAATGCTTGTGGCTGACACCGACATAGGTATAGAACTGAAACAGCAAGTTTCCGACCTCAAAGAACTGTTGTACGCATACAGACACGGACTTATAAAAGAAAAGCAGTAAAATCTTTCTTTATGTCGGAAATAATAGTTATATTTGTCGGTGAATATGAACAAAAGATATCAGAATAAACCATAAAACGCTAAAAACAATGACAGTATTATTAATTATTTTAGGAATCATAGTATTATTGGTTCTGTGGGGAGCAGGCATCTACAACAACCTTGTTCGCCTGAGAAACAACCGTGAGAATGCCTTTGCCAACATCGACGTGCAGCTGAAGCAGCGCCACGACCTTGTGGCACAGTTGGTTGCAACTGTCAAGGGATATGCACAGCACGAGAAGGAAGTGCTCGAGCGAGTTACAAATGCGCGTGCTGCTGCCATGAATGCCACAAGCATCAATGACAAGATACAGGCAGAAAACAATCTGTCGAGTGCGCTGGCAGGGCTGAAAGTGTCGGTTGAGGCTTATCCTGACCTGAAAGCCAACCAGAACTTCTTGCAGTTGCAGAACGAGATAGCTGACATTGAGAACAAACTTGCTGCTGTTCGTCGTTTCTTCAATTCGGCTACCCGTGAGCTGAACAACGCTGTTCAGACATTCCCGTCAAACATTCTGGCTGGCATGTTCGGATTTACCAAGCAGCCTATGTTTGAAGTTTCAACCGAAGAAAGAACTCAGTTGGACAAAGCACCGGAAATTAATTTCTAATGCAATACGTTGGAATACATACACAAATCAGCCGCAACAACCGATTGAGCGTGTTGTTGCTGCTGATGTTTCCGCTCATACTGTTGGCTACGGTGTGGGCTTTCCTTGCTCTTGTCAACTATTTCGGACACGGATACTATAATGAGTACGGGGAGTTTGTAAACCAACTTGACATTACGCAGGTCAACTATTATTTCGTGCAGGCTATCCCTTGGGTTGTCGGTGGAGTAGGCTTGTGGTTTGCGATAGCCTATTTCAACAATACCTCGATGATAAAGCGTGCAACTGGTGCGCAGACGCTGCAGAGGCGAGACAATCCGCGTGTCTACAACATTGTTGAGAACCTGTGCATGACGTGTGGCATGGAGATGCCTAAGATTAACATCATACACGACGACATGCTCAACGCCTTTGCTTCGGGAATAGACGACAAGAGTTATACGGTAACTGTTACGACAGGTCTGCTCGACACGCTCGACGACGACGAACTGGCTGGAGTGATAGGGCACGAACTGACCCACATCCGCAACCGCGACACGCGTCTGCTCATTGTAAGCATAATTTTCGTGGGAATTATCAGCACGATTATGAGCCTTACCGTAAACATGATAAGGGCACTGAGCTACAGTTCGGGCAGTTATCGCCGCAGCAGCGATGAGAAGGGCGGCAATGTTTCTATTATCGTAATCATGCTGATAGCCTTCGTATGCAGTATAATTGCATATTTCTTCACGTCGTTGACGCGTTTTGCCATATCTCGCCGACGCGAGTACATGGCAGATGCCGGCGGGGCAGAGTTGTGCGGCAATCCGTTGGCACTCGCATCGGCACTGAGGAAAATATCGGGACGTCCCGGACTGGCACAGGTCAACCGCGACGACATAGCCCAGCTGTACATAGCCCATCCGCAGGCGCTGAACGGAGGAAACATACTGTCGTCGCTCTTTGCAACCCATCCCGACATAGAAAAGAGAATAGAGATATTGGAACAGTTCTGATGCGCGGGTGAACGGAACGTGATTTATCAGGTATATATATCCGACTGACAAGATGCATGTTTGCACTCTGTCAGTCGGATTTTTCATTGTCTGCGACTGAGAAAAGACTAATCAATTTTCGCCCGTCTACTGTCGCGAGAGTGCCCTCGAAAGTCGTTTTGAAAATCAGAGGGGCGAAATATGCTCAAATTTCGTGTGCGTTTTTAATTGTCTGACAGTCAGTGTTTTACAGTGAAATATAGGCATTTTGTGCAAGAAACAGTAGTGTTAAAATTGTCAAAGAGCATGTTTGACATTGTCAAACACACTGTTTGAGGAAGTCAAACATAGTGTTTGAGGGTCTCAGATGCTATGTTTTGCAAGGCAAAAATGCAAAATATCCGTCTCAAACATACTCTTTGACAATTTTAACAATTACATTTGGTCTGAAAATTAACACAACTTTACACTTTCAGCTCCTGTTCCGCATCTATTTTGCAACATTTTCCCTGTCAAAAATTTTCATCATTTTTCGACTCGAAAGAAATTTCTGGTAAGTTTGGCACACTTTTTGTAGGCACACTTCTGACATGACGATAAAAGCACACTGGATTGTGGTATAAACGCAAGTCGTTCTGCCTTCGTGCCGTTTCCTCTGTTGATGAAAACAAAAATGCTCCGCACGCAAAGTGCAGAGCATTACCTATGTCAGTCAGATAAGCTAAAGTTCAATCTGCTCAATGAGTTTCCTGTCAGCCTCAGTCCATTTCAGCGTCAGCAGCTTATGCTTCGGCAGCCAGCGGTAGTCCAAGTGCTCCAGCAGCTTGAAGTCGCCCTCTCCACCTTTGCAGAGGTATGCCGTCAGCGAAATGTCGAAGTCCTCGTAGTGGTGTTCCACAGTTCCGAGCTTGCGACCAACGTACACGTCCCAGTCCATTTCTTCCTTTATCTCGCGCACAAGAGCCTCATGGTCGCTCTCGCCCTCCCTGCGCTTTCCGCCTGGAAACTCCCAATGTTCCGAGATATACAGATAGTGAGAGCGGCATCTCTGCATGCACAGATACTTTCCGTTGCGCTCGACGACGGCAGCTATTACATTGTACTTCATGTTCTTTCGTATTTATGGTTTGTAAGTATGTTAGTTTTTTCACATGTTTCATCAAGCAGTAAAGTCGCGATACGACCGTCGTCTGTACGTTTCCGACGTGCTGCGTGGCGTTTCGTTGTCCTTACCGTGTCTGCAAAGATAAGAACTATTTTGGAAAAACGGAAGACAAGTCTGTAAAAAATGCATTATCGTGCAGAGAAATACTCTTTTGCGTGTTCCATGTCCTGTACAAACTCCGCCGTTCCCATATATTTCCGTTTCCGTCGCGCACCGCCAACTATTTTCTTAACACCAATGTTTCCTGTCCAATATGCCAGTAAAAAAGCCTGCCTATGCGCTAATAGCATGAGCAGGCTTCATGTATAACAATATATAGTATAGTCTATTTAAAATAGTAGAGGAACGATGATATTCCTTCGAGAGCCGGCTTGCGCTGACCTTCTATCTCTATCTGGAATGCAATTTCAGCCTTGCAGATGCCACGAAGGTTTGCAATGTTGTGCAGCTTTGTGGTCAGACGTATGCAGCTTCCGGTTATTACAGGCTGTCCGAAGCGCATCTTGTCCATGCCATAGTTGACAAGCATCTTTATGTTGTTTACCTCTATGACCTGATCCCATAGATAGGGTAGGAGCGACAGAGTTAGGTAACCGTGCGCTATAGTGCTCTTGTATGGGCTTTCCGTCTTAGCCCTTTCTGTGTCGACGTGTATCCACTGATGGTCGAGAGTAGCATCGGCAAAAAGATTTATGCGTTCCTGATCGACTGTCAGCCAGTCTGAGCATCCCAGTTCTTCGCCCAGATGAGATGCAAACTCGTCGTATGAATTAACTATTAACTTTGCCATGATTTATTTAATTACAGTTTTCTTACCTTTATATATATATATGCCTTTAGTCAAATTGTTGCTGTTGACAATTCTGCCGTCAAGCGTATAGACGTTGTCGTCCATGTATTCGTCAGCCTGTATGCAGTCCAGCTTAGTCAGATAGCCCTCGTAGTCGCTGATGAAATCGAGTGTTATCACACCATCTTCCTCGCTGATGTTGGCTAAAGCCTTGTTCAGAGTTTCTCCGCTATACACCTTGTAGTTAGGCAGTGCCATTGTTTCGTTGAGTTCAGACACATAGCTTGTGCCAGGAAACAGGTCGCCTGCCAGCTGAGCATAGTAGTCTGCGTTTGTAACTTTCCCGTTCTCGCCAGTGCCCCAGTCTACTACCTTACCGATGTTTTTTACAGAAGCAAGCAGTCCGTCGGCAGGAACAACAGTCATGTTAGGGTGTCCCAGCGTGTTGTTCACATTGTTAGTCGGCAAATTAAAGTCAGTCTGATTGTAGTTTACATGATAAACCAGCAAGCCGTGTCCTTTGTGCTTTGTATTCCATTTCTGCTGTTGTATGTTCTCAATAATGAAATACTCATTTCCAGTTTCGTCGTTGTCGTTCAGTATCTTGTATGCCTTTCCACCGTCGGCGTCAATGCTTTTTATCTGCAACTTGTCTTTGCTTTCAGTCAGAGTCTCAATCTCCATCCATCCGAAAGCCTCGCGCTCCCACGCCGTGTATGCTGCCGGACACCATCCGTTGTCAAGATATTCGCCACTGTCCATAAGGCTCCAGTATTCCATCGACTGGTTGTCAACCTTGTTTGCATCAACAGTCGGATAGAAATCGGGCAGACCCATGCAGTGAGAGAACTCGTGGCAGAACAGACCGATACCGTTAACTCTTTCATAAGGTTCATCCTTGAAAGCGTTAGGGTAGGCGTTCAGCTCGTTGCTTACTCCGTAACGGCTCGTTTTCAAGCCGTCTTTCACAACAACTTCCCTGTTGCCCGACTTAGGCCAGATGCAGTCGCTTGAGTTTTGAGTAATGCTTGCAGCATAGCCGGCATAAATGACGTAAACCAAATCCAAGAAACCGTCGCCGTTGGTATCATATTGGTCGAAATCTATATTAAGTTCAGCCTTTGCAGTATTTATGACGTCTGGCAGGAACTGGTCCATGCGGTCGTTCTTGCCTTCACCATAGTGTACCAGGTTATGAGGCAGGCGTATCGGACCGTAAATGTCGAACTTAGGACGGAAAGCACCATAGCTCATGTCGTCGAAATACTGTGCCACGCTTCCGTAGTTCCTGTCCTCGCGATTGCCAAAGTCAACCGGTCTCCCCGTGCCGTTAAGGTACTGCTCAAATGTCTTTACCGGGTCGGCAACCTTGAAGTTGACATCCTTGAAGTCGGCAAGTATCACCAGAACTTTAGGATTGCCAGTGTGTGGCAGGAATGTGCTGTTTACCACTACCGGTTCGCGCTTTGCCTTTCTAACAGAATAGGCATAGTTGATGAACAAATCTTTGTTTTGTTTCGCAATGAGTTGCTTCTCAATTTCTGTACGCATAGACGGTTCGTGTGCCAGCTGCTTGGTGGCTACAAGGTCGCCGGTTGTCGTTGCAGCAACGAAAAAGTCTGTGCCTACACGGCAAAGAAGAACGCCGTCAGTTGTAGTAAACCAGTGCAAGTGCTCATCACCATGTCCTACTACCGTCAGAGTAGTACCGTCGCTTTGCGTAATGGTAACCGGCAGAGGATAGACATGAGATGCTTTTGCTGTCAAAGTGGCAGCAATGATGAAGAAAAAAAGTAGTATTCGTTTCATATTTAATTGTTTTTATTTATATTTCGCATTATCGTTGCAAATATAATGATAATAATTGACAATCACGTTTTTTATCAAATTAATTTGAAACTTTTTATACAAATGAATAATAATTTTGTGGTTTCAGAAATAATTGTTAATATTGCAAGCGAATTTAAACAACAAAACATTTGCGATGAAAAGAACGATTACTACGCTGATATTTATTTCTGCAATATTCAATTATTGTATCGGGCAGACAAATATGAAGGACTGTTTCCTGTCAATGCCAGACTCTCTGTGCGCATATCTGACAGTTTTAGAACGAACGGAAATGCTGACGAAATATGAAAAAAGTGATACTACGGGAGTTTTAAATAAGTTGCAGAAAAACAGTAAGATAGAAAGTTTAGATGAAGATTATATTAAAGTAAGTCTTTCGGCAGTGTCCGACTTGCAAATGAAGTTGTTTACGAGTAATTCAGGAGATAAGAATATATGTTTTGTAAGGACATTAAGACTGCCGCAGACACAGAGTCAGGTCATGATATTTGATGCAAATTGGAGCCTGAAAATGACAGCTGACAAAATAGTTTCATCATACAGTGAACTGCTTGCATGCCCCGACGAAATGTCGGAAGATGATTTTGAAACAGCCAGAAAGAATCTTTTTCCCTATCTGTACTGTGCCGAACTGGGTTCTGACAGTGATGTGTTGACTGTCATGCCTGTCGTTGCTTTCGATATTTATGCAGACGATAATGTCAGGAAAATAATGTCAAAAAAAGACATCAGGCTGCAAGATATGGTGCAATAATTAGGTTAATTTCTTAAAAATAGTATGTTTTATGCTTGAAAATAGCAAAAAACAACTACTTTTGCATAGTATTTTGAAAATCGAATCAAAACATAAATGTAAATAAAACAGATATGGGTATTAAGACAAGATTAGCTTTGATGAACTTTTTGGAGTTCGCAGTTTGGGGTGCTTACTTGACTTGCATGGGAAACTACTTGGGAACGGCAGGTCTGGGCAGCCAGATTTCATGGTTTTATGCTATTCAGGGAATAGTATCTATTTTCATGCCGACACTAATGGGAATTGTTGCCGACAAGTACATACAGCCGCAACGCCTGTTGGGAATATGCCATTTGCTTGCTGGTCTGGCAATGCTGGGATGCTGGTATATGGGAATGTCGGCAGGCTTTGGCAACGAACTGCCTAACAAGTCAATGTTCATAGCAATGTATACTCTCAGTGTTGCGTTCTTCATGCCTACGATAGCGCTTGCAAATACGGCAGCTTTCACGATACTGAAAAACAATGGTCTGGACACTGTTAAGGATTTCCCGCCTATACGTGTATTAGGCACGGTTGGTTTCATAGCAACAATGTGGTTTGTAAACTGTGCCGTATGGGAAGACGGAACATTCTCGTTCACGCTGTCTGAGAATGCACACAAGTTCCAGTACACTTATATGCAGTTCTTTGTATCGGCAGTAATTAGCATTCTGCTTTTTATATATTGTTTTACGTTGCCGCAGTGCAAGGTGGAGAGAAAAGCAGCATCTTCAATCTCGGAAATGCTTGGACTAAATGCTTTCAAGCTGTTCAAGTCGCGCCAGATGGCACTGTTTTTCATTTTCTCGACAATGCTTGGCATGTCATTGCAAGTTACAAACGGCTATGCAGGACCGTTTATAACAAGCTTCAAGGGCAGTCTTGACGAAGCCATATCAACATCGTTTGCTGCAAATAATGCAACGCTGCTGACCTCAATATCTCAGATAAGCGAGGCGCTTTGCATCCTTATGATACCATTCTTCCTGCGTCGATATGGAATAAAGGTTGTCATGCTCATGTCGATGTTTGCATGGGTGTTCCGATTTGGATTGTTCGGAATAGGAAACCCAGCCATGCCAGGAGTCATACTGTTTATTCTTTCATGTATAGTATATGGTGTAGCATTCGACTTTTTCAATGTGTCGGGAGCTATGTTCGTAGACCGCGAGTGCAGTCCTTCTATCAAGGCATCGGCACAGGGATTGTTCATGCTGATGACAAACGGACTCGGTGCAACAATCGGAACGCTGGCAGCTGGCGAAATAGTTAACCACTACTGCACATGGAAGGATGGATACCTTGTCGGCGACTGGCAGACATGCTGGTTTATCTTTGCAGCTTATTCACTTGTCGTAGGCATCGCTTTCTATTTCATGTTCCAACCAAAAAAGGATAATATATAAGAAAAAAGATGTATGTAAAACTCTTTTTCAACGGTATAGGCCATGTCTATGGCGACGAAAATACTGTATTCCTTTTTCTCCAGGAAGAGAAAGGAATGCAGTTTTTGTCAGTTCCGACCGATGTGGAAACAATCAACAGTATAAAGAAATATGTTGCAGCCGGAGAGAAAAACAAAGATACCTTGCCTGCAGTTATGTGGAAACTGCTGATGCAGAATGATGACAGACTGTTGCAAATAAAAATAGATTCTATAGAAAACGGTATGTGCAAGTGCTCTTTGTTTGATATGTTTTCGCGTCATACATACGAACTGCAACCGAGCGATGCAGTGTTGTTGTCAATCATAAGCAGGATGCCCATATATATAGAACACAGTCTGTTTATTGCAAATAGTATAGTGCCGATGGAAGACAATGCGAAGATGGTATTGCCGATAAGCCAGATGAATGATACACTCTTAAGAAAAGCTCTCGATAAAGCTGTTGAAAGCGAGAATTATGAACAGGCGTCGAAACTGCAAGAAGAACTCAACAGGCGCAAACAAAAAAAACAGTAGCACACTATGAAGGAAGCGCGTTTTTTCTATGTACCCAATGCTGGGAACCAGACAATGTTGCCGCCGGAAGAAGCAATACATGCGATAAGAGTGTTGCGACTGAAGGAAGGTGATGAAATACACCTGATTGACGGTTGTGGAACATTTTACAAGGCATCGGTCATGGCTATAGATGCCAAACGATGTGCTTACCAAATAGAAGAAAGAATACCACAGACAAAGACGTGGAATGGACGCCTTTGTCTTGCCATAGCACCCACAAAAATGATGGAACGTATGGAGTGGATGACGGAAAAGGCTACGGAGATAGGTTTCGACGAGATTACTTTCCTGAAATGTACGTTCTCTGAGAGAAAGGTAATACGTACAGACAGGATAGAAAAAATTGTTGTTTCAGCTGTAAAGCAGAGCAGAAAGGCATGGACTCCAAGCGTAAATGACATGCAGAACTTCAAGGATTTTATAACTAAGGAAAGGCAAGGGTTGAAATACATAGCACATTGTTACGACGAGATAGGTCGTTGTGATTTCTTTGATACGCTTTCTGCAGAAACGATAAACGACAATACCGACGTTACCGTGCTTATTGGTCCAGAGGGAGACTTCTCTGTAGAAGAGGTGGAACTTGCCATGAAAAACGGTTACAAGCCAATAACCTTAGGTAAGAGCAGGCTGCGAACAGAAACAGCGGGACTTGCAGCCGTGATGATGATGAATATTATTTGCAGGAAATAAATACAAGAAACAGTACATGGAAATGAAGCACATATCAATATCATTATTGTTAGTTTTTTTTACAATAGCATTTACTTCGTGCAGCAAGAAAGAATATATTGACTGCATACCAGTCGAGAGTACAGCTGTCATCTCTCTTGATGTAGCAAAGCTTATGTCAAATTCGTCGGAGAAAAGGTTACCGTTCTTGGATAAAATAATAGGTAAGGAAAGTGGCGACAGGACGGGAATAGACGCAGGAGAGAAGATATATCTTTTTGAAAATAATGATGGATTGCTTGGGCTTTGCGCCTCTGTACAGTCAGCAGATAAAATAACGGAACTGATAAAAGATAAACTCCTTCCAGATGGTACATGTACTGCGATAATGAAAAAAGATGGTGTAAGCATTACGACAGTCTATCAAAACTGGCTGTTTGCATACGACGATGATGCGCTGATTGTAGCCGGTCCGTTTGTTGAACAGGAAAAGGCACAACTGCAGCGACGTGTCATGCGATGGTTTAAAGCAGACGAAGATGCAAGCATCAGAAACTCAAAACTGTATGAAACATTAGAAACAATGTCGGCGCCAATATCTATGGTTGCACGTTCTCATGCCTTGCCTGAAACCCTGACGTCGATGTTCTCACTTGGAATGCCAAGTTCTGTAGATCCGTCGCAGATTATAGTGGCAGCAGAGATGACTCCTTCTGACGATGAAATTATTAGTGTTGATATATCAACATTCTCGTATAACGAAAAACTAAACAGACAGATGGAAAAGTCAAAGGCAAACTTCCGTCCAGTAAAATCATCTCTTATAAACAAAATATACTTGTCAGACATGTCAGTGATGATGAATGTCAAGGGAGAAAACTTGCTGAATATGCTGCGTCAGAGAAAAGAGTTTCAATCGATGTTGGCAGGAATTAATACCGCAATAGACATTGACAATATACTTCGTTCGTTTGATGGAGAGGTCATAATGACAACAAAAGAAACAAGCGACGCAACTGATTTCACTCTATATGCAGAGACTGTTTCAATCAAATGGCTTGCAGATGTAGACTACTGGAAACGCAGTTGTCCGTCAGGCACGTCAATAACAACGATAGGCAACAATGTGTTCGATTATCAGTTTGACAGGAACAATTCCTCTGGAAGGCATTTTTTTTTCGGACTAACGGATGCAAATCGTTTTCTTGGCACAACCGATGTAGAATGCAAGGCACTGTTCACAACAGATAAGGGATCTGACAGTATAGCAGACAACAGCAAATATTTGAATATATTATCGGCACGTAATGACAGTCGTATGGTGCTTGTTTATCATCTCGATAGTGCTGTCGAAAAACTGGAAACGCCATTGAAAGAAGTGCTGTCCGATGTCATTGCGTCATTTTTCGGCAATGCCCGAACTGTTGTAGCGACAATAAGTTAGGATGAGTGGAGGTTCATAATAAAAATAAAAGATAATAATGGACAGAATAAAATTGCATAATGTCTTGCCTCAGGTGTTTGCCATGCAGAAAGAACTGAGTTCTGATGTATGGAGGCAGGATGTTGTGTTTGAGCGTGGAAAGACATATCTTGTCGAGGCGGATAGTGGAAAAGGTAAAAGCACCTTTTGCAGTTATTTGCTTGGTTATCGCTCCGATTATAGTGGACAACTGTTGTTCGACGATGAAAATACAAAGAATTATTCCATCGCACAGTGGACAGACACAAGACGAAGGCATGTCAGCCATTTGTTTCAGGAATTGCGGTTGTTCCCAGAATTGACGGCATTTGAAAATGTAATGATAAAGAACAATCTGACCGGATATACCGATGAAGAACAGATAAGAAAATGGTTCGAACAGTTAGGCATAGCCGACAAACTGAATGAGAAGATTGGTCGTATGTCTTTTGGTCAACAGCAGCGTGTGGCACTTATACGTTCTCTGGTACAGCCGTATGAGTTCTTGATTGTTGACGAGCCTATAAGCCACCTCGATGACGCGAATGCTGCAATAATGGGAGATATCATTACAACAGAAACAAAGCGTCAGGGCGCAGCGCTGATAGTAACAAGTATAGGCAAACATATTAATTTTCAATACGATAAAATACTGAATTTATGAATCTTGTTTGGAAACTTTTGCGTCAGCACATCAGTGTGCCACAGATAGCAGGCTTCTTCTTTGCCAATCTTTTCGGCATGACAATCATACTTCTTGGCTATCAGTTCTATCGTGATGTAATACCTGTTTTCACTGCTCCTGACTCGTTTATGAAGGCAGACTATCTAATAGTCAATAAAAAAATAGGAACAGGAAACACAATCAGTGGTCGCTCTGCCAATTTCTTTCCGTCAGACATTGAAACTCTGGAGCAGTCGCCTTATGTCAAGCGTGTTGCCCGTTTCACTTCGGCAGAATATCGTATTGATGCCTCAATAGGTGTGAATGGCAAACGGCTGCTCAATACTGAGATGTATTTTGAGAGTATTCCAGACGACTATATTGATGTTCCTTTGGAACAATGGAAGTGGAAAGAAGGCGACCAGTCTGTGCCTATCATTCTTCCACGCAGTTATATTAATATGTATAACTTCGGTTTTGCACAAGCACGTTCTTTGCCACGCATCAGCGACGGACTTGTAGGTATGATAGATGTAGAATTGTCTCTGCATGGTCGTGGCTCTACCGATATATATAAAGGAAGGGTAGTTGGCTTCTCGAGCAGATTAACGACCATACTTGTGCCCGATGCTTTCATGCAGTGGAGCAATGGCAAATATGCAGACCAGACAGAAGTAAATCCAACTCGACTGATAGTAGAACGACAGCCCAATAAAGAACAGCAACTGAACAGTTACTTGGAAGAACAAGGCTACGAAGCAGAGAGTGGCAATCCAAACGCAGAGAAAACAATATCATTCCTGCGTCTCATAGTAGGCTTAGTAGTTGTTATCGGCATAGTAATAGCAATATTGAGTTTCTATATACTCATGCTCAGTATATACCTTTTGGTTCAGAAAAATGCAGTCAAGATGCAGAATCTGTTACTTATAGGCTATAGCCCATCTCAAGTGGCACGTCCTTATCAGGTGCTCACGGTGTCTATGCTGACTATTGTTCTGCTTATTGCCGTAGCCATTATCATGATTGCCAGAACATATTATATGGGCATGATAGAGTTATTATACCCGCAACTTCCAACACAGAGTATGTTTGCAACACTCATCATAGGAATAGCCTTAGTGGTATTAGTGAGTCTCTTCAATATCTTTGCCATACGCAGGAAAGTTATGAAATGCTTGCATCCCACATTGGAATAAATATATTTAGTGCAAAAAATGGCTTTATGTATTGTAATAACAAGAAATATATTAATATATTTTCGTTATCTGTCATAGAATTTATATATTTGCACTGAGAAACAATAAAATGAATATTATAAATGTTAAAACTTATATAACCATGAGAAAGAAAAGTCTTCTTCTTTTGCTGACCATGATTTTTGCTTTTACGACAACAATCATGGCACAGGTAACAACATCTGGAGTAACCGGTAAGATTACTTCCAACGGTGAGACGGTTATCGGTGCAACGATTACCGCCAAGCACGAGCCTTCGGGCACAATATATCGTGCAGTAACAAATATAGACGGTCGCTATACTATACAGGGTATGCGTGTCGGTGGACCATATACTATTACGGTCAACTACATAGGACACAAGCAGCAGACTTTCAGCGATGTTAATCTTATGCTTGGAGAAACTCAGACACTTTCATGCAGCCTTGAGGAAGATGTCAAGATGCTTGGCGAGCAGGTCGTTCTCGGACGTGCCGGACTCAATTCTACAAAGACCGGTGCAGCACAGAGCATCAGTTCGCAGATGATAAACGACATGCCGAGCATCACTCACGGCATTGCTGACGTAGCGCGACTCAATCCGCAACTGACCGTAACAAACAGTGGCGTGATGTCGTTTGCCGGTACCAACAACCGCTACAACTCGTTCCAGATTGACGGTGCCATGAACAACGACGTTTTCGGACTTGCTGCCAGCGGCAACAATGGCGGACAGGCAGGTGCCCAGCCAGTATCTATGGAAACGATAGACCAGATACACGTCAATGTCGCACCATTCGACGTGCGCCAGAGCGGTTTTACGGGTGGAGCCATAAATGCCATCACGAAGAGCGGTACAAACACGTTTCACGGTTCGGCTTACTACTATGGCTACAACAAAAGCTTAATTGGTTCAAAATATAAGATGACCAATGGCAAGTACAGTGAGAAGTATGATGAACAGAATGAGTTTCAGGCTGGTGTAACCATCGGTGGTCCAATCGTCAAGAACAAGTTATTCTTCTTTGCCAATTTCGAGCAGGCAAACAAGGAATATCCAAACCTCTTTGGCTATGGCACAAATGGTTCTATGCTGCTGACAAGTGCTCAGGACGCACAGTTCCTTAGAGACTATGGACAGTATGGCTATCAGTCTATGGCAGGAAACACTGTTGACGATGTTCTGCAGAAAGTGAAAGATATGGCTGCCCGTCAGGGTATCACATACTATGGAGCATTCTCTAATCCGGAAATATATACAAAGAGTACAAAAGCAGGAGTCAAACTCGACTGGAATATCAATGAGTTCAACAAGGCAAGTGTTCGCTGGAGTCTCGTCAGCGCCAAGCAGTTGAAAAACACAAGTGGTAGAACTTCTGTCAATGACGATAGCTATTCATACCCGTTTAAGAGCCTTACAAACTCGTTTACAGCCGAGTTGCAGAGCCGTATTTCTCCGAACGTTTCCAATGAGTTGCGTGCATCTTACGTCAGAGTACGCGATCAGCGCGATGTGTCGCGTGCCTTCCCTATGATAAGCATTCGCAACGTCGGCAGTGCAAGTCTGCCTGTCTACGATGCCAACGGCAACATAACAGACTATTATGTAAACAAGACGGGCGGTACGCTTAATATCGGTAACGAACGAAGTTCTATGGCAAATGCGCTCGACCAGGATATATATACGCTGGAAGACAACCTTACTTGGTATCGTGGAAACCACACTTTCACATTCGGAACACACAACGAACTCTACAAGTTTGCAAACCTTTTCATCGAGGATGCTAACGGTTCTTACTACTTCAACAGTTTGGAACACTTCAATAAATATTATGAAGACTATATGAACAATGCACTCGATCCTACATTCCAGTATCTTAATGAGTATCGCTTTGGTATGGCTAACGTAGACGTTACTGGCGATCCACGCTGGAAGATAGGTTTCAAGGCAGGACAGCTTGGTTTCTATGCTCAGGACAAATGGGATGCAACAGACAATTTCCAGCTTACTCTCGGACTCAGAATGGACATTCCTGTATTTCCCGACAAACCTGTTGCAAACGTTCCGTTCAACGAGTACGCAGAGTCTAAAGGTTGGAACGTGAGAACAGACCACCGTCTGTCGAGCACACCGCTCGTAAGTCCGCGTGTCGGATTCCGCTGGGATATGGCAGGCGACCGCAAGTACATTCTTCGCGGAGGAGCCGGTATCTTCACTGGTAGAATACCATTTGTATGGATTAGCAACAACTATCAGAACACTGGTGTGCAGATGTCTACCTACGACAGTTATGCAACGAAAGGCTTAGACCTGATACTTGACCCTAACGGACAGTTGCCTAATGCTGAGAAACTCAATGCTTTGGGCAGCCAGACCATCAACGTGTTTGAAAACAAGTTCAAGTTTGCACAGAATTTCCGCGTCAACTTAGGTTTCGATTTCCGTCTGTTAGGCATCAACTGGACAGCAGAAGCCATCTTCTCAAAGACTCTCAACGATATCTACTATAAGGATTTGGCTTACGAGGAGACAGGCAAGACCTACGGACAGACTTACGGATTGGAGTGGGATAACCGTCCTATGATGCAGCGAGTTACTACCGGTACTGACTTTACACACGTTTACGGACTTTACAATACATCTAAGGGACACACCGTAAACCTCTCTATCAAGGCTGAAAAGCATTTCGACTTCGGTCTCGACCTCATGGCAAGTTATACATGGACACAGTCGAAGACCGTCAATAATGGTAGTTCGTCGGTAGCTGCAAGTAACTTCCGCTATAACTATACGCACCGCAATCCTAACTCGCCGGAACTCGGAAACAGTGCCTTCAACATACCTCACCGCATACAGGCATCTGCTTTCTATCGTTTCGAGACTGCCAAGAACTTCACGACAACCATTGGACTCATCTATCAGGCAAAGAGCGGCAGCCCATACACCATATATTATTACGGCGACGTCAATGGCGACGGACAGAGTGGCAACGACCTGTTCTTCATACCGACAGATGCGCAAATCGACCGAATGAACTTTGAGGAGACAAAGTACAACGGTCAGACCCTGACTCAGGACATGCAGCGCCAGTTGCTGAAAGACTGGATTTCGGGAGACCCATATCTGAGCAAGCATCGCGGACAGTACTATGAACGCTATGCCGACAACCTTGCTTTTGAGCACCATTTCGACATCCACATTGCCGAGAAATACTCTTTCAAGGTTGCCAAGCAGATACATTCTATTGAGTTGTCTCTCGACATCCTCAACTTGGGTAACCTCCTGAACAAGGACTGGGGACATACTTATGGCGACGGATTTGGCGTTTACTACAGTCCTGTAAACTATCAGGGCAACGGCACATACCAGTTCACGGGACAGTATGCCACACGTACCTATCAGGACTACTACAGCCGCTGGCGCGGACAGATTGGACTGAAATATACATTCTAAATAAAGTATATAAATATGATAATCGACTATTCAGAAATAGAACAGCAATCAATAGACCGTTTCAAGGGAGGAAACGGTCTATTGGTTACCCGCAACTTTGTTGACGAAAAGAACAAGATAATGATGAGCCGGCTTACTCCTGGTGCCAATATAGGCTATCATCAGCACGAGCAGAACTCCGAAATTATATATATAATAAGTGGAGTGGGGCATGTAGACTATGAAGGCGAGCGCGAGGAAGTGGCAGCCGGAACGGTGCACTATTGTCCTATGGGCAAGTCGCATGCGCTCTATAACGACGGCGGCGACGACCTTGTTTATTTCGCAATAGTGCCTGAACACCATTAAGATACAGCTATGATTTCATTCACCTGCGACTATAATGAAGGTGCGCACCCAGAAATATTGCGTCGGCTCGTAGAGTCCAACATGGAGCAGCATGCCGGCTACGGCGACGACATATATACGCAGTCTGCCATAGCGAAGATAAGGCAGGCTGTCGGCAGGCAGGCTGCTGATGTGTTTCTGCTTGTGGGAGGCACGCAGACCAATGCCACTGTCATCGACGGTATGCTGCGTCATCACGAGGCTGTCATTGCTGTCAGCACCGGACATATAGCCGTTCATGAGTCGGGCGCTGTGGAGTTGTCGGGACACAAGGTCATAACCATCGACGGGTGCAGCGGAAAGATGACGGCAGAGGCTCTGCGCAGCCATCTTGCCACATTCTTCGGCGACCCTACATGGCAGCACATGGCTATTCCGGAGATGGTATATATATCGTTTCCCACTGAGTATGGAACCATATACACACGTCAGGAACTGACCGAAATCAGACGTGTATGCGATGACTACGGCATGCTCTTGTTTGTCGACGGAGCGCGTCTCGGCTACGGTCTGGCATGCGATGAGGCTGACATAACGATGGAAGACCTGTCGCAACTGTGCGATGTGTTCTACATTGGCGGTACGAAGATTGGTGCGCTGTGTGGTGAGGCAGTGGTCTTTCCTAAGGGAAATGCACCGCGAAACTTCTTCTCTATCGTCAAGCAGCATGGTGCCTTGCTTGCAAAGGGACGCCTGCTGGGATTGCAGTTTGACACGCTTTTCACCGACAATCTGTATCTCGACATCAGCCGAAATGCCATAGACAAGGCTATGAAGCTGAAGTCTGTGTTTCAGAAACACGGTATTCCGTTCTACATCGACTCACCCACAAACCAGCAGTTTCCTATCCTTTCGCAGCAGCAGGCTGACAGTCTTGCAGGCGAGATAGCGTTTGAGACGTGGGAGAAACTGCCCGACGGACGAGCCGTAACTCGGTTCGCCACAAGCTGGGCAACGACCGACGGCGATGTTGATAGGCTCGATGAGCTGATGCGGCATTGTTGACATTTGCAGATAAAAATATTGCTTCTTCGTGGCAGAAGTAAAAAAAAATGCTTATCTTTGCACTGCCTTAGAAGGAGACGCCGAGATAGTCTTGCAGCCCTCAATAGGCAAGACTATTTTTTTATGAATTGGTTTCTATTGATTTTTGCTGGATTTTGCGAAGTAGGCTTCACTTATTGTCTGGGCAGGGCAAAGGAAGTCAGCGGTTTGGAGTGGTGGATGTGGATAGGAGGATTTGTCTTTTTCTCTTTCCTCAGCATGGGCTTGCTTGCCAAAGTGGTGCAGCATATTCCGCTCGGCATAGCCTATCCGGTGTGGACAGGCATAGGCGCGGTGGGAACGGTGCTGATTGGCATATTCGTTTTCCATGAGCCGGCTACATTCTGGCGACTGTTTTTCACGACAACACTCATAGCATCCATCATCGGACTGAAGATGCTCTGATGCGGCCGATGCTGTTGTCTGCCGATAAAAGATATAATCAATTATTGCTGTTTAAGTGCCGCGAGAATGCCCGCGAAAGTCGTTCCGCACATAAAAGTAGCAAAATACGCCCGTATTTTGCGTGCGTTCGTATTTGTCTGACTTTCAGAATGATAACGCAAAATATAAGTGTTTTGTGCAGAAAATGTGAGTGTTAAAATTGTCAAAGAGCATGTTTGAGATTGTCAAACAGTGTGTTTGAGGAGGTCAGACACTATGTTTGGGGATGTCAGACATAATGTATAGTAAGGCAAAATACGCAAATAACCGCCTCAAACATACTCTTTGACAATTTTAACAGTTGTATTTGATGTCTGATTTTGCATATTTTTTCTGTGCTAAATGTTTGTTAACATCTCTTTTGCAACTTTTTCTCTGTCAAAATTTTTCAGCAAAATTAGTGTCGGAAGAAAATCTGTGTCAGTTTGGCACACTTTTTGCTGGCGAGTCATTTTTTAGCGTCATAATTTTGAAATATAGTCATGTTTTCTTCGCGAATTATGCACTTTGGCACAGAATTTGTTTGTCATTATCATAGAAAAGAAAACAAAACAAATAAAAACATTAATATTATGCAAAAAGGAAATATAGGAGTAACAACCGAGAACATCTTTCCAGTCATAAAGAAGTTCTTGTATTCAGATCACGAGATTTTCTTGCGTGAAATGGTGTCGAATGCCGTCGATGCCATACAGAAACTGAAAACACTGAAAGAGAAGGGCGATTACAGTGGCGAACTGGGCGACCTGAAAGTGAAGGTAGTGCTCGATGAAAAGGAAAAGACACTGACCATCAGCGACAACGGCATAGGAATGACTGCCGACGAAATAGACAAATACATCAACCAGATAGCCTTCTCTGGCGTCAACGACTTCCTCGACAAATACAAGGACAATGCCAACGCCATCATCGGACACTTCGGACTGGGATTCTATTCCTCGTTCATGGTCAGCAACAAGGTTGACATCGTAACCAAGAGTTATCGCGACGGTGCGACGGCTGTCAAGTGGAGCTGCGACGGAAGTCCCGAATTTACTATTGAGGAGATAGAAAAGGACGGACGCGGAAGCGACATCGTGCTGCATATCGACGACGACTGCAAGGAGTTTCTTGAGAAGTCGAAGATAGAGGAACTGCTCAACAAATACTGTAAGTTTATGGCTGTGCCTGTCGTTTTCGGCAAGAAGACAGAATGGAAGGACGGCAAGCAGGTGGAAACAGAGGAAGACAATGTCATCAACAGTGTCGAGCCACTGTGGACAAAGTCGCCGAGCACACTGAAAGACGAAGACTACAAGACGTTCTATCGCACGCTCTACCCTATGCAGGACGAACCTTTGTTCTGGATACATCTCAACGTAGACTATCCGTTCAACCTCACAGGAATACTCTACTTCCCACGCATACAGTCGAACATCGACCTGCAGCGCAACAAGATACAGCTCTACTGCAACCAGGTGTTCGTAACCGACCAGGTGGAAGGCATCGTGCCTGAGTTCCTGACACTGCTGCACGGAGTAATCGACAGTCCCGATATACCGCTCAACGTCAGCCGTTCATATCTGCAAAGCGATGCAAACGTGAAGAAAATATCTACATACATAACCAAGAAAGTTGCCGACCGACTCAGCGGAATATTCAAGGACAACCGCAAGGAGTTTGAGGAAAAGTGGGACAACCTCAAGATTTTCATACACTACGGAATGCTCTCGCAAGACGAGTTCTACGACCGTGCAAAGGACTTCGCACTGCTGAAAGACGTCGACGGCAAGTATTTCACGCTTGAAGAATACCACAACCTGATAAAGGACAGCCAGACCGACAAGGACGGTCAGCTGGTATATCTCTACGCAACCAACAGCGACGAGCAGTACACTTACATAGAGGCTGCACGCGAGAAAGGCTACAGCGTGCTGCTGATGGACGGCGACCTTGACACGCCACTTATCTCTCGACTGGAGCAAAAACTGGAGAAATGTCGCTTCATGCGTGTAGACGGCGACATCGTAGACCGCCTGATACAGAAAGAAGATGCGCCAAAGAACGAACTGAATGCCGACGAAACCGACCGACTCTCAGAGGCTTTCCGCTCGCAGATGCCTAAACTCGACAAGGCAGAGTTCTACGTTGAGATACAATCGCTCGGCAACGAGGCTGCTCCGGTAGTGATAACGCAGAGCGAATACATGCGCCGAATGAAGGACATCAGCCGCTTCCAGAGTGGAATGAACTTCTATGCGCAGATGCCGGACACATTTAATTTTGTTCTAAATGCAGACCATCGACTGATAAAGACGGTCCTCGATGAAGTGTCGACATCGTGCAGCGACAGCCTGAAACCTGTAGACAGCGAGATAAAGGGGCTGGAAGCACGACTCGCAGCACTGCGTCAGGAACAGGGAAAGAAGAAACCGGAGGAAATAACCGACGACGAAAAGAAAGATGTTGCCGACACGGAAAAGGCAGTGCAGGAGCAGCGCGACAAGAAGAAGCAGATAATCTGCGATGCCGTGAAAGACAATTCGACAATACATCAGCTCATCGACATCGCCCTGCTGCAGAACGGAATGTTGAAGGGAGCAGCACTCAATAAGTTCATCAAACGCTCGATAGAACTCATCTAAACTGCACAGTGCAGACAGCAAAACAAAAGAGTTGCCGGTATTTTTTCTGGCAACTCTTTTGTGTAGTGTACAGATTTCTCGAAGTAAGGAAGTATAAAGGAAAAACATAAATAAAAGCGAAACAAAAATAAAATCTCTATGCCCGTTGTGCGACATATAGCCGTCGGCAAGGCATAGAGATTTATTTTTTATGTTTCTATATTCCTCTTTGCAGAGAAAATATAAGTCCAATTAAAGTCTAATAGGCTTAGAATTTCTTGTAGCCGTAAGCAGATGTGCAGCCCAGTTCTTCCTCAATGCGGATGAGCTGGTTGTACTTAGCCATACGGTCTGTACGAGAAAGCGAACCAGTCTTTATCTGTCCAGAGTTTGTTGCTACAGCGATGTCAGAAATAGTTGTGTCTTCTGTCTCTCCTGAACGGTGTGAAGTAACTGTTGTGTAGCCATGACGATGAGCCATTTCTATAGCATCGAGAGTCTCTGTCAGTGAGCCAATCTGGTTTACCTTGATAAGAATAGAGTTTGCAGCACCCATGCGGATACCCTTTTCGAGGAACTTCACGTTTGTAACGAAGAGGTCGTCGCCAACAAGCTGGCAGCGGTCGCCGATGGTTTTTGTCAGTTTTACCCAGTTGTCCCAGTCGTTCTCATCAAGTCCGTCTTCGATAGAGTCGATAGGATATTTGGTTATCAGTTCTTCGAGATACTTTATCTGCTCTTCTGCAGTCAGTTTCTTTCCGTTAGGATCCTTCTTCTTTCCGTCTTTCAGCTGGCGGTAGTCGTAGTACCATTCGCCGTTTTCGCAAGTAGCAAACTCACTTGCAGCACAGTCCATAGCAATCTTCACGTCCTTGCCCGGCTCGTATCCAGCGTCGCGAATAGCCTGGCAGATGCTGTCGAGAGCATCTTCTATGCCATCGAGTGCTGGTGCAAAACCGCCTTCGTCGCCAACGGCTGTAGACAGTCCGCGCTTCTTCAGCAACTTAGCCAGTGCGTGGAATACCTCAGCACCCATGCGAATAGCTTCGCGCTCTGTAGCTGCTCCTACCGGACGAATCATGAACTCCTGGAATGCGATAGGTGCATCAGAGTGAGCACCACCGTTGATGATGTTCATCATAGGTACAGGCAGCGTGTAAGTGTTGCATCCGCCGATATAGCGGTAGAGTGGTATGTTAAGAGCCTTAGCAGCTGTCTGTGCAGCAGCCAGTGAAACGCCGAGAATGGCGTTGGCACCAAGTTTCGACTTTGTAGGTGTGCCGTCAAGCTCTATCATCTTCATGTCAAGTGCGCGCTGGTCTAATATGCAGTCGCCTTTGAGTGCTGGGGCAATAATATTGTTTACGTTATCAACTGCTTTGAGTACACCTTTGCCTAAGAATCGCTTTTTGTCTCCGTCGCGCAGTTCCAGTGCTTCGTTTTCGCCTGTAGATGCACCTGATGGTACAGAAGCGCGCCCCATGATTCCATTCTCTAATGTTACTTCAACTTCAACTGTAGGATTACCTCTTGAATCGAGAATCTCTCTCGCGTGAATTTTGTTAATTATCATGTCTAAAATGTTTATTATATATAAAAATCTATTTGGGGGGCAAAATTACGAATAATATGCGAAATGACAAAATAAGTTAATCGTTCATTACACATTATTTATTTTTATTTTGCTTTACATCAACGTTTTAAGAAACGCCTCAGCTTTTCTGAGGTCATCGGGCGTGTCGATGCCTATTGTTTCTACGTTGGTCAGACCGACTCTGATGTTTATTCCGTTCTCCAGCCAGCGTAACTGTTCCAGACTCTCGGCAATCTCAAGCGGAGTAGGCGACAGGTCTCTTATATGCATAAGTGTGTCGCGACGATAAGCGTATATGCCTATATGCTTCAGGAATGGATAGGCTTTCAGCCATTCGGCATGCTCCCTGCCTCTGACAAAGGGAATGACGCTGCGGCTGAAATACAGTGCCCTGCCGTTTCTTCCGACGGCAATCTTTGGAGAATTCGGATTGTCTACGGCATCCATAGTTTCAAAATGTTTGCCAAGCGTAGCAATTTCCGTATCTTCGTTGTCGAACAGTTGCATAACCGTCTTGATCTGCTCAGGCTTGATGAATGGCTCATCGCCCTGAATATTGATGATTACGTCGGCATCACTGTTGAGTTTCTCAATCGCTTCGCACACCCTGTCAGTACCACTTCTGTGATTTGCTGAAGTCATAACGGCCTTTCCGCCGAACCCTTGTACGGCATCGAAGATACGCTCGTCGTCAGTAGCTACATAAACGTCTTCAAGCACATTACTGACTTGTTCATAAACATGTTGTATGACCATCTTGTCTCCAAGAACAGCCAATGGTTTGCCCGGAAATCGTGATGATGCATATCGGGCAGGTATAATTGCTGTGAATTTCATGTTGCAAAAGTACGAATAATTTAACTAATAGCCCATAACTTAACTAAAAAATGCTAATGCTTTTTGTCGTATAGAGTTTTTTTCTTAATTTCGCAGCATATATTAATTAGAAAAAATGAGAATACATAAGAATATTTTGACAATAGCTTTTCTTGTTGCATCGCAAGTTGTTGCAGCACAGAAGATTACTCTTGGCTCGTGCGTGACAAAGGACAAGGGAGAATATAGTGGTGAAATGATGTCAGGAAAACCTCATGGCAAAGGTCGTGCAGTATATAAGAATGGCGACTGGTATGAGGGCGAATATGTAAAAGGCATGCGCTGTGGAGAAGGTGTCTACTCTTTCTCGGACGGAGAGAAGTATGAAGGTTCATGGCTGAATGACCAGCAGCACGGCAAGGGCACGTTCTATTTTTCCAACAACAACCGTTACGAAGGACTGTGGTATCGCGACTATCAGCACGGACACGGTATCATGTATTACTATAATGGCGACAAATATGACGGAGAATGGAAACAGGATAAACGCGACGGCAAAGGTACTTATAATTTTAAGAACGGTGCATTTTATAAAGGAAAGTGGAAAGACGACAAGAAAAACGGCGAGGGCACGTTCGACTGGGGTGATGGCTCTTCGTATACAGGAATGTGGCTCGACAATCAACGCTCAGGCAAAGGCACGTTTAAGTATGCTGACGGAGATATATATATAGGTGAATGGAAAAACGATAACCAGAACGGCAAGGGTATATATAAATTCCAAAACGGAGATGTCTACGAAGGAAATTATATAGAAGGAGAGCGCACTGGCGAAGGAATATTCACCTTTGCCAATGGCGACAAATATACAGGTCAGTTCCTAAACGGCGACAAGTCTGGAACTGGAACTTTTGTCTGGAAAAATGGAGACATGTATGTCGGAGAATGGAAAAACGACAAGCAGAATGGTCGTGGCAAACTGACGAAGAGAACAGGGGATGTGTTTGACGGACAGTTTAAGAATGGAAATGTAGACGGAGAGGTAATAATCCATTATCACGACGGCAGCAGATTTAAAGGTGTTTACCGCAATGGCAAACGCAATGGTGGCGCCATAGAAGAAACAAAGGATGGAAAACGCTTTGAAGGATACTATGTTAACGACAAGCGCGATGGTAACTTCGTTGAAAAGAACCGCGATGGCAAGATTACGGCTCATGGGCGATACGAGAATGGACGACGAATAGAGGAATAGCGAAGTATGACCGTGCCAAACTCAAATATTAAAATAATAGAACGCGACGAGTGGCTGAAACCGTATGAAAATACAATCAGGCGCAGACACGACAATGCTATAAGAATCCTGTATTCGCTGACGTTGAAAAATCAGATACCATTGTCTGACTTCGCAAATGGCTATAAATATTATGGCTTGCACATAGAACAGGCAGAATCAGAAGACGCAGGTCTCAATACCAGTAGCGGACATACCGCATTCGGTCGACACTGGGTGTTCAGGGAATGGGCTCCAAATGCAACGGCAATATATCTTGTCGGAGATTTTAATGGTTGGCAGGAAACTGAGCAGTTTCGACTAACTCGTATAGGCAACACTGGCGACTGGGAGATTCGTATGCCCATAGATGCATTGTCGCATGGGCAGCATTACAAAATGAATGTCTACTGGCGAAACGGTCAGGGAGAACGCATACCGGCATGGGCAAACCGTGTTGTACAGGATGAAGAGACAGGTTTGTTCTCGGCACAGGTATGGAATCCAACTGATAAATATGTGTGGAAAAACAGCAGCTTTCATCCAAACCGCAGTCCGTTGCTCATATATGAATGTCACATAGGTATGGGGCAGGATGCTGAGCGAGTTGGTACATATAACGAATTTAGAGAGAATGTTTTGCCGAGAATAGCAGCAGCAGGATATAACTGCATACAGTTGATGGCTATACAGGAACACCCTTACTATGGCTCCTTCGGCTATCATGTCAGTTCTTTCTTTGCCCCGTCGAGCAGATTTGGTACACCTGAAGAATTAAAAAGACTGATAGATGAAGCTCATACTATGGGCATAGCTGTCATAATGGATATTGTTCATTCCCATGCCGTTAAGAACGAGAACGAAGGACTGGCATTGCTGGCAGGCGACGAAAGTCAGTATTTCTGTCAGGGGGAGCGCAGGCGTCATCCGGCATGGGACTCATTATGTTTCGACTATGGCAAGAAAGAAGTAGTGCATTTTCTGCTTTCAAACTGTAAATACTGGCTTGAGGAATTTCATTTTGACGGCTTTCGTTTCGATGGTGTTACGTCAATGCTGTATTACAGTCATGGTCTTGGCGAGTCTTTTGTCAGCTATGACGACTATTTCAATGGCAGACAGGATGAAGATGCTATAAGTTATCTTACATTGGCAAACCTGCTTGCCCATCAGGTTAAGTCCGATGCAATTACCATAGCAGAGGAAGTCAGCGGCATGCCCGGACTCGCTGCAAGTTTTGAGGACGGTGGTATGGGATTCGACTATCGCATGGCGATGAACATACCAGACTATTGGATAAAGATAATAAAGGAACAACCCGACGAAAAATGGAAACCATCGTCAATATTCTGGGAACTATGCAACAGGCGTAAAGATGAGCTTACCGTTTCGTATTGTGAAAGCCACGACCAGGCATTGGTTGGTGATAAGACTATAATCTTCCGCTTGGTAGATTCCGATATGTATTGGCATTTCCGCATAGGCGACCAGAATGATACCGTCAATCGTGGAATTGCACTTCACAAGATGATAAGGTTGGCAACGCTGTCGACTATAAACGGTGCATATCTTAACTTCATGGGAAATGAGTTTGGACACCCAGAGTGGATTGATTTCCCACGTGAAAACAACAACTGGAGTTATAAATATGCACGTCGCCAATGGTCTCTCGTCGATGCAGATGACCTGTGTTACAAGTGGTTAGGTGTTTTCGACAGAGATATGATAAGACTCGTCAAAGGTACAAACGATTTTGTCGAAACTGCAATTCTGGAAATATGGCATGACGACAACCAACAGATGTTGGCTTTCATGCGTGGCAATTTGCTCTTTGTTTTCAATTTCTCGCCAACAGTTTCCTATGCAGATTATGGTCTTCTGGTGCCAGAAGGCTCATACAACGTTATGCTGAACACCGACAGCATCGAGTATGGAGGCAATGGATTGGCAGATGACTCAGTAACACACTTTACTAACTTCGACCAGTTGTATGCTAAACAGCATAAAGGATGGCTAAAACTGTACATACCGGCGCGCTCTGCAGTAGTTCTAAAACTTGAAGACAAATAAAACCAACATCAAAATGTATAAAAGGAAATCATCTTTTGCTAACAACTCAAATGCCTTTGTTATGCACATTATTTGTGCAGCAGTATTCTTTATATTTACCTTTTCATACCTCTATTTCTATCAGTCGGAGATGTTGTCATTAGGGCAATTCATTTTTTCTGGCGGCAAAACACACTATAGTCCGTTGATAGGTGGAATATTGATAACTATTTCCTTATACATTGTTCACCTGCTTGTCTATTTCGTGACACGACTGGAACTGCGTTTCTATGCACTGACATATTTCCCTTCGCTGTTGTTTTTGTCGATACTGACCGATGTCCGTCCGTCCATTGTCAACGGAGGTTCTTTGGGTCATTGGGCTTTCACGGCGCCACTGTTGCTAATTGTCTATGCCATTGTAGTTTTCTTCCTGCGCCAATATCAGCAAATAGAAAATGTTTCAGCGAAGTTCAGTTTTGTTGTCAATCTGTCGTGGATAAATCTTCTGCAAATGTGTATTATGTTCATCTTTGTAGGGCTAACGACTGCCAGCAATGATGTTTTCCACTATCGTATGCGCATGGAGGCAATGATGTTGCGTGGCGAATATGGAAAAGCACTGAGGGTAGGAGAGAAGTCGTTGTCAGCAGACAGTAGTCTTACCATGTTGCGTGCGTTTTGTCTTTCGCAAGAGAAAAAACTTGGTGAACATTTCTTCGATTACCCTGTTTGTGGAGGCTCAGAATCTCTTTTGCCAAACAAGACTGGCGCAGTGTCGCTGATGTTTCCTTCCGACAGTATAAAGTTTCTGAGTAAAACACGTGCTTACAGGGGGGACTATGCCCTGATGAAACTGTTGCTTGACAAGAATCTTGCTATGTTTGTCAGTGAGTTACCTAAGCATTATATAATAAATGAAAGTTTGCCGCGACATTATCGTGAAGCCGTTGTAATTTACTCCACCAACACAGACAGTATCAGTCTGTCAATAAAAGATGATGCAATGTTAACTGACTACAATGATTTCATGAAGATGCGCGACACCAAGAAAGAAAACATCTCACATATTCGTGATGTCTATGGCAAAACATATTGGTATTACTACTATTTCACTCGTCCCTGATTTCTTGCCACAAAGTCTTTCCAACCGCGATAATTAACCTGCGATTCTGGTCGACCCATCTGCATGAAGTGGCAGTATGCAGCACCTAAGGCGTCTGTTGCATCCATGAAGTGAGGCATTTCGTCCTCCCGTATGTTAAGCAGTCGCTGCAACATTCCTGCAACTTGTTCTTTCGACGCTTGTCCGCGTCCGGTTATTGCCATTTTTATTTTCAGTGGGGCATATTCGTGTATTGGCACACTGTGGTGTATTGCTGCCGCTATGGCAACTCCCTGAGCACGTCCAAGTTTTAGCATTGACTGTACGTTCTTGCCGAAGAACGGTGCTTCGATAGCCATTTCGTCTGGTAGATATTCGTCTATGATACCTGTAACGCGCTCGAATATTCGTCCCAGACGCATGTATGTGTCGCCAACTTTGCGTAGGTCGATGACGCCCATTGCCATCATCTCTGCCTTGTTGCCTACCACGCGCAACACTCCGTAGCCCATGACGTTGGTGCCGGGATCGATGCCGAGTATAATCTTTTCTGCCTTACTCACGCGAATATGTTTATAAATTGTATTCCTGCCTTTATCTCTCCATGAATGGATTGCTTTCCAGTTCCCTGCCTATTGTCGTATCGTTGCCATGTCCGGGCTTGACAACAGTCTCGTCGGGCAGCTGTGCCAGTATGCGCAGGCTTTGTATTATCTGCATCATGCTGCCTCCGTGCAGGTCTGTTCTGCCAATAGATTGCTGAAAGAGGGTGTCGCCTGTGAATGCCACGTTCTCCTCCTTGCAGTAGAATGTAACCGAACCTTTCGAGTGTCCTGGTGTCGGTATGACCTTCAGTTTATGATTGCCAAAAGTGATGTCCTGGTTGTCGGTAATGACAGAACCAGCCTCAGGCAGTTCAAAGTTCAGTTGCATGCCGTAGAATTTCTGTGCCTGTTGATTGTAGTTGTTCATCATGTTCCTGTCGCCTTCGGCTACTTCTGGCTTCAGTCCGTAGTGTTCGAGAATGGTATTGTTGCCAAAATTGTGGTCAAGGTGTCCGTGTGTAGCCAGCAGATGAACAGGTTTCAGCTGGTTGTTGTCTATATATCTGACAATAGCATCGCGTTCTTCTCCGTAGAATGCACCGCAGTCTATGATGACACATTCCTTTGTCTCGTCGCTGACGACATAGCAGTTTTCTTCGAGCATGTTGCAAACGAAGGTCTTTATCTCCATCATATTATTAATATATTAAATAGGTATATGTATGATATATTTCTCATCGAACCATTCCTCTGTCATCACTGTGTTGATAGGCATTACCTCTGCGATGTTTCTGAAAGGTTTGATTTCCTCTTCAATGTTTCCGCCTTTCAGGCATATTATACCGTTTGGCATGGCGTTGAAGCATTTTTTCGATATGTTTTTCCTTACTATCTTGGCAAGGTCGGGCAGTGGCATGACGGCACGGCTCACCACAAAGTCGTATTTGCCTTTCTCCTCTTCTCCTCTCAGGTGTACAGCCTCCACATTCTTCAGTCCTATAGACTTTGCCACTTCTTCAGCCACGCGTATTTTCTTTCCTGTTCCGTCGATAAGTCTGAAGCGACATTCTGGGAAAAGAATAGCCAGCGGTATGCCTGGGAAGCCGCCTCCGGTGCCGAAGTCGAGAATGCTTGTGCCTTTGGCAAACCTTATGCTCAGGGCTATAGACATGGAGTGCAGCACGTGGTGCATGTATATATTGTCGATATCCTTGCGCGATATTACGTTAATCTTGGCGTTCCAGTCCTTGTACAGGTCGCCGAGTTGTTCCAGCTGCGACAGCTGAACAGCCGTCAGGTGGGGGAAGTATTTTCTTATCAGTTCCATTTCTTCATTATTCGTTTCATGTCGTCGTAGTCTGTCTTTATGCGTATTTCGCCCTTGTCGCGGTCGGCAATCTCGCCTACGATATATATAAACTCTATGCCGTCGTCGCACAGCATGAAATTCTGCGATGGATATATGTTTCCGTTGGCAAAGTAACCTTTGTCAAAGAGTTCGTCTTCATTGTCGCAGCCAGTCATCTCGCACAGCTTTTCGCCAATCAGTCGGCTCAGTGGCTTGTCGGCACCAGGGGTAAACACGTCGTCGAAAGTCATGATGTGTCCGTTAGACGTCAGAATGTTCTTCACTATTGTGTAGCGCGTTTCTGCCATACCGTTTCTGTTGCAGATATCGGCAATGTAGCATGCTATGCCGTTGTCGCCTTTCTCTATGTGCGAGTGCATCGAGTATTCGAGGTCTGCCTGTTGAGTTGTGGGCAGGTCCTTGAATATTTTAGTGTAGAAACTGCGATAGTCGTCTATATATCTTTTTATGAACAAGTCAGTCGCCTGTTTTACGTTCATCTTCATGTCAGATAGCGACAGATAGTCGGGCAGCAGTATTCCGCTGCGTATGATAGAATCGTTTATCTTGTCTGCATTCCTGCCCGTAGCATAGCACATGTGCAGGCTGATGCGGCACGAGGGACTGTTGGCATCTGCTGTCAGTCTTGCCGTCGTATCGACAACGATGCTGTCGAACTCTATGCCGTCTAACTTGCTGACACTTCTGTCGCCATTGCCGCAACCGAACAGTGAAACGGCTGCAAACAAAAATATTATATTATATATATATGCACGCATGTAAAATGGTTTTATTCTGCAAAGGTAAATAATAATGCTAACAAAACCAAATATGGCATTCAAATTTTAGACAAGCAATGCAATACAACTCGCCGTTTTACAAATAGAAAACGGTAACGTATACAACAAAAAGCCCCGAAAGTAATAACTCCCGGGGCTTATGCAGTTAAATGGTTATATCCTTATTTTCTATTTACACATTATCTTTCTCGTCGTTCCGTCGCTCATCTTCACGATGTTCAGACCTTTCTGCGGCGAGCTGATTCTCTGTCCGCTGACGTTGTAGCGCTCCGTTTCCTCAGCAGTAACGTCCGCCTCTACCGACTTGACAGCGTTCTCTATGCCTTCCACAATGTTCTTAAACTTGTTCCATGCCGGCGTGCTTTCATACTTCGACTTTGTTCCTGCAGGAACATAAAGCGTAGCTGTGGTAAACTCGTAGTGATCTTCAACCCAGTCCCAATCATCGTAGAATGTATTTTCGTTTAACTCAAATGGTTCTTCAATCAAAGATATTACCGATGTCAAGCCTGTGCAATACGCGAAAGCATCATTACCGATACTTGATACGCTGTTGCCAATAGTAACCGATGTCAAGCCTGTGCATTCCATGAAAGCACCCTCGCCAATGCTTGTTACGCTGTTGGGAATGGTTACCGATGTCAAGCCTTCGCAAGAATTGAAAGCATAATCGCCGATTGTTATTACGCTGTTGGGAATAGTTATTGATGTCAAGCCTGAGCAGGCACAGAAAGCACCGTTGGCGATTGTTGTTACGCCGTTGCCAATAGTAACCGATGTCAAACCTTCGCACTTAAAGAAAGCATTATTGCCGATGCTTGTTACGCTGTTGGGAATGGTTATTGATGTCAAGCCTGAGCATTCAGAGAAAGCCCAATCGCCAATGCTTGTTATGCTGTTGGGAATGGTTATTGATGTCAAGCCTCTGCAGGCATTGAAAGCCCAATCATCAATGCTTGTTACGCTGTTGGGAATGGTTATTGATGTCAAGCCTTTGCAGCCACAGAAAGCACTCTCACCTATGCTTGTTATGCTGTTGGGAATGACTGTATTCTTACATCCTGCTATAAGCGTATTCGTTTCGGTTTCTATAATAGCATTGCAATTGTCGCGCGAGTCATAAATAGTATTACCATTTTCTACAATAATTGATTCTAAACCTAAGCAAAAAGAGAAAGCATCCTCGCCAATGCTTGTTACGCTGCTGGGAATGGTTATTGATGTCAAGCCTTCGCAGCCACTGAAAGCATAATAGCCGATTGTTGTTACGCTGTTGGGAATGATTATTGATGTCAAGCCTTCGCACGCTAAGAAAGCATTATCGCCGATGCTTGTTACGCTGTTGCCAATAGTTACTGATGTCAAGCCTCTGCAATCAGAGAAAGCATACTCGCCGATGCTTGTTACGCTGTTGGGAATGGTTATTGATGTCAAGACTGAGCAACCAGAGAAAGCATAATTGCCTATGTTTGTTATGCTGTTGGGAATGACAGTATTCTTACATCCTGCTATAAGCGTATTCGTTTCGGTTTCTATAATAGCATTGCAATTGTCGCGCGAGTCATAAATAGTATTACCATTTTCTACAATAATTGATTCTAAACCATAGCAATAAGAGAAAGCACGCTCGCCAATGCTTGTTACGCTGTTGGGAATGGTTATTGATGTCAAGCCTTCGCAGCCACTGAAAGCACCATCGCCAATGCTTGTTACGCTGTATGTCTTGCCATCGTAGTCTACAGTCTCAGGAATTATTATGTCGCCTGAATATTCTTCTCTACTGGCAACCTCTGCTTCTAATGTCTCATCATTTAAACTGTAATTAATTCCGTCGATTACTTCTGCGAAGGCAGACACGGACATGATGCTCATGAAGAGTGATAATAAGAGTTGTTTTGTATTCATATAATGTATGTGTTTAGTAGTTTTGCCTTTATCCTTCTGGGGCGACTGGGCTTTCTCCCTTAGTCAAGCAGTCCGGTGGTCGGTAGTTATAGACAAAATAAAAAACGTGGACTAATAACTTCGTCTACGTTATTCAAGGTATCGCCAAACACCATTACAACCATATTCGAGTAAAAGCCCACGCCAATTGACGTGAGCGTTTTCACTTTTACTCTTGGTTGCTAATCTAAAACTTGGCGAATTTTGAATAACAAGAATAAAGCTAACGCTTTTTATTTTAATATGTCTTTTGTTTCTGTCTTATGCCATAGGCTGTGCGCTGTTTAATGTGTTAATACTGCTGCAAAAATAATGATTTTGTTTGTTATAAACGAAAATATTTGGGATATTTTTTTGTTATCGATGAAGTTGCAGCAAAAAGTGTGCCAAAGTGAACGGAATTTTGTCTGAGGGCTGAAAATGATGAAAAATTTTGACAGAGAAAATGTTGCAAAATAGAAACGGAATAGCCTCTAAAAGTGCAAAAATGTGTTAATTCTGAGGTCGGCGATAAGTGTTAAAATTGTCAAAGAGTATGTTTGAAGCGGCTATTTGCGTATTTTGGCTTGCGAAATATTGTGTCTGAATGCCCCAAACACTATGTTTGGCATCCTCAAACAGTGTGTTTGACAACCTCAAACATGCTCTTTGACAATTTTAACACTTGTAATTATTGCACAAAAGGCGCGTGTTTCACGATAACAAACTGATTGTCAGATGATTGCAAACGCACGCGAAATACGGGCGTATTTTGCCCCTCAGATTTCGGAAACGACTTTCGCGGGCATTCTCGCGACACTAAACGGGCGAAAATTGATTATTCTTTTTCTTACTGCGTGTTGCTCGTAGTGTATCAAATTCTTGGTTTCGATGATAATAATGATGTTCGGCTATAGGCTTACGTTCTGTCCGAAGACGTGCCACAGTAAGCATTAAATAATTTCATGAGCAAACAAAAAGTCTGACACTGAGTGCCAGACTTTTACGTTTATCTGTATTGTAACAGTTTTTTAATAAGCGAAGAGAGGATAGTTCTTCATCTTCTCGTTTACGCGCTTGCGTACGCTTGCTATTACTTCTTCGTTTGTCGGGTCGTTGAGTACTTCCTCTATCAGTGCAGCAATCTCGACCATGAGGTCTTCCTTAGCGCCACGTGTTGTGATGGCAGGTGTTCCGAGACGTATACCACTTGTCTGGAATGCAGAGCGAGTGTCGAACGGAACCATGTTCTTGTTTACTGTGATGTCGGCAGCAACGAGTGCGTTTTCAGCAACCTTACCTGTCAGTTCTGGATATTTAGGACGCAGGTCAACCAACATAGAGTGGTTGTCTGTTCCACCGCTTACGATGTAGAAACCGCGCTTTGTGAGTTCGTCGGCGAGAACGGCAGCGTTTTTCTTAACCTGCATAGCCCACTCCTTGAATTCCGGCTGCATGATTTCGCCGAATGCAACTGCCTTAGCTGCGATGACATGCTCCAGCGGACCACCTTGCTGTCCAGGGAATACGGCAGAGTTGAGTATCTGGCTCATCATCTTCGTAACGCCCTTCGGAGTCTTCAGTCCCCATGGGTTTTCAAAGTCTTTGCCCATCAGGATGATACCACCGCGTGGACCGCGCAGTGTCTTGTGAGTTGTAGAAGTAACGATATGAGCATACTTCACAGGGTTGTCGAGCAGTCCGGCAGCGATGAGTCCGGCAGGGTGTGCCATGTCGACCATGAGCAGTGCGCCCACCTTGTCTGCTATTTCGCGCATGCGCTTGTAGTCCCACTCACGGCTGTATGCCGAGCCACCGCCGATGATGAGCTTTGGCTTGTTCTCCAGAGCCAGTTTCTCCATTTCGTCGTAGTCAACGCGTCCGGTCTCCTTGTTGAGGTTGTAGCCTACAGGATGGTAGAGAATACCGCTGGTGTTGACCAGTGAACCGTGAGAGAGGTGGCCTCCGTGATCGAGGTTAAGACCCATGAAAGTGTCGCCTGGCTTCAGTACGGCAAGCAGAACGGCTGCGTTTGCCTGTGCGCCAGAGTGAGGCTGAACGTTGGCATATTCTGCACCGAAAATCTTGCAGATACGGTCGATAGCCAACTGCTCTACCTTGTCGACAACCTGACAGCCGCCATAGTAACGCTTGCCAGGATATCCCTCAGCATACTTGTTTGTAAGATAAGAACCCATAGCTTCCATTACCTGGTCGCTGACAAAGTTCTCAGACGCGATGAGCTCCATGCCTTTCAGCTGGCGCTGATGCTCCTGTTCAATGAGCTCGAAAATTTCTTGATCTCTTTTCATTTCTTTTTAGTATTAAAAAGGTTTTTATTGAAATTATTTTATGTTATTTTTCATTTTCGCGTGCGAAGTTACGATTATTTTTTAATTTATTCGGCATAAAACCAAAGAAATATTGTTTTTTTATTATCTTTGTAGCCAAATAGACGATATTTGATACATGAGACGCAATTTTATAACCCTTCTTTGGACAATACTGTTTTCAGTTATAGGCTTCATACTTGTTGCTTTCGTAGCAATATGGTTTGGCTGGATAGGCTACATGCCGGACTTTGAAGACCTGCAAAACCCTATATCGAGATACGCCTCGCAGGTGTATTCGACCGACGGCAAGGTGATAGGAACATACAATATGAACCGCGAAAACCGAGTGGCTGTAAGCTATGCACACCTGTCGCCACACCTCACAAACGCACTGGTGGCAACCGAAGACGAGCGTTTCTATGAACATTCGGGCATCGACTTCATAGCGCTGATGAGAGCAATCGTCAAGCGAGGCATATTGCAGCAGCACAGTGCCGGCGGTGGCTCAACGATAACGCAGCAGCTGGCAAAGCAGCTTTATTCGGAAACGGCACACTCGTCGCTCGAGAGATTGTTCCAGAAACCGATAGAATGGATTATTGCCGTGAAGCTGGAACGCAATTTTACGAAGGAAGAGATAATAGCCATGTATCTGAACTACTTTGATTTCCTGCACAATGCAGTAGGGATAAAGACAGCAGCAAAGACATACTTCAACAAGGACCCGAAGAACCTGAATGTCAACGAGTCTGCAATGCTGATAGGACTGTGCAAGAATCCTTCGCTCTACAACCCCGTACGCTATCCGGAACGCTGTCTGGAACGACGCAACGTGGTATTGTCGCAGATGCTGAAAGTTGGCTATCTGACGCAAGCCGACTATGACAGATATTCACAACAGCCTATAGAACTGAACTTCCACAGGATTGACCATAAGGACGGTTCGGCACCATATTTTAGGGAATTCCTGCGACAGTACATGATGGCAAAGAAGCCGTCGATTGACGACTATCCGTCATGGAACAAGAAACAGTACCACATCGACTCGATAACATGGGAGACTGATCCGCTGTACGGATGGTGCAACAAGAACGTAAAGAAGAACGGCGAGCCGTATAATGTATATACCGACGGACTGCGCATATACACAACTATAGACTCAAGAATGCAGCAGTATGCCGAAGAAGCCGTGTATGAACATGTGTCGAAGACTTTGCAGCCTACGTTTAACCGTGAAAAACGCGGAAAGCGCAATGCGCCGTTCTCCGACAACATAACAGCCAAGCAGGTCAGAGATATCATCAACCGCTCGATAAAGCAAAGCGAGAGATACCGTGTGATGAGGGAAAACGGCTCGTCAGACGAGGAGATAAGACGTGCATTCGACACACCGGTGGAAATGACAGTGTTTACATATCACGGAGATGTTGATACTGTAATGACGCCAACCGACTCTATACGCTACTATAAGTCGCTGCTGCGCGCAGGATTTATGAGCATGGACCCGATGACAGGAGCAGTGAAAGCCTATGTAGGGGGAGTAGATTACTATCATTTCCAGTATGACATGTGCATGGGTGGTCGCCGACAGGTGGGCTCAACGATAAAGCCATATCTCTATTCGATGGCTATGGAAAACGGATTCTCGCCATGCGACGTTGCACCTAACGTGCAGCGAACATATATAGTGGCTGGAAAGGCATGGACACCGCGCAACGGTAGCCGTGCAAGATACGGGCAGATGGTAACGCTGAAGTGGGGACTGGCACAGTCGAACAACTGGATTTCTGCTTACCTTATGAGCAAAATGTCGCCGTCAGGCTTTGTACAGTTGCTGAACAGATATGGCATAAACAACCCAGACATACATCCTTCGATGGCACTGTGTCTCGGTCCGTGCGAAGTGTCGGTAGGCGAAATGGTAAGCGCATATACGGCTTTCGTAAATCATGGTATAAGATGCGCGCCGATGTTTGTCAGCCGCATTGAAGACAGCGACGGCAACGTGATAGCAACATTCCAGCCTGTAACAAACGAAGTGATAAGCGAAGAAAGTTCGTTTAAGATGATAGAACTGCTGAAGGGAGTAGTAGAAGGCGGTACAGCCGGTCGACTGCGTTACAGATATAATATAGATGCGGAGATGGGAGGAAAGACCGGAACGACGAACAACAACTCCGACGCGTGGTTCATGGGTGTTACGCCGCAGCTCGTCAGCGGATGCTGGGTCGGCGGCGAAGACCGAGACATACACTTCTCGTCTACAAATACCGGACAGGGTGCTGCCGTTGCACTGCCAATATGGGCTATCTTCATGAAGAAAGTATATGCAGACAAGTCGCTGAGCATATCGCCTAATGCCAAGTTTGACATACCGGCTAAGTTCAACGCATGCAGTGTCAAGAACGACTTTATAGCCGATGGAATAGAAGACGTATTCGAATAAAACAACACAATATGACAGACTATACTGATAAAACAAAGAAAATCAGCCCAGTAGCATGGGTGCCTACATTGTATTTTGCAATGGGTATGCCTTTCGTTGTCCTCAACATGGTGTGCTCGCTGATGTATAAGGGCATGGGAGTAAGCGATGCACAGATTGCATTCTGGACGTCGCTCATAATGTTTCCGTGGACGCTGAAGCCGTTGTGGAGCCCTTTTCTCGAGATTTACAAGACTAAAAAGTTCTTTGTAGTGCTGACGCAGTTGCTCTCGGGACTAATGTTTGCTCTGGTGGCACTTGCTCTGCGACTGCCTGATTTCTTTGCCATAACGGTTGGCATGCTGGCAGTGATAGCGCTCAGCGGAGCAACCCACGACATAGCGGCAGATGGTGTCTACATGTCAACGCTGACGACTGACGACCAGGCAAAGTGGATTGGATGGCAGGGAGCATTCTATAATATAGCAAAGATAGTAGCAACGGGTGGACTTGTGTATCTTGCCGGAATGTTCAAAGACAGTTTTGGCGTCTCAATGGCATGGATGATAGTCATGCTGATAGTTGCAATTATAATGGTAGGAATAGGCATCTATCACGTATTCAGATTGCCATCAGGAGTTAATAGCAAGAAAGACGAGGCTGTTAGCATAAGCAGTCAGCTGAATGACTTGTGGAATGTCTTTGTTGAATTTTTTAGGAAGAAACACATTATATATTATATCTTCTTTATAATTCTGTATCGTTTCGCAGAGGGATTTGTAATGAAGATAGTTCCGCTTTTCCTGAAAGCACCACGCGCAGAGCAAGGACTTGGACTCAGCGAACAGGAGATAGGACTCTGCTATGGTACGTTCGGAGCTGCCGCATTTGTCATTGGCTCTATCCTTGCAGGCTATTACATAGCCCATCGCGGACTGCAAAAGTCGCTGTTCTCTTTGGCTTTGATATTCAACTTGCCGTTTGTTGCATACACTTTGCTGGCAATATTCCAGCCGGAGAATATTGTAATTATAGGCGGTGGAATAGTGCTTGAATACTTCGGATATGGATTTGGCTTTGTCGGACTGACTCTTTTCATGATGCAGCAGATAGCACCCGGACAGCACCAGATGTCGCACTATGCTTTCGCCAGTGGCATAATGAATCTCGGCGTGATGTTGCCTGGAATGATAAGTGGATATGTAAGCGATGCTTTAGGCTATAAAAACTTCTTCATCTTTGTGCTATTATGTACTATTCCGGCACTGTTGATAACTTGGTTTGTGCCGTTTACATATCCTGATAAGAAGCAAACTGAAAACAATTAATACAAAATATTTTATGGAAAAACTGATAATTAAGGGCTCGTCGCTTCCCAATATGCCGTGGGAAGACAGACCAAAAGACTGTAAGCAAGTAATGTGGCGCTGCTCAAAGAACCCGATAATACCGAGAGATCTGCTCCCTACGTCTAACAGTATATTCAATAGTGCTGTCGTTCCGTTTGGAAATGGATATGCAGGTGTATTCCGTTGCGACGATACCAATCGTCGAATGGTGCTGCATGTAGGCTTCAGCGACGACGGAGTAAACTGGAAAATCAACGAAGAACCTTTGCGTTTTCAGTGCGAAGACGATGAAGTAGGAGAGTGGGTGTATGGCTACGACCCACGTGTTTGCTTCATTGAAGACCGCTATTATGTTACTTGGTGCAATGGCTATCATGGTCCGACAATAGGAGTGGCTTATACTTTTGACTTCAAGACGTTCCATCAGCTTGAGAATGCATTTCTTCCATACAATCGAAATGGAGTCCTTTTCCCTCGAAAGATAAATGGTCGCTACGCTATGCTTAGTCGACCGAGCGATACGGGACATACACCGTTTGGTGATATATTCTACAGCGAGTCTCCCGATATGGAGTTTTGGGGACATCATCGTCATGTAATGTCGCCTGCACCGTTTGAGGTCAGTGCCTGGCAGTGCATGAAAATAGGTGCGGGTCCGATACCTATAGAAACATCAGAAGGCTGGCTTATATTCCATCATGGCGTGCTGCGCTCATGCAATGGTTATGTTTACAGCTTCGGTTCTGCACTGTTGGATCTGGAAAAGCCTTGGAAAGTAACCCATCGTTCAGGACCTTATCTCATTTCCCCTCAGATGCCTTACGAATGTATGGGCGACGTTCCGAACGTTTGTTTCCCATGTGCGGCTCTGCATGATGTCGACAGCGGACGTATAGCAATATATTACGGATGTGCCGATACGGTAACCGGTGTGGCATTTGGATACATACCTGAGATAATAGAGTTTACAAAACGTACATCAATATTATAAATGTTAGAAAGGAATTAAGTAGCGAACTTAATTCCTTTCTTATTTCATTGAGTCAAAAATCCTGTTTTTCAGTGCTCTCGTTTTCCTGCTGTTGGTTGCTGGAACAATCATATAACCCTCTTCAAGGAATAACAACTCATTGATAATAGCCTCTATTCTTGAAGTAAATGGAGTTAGTTTCTGAGAGTCAAGTTCGCCTGCGAGCTTTTCCTCGTCGCAGTCTTTATATTTTATTAATAGGTATATAGATATGAGATTACGGAGAATAGCCTTATTGTCTTTCTTTTTTATATTCTTGCGCACAGTCTTTATCAGGTCCACCAAATTGTCATTTTTTTCATATTCCTTTGTAAACTCATCATCATTAGCCTGTACATTTTTTATATGTTGTTCAAACTTTCCGTTCCTGTTGATGTAAAGTCGTGCACCATTGATGATATATTCGCTGACGTTTGTCTTTTCTGCAAGCAGGAAAATGCGTTTTATTTCTATTTCTTCCAGTTGTTCTATGGTGCTAATCTCCTCTCTGCTGGTCTGTCTGCCTATTTTCTCTTGCGACAGTTGCATCCGGTTTTTATTTCTGTCCACATACACGTCAACACCATTGCGCAGCAACACGAAGAATGATTTTATTTCGTTCTCCTTCATAAAGGAAAACACATTCTCATCAGTTATTTGCTGATATCTTTTCTGTAGACGCTCTGTTATTTCGTTGTCAGAGAGTTCTCTGTCGATGATAACGAGAGAAGACTTTTTGTTATATTGTCTTATTTGGTTGTATTCCTTGCTGTTGCGTGCAATAATGTATCTTGGCTTCCTTACCATATACCACTGAAAGGCTATCCATTTTGGCAGATATACTTTCCAGAAGTTCTTGTCTTTCCTGTTGAAATAGTGCAAGCCTCCGTATGGCGAATAAGCTACGATATACTTTTTCCTTGCAGCTATATTCATGATACATGCCGCAATGAAGTTCCAGCATCCATAAATATGGACGATATCAGGTTTGCTGTTGTTCAGTTCGGTACTGAAAGACTTTATAACCTTTATTATATTATAAGGAGAGAAACCAGTGTTTTCATCCAGTTTCAACACTGTTGTGTCAGCACAGTGAGAAATCATTTCGCACTGAGAACTTATGCGTTCTGCCGTTGCTCCGCGTCCTTTCTCCTTTACAATAACATAAAATATCTTCATGTTTCTTATATTTTATGCGAAATAAAATCGTATTTGTCGGCTTTCATGTGTCTTATCTTCCACCACAGGTTTCTCCATACTGTACTGATTTCATAGAAAGGAATCATCCATGCCTTTATGTCTACGTCGTATTTTGCCAGTTTCTTTGAAATGACAATGCTTGAAACGATGCAGTACAATATAAGTGCAAGGCTTCCCGCTCCCATCAGTATCCATTCTTTTGCAACTGCACCGACAGCGATGGCAGCTATCGACAGCAACACGAGCATGTGTATGAAGAACTGCTTTGCGTTGAAAAGGAAACTGTATGTGAATTTACCAGGCAAGTGTTTGCGTGTTTCCTGGTAGAATATATGCTTGTTGCTCCATTGCTTTTTCGTAGGTGCGCTTTCCTCGCACCATGTCTCTGGGACATCGGCTACAGCTGTCTTGCCGTTTCTGCCATATTGGTTTACGAGGAAATCATATTCTCCTCGCAGATATTTCTGGTTATCCCTGAAGCCATGTTGAGCCATGAAGTTGCTCTTCTTCAGTGCTATCAGCGGTATGTTTGTCCTGAAAGGCTTGCCTCGCTTAGCCCTGCGTTGTGCGTAAGTGGCAGTGCGCAGATGCTCGTATTGCTTATAGCTGCTGGCATCAGTAGCATACAGCGTGTGTCCCATGACGAGAGCATTGTCGTCGTTGCAGTATTCCGCAAACGATTTCAGCCACTGGTTGCTCATCGGTCTGACGGTCGGCTCGGTTATAACAAGCCATTCGTTTTTTGCAGCCTTGACACCCAGTGTGATGGAAAGTTTCTTCCTGCTCATGTATCTTGACGACTGCGGAATATATGTAGAGTAAAGGTGTTCGTTGTCAGCGAAACGCTTTATCACATCTTCGGTTTCGTTTTTACCCTGTTCTATTACGACAATCACCTCAAAATCTCCGTCGTATTCCTGCGACAGCCATAGTGGCAGGTTACGATAAAGCTCGTCTGCCTCGTCGTGAACGGTTATGATTATCGATATGGGTGTATGCGAGTTTATATTCTCCATTGCAGTTTTCTCAGAATAAAGTTTTGCTAAGTTCCTTCATAGCCTTATGTTTCTCACTGCTTTCTACGACGTAGGAAATGCTGTAGTTGCTGCCTCCGAATGAAATCATTTGTATGTTGCAGCCTTTCATTGCATCAGTGGTTTTTGTCGTCATGGCAGTGTTTTGAGGGTTCAGGTCGCCAACGATGGTAATGATGCACATGTCTTTCTTCATGTCTACATTGCCAATCTGCCTTATTTCTTCCGTTATCTCGTCAATGTGTTCGTTGTCTTCTACGCATATAGACATGCTTGTTTCTGCAAACGACGATACAAAGCAGACGGTCTGATAGTTGTCGCAGATGCTGTAGACAGATGCTATGAACGATGCCGTAGGCAGCTGCCTGCTGTTGCTGATGCGCAGGATGTACATGTCGTCTTTTGCTGCCACAGCCTTTATAGAGTTTTTCTCGATAGACTGGTTTATCAGCGTTCCGTGTGCGTCGGGCTGCATTGTGTTTTTCAGCCTGATTGGAATATCGGCTTTCTGTGCAGGTTTTACGCATGTAGGATGCAGTATCTTTGCTCCGAAGAAAGCCAGTTCCGATGCCTCCTCATAGCTGAGGTTAGACACCGGCGATGTGCCTTCCACTATTCTCGGGTCGTTGTTGTGCACTCCGTCGATGTCTGTCCATATCTGAATTTCGGTTGCTTTCATTGCCGCACCTATGAGCGAAGCCGAATAGTCGCTGCCTCCGCGTTGCAGGTTGTCTATTTCTCCGTAGGCATTGCGGCATATAAATCCTTGTGTGATGTAGATTTTATGCTTGCTGTTAGCCTCCAGCAGGTTTCCCAGCAGTGTTTTTGTGGTGTCGAGGTCGGGCTCGCAGTTCTTGTCGATGCGCATGAAGTCGAGTGCCGGCAGCATGCATGCCTCAATGTTTTGTTCGTGCATGTAGTTCAGCATCATCTGCGTGCTCATCAGTTCGCCTTGTGCGAGGATGCATTTTTCCTCGAAGGTGGTAAATATATCGTTTGCGAAAGAACGTATGTAGTCCATTCTTTCAGCCACGAACTGCATCGTCGTCTGTTGCCACGACGGTGTAGCCAACAGGTTTTTTATCTCTGAACAGTATTTCTCCTGCAATCCATCGATAAGTGCCGCAGCCTTGTCTGCCTGTTTGCCGTAGTAGTAATTGCATATTTCAACGAGTTTGTTGGTTGTTCCCGACATGGCAGACAACACGGCAATGACAGGCTCGTCGTTCTGTTCTATCAGCGAGGAAACGTGCTTGATGTTCTTTGCAGAGCCAACCGACGTACCTCCGAATTTCATAACTATCATATCAGTCTTTGTTATCGTCGTTAGACATTACAGAGAGTTTTTTGTCTTCGCACTTGTAGACTATTCCTGGAAAAGACTTTATTATGCCGGTGTTGTGTGTCGACATTACTACAGCCGCACCTCTCTGGCTTATGTCTTTCATCAGTGCCACGATGCCTTCTGCCGTTTCTATGTCGAGGTTTCCTGTCGGTTCGTCAGCGATTATCATTTTCGGATTGTTGAGCAGAGACCTTGCAATGGCAATGCGTTGCTGTTCGCCTCCTGACAGTTCGTGCGGCATGCGGTCTATCTTGTCGTCCATGCCCACAATGGAAAGCACCTCGTTTATGCGTTCCTCTATCTCCTGTCCTTTCTTCCAACCCGTCGCTCTCAGCACAAATTCCAGATTTTTGCCCACCGTGCGGTCGTGCAGCAGTTGGAAATCCTGAAACACGATGCCCATGTCCTTGCGCAGTTCCGGTATTTCGCGCCTGCGTATAGTCATTAGGTCTTTGTCCATGACAACAGCCTGCCCGGCTTCGTCTATGTCCAGTTCGCAGTAGATGGTTTTCAGCAGCGACGATTTACCTGAGCCAACCTTGCCGGTCAGATACACCAGCTCGCCTTCATTCACCTGAAAATCAATGTTCTCCAAGACACATACGTCGTCTTGATATATGGTAACATTCTTGTATTCTATCAACATAACCGTATAAATTGTATTTAAATGCAGTGCAAATATACATAATTATATTTAATAAACTATTATCATACATTAAAAATGTTTCACTTTGCCGTAAAAAATGCCAATAAGTTTGGTCCGCGCAAGTAAAAAAGGCAGCAGTTTCGGACGTATGGATTTTTCTCCCTGCAAAAAGTGTGCCAAACTCGCACGAATTTTCTTTCAACCCGAAATTTGATGAAAATTTTTGACAGACAAAAACTCTCCAAATAGAAGCGGAACAGTCTTTGAAACTGCAAAAATCTGTTAATTTCAAGACCATACACAAGTGTTAAAATTGTCAAAGAGTACCTTTGACGCACCTATTCTGTAGTTTTCGCCCTGTCAGACATAGCGGTTTTTACCCTCAAACACTATAGTTGGCATCCTCAAACAGTGTGTTTGACAATCTCAAACATACTCTTTGACAATTTTAACAATTATATTTCTTGCGCAGAACACCTATGTTCTGCACTAATAAACTGATATACAGATAATTATAAATGTATGCGAATTTTGGGCATATTTAGCCCTTTCGATTTCCGAAACGACTTTCGCGGGCACTCACGCGACAGTAAAAACGCGATAATTGATTATATGTTTTTCTACTCGTGGTGGTAGGATTCGCCCCTGAGGATGGTACAGGCTCTGTAAATCTGCTCAGTTATCAGCAGGCGTGCCATGTCGTGCGAGAATGTCATCTTCGACAGCGAAATCATCTCGTCGGCACGGTCGTAGACACGTTGCGCAAAGCCGTAAGGTCCGCCGATGACGAGCGTAAGGTTTCTTCCGCTGTGCTTCTTCTTGTCAACCCACGACGCCATCTCGGTGCTCGTCATCATTTTGCCGCGCTCGTCGAGCAGCACGACATGGTCGTTTTTCTCAATGCACTGCAAAATGGCATCAGCCTCTTGTTCCTTCTGCTGCTCGCGCGACACCTTGTTGCGCCTGCTGTCTTGCAGGTAGGTAATCTTGAACGGCATGTAGTGGCTGATGCGACCGTAGTAGTCTTCTACAAGTTCGGCAAGATGCTTGTTGGAAGTTTTGCCAATGACAATCAGGTTAGTCTTCATATTCGTGTCTGCGTTTCGGATTCATGGGAAACCATCCTTTCTGCACACGCTTTTTCTGTGCGAAAAGCTCGCCTATGCCCCAGAGCAGTGATGCGCCTGTAACTCCGAGTATTGATGATGCGATGACGTTTTCAACAAACAGTGCAGTAACGATGCATATTATGCCGACAACAAGAAACGTCCACCAGTAGCGCGTTCCGCTGTAATACTCCATCTTGATGACCAGCGGGTGGCACAAGCCGATTATCAGAAAAGTTGAAAAAGCAATAGTGATGCCTATGAAATACATAACGTTTAGTTTATCCGAAATTTATAAAAACACTGCAAATTTATTGCTTTTATTCATAAAACGGACAAAAAATCAAAAAAATCTCCCTCAATGTTTACATTTTCAATTATAAATAAGTATTTTTGTAACCTGAATATAATAAAATAATGTAATTATGGAAAATAACATAGAACTGATAGCCCAGTGCGAAGCAAGGGCAAAGGAATGGCTCACGAGCGAGTTCGACAGCGAAACCCGTGAAGCCGTGAAAAAAATGATAGACAGCGACGACAAGACCGAACTCATAGAGTCTTTCTACAAGCAGCTGGAGTTTGGCACAGGCGGTCTGCGCGGCATTATGGGTGCCGGATGCAACCGTATGAACATATATACAGTGGGCATGGCAACCCAGGGATTTGCCAACTATCTGAAACTTTCGTTCAGCGGCAAGACCGACCTGAGTGTAGTCGTCTGCCACGACTGCCGAAACAACAGCCGGCTGTTTGCCGAAACCGTTGCCGACATATTCTCTGCCAACGGCATAAAGGTATATCTCTTCGAAGATATGCGTCCTACTCCGGAGTGCTCATTCGCCATACGACACTTGGGATGCCAGGCTGGCGTGAACATAACGGCAAGCCACAATCCGCGCGAATACAACGGATACAAGGCTTACTGGTCGGACGGCGCACAGGTGCTGGCACCACACGATGTTGGCATCATCAACGAAGTAAACAAGGTTAAGATAGCCGACGTCAAGTTCAAGGGCAACAAGGAGCTGATAGAGATTATCGGAAAAGACATCGACACGGTATATCTCGAAAAGATAAAGACAATCCAGATAGATGCCGACGTCATCAAGCGTCAGCACGACCTGAAGATAGTCTACACTCCGCTGCACGGCACCGGAATGATGATGATACCGCAGTCGCTGAAATTATGGGGCTTCGACAACGTTCACTGCGTGGAAGAACAGATGCAGCGCAGCGGTGATTTCCCAACGGTAGTAAGTCCTAATCCGGAAAACGGAGAAGCCCTGACCCTCGCACTGCGCGATGCTAAGGCTCTCGATGCCGACATCGTGATGGCAAGCGACCCAGATGCCGACCGCGTGGGAATGGCTTGCAAGAACGACAAGGGAGAGTGGATTCTCATAAACGGAAACCAGACCTGCCTGCTGTTCCTGTACTATATCATAACCAACAGAAAGGCAAAAGGCAAGATGCAGCCTACAGACTACATCGTAAAGACTATCGTTACAACAGAGGTTATCAGGAAAATAGCAGAAAAGCAGAACATCGAGATGCGCGACTGCTACACTGGCTTCAAGTGGATTGCACATGAAGTGGCTATCTCGGAAGGCAAGCAGCAGTATATCGGCGGTGGCGAAGAAAGCTACGGCTTCATGGCTCAGGACTTCGTGAGAGACAAGGATGCAGTGTCGGCATGCTCGCTGCTGGCTGAAATATGCGCCTATGCAAAAGACAACGGCAAGACTCTCTACGACCTGCTGATGGACATCTATGTGGAATATGGATTCTCATTCGAATACACCATCAATGTTGTCAAGCCAGGCAAGAGCGGTGCTGACGAGATAAAGCGCATGATGGAGAACTTCAGAAACAATCCGCCGACAGACTTGGGAGGCTCGAAAGTGGCTATCTGGAAAGACTATAAGACACTTGAAATGCGTACGGCTGACGGCAAAACAGAAAAGATGACAATGCCAGACACAAGCAATGTGCTGCAATGGTTCTGCGAAGATGGAAACAAAGTGAGCGTGCGTCCGTCTGGAACAGAGCCAAAGATAAAGTTCTATCTGGAAATAAAGGACAACACAATGACACATGCTTCTGACTACATGGCTTGTGTGGAAAGAGCAAAGCAGAAGGTTGAAGAGATAAAGAAGTCTCTCAATCTATAGACTATAATCATAAGTATAACTCTCAACCGGCAATACACGCATGATGTATTGCCGGTTGATGTTTTGTCGCAGAATGACTTATCGCATGACAAAGTGCAGCAGACAGATATTTATTTTTGTTTCAAATAATATCCGAGACGATATATTTTGAACAGGAACAGAGATGGTTTGTTGCCTTCGATATTTCTTTTAATGATATTCTCTAATGCGTTGAATGTTAGAAGAAAAGCCTTTGTTATATGAAGCTGGTTTAAGCGCTGCGCCGTAGATATGATTCTTGAAAAACCATGTAGCTCGTTTCGGTGCGCGAAGAGTGTTCTTAATCCTTCTTCCGTCTTGCTGATGAAAGAACTGTTACACTCAAATCTATCAAAGACAACAGGGTTGTCAATGTGCTTTATCTTATATCCCTTTTGCTGTAATATTTTCCCCCAGAATACATCTTCGTAGCCGTATTGAGTGAAATTCTCGTCGAAAGGAATGTCGAGAAGAATCTTCTTCCTTGCCATGAAGTTTGAAGTGTGGAAATCCTTGTAAGGGTCTTTGCTGCGTTTTTCCACAGTATGCATCGGCATACATTTTCTTTCGTATTTATATCTCAGGTTGCTCAGCATCGTTTTGCCGCCGTCGGGCAATTTGTATCCACCATAAGCAACATCGTCTTCGTCGCATTCAGCATAGTTGTCGATAAACATGTCATTGTCGACAGACATGTCTCCGTCGATGAAAACAATCCATTCGTGTTTAGCCGTAGTAACGAGATAGTTCCTTATGGCAGACCGTCCGCAGTTTGTCTTGCGTTCGATGAAACGGCAGTGGGGCAGTGTGGCAATCCTGCGGTTAAGTTCCTGTATTTCCTTATTGCTCGAACCATCGTCGGCAACGATAATCTCAACGTAGCATCGTGCAGCATCTGCCTGGCTCGACAAAGTCTTGGCAAGTCCTAATGACAAATCGTTGTAAGTTGGAATAAGAATGGATATACCGCTAACCATAAGATGTCAATTTTTTGTTATTAAAACGCTGACCACACATTATTTATTATATATTTGTCAAAAACTTTTTAAATAATTTTGCAGATTGACATAAAAGAATTACCTTTGCAGCCGCTATTACGAGTTAATGGCATTAAAATTCAAACCAAATTAAAACAAACAATTACAAATGGCAACAAAAATCAGATTGCAGCGCGGTGGACGCAAAGGATATGCTGTTTATCGCATAGTAGCTGCAGACGTAAGAGCTCCACGAGATGGTAAGTTTATCGAAAAACTTGGTACTTATAACCCTAATACCAATCCTGCCACTGTGGATTTGAATTTTGAACGTGCACTCTACTGGGTAGGCGTTGGCGCACAGCCAACCGACACAGCGCGCAACATTCTGAAGAGTGAAGGCGTTTACATGATGAAGCATCTCATGACTGGTGTCAAGAAGGGTGCTTTTGACGAAGCAACAGCTCAGAAGAAGTTTGATGAATGGAAATCTGAAAAAGATAAGAAGTTCGACAATGTTCGCAACGCAGAAGAGAAAGCAAAGAAAGATGCTTATGCTAAGAACCTTGAGGCAGAAAAGAAAATAAACGAGGCACTTGCCAAGAAAGTTGCTGACAAGAAAGCTGCCCTCGCAGCAGAGGCTGCAGAAGCAGAAGCAGCAGAGGCTGCAGAGGCAGAAGCAACAGAAGCAGTTGCTGAGGAAGCTCCTGCAGAAAATGCAGCAGAAGAGGCTCCAGCAGAAGCATAAACTTCAGGAAAGAAAAACTTTAAAGTGGGAAATACAAAATTGGTATTTCTCACTTTTTTAGTTAATAACTATTTAAGTAGATAATATTATTTGCTTAATTAAAGTATTTTATTTATTTTTGCACGATAATATAAAACTAAATAAAAATAAGACGTATGGCTGAGAAATTTAGCGAGCATAAAATGCTAAATCTTACTGAGACAAATAACAAAATACTTAGTAAATGGAACGCACTTGACGTGTTCCACCGTTCGATAGAAGAAAGAGAAGGATGTCCTGAATTTGTATTCTACGAGGGACCTCCATCTGCCAACGGTCATCCAGGTATACACCATGTTCTTGCGAGAACAATCAAGGATACGTTTAACAGATATAAGACAATGAAGGGGTATCAGGTACACCGTAAGGCTGGATGGGATACTCACGGATTGCCAGTTGAACTGAGCGTGGAAAATGACCTTGGTATAACAAAGACAGATATCGGTACGAAAATAACGATAGAGGAATACAACCAGAAATGTCGTGAGAATGTGATGAAATACACGGCAGAATGGCGCGACCTGACAGAACGTATGGGATATTGGGTTGACATGGACAATCCATATATCACTTATGACAATAAATATATTGAAACACTTTGGTGGTTGCTGAAACAATTCTACTCAAAGGGATTGCTGTATAAAGGATATACAATACAGCCTTATTCTCCTGCTGCAGGTACGGGACTGTCTTCTCACGAGCTGAACCAGCCAGGATGCTACCGCGATGTAAAGGACACGACGTGCACAGCACAGTTTGCCATCAAGACTCCGAAGAAGGAAATGACGGAGTGGGGTAAACCATACTTTATAGCATGGACGACAACGCCATGGACTCTTGCTGCAAACTCGGCTCTCTGTGTCGGACCAAAAATAGACTACGTGGCAGTGCAGACGTTTAATCCTTATACAGGCGAACCAATAACCGTCGTACTTGCAGAGGCACGCGTGTCAGCATACTTCAACGAAGAAGGTAAGGATGCCGACTTCAATGAATATAAGAAGGGGGACAAGATAATACCTTACCGTATTGTTGCACACTATAAGGGTACAGACCTTGTGGAGATGGAATATGAACAACTTTTGCCATGCATCAAGCCACTTACAGATGGAGCGTTCCGTGTTATTCCAGGCGACTACGTTACGACGGAAGACGGCACGGGTATTGTTCATATTGCTCCCAACTTTGGTGCAGACGATGCTATCGTAGCTCGAAATGCAGGCGTTCCTCCTATTGTTCTTATTAATAAGAAAGGTGAACACAGACCTGTTGTAGACTTGCAGGGAAAATACTATGTAGTGGAAGACCTTGACGAGCAGTTTGTGAAAGACTATGTCAATGTAGAGGAGTGGAACAAATATGCAGGACGATATGTAAAGAATGCCTATGACGAGACTCTTACAGATAAAGACGAAACACTCGACATAACAATTTGTATGGATTTGAAAGCACAGAACAAGGCTTTCAGAATCGAAAAGCATGTGCATAACTATCCGCATTGTTGGAGAACAGACAAACCTATATTATATTACCCACTTGACAGTTGGTTCATTCGTTCTACTGCATGCAAGAGCAGAATGGTAGAACTTAACAAGACAATCAACTGGAAACCGGAATCTACAGGTACAGGACGCTTTGGCAACTGGCTTGAGAATCTTAACGACTGGAATCTGTCGCGCTCACGCTTCTGGGGAACACCTCTGCCAATTTGGAGAGATGAAGACGGTGAGGAACTGTGTATAGGCTCGCTGGAAGAACTCTATAACGAAATAGAGAAGTCTGTTGCCGCAGGTATAATGAAGACAAACCCAATGAAGGAAAAAGGATTTGTCGCAGGCGACTATTCAAAGGAAAACTATGACAAGATAGACATGCACCGTCCGTATGTTGATAATATTGTTCTTGTAAGCAAGAATGGCAAGCCGATGAAACGCGAACTCGACCTTATAGATGTGTGGTTCGATTCTGGTGCAATGCCTTATGCGCAGATACATTATCCTTTTGAGAACAAAGATGCAATAGATAAGAACAAGGCATTCCCTTGCGATTTCATCAATGAGGGAGTAGACCAGACACGCGGATGGTTCTTTACCCTGCATGCTATTTCAACAATGATATTTGACAATGTTGCATTCAAGAATGTCATCTCATCAGGACTTGTACTCGATGCACACGGAAATAAGATGAGCAAGCGACTTGGTAATGCTGTAAATCCGTTTGAGGCAATAGAGAAATATGGTACAGATGCAGTCCGTTTCTATATGTTGACAAATTCACAACCATGGGATAACCTCAAGTTTGACACAAATGGAGTTGAGGAAATTAAGAGAAAGTTCTTTGGAACATTATTTAATACGTATTCTTTCTTCAGTCTATATGCAAACGTAGACAACTTTGACTATTCTCAGCCGGATATACCTATAGCAGACAGACCGGAGATAGACCGGTGGATACTTTCGGAATTGCACTCTTTGATAAAGAAAGTTGACGAGAGCCTTGACAGTTATGAGCCTACACGTGCAGGAAGACTGATAGAAAAATTCGTAAATGATGATTTGTCTAACTGGTATGTTCGTCTCAACCGTAAACGTTTCTGGGGTAAGGAGATGAGTAATGATAAATTGTCTGCATACCAGACATTGTACACATGCTTGGAAACAGTGGCTAAATTGCTTGCCCCATTCTCGCCATTCTATTCTGACCAGTTGTACTGCGACTTAACGGCAGCTGTTGTTTCGCATGAAAAATGTGATAGCGTTCACTTGGCAAAATATCCTGTAGCAGACGAAATATATATAGACAAGGAACTTGAAATACGAATGCAGATGGCGCAGAAAGTAACATCTATGGTGTTGGCTCTTCGCAGAAAAGTTAACATAAAGGTGCGCCAGCCATTACATAGTATAATGGTACCTGCAACAGATGAAGCCCAAAAGAAACATATAGAAGCTGTTAAAGACCTGATCCTCAGCGAAGTTAATGTAAAGGAACTGAACTTCGTAGAAGGAATGGGCATATTGGTAAAGAAAGTGAAGTGTAATTTCCGTACTATGGGTAAAAAGTATGGAAAGCTGATGAAAGGTGTTGCAACATATATGAATGGACTGACACAGGAGCAGATAGCAGAACTGGAAGCCAGCGGAAAACTTGATATAAATGTTGACGGTGAAACACTTGTCGTTGATGCTGCGGATGTTGAAATCATCAGCGAGGATATTCCGGGATGGCTTGTTGCCAACGAAGGAAACCTTACTGTAGCACTTGAAGTAGAACTCACAGACGATTTGCGTAATGAAGGTTTAGCGCGCGAATTGATAAACAGAGTACAAAATCTGCGTAAAGACGGAGGATTGGAGATTACGGATAGAATAAACGTTGTTATTACTCCAAATGAGCAGATGAAAAATGCGTTACAGTCGTTCAACGAATATGTCAAGTCGCAGGTTCTTGCTGATGAGATAATAATGTCAGAGAATGACGGACAGGACGTGGAGTTCGATGATTTTACACTAAGAATAACAATAAACAAAAGATAAATATAATCATGTCAGAAAAGAAACGTTACAGCGATGCAGAGTTAGAGGAATTCCGCGAGATTATCAATAGTAAACTCGCTCTGGCTCGTCGCGACTATACATCGATGATGAAGCAACTTCGCAATGCAGAAGGGAATGATGTTGATGACACATCGCCATCGCTGAAATTATTGGAGGAAGGCTCTGCTATTCAGAGTAAGGAAGAACTTATCCAGCTTGCGTCGCGCCAGCAGAAATTTATTCAGGGGCTTGAGGCTGCTTTGGTAAGAATAGAGAACAAGACATATGGTATAGATAGAATAACAGGAGAGTTGATACCCAAAGAACGTCTTCGTGTCGTTCCTCATGCAACGTTAAGCGTTGAGTCGAAGAATGCACGTAAACATTAGAAATAATGAATCTTAAGAATGTAGACAGAAGACATCTTCTGTGGGTGGCAATACTGCTGTTGCTTATAATAGACCAGACGATAAAGATAGAGGTAAAGACTAATATGTGTCTTTATGAACATATATCTGTTACGGATTGGTTTTATATAAGTTTTGTAGAAAACAATGGAATGGCTTTTGGCATGGCTTTTTTGAACAAGGTCGTGCTAAGCCTTTTTCGTATTGTTGCAAGTAGTATTATTGGTTATTATTTGTATAGGCAAATAAAGAACAAGGAGTCCCGTTTTGGATATTTGATATGCATATCGTTGATACTGGCAGGTGCTATAGGAAACATAATAGACTGCATGTTCTATGGGCTTTGCTTTACTGAGTCTACTCCCTATACTGTTTCAACCTCAGTGCCGTTGGGAGATGGATATGCACCTTTCCTGATGGGCAGGGTTGTCGATATGTTCTATTTTCCTATTATAGAAACATATCTTCCAGAATGGATGCCTTTTGTTGGTGGCAATCATTTTGTATTCTTTAGTCCGGTTTTCAATTTTGCAGATGCCTGCGTAAGTGTAGGTTTCATTTTGCTTTTGCTGTTCTATCGAAAGGAGTTGTCAACTTTGTCTTTTTCTTTAAAGCACAATGATACAGAGGTAAAAGAAAAGTATGATAAGAAAGTTTAAGAGGTTTCTTTGTGCATGTACGGTGGGAATGCTTTTACTTTTTATGGTGTCTTGCCGACCGTCTGTTCCAAGCGAATACATACAACCTTCTCGCTTGGAGAATATACTATACGATCTGCATATAGCTGACGGATATGCTATTAACGAAGGAGGCAACTTCGATGACTTGGCTTCGAAAAGGCAGAAATACAGAGAGGCTGTTCTTCGTAAATATAACCTTACGCAAGAGAGTTTTGACCATTCTATGGAGTATTATTATCGACATTCTGACCGTTTGCAGAAAATATATGAAAATATAGCGCAACGTCTTACAGATGATATTAAGTCTCTTGGTGGTGAGGAATATAATCTCAGCAGGCAGTATACTGCAGACGGAGACACTGCGAATATATGGCAAATGGCAGACAGTAAGCTGCTTACGCCTATCGCTTCTAATAATAGATACGAATTTGATATTGCTGCTGACACAACTTTCCATGCAGGCGACAGTTTCATATTGACATTCAGGTCGCAGTATATATTGCAGGATGGAATACGTAATGCTGTAGCACTGATAGCAGTAAGGTTGGATAATGACAGCATAATGTCTCAAACTCAAAGAATAAACTCTGATGCAGACTATCGGCTTATCATAAATCTGCCGAAAGACAGGTCTGCGAAGTCAGTGCGTGGATTTATCTTCATGGGAAATGGTGGCATGAACTATGGACAGACAACATTAAAGTTGCTTAATGTTTATCAGATTGCTCTGCTGAAGATACACAATAAATTAATTATACAAGCGCCAGAGATGCAAGGCGACAGTATAGCCAATGATTCTGCCGGAACAAGATAAGATAAGGAGAATAGCCTCTAATAAAGTTTTCCTCAACAACGAGTTTATAGGCAGAAACGTTGTAGAGATGCGGGGGAAGGAAGTACTCAGATATTTCCCTTTGAATGAAGAACTGGCTTCAACTGAATGGACTGTAGATGAGATACACATTATTAATATAGGAGGTTGTCTTACGATAGAATTATAACGATATAAACGAAATAGATATGTTAAGCGTAAATGAATTAGAAGATAGACTCATAGATTTGGCTTTTGCCGAAGATATTGGAGATGGAGACCATACTACTTTGTGTTGTATTCCTGCTGATGCAATGGGCAAATCACGTTTGCTCATAAAGGAAGATGGAATATTGGCAGGAATAGAGGTCGCAAAAAAAGTCTTTGCACGCTTTGACAAGGACTTGCAGGTGGAAGTTTATATAAATGACGGAGCATTTGTTCACGCAGGCGATGTGGCTATGCTTGTGTCAGGACGCATACAGAGTCTGTTGCAGACAGAGCGCTTGATGCTTAACATCATGCAGCGAATGAGCGGAATAGCAACAATGACAAATAAATATGTCAAACTGTTGGAAGGAACAAATGCAAAGGTACTTGACACGCGCAAGACAACACCGGGCATGCGTATGCTCGAAAAACAAGCAGTCAAAATAGGTGGTGGAGTCAATCATAGAATAGGTTTATTTGACATGATTCTGCTCAAGGACAACCATGTAGACTTTGCTGGTGGTATAGCCAATGCCATAGATCGTTGCCACAAGTACCAGAAAGAAAATAATCTCGATTTAAAAATCGAGATTGAGGTTCGCAATTTCGACGAATTGCAGCAGGTATTGGAGAAGGGCGGAGTAAACCGCATAATGCTTGATAACTTCTCTGTGGAAGACACGCGTAAGGCTGTAGAGATAATAAACCATCGTTTTGAAGTAGAGTCGAGTGGAGGCATAACCATTGATACAATAAGAAGCTATGCAGAATGTGGTGTAGATTTCATTTCAGTAGGTGCGCTGACACATTCCGTAAAATGTCTTGACATGAGTTTTAAGGCTTGTTGATGCACATCCTTCTTAACATATTGCTGTCGCTGTTGTTTGTCTCGCCAGTGGATTATCCCATCACTCTGGCTGGAAACTTTGGCGAGCCACGTCCAAACCATTTTCATGCAGGTATTGACATAAAGACTGCACAGGTGGAGGGGAAGGTTGTCCGTTCCATAGGAGATGGTTACGTCAGCAGAATTACAGTTGGATTATACGGCTATGGCAATGCTGTTTTCATTCAGCATCCTGAAGGCTATACCAGTGTATATTGCCATCTGAAATGTTTTGAGCCTTATCTTGAGGCATTGGTACGAAAATATCAGTACCAGCGCAGGCGTGCAGTAACAGACATACAGTTTCAACCGTCTGAATATCCAGTTGCAGAAGGACAAATAATTGCCTTGAGCGGTAATACCGGCTCAAGCGTTGCGCCACATCTTCATCTTGAAATGATGCGTACATCTACAGGCGAGTTGGTAGATCCTCTTGACTTTATAGGTAAAGAAGTAGTTGATACTACACCTCCAATGGCTCATGGTTTCATGGCTACGCCAATGGAAGGCGAAGGTGTTTTCATGCAGCAGTCTGGGAAACAGGTATTTCCTTTCACTTCACATCACTTGGACAGGAAGTTTTCTGCATGGGGAAAGGTAGGATTCGGAATATGGGCTAACGACTATATGGAGGGCTCGTTTGGCAATAAGTACGGAATAAGGAAGACGCAATTATTGGTAGATGACAAGGAGGTCTTTAGCAGTGATGTTTCAAACATTCCTTATTATTTTACGCGAATGGTAAATTCATGGGGCGACTACAATCATTATCTGCGTTCAAACGTCTGGTACATGCGTTCCTATAAAGAGCCAGGCAATCGTTTATATATGCTTTCTGCAGGTGAAAATGATGGTATAGTCGAATTTAGCGAGGAGCGTGATTACCACTTGAAATATATCCTTACCGACGCATTTGGCAACAGTACGGAGTATTCGTTCACGGTTTCTGCACGACGTTCTGCATTGCCATTACAGCGACGCAGAAATCATTTTACTACAATTTATCCTAACCGCCACACTGTCGTTGACTTGGGCTGTGCTTCGTTGACAGTCCGCGAAGGCATCGTGGCGAAGGAAGTAGAATTGTCGCCAGTAGTTTCCGCTGCTGCGGAAGGTTTGTCTTATGCCGTAACTTTCTCTCCCTTGTCGTTGCCGCTTTTTGATGATGCGCGACTCTCATTCAAGCTTCGCCGCAAGGTTGCAGATACATCAAAGTTGTATGTTGTAAATAATTGGGGCGGAAAACGTTACATCCCTGCATTTTATTCTGATGGCATGGTAAGCACATATATACGCGAGTTGGGTGCAACATACGAGGTTGGTTACGACGAACAGCCTCCTGTCCTTTCGCCTGTAGGCGAGAGCGGGTGGGGCAGTAGTGGTGTAATTACTGTAGGGATAACCGACAGTCAGACTGGTGTAGGTTCATATACGGCTACGGTCGACGGTCAGTTCATTCTTCTTGAGCCTGTTGCAAAAAGCGAATGGTTCAGGTGCAGGCTTCCGGATAGTCCTGTCAGGCGGAATGGGAAACGTCGCAACATAGTCATAACAGCCACTGACAGAGTAGGAAACAGCAGGAACTATAAGACACAAATAGTATATTAATTAAGTAAAACCAATAATAAACAAACAGTTATGCGTAAACTATTTTTATCATTAATGATTGTAGCAAGTTCCTATGCGAGTGCTTGCACAAACTTCATTGTCGGTAAGAATGCCAGTGCAGACGGTTCTGTTATCTGCACTTACAATGCCGACGATTATGGTATGTTTATCAATCTCTGCCACTTTCCTGCTGCCAAGCATGCCCCTGGCACGATGCGACAGGTCTACGACTGGGACACAGGTGAGTATCGAGGCGAGATATTGGAAGCTGCCGAGACATATAATGTCATCGGCAATATCAATGAGTATCAGGTAACGATAGGCGAGACGACCTATGGAGGCCGCGACGAAATGGTAGACCCTACTGGTATTCTCGACTATGGCTCGCTCATTTACATTGCGTTGCAGCGTTCAAAGACAGCACGCGAGGCTATCAAGATAATGACTACTCTTGTCAATACATACGGCTACTGCTCTGGCGGTGAGACATTTACAATCTGCGACCCTAACGAAGCATGGATTATGGAAATGATGGGCAAGGGTCCTGGCTCGAAAGGTGCTGTATGGGTTGCCATCAGAATACCAGACAATGCTATTTGTGCGCATGCAAACCAGAGTCGTATAACTACCTTCAACATGAAAGACAAGAAGAACGTCATGTACTCAAAGGATGTTGTTTCGTTTGCGAGAGAAAAGGGCTGGTTCAGCGGCAAGGACTCTGAATTCAACTGGAACATGGCTTATGCAGCGCCTGATTTTGGTGGCAGACGTTTCTGCGAGGCTCGCGTGTGGAGTTTCTTCAACCATTTCGTAGACATGACTCCTTACCTCGACTATGCAGAGGGCAAGGTTGCCAATGCCGAGCCAATGCCATTATGGATTGTACCAAACAGAAAGGTGTCTGTTCAGGACATTGCAGAGTGTATGCGCGACCACTATGAGGGAACACCTTTTGCTCTCGACAACGACATAGCTGCCGGTCCGTGGGACATGCCATATCGCCCGACGCCGCTGTCGTATGAAGTCGACGGTAAGACATATTTCAACGAAAGACCTACAAGTACACAGCAGACAGCATTCTCTTATGTAGCCCAGATGCGTTCATGGCTGCCGCGCCAGATAGGCGGAGTGCTGTGGTTTGGAAATGACGACGGCAACATGGTAGCCTATACTCCAATATACTGTGGCAATACCGTACAGCCGGAATGCTACAATACTCCAGGTGCCGATGCTGTAACATTCTCTGAAAAAAATGCTTTCTGGGTATGCAACTGGGTCAGCAACATGGTCTATCCGCGCTATTCGCAGATGTTTCCTTCGCTGAAGGAAGTGCGCGACTCTCTGGAAAAATCTTATTTCGATAATCAGCAGGCAATAGAAAAACGTGCACTTGAACTTTACCTGCAAGGTGAGGATGTCGCTGTAAACTATCTCACCGACTACAGCAACGAGACAGCCCAGCAGATGTTGGCACGCTGGCGCCAGCTTGCTACGTATCTCATTGTTAAATACAACGATATGGCTGTAAAGCCAGAGAAGGACGGTAAGTTTGAACGCACGTCGACAGGACAGGGCGCTCGCGTTCAGCGTACAGGCTATTCTGACAAGTTCAAGCGACAAATAGCAAAATATCACGGCGAGCGTTTTGCAGAGCCGAAATAATAATCAGTTTTTTACAAGTGGTTTGTAAAACTATTACAAGCCACTTGTAAAAACGTTACAGACTACTTGTCACATTGTTACAAGTAGTCTGTAATTTTCAGCATGTTTTTACTTGTTTTTATAACTCCATAACCAGCATTGTCCAATCGTTGTCAGACGTCTGTTTTAGGCACTTCATGCCAAGTTGTCCGGCTTTGCTGATGAGCATGCCGGCATCGGCAGAATAAAATCCGCTCAATATCAGTTTTGCGCCATGACGCATGGCACTTGCAAAGACAGGCATGTCGTTTAGAAGAATGTTGCGGTTGATGTTGGCAAGCACAAGGTCATATTTCTGCTCATGTCCGGCTATTATGCTTGCATCGCCTTCGGCAGCCGTAATATTATGTACGTCATTTGTTTTCGCATTGAGCTCAGTATTTCTCACGCTCCATGCGTCGATGTCGTAGGCAAAAACACTTCTTGCGCCAAGCTTAGATGCTGCGATAGACAGTATGCCCGTGCCGCAACCGCAGTCTAAAACATCCATTTCCGACACGTTCATCGAGAGCATCTGCTGAACAATCATGCGGGTTGTCTCGTGCGTTCCGGTGCCAAAAGCCTGTCGGGCATCTATCTGTATCGGCATGTCAAAGTCGTCTTTGTTGTCTGGAATATGCTTGGCATCGAATATGATGCACTGCGAGCCAATCGCAATAGGCTCAAAGCCAATATCTTCCCACGTTTCGTTCCAGTTTCTGTCTTCCATTTCCGATACCTCGAAACTATATGAAAGCTCGTCAAAGACAATGTCTTGCAGACAGCTCTTGAGTAAGTCTTCGTCATACAATTGTTGCTGTATATACCCATTCAAGCCGTCTGGTGTTTCTTCAAAACTTTCAAATCCAGCCTCTCCTGCTGCCCATGCAATCAGGTCGCAGACATCTTCTGTCTTTGGATTTACGATGAATTTTGCAACCAAATATTTCATAATACTGTTAATTTTCAGTGCAAAATTAAAAAAAATAGGGAAAAACCTATTGTCGTTTAGGGTTTTTCCGTAAATTTGCATGTCAATATTAAATAAATTTGCATTGTCGATAATGACAATAACAGTTTATTCACTAACAATATAAACAAAAGCAATATGAAAAAGTTAATATTATTATCAGTGCTTGTCGTGGCTTCGTCGTTTGAGCTGAGAGCCCAAGACGACATGTATTTCACGCCTAAGAAGAAAGCTCAAGGCAAAAGTACAATAGAGAAGTTGGATAATATTAGTAACGATGATATTATAGATTTCGCTGTGGGCAACGGCGAATATCCGTCAGACACTATTGACTTTGCTGACAGCGACAACGAATGCTATGCTTACGGAGCCGACGATTTTGAGGATGAGGACTTCAAATACACGCGCCGCATGAGTCGTTTCGATGACTTCTACGGATGGTATAATCCTTATCTCTACGATTATTACTATAATTACCCATATTGGCGCACAGGCTTCTACAGTTGGTACGACCCTTGGGCATATCGCTGGTATGACCCATGGTATCATACATACAACTGGGGATATTACGGATGGGGATGGCCATACTATGGCTGGTATTATCCGTATCATAATTGGTATTATCCCTATTATGGCGGCAGCTGGTATGCCTACGGTGGTCATACAGGCACGGCAAACCATGATGGAAACGGACGTGTATTCAGTGGCGGACAAGGCAGAAGCACATACGGACACCGCAGTGGCAACTTCACCGGTGCACGAGGCACTACTACGGCTGGTAGAAGCACACGCAGCAGCAACAGTCGTGCAACAAGTGGTACACGCTCAGGTGGCAAGATGACACGCTCGTATGGCACTGGCAGCAGCACTCGCAGCACAAGCCGTTCAACTAATAGGAACAGAGATTTCGATGCAATAAACAGTGGTCCACGCAGCATGGGTTCATACAACTCTCATTCAAGCAGCTCCGGTTCAAGCCGTTCAGGTGGATTCTCCGGCGGAGGACACAGTGGAGGCTCACGCGGTGGCGGTGGACACTTCGGTGGAAGAAGATGACTCTAAATATATAAATATGTAGATAATGTAAACTGTAGAACAAAAATAGAATTATGAAAAAGATATATATCATAGCTGCAATGTTGGCAGGAACAATGTCAATGGCAGCACAGGAAACATACGAAAATGCAAAGCTCGTGGACAATGACCTCAACGGTACGGCACGCTATGTAGGTATGGGTGGAGCCTTAGATGCTCTCGGTGCAGACATCTCTGTAATAAACAGCAACCCTGCTGGAATTGGCTTGTTCAGACACTCTATGATTTCGACCTCGTTCGGACTTGTCATGCAGCAGGATGTGCCAGGCTACGCAACAGGCAACAAGACAAATGTAAGTTTCGACCAGATAGGTTTTGTATATTCGGCAAACAGCGGCAAGAACTCAAAACTGAACTTTGCATTCAACTATCACAAGTCAAAGAATTTTGACTATATTCTTGCTGCAGCTGGAAAACCTAACAACGCATCGCAGAACATGCTGTCGTATATAAAGGGAGCTGTAGGAAGTCAGAAAGAGGGTGGATTCAATGTCGGTCAAGACAAGAATGGTACATACATCGGATATGTAGACGAAACAAGTGAATATACTGCGGCAACATTCAACCAGTTGGACTATCTCTACTGGAACGCATTTCTTGTAGACCCAAAAACAGGAGACTATGGCTATAATCCTGCCCAGTATCTCATGTTTAACCGTGAACATACAGGATATATTGGTTCTTACGATTTTAATATCAGTGGTAACATAAACGACCGCGTTTATCTTGGTCTTACGTTTGGATTTAAGGATGTACACTACAATGGTTACGGACAATATGCAGAAGAAATAGTTGACTTCAATGGTAACTATGTTGGCGATATTAACATAACAGACGATAGACGCATCACAGGTTCGGGCTTCAGTATGTCTGCCGGTGTAATCGTTCGACCGATAGAAGAATCTCCTTTCCGTATTGGTCTGTCTGTAACCTCACCAACATGGTATGACCTTACAACCGAGAACTATACTGTTCTGGACAATGGTACAAGCTATGGAATGTTTGACAATGGCAAAAGCGATGAGGCTTACGACTTCAAACTGTATACACCATGGAAGTTTGGCATATCTCTCGGACACACAGTAGGCAACTATCTGGCTCTTGGAGCATCATACGAATATGCAGACTACAGCACAATGAACACACGTGTTAACGATGGTTATGGATACGACTGGTGGAATGACGGCTGGTATGATTACTACGAGTCAAGTTCGAGCGACAAGGTAATGAACAATCATACAAAGAGGACTTTGAAAGGTGTCTCTACCTTGCGTCTTGGTGCAGAAGTTAAGGCAACACCAAATCTTGCCATCCGCGCAGGATACAACTATGTTTCGTCCATGTACAGTAAAGATGGATATAAAGATGGAAGCCTTGTGTCTGAAGGTTCTTACTATAGTTCTGCAAGCGATTACACCAACTGGAAAGATACAAACCGATTTACTCTCGGTCTTGGATACAATGTAGACAAGTGGAATTTCGATCTTGCATGGCAGTATAGCGCAACAAACGGAACATTCTATCCTTATACATCATACGCAGTTAGCTATGATGACGGAACGCCTGATGTTATTATGAGCGAAGATAAGTTCGACGTAACAAACAAGCGCCATCAGCTTTTGCTGACAGTCGGTTATCACTTTTAATATTATATAAAAACGTATCCTGTTTAGATAGTTTTGTATTTAGACAGGATACATTTGTTAATCTTATATTATGACACATAAAAACAATCATGTTGTTATAATGGCAGGCGGCATAGGAAGCCGCTTTTGGCCTATGAGTACCATAGAACGTCCAAAGCAGTTTATAGATGTTTTGGGCGTTGGTCGTTCTTTATTGCAGCTTACTTTTGACAGGTTTAAAGGAATATGTCCGGCAGAGAATGTTTGGATTGTAACAAACAAGGATTATGCAGAACTGTGCAAGGAGCAGTTGCCTGAAATACCTGAGAAAAACATCCTTTGTGAGCCATATCGCAGGAATACAGCACCATGTATTGCCTATGTCAGTTGGCGTATAAAGGCTACTGACGGCAATGCCAATATAGTTGTTACTCCGAGCGACCATATTGTTACAGATACAGAGGAGTTCCGTAGAGTTATAAGTCAGTGTCTAAGTTTCACAAATCACACAGATGCAATCGTAACTCTTGGCATGAAACCCACACGTCCTGAAACGGGCTATGGCTACATACAAGCGGACTTGTCATATAGTTCGCCTACGAACAAGGAGATATATCGCGTCGACTATTTCCGCGAAAAGCCAGACTTGGAAACTGCACAGCAGTATATAAAAAAGAACAACTATTTCTGGAATGCAGGTATTTTCATCTGGAATATAAACACAATAGTAAATTCATTCCGTATATATCAGCCTGAAATCAGTGCTGTATTCGATAGCATTAGCGATAAGTTTGATACCGATGCTGAGCAAGATGCCATCGATAAGCATTATGGCGAATGTGAAAGCATAAGTGTTGACTATGCCATAATGGAAAAGGCAGAGGAAATATTTGTCTGTCCTGCTGACTTTGGATGGAGTGATCTCGGAACATGGGGAGCGTTGTTGGCACAGACTAAACACGATGTTTTCGGAAACAGCCTTATTGGCGAGAACATTTCAGTCTATGACACTCACGACACCATTGTTCACACTGTTGGCGAAAAACGTGTGGTGGTACAGGGACTCGATGGATATATTGTTGCAGAGAAGAATGGTACATTGCTCATCTGCAAGTTAAGTGAAGAACAAAGAATAAAACAGTTTTCAGAACTATAGACATTAATAATATACATTAATAATATACATAACAGACCATGAGTAAAAATATAGCATTAATTACTGGTATAACAGGTCAAGACGGTTCATACTTGGCAGAGTTTTTAATTGATAAAGGTTATGAGGTGCATGGACTTCTTCGACGTAGTTCATCGTTCAATACAGCAAGAATAGAGCATTTGTATTTAGACGAATGGGTGCGCGACATGAAGAAACAGCGACTGATTGAACTGCATTGGGCAGACATGACCGACTCTTCTTCTCTTATCAGAATTATAGCGGAGGTTAAACCTACAGAAATTTATAATCTTGCAGCACAAAGCCATGTAAAGGTTTCCTTTGAGGTTCCGGAGTATACAGCTGATACTGATGCTGTTGGCGTTCTGCGCCTGTTGGAGGCTGTACGTATATGTGGACTGGAAAAGCAGTGCCGAATATATCAGGCATCTACATCCGAACTGTTCGGTTTGGTACAGGAAGTGCCGCAAAAAGAAACAACACCGTTCTATCCGCGCAGTCCATATAGTGTTGCAAAACTCTATGGTTACTGGATAATGAAAAACTATCGTGAGAGTTATGGCATGTACTGCTGCAATGGTATATTGTTCAATCATGAGAGTGAACGTCGTGGTGAAACTTTCGTTACAAGGAAAATCACTCTTGCTGCTGCACGTATAGCACAGGGATACCAGGACAAACTCTATCTTGGAAACCTCAACTCGTTGCGCGACTGGGGATATGCTAAAGATTATGTAGAGTGTATGTGGCTTATTCTTCAACAGCCTGAACCAGACGATTTTGTCGTTGCAACAGGCGAGTACCATACTGTTCGCGAGTTCGCAACGTTGGCGTTCCACGAAGTTGGAATAGAACTTGAATGGCAAGGAGAGGGTGTAGACGAAAAAGGTATAGACAAGAATACAGGTAAGGTACTCGTAGAAGTTGACCCAAAATATTTCCGCCCCGCAGAAGTAGAACAGCTTCTTGGCGATCCGACGAAGGCAAAGACTGTACTTGGTTGGAATCCGCGCAAGACTTCTTTCGAGGAACTTGTCAGAATAATGGTAAAGCACGATATGCGATTTGTCAAGAAAATACATCTGAAGGCTCAGATAGATGAAAATGAATAAGGCGGTATGACATTAGATAAAAATGCAAAGATATATGTTGCAGGGCATCGTGGTCTCGTTGGCTCTGCAATATGGAATAATCTGAAGAGTCGTGGTTACAATAATCTTGTTGGACGCACCCATGCTGAGCTTGACCTTACCGACCAGACTGCCGTTCGCCGTTTCTTCGATGAAGAACAGCCGGATGCTGTTGTCCTTGCTGCGGCTTTTGTTGGTGGCATCATGGCTAACTCGCTCTATCGTGCCGATTTCATCATGCAGAACATGAAGATACAGTGCAACGTTATCAGTGAAGCGTATGCCCATAAAGTTAAGAAACTACTCTTTCTCGGTTCAACATGCATCTATCCCAAGAATGCACCGCAGCCTATGAAGGAGGACTGTTTGCTGACGTCGCCGCTTGAATATACCAACGAGGAATATGCTATCGCAAAGATTGCCGGACTGAAGATGTGCGAAAGTTACAATCTGCAATATGGAACTAACTATATTGCTGTTATGCCGACAAATCTGTATGGTCCGAACGACAATTTCCATCTTGAGAATAGTCATGTCATGCCGGCAATGATAAGAAAAATCTATCTTTCCAAGTTGTTGCATGACAATGATTGGAATGCTGTTCGCAACGATCTTAACAAGCGTCCCGTGGAAGGCATTGACGGCAGTGCAGACAATGGTACAATAGTAGCAGTGCTGAAAAAATACGGCATTGACAATAATAAGGTAACCTTGTGGGGTACAGGCACGCCACTGCGCGAGTTCCTCTGGAGCGAGGATATGGCAGACGCCAGTGTACACATATTGTTGAATGTTGATTTCAGCGATATTATCGGCATCGAGAAATATTCGTCAGTATTCTATGGCTCATCTGCTGAAGGTTGTGTCGATCGAAACAATAGTCATGGCAGGGGAGGAGCATTGCCACAGTTGGGAGAGATACGCAACTGCCATATAAATGTCGGTACAGGTAAGGAACTGACCATACGCGAGTTGTCGGAGATAATTGTCAAGACAGTAGGCTTTGAAGGTGAAGTTACTTTTGACGTGACAAAACCAGATGGTACACCGCGTAAACTTATCGATGTAGACAAATTACACCGTCTTGGATGGACACACAAGGTGGAAATAGAAGATGGTGTGAGGAAACTATATGAATGGTATCGTGATACGATAAGCTGATGCTTGCATCGACGAAAAACATACATAATTCCGTTCATATTTGCCAAAATGGACAAAAATCATCGCTTAATTAAAAATAATATAGAAAAAAGTTGGAAAAAATTTGGTTGGTTCAAAAATAAGGCTTACCTTTGCACCCGCAATAAGCGAAAGACTTTTTGTTCGATGCGCTTGTAGCTCAGTTGGTAGAGCACCTGACTCTTAATCAGGGTGTCCAGGGTTCGAACCCCTGCAGGCGTACAAAAAAGGAAACAAAATCTTGTTTCCTTTTTTATTTTATTTGTTTCTCATGATGTAGAAGTTTCATATAAAGTTCTTCATATTGTCGTGCCACTTTCACATATTCATGATGCCGTCTTACATATTCAATGCTTTCGCGTTTCAGTTTTTCAATTCTGTCTCGGTGAAGTACCAGCTGTTCCAATTCATTATATACACTTTCGTAATTTGGCAGTACGTTAATTATTGGTCGCAGCTCGTTCTCTTGCAGTATCTCATAGCATTCCGGCTCTCCTCCGCCGATGCAGATAATACCTTTCGACATAGCCTCCAATGGATTCATCGATGGCGTATAGCTATACAGTTGGTCTAGAATTGCATCTGAGCCATTCATAATCTCCTTGTATTGTGCAAACGGCACGCCTTCAACTTTCCTAAGTTCAACCATGTCAGGATATTTTCTGGCAATGTCTTCAGCTGCTTTCAGCATTATGTCTGTGCCTTTATATTCGCTTCTGTTTTTGCTTATTCCAATAAACAGTTTCAGCTTATTGTCTTTATTTGCATTATCGATGTTGTAGTCTGTTGCAGTCGGCATAACAATCGGTTGGGGTATAAAGAATGTCTTGTTAGGAAAAAACTGTCTGTAACACACATCATATTCATACAGTCCTGTAACTATTGCATCGCAGTCATTGGCAATCGTCTTGTTCAGTTTTTCCTTCATCGTACCCATCCAGTCCTGCTGCTCTCTGCGTGCAGGCTCGTCAGTTCTTGTCTCGTTGCCTATGTTGAAGTCGCTGTATCTCAACGGTTTCAGATGCGTGTTTACATACACCCAATACCAATCCATGCCCATAGCAGTCATAACAACTCGTTTGTTGTGTGTCCTGAGATATTTGTATATGTTGAATAGGCGTTCTGCTTTCAGTTCGAGAAACATCGGATTGATAATTTGCACTATGTCGTAGTTGCGTAAGCGTGGAAGCAGCGACATCACTTTCAGCATAAGCATAATACCACCCCATTTGCTGGTCTTGCGACTAACGTCAATATCGCGTGGATAATCTTTCCAGAAGTCGCCGTTGGAAACGACAGTAACGTCATGCCCAATCTTCCGCAGTCCACTTGCAAGCGTAGCGTGAACATTGCTGTATTCGCCTATCAGTAGTACCTTCATCGTTTATGTTTCCTGTTATTTAGTCTGCATAATTCATACATCATTCTGTGTCCGGCAGCACAGTGTGTAGCCATGCTGAACAGTATATATTTCATGGTGTACGTTCTTACAGGCAGCGGAAGAATATTCTTTTTCGTCATCATGTCAGTCCTACTGCATGCCTCACGATAGTCAGTCGAGTCTGTCATGCAGTTGTAGACAGCATCCATCGACAGTTGTGCAACACGTCGTTCCATTGCTGTTCTCTCGTTGCCTGTTAAGTTAGAACATAAAACTTTCAGTTTTTCTATTACCGAAACAATATCGTTAATTCTCTTTCCTATGGTTTTGCTGTCAGTCGATGTCGTTATAGAGTTTTCTCTGATTCTGTAGTAATATGCCGTAATTTCTGTCAGCATCAGTTTCTTAGCCCGCAAAATCAGTTGTGGCGTAAACTCCTCATCCTCATGCAGTATACCCTTGTGAAACCTCAGTCCACCGAGAATGTCTTTCCTGAATATGTAGCAGCATGCCGCAGCCTTCATGTTGTAGTGCATCAGATAGTGTGTGCCACTCATCATCTTGCTTTTTGCAGTCTTGCTTCCACAGCCTGTGCCCGATGTAAAGTTAAACATCAGCATGTCTGGATTGTTTGCACGCAGGAAGTCTATGCATGTTTCGTAACCTTCTTTCAGTAGATAGTCGTCGCTGTCAACAAACTGTATAAACTTGCCATGCGCAGCATCTATTCCGCAGTTTCGTGCATCGCTCAGTCCTCCGTTGTCTTTACGTATGACCAAAATTTTGTCGCGATAATTGCCAAGAATATTGCTGACTGGTACGTCAGAGCCATCATCAACCACAATTATCTCGCTCTCTCCGTTGCTCAGCGATAGTCCTGCTATGCTGTCGATACATTCCTCCAGCATTGCTGTGGGAATGTTGTAACACGCTATGATAAAGCTGATCAGTGGTTTGTCAGTCCCAGTTTGTGTGCTGCAATCATTATTCTGCATAAGTTTTTTACTTTAAAAATCCTCACCAGCTTGGCTTTTATCCTCATCGAGACAGGCATGTCCTTGCTGATTTCCACAGGGAAGTAGCTGAGCAGTGGAGTTTCACCTGTCATCATATATGTTGTTATCTGTATGTTCAATACATACATATAGTATATGCAAAACCATCTTCTTGCATCACTGTCTGTTTTTGCGAGAGGAGCATAGAAATCTATCTGTTTCAGGTGTGCCGCCAGTAGCATTTTCATTTCGTGCCCGCTGCTTGTAGCTGTTATACCCTTACTGTTCCACTGATAGTTGTAGAGTCCAGCCGACGAAGTAACCACCAGCTGTGTCTTGCTCAATAGTAGCGGAAGTGTGTGCATGTCTTCATACACCACGCCAGCAGGGAAGCGAATCGTTCTGAACAGTTCACGTTTGTATATCTTGTTCCATGCGTAGCTGTGAGTGTAAGCCATGCCGTTCAGCCAGTAGTGGTGTGCCGTGTAGTAGTATCTGTCGTCCAGTTTCAGCAGATGTTCCTTCTTGCTGCTGGCATGTTCCCTCACGCTGTATTCTATTATGTCGATGTCGTTGTTTCTTTCGAGTGTATCAAGCAATTCGGCATACGGATTGCATTCCAGATAGTCGTCGCTGTCGACAAACGTAACATATTTTCCTTGTGCTATGTCCAGTCCGGCATTGCGGGCATCGCTCAGTCCGCCGTTTTCCTTGTGTACGACCTTAATGCGGCTGTCGCGTTTTTCCCATTCATCGCATAGTGCAGGACACATGTCGGGAGAACCGTCATCCACGAGTATCACCTCCATGCGTATTATGTCGCACGAAACAATGCTCTCAATGCATCTGTTGAGCCATTGTTCCACTTTATAGACGGGAACAATAACGCTAAGTAATACTCCTTTTATATAGTCCATCGTAATTATTCTTCTCTTTATCCTTTCAACTTCTTTAGAAAGAAATACAATCTTTCTTCAGCAAGGAATAGCATCCACGACTGTTTCATTGGCATGTAACCGAACTTGCTTCTCAGTGTGTCGCTAATCTTCTTTGGGTCTGTTGCCTGCCATGCTTTTACAATCTTGTCCATGCACTCCTTCCTGTCGTTTGCCGACAGTCTTTTGCGGTTGTTGTACACAAAGTATAGTCCGTCGACAACGGTAAGCCACAGCTTGTCGTACAGTCGCTGTTCCGTTTCTTTGTCTATTCCTGTACCGATGAGCGATGTCAGCAGGCTTTGAGTCGCCATTATCCTGTCCGTATAGCTGCTGTTCACGTCGTGTGTAACCGATTTCTCGTGTTGCCTGTAGTAGTATATGCCGTCGCATAGTCCGACATTCCTTGCAGCAGCAAAGTGCAGGCGTGCCGTGTTCTCGTCGCTGTACACGCGTGTCGTCTCGTCGTAAGGAAACATGTGATGTATCTCTGCGCGAATCATGTATATGCCATGTACGCCATCCCATTCTATGCTGTGCTTCATGGCCTCAGTGCCAGTCATCGTCGTAAACTCTTTCATTGCGAAAAAGTCTTGCCGTTTGTCGTCGCAATAGTAGCACAGCCTGAACAGCACGCAGTCGATGTCTGCGTTGTTGTCAAGTATTGTGGCAGCCTTCTCCAGTGCATCGTCAGAATACCAGTCGTCGGCATCGAGCATGCAGATATATTCGCCTTCAGCCTCTCTCAGTGCCACGTTGCGTGCATGTGCCAGCCCAGTGTTATGTTCCAGCGCCACCACCTTTATGCGACTGTCGCCTGCCTCATATCGGCGCAGTATCTGTAGCGATGAGTCGGTAGAAGCATCGTCGACGCACACCACCTCTATGTCGCCAAGTGTCTGCGACAACAGAGAGTTCAGACATTTGTCCAAATACTGTTCTGCGTTGTAAACTGCAACAAGTACCGATACCTTCATGTTCCTGATGTATTTCTGTTCTTTATCTCCTAAACCTGTTGAAAAAGTCCGGCAGTTTCACTGAGTTCTTTCTCAGAAGCTCATACGATATGCCGCCGCTTATAATCGTCAGCAATATTCCCGCAGACCAGTAGACCAGCGGAGTCTCGATGAAAGTAAACATATATGCCAGTATTCCTATCGGAAACTGTATAGCCATATATCTTTTTATTTCGCTGCTGCATCTGTACTGGTACTTGTAGCGTGCATATCCGATAATTATCAGGAGGTCGAACAGTCCGGCAACCGTAATGGCTATGCCGCAGCCCGTCAGTCCCCAAAGGCGGAAGGCAATAAACACGAGTATCACGACCACAACGTCGTAGATAGCTTCAAGCATCAGGTAGCTCTTTGAGTCGCCCTTAGCCAGAGGCAGATAGGCTACAGGCAGCTTAACAGCCCTCATGTACATGGCTATCACCATTACCTGCATCATGCCCATCACGGGAAAGAACTTACCCGAATAGAGTAGGGGAATAAGTATCGGAAGCCCTATCGTAAAGGCTACAAGTATAGGCGCAATGAGCAGCAGCGACACTTCCATCTGCCTGTTCACCAGCAAGTTGGTGTCTCTGACGTTGTCTTTGGCAGCCGACAGGCGGGGAAAATAGTCGGTCTCCATAGCAGAGAACACCATGCCCGAATATGTCATCGTCATCATATATCCCGCCGAGAACAGACCCAGCATCTCGAGAGTAGACGTATAGCTGAGGTAGGAACGTATGGCAAACTCGGCACCACTGCCCAAAATGCCTGCCACAACAAAGGCTATGCCGAGATGCACCATGTCGATGCCCTCGCGAAGCAGCATCTTGTTTGCCGACAGTCGCAAGGGGAATATGCGGTAGGAGAACATTACCGTGAAAAGCATCTGAAACAGTGCCATTATTATCAGCGACGGCACGATGCCCGACTCACCGAAGAAATAGTAAATAGGTATCGACGTTACAAGCGCAGCTATCACGTTGTACACCGATACTACGGCAAGCCTTTTCAGTTGTCGCGCACCTTTCAGCAAAGCCATCTCGCCGCCAGTGATAGCCATAAGTGCAACGACAGGCGACAGCAGTATGAAGTGAAGCGTATGGTCGCCCCATCCGAATGTCCAGTAACTGAGTATTGGGCTGAGAACGATGCAGAGCAGCATGCCCGCAACAGCAGTGATAAGGCTCCACGAGCGTATCAGCTTCACGATGTGGCTTATCTGTTCCTCGTTGCCAGATTCATATATCTCGGAGATGTTTCTCACGGCACTCATCTGTATGCCGAGATTTGTAGTGTCGGAAACCAACTTTATCGTAGAGTTGAACAGTGCGATAAGCCCCATACCCGTCGGACCGAGAATAGTCGCAACGAGTTTGTTCCTCAGCACACCAATCAGTATATTAAGTCCCTGAACACCACCAAACAAACCGGTATATTTCACGATATGATTGTAGCTGTTGGGATTGTCTGCCTTATTCATTTATATCTTTATATCTGTCGCATCACCGACAATTAAACTATAAACATATAACGTAAAAACACTAAGAATATTATATTCTCATCTAATATTATATTCCCACAATCTCTATAATTGAGTTCCCGTCCCCCGTTAACGTTATCGTTCCCGTTATAAAAAGAAAGCAGGACACATTTCTGCGTCCTGCTTTCTTTATTTGTAAGATATTTAAATCTTATTCATCCCAGATTGAGTTGTCGAAGCCGTTAGACAGTGCATCGTCCTCTGCATCCTCATCGCTTGGAGTACCAGTACCGCCTTCGTTGTTCAGATTCAGCGATGCTGTCAGGAGTTCGTCCTCTGTAACGGCTACGAACTTGCATGTCGGTACAATATATTCTATTTTCATAATACTTATTCGTTTTTATTTGTTTATACTATTCGTTTTAACTTTCTTACTTCAATACAACCTTCTTGCCGTTTACAATGTAAACACCCTTCGCTGCCTTAGCAACGCGGCGACCCTGAAGGTCGAAAATCTCGTTGTTGGCATTCTCTGCTGTCAGAGACTCGATAGCTGTTACCTCACCGTCGAAACCGATGAACTCAGCAGCGCCAGAGCCTGTCAGCATCTTCAGGTAAGCCTTGCCGGCTGCAACCTTCTTGCCGTTAGCCTTGTAGAAACCGAGAACGCCGTTCTTCTTGTTAAGGATGTAGTTAGTATATTCACCGTCAACTGAAGGAAGTGTAGCAATCTCTTCTGTAGCAGCTACGAACAGGTTGCCCTCTACGTTGTCAGCCTCGCCTGCAAGAACAGGAACGTCAGCACTTACGGCTCCAGCATTCTCGCCGGCAGCGTTGCGGACAATGAGACCAGTGTTGGCAGGAACCTTGTAAACGCGTGTGAATTCCAGTGCGCTGTTGCCGGAAGTAGCCTCCTTAGCAATGTAAGCAGCAACAGTTGTTACGTCTGTGAAGTCGAGAGCCTCAGTTGAGCTGAATGTAGCAGCACCGGCAGCACCAATCTCTACTGCAACAGCAGCAGGAGCATCAGGTACGAAGTAGTCTTTATTTATAGGATATGCAGCCCACTGACCATTGAGAACAATATAGAAAGTACCTGTTTTACCATCACAGTCTGCGATTGTAATGTCTTTTAATTGCAAATCGTTATTAAGCTGTGGTCCTTGGTTATTATCATCATCATACAGATTTATACCCCAGTTATATCTGCTGGCAGAAGCATGTACCTTTATATATTTGCCTGCATCACTTTCTGTCAGAGTGCTGAAGTCAGTTACCTCAACGTAAGGCATCTCTTCATTTTCGCCTTTTACAATATTACTTACAGATGTAACAACTTTTCTACCACGACTTTTTATTATCTTGAAAGTTGCACTCTGAATGATATCGCCTGTCTTGAAATTATTAAATGCAGTGAAACCATCTGCAGCTTCCAGTTTTACACCGTCTGTACCATCCCATATATACATTGTGTAATAATAAGGATAATAAGCTCCACCGAAGTAAACTTTATATTCTGAATCACTATTTATAATGAAGTCAAAACTATCGTCTGTACTTGCTTTATAACCAGCGATGGTTGTTATATCACCAGGTACATGGATTGTATATTCTGCAGTTGTAACAGTACTTACATTGCCGTCGTTGTCAGCTGCAATAGCCTTCAGAATAGTAGTTTCGTTGATTGTAACAGTAGCTGTTGTACCATTAACAACTGTACCATTGTCGAGTGTAGGATTTGTTCCGTCTGTTGTGTAGACAAGTTTGTCAGAGTTACCTGTGATTGTAACAACTGTGCCAGGCTCTACATTTCCTTCTGCAACGTCAAATGTAGGAGTAGCAATATATACACCGTCAAGTTTGAAATAACCTTCCTCTATCGGATATAGAAATACATTTGTCTCTCCGTTCCAGATATAAATTCCCTTGAATTTGCCGTGTCCAGACTCATTTATAACAGTGATTTCTGGAATTGAACTTATACTGCTGCCGTCCCCGATATTGATAGTAGTACCATCATCACCTACAAATGATTGCTCTGTATGATTAAAAGTTCCGCTTACTTCCACATAATAGTATTGATAAACGTTTTTATTGTTTACCAAATCACCTACACTCATTTCCAATGGTACAATAGGACCTGCTTCACCTCTCTCGAGATTATATTGGTCTGAGCTATCATCTAAGTCGTGATATGATGGTTCATACTTACATGTAAAGCTACCGTTAAGGTAAGTACCTACAGGATAAATGCTATTAGGATCTATGAGTCCTACACCACCACTTTTGCCGTTTAGATTATATGCAGATACAGCACCCGTGCCATCCCATAAAATATAGTTATTATTATATCTTCCGATAAATTGCAGTGTGTTGTTTGCTGGGGCATAGGTAACCCAAGTGTCACTAGAAAAATTTCTTAAATCAGCTAGACTTGTAATGTCTTCTGCCTTACTTCCCATAATGCTGAGAACCATAAGTATCAGCACTAGTTGTCCTTTTAAGAGTAATTTGTTCATAATTGTTTAAATTTTAGTTTATTAAAAGTTATAATTGAATTAAAATTATCATTATCATAATGGGCGTTATCTTTAATTAGAGGGTAACATTGCCCGTTTAGAGATTGAGAATTTCTGTTATTTCATATCGTAAGTTTTTGTATTACAGTTTATAATAATCATTCACACAATGTTGTTTGTATAATCGATGCAAAAGTACACACTTTCTTTGTAACTACCAAATATTTTTACGATTTTTTTGCATGGAAATAATAACATAATCGCAAACTGGAGTTTTTCACGTTAACCTTAACGGGAACGATAACCTTACCTTCGTGATAGGTCCGCACGAGAGAAAAGATATAATCAATTTCGGGCTCGTTTACTGTTGCGTGAGTGCCGACGAAAGTGGTTTCGGAAATCTGAGGGGCAAAATATGCCCCAAAAATCGCGTGTGAGTGTAATTGTTTGAGGGTCAGTTTGTTATCTCGAAACATGTTGAATTTATGCAAGAAACAGATGTGTTAAAATTGTCAAAGAGCATGTTTGAGATTGTCAAACAGTGTGTTTGAGGCGGTCAGACATAGTGTTTGGGTGTGTCGGGCATGGTGTTTTGCAAGCCAAAATACGCAAATAGCCGCCTCAAAGATACTCTTTGACAATTTTAACAGTTGTGTTTGGTCTGGAAATTAACAGATTTTTGCTATTTCAGGGGCTGTAAAATTTCTATTTGGAGAGTTTTTGTCTGTCAAAAGTTTTCATAAAATCGGTGGGATAGGGAGAAAGCGCGAACAGTTTGGCACGGTTTTTGCAGGGTGGAGATTTTATGGGAGGAAATATAGGAAATTAGAGGGTATAGATAATCTAGATAATCTAGATGGTTTAGATGTACTAGATTATATAGTGAGTATGGAAAACTTAGGTGTTTTGGGAAATCCTAAGTGCTTAAAGAGAGCTGTGTTAAGATAATGGTTATGGTTTTCGTTATCGTTATGGTTTTCGTTGTCGTTGCTGTTATACCGTCAGCGACAGTATGGCTGCTCCTGCGGCTACTCCTGCGAGGACTCTCCATGTTATGTTGCGCAGATACCATGAGAATGTTACGCGTTCCATCTTGAGGTATGCGAGCCCACTCATGGAGCCGAGTCCGAAGATGTTTCCTCCTACTGCAACGGCATAGGCTATGACAATCCAGTATGTTCCGTCTTGCGCGTACATATTATTAATATATTGCTGTGCTTCTGCCGATGTGCAGACGTCGTGGAAAGAGAAGAATGTTATGGCTGTGGCGAAATTGTCGACGACGGTGCTCATGAGGGCTGCTGCCGTTCCCATTACCCAAGCGCTGTCGACATAGTCGGTAAGCCTTACGGAGAGCCATGTTGCTACTCCTGTCTCTTTTACTACTCCGAGTGCGAGCATTATGCCCATGACGAAGAGCATCATCTGTATGACTCCGTACTGCAATACTCTCGGCATGCGCCGCTGTATCATCTTGTCTACGTTCATGAGCTTGCGGTTGAATATCTCGTTGACAATCCACAGCACTGACAGTACGCAGAGTGCGCCGAGGAACGGGCTCAGCTTGGTTATGTTGTGGAAGGTAGGTATGAACCATAGTCCTCCTATTCCGACTATGAGCATAATGATGCGCTGTATGTTGTTGAGGTTTGTATCGTCTCCGCGATAGATTATTTCCCTTTCGTAGAGGTCGATGCGCTCCGGCAGCATTCCCGACAGCAGCAGCATGGTAGTCGCCCATGCCGCCAGACATGGCAGAACTAAAGCCAGGAACAGTCCTGAAGCCGTAACAGCCTCCATGTTCCATAGCACGAGCCCTGTCGGGTCTCCGATGACCGTCATTGCTCCTCCGTAGTTGGCAGACAGTATGATGGCAGCTCCGTAGACGAGCCGTTGCCTGTGCTGCCTGACATTCTTTATCATTATGACAAGCATCATGATGGTTGTCGTGAGACTGTCGAGGTTAGCCGACAGCAGCAGCGTAATGATGGCAGTAAGCCAGAGGAACTTCTTGCTGTTGCGCGTGCGTGTCCAGATGGAGAAATAGTCGAAACATCCGTTGTTGTTCAGTATTTCCACAATCGTCATTGTAGACAGTAGGAACAGCAGAATTTCAGACGAGCGTCCTACATATCTGAGGAAAATGTTTTCTGCTATATATTGCTTCACAGCCGTGCTTGTGGCTATTGCTCCGTTGAGCCAGTCGACGTATTCGCCCTGATGCTGGCTCATGACATAGTCGGTGCCCCAGCAGATGTAAAGCACCCATCCCACCGTGCCTGCAAATATGGCTACGGCAGCCTTGTTGACGTTTGTGATTCGTTCCGTGGCAATGAGAATATAAGCCAAAAACAGTATTGCAATGATGATGAGTGTCATGGGTGTATCGCTTTATGTTTACGGCACAAAGGTAGTAAAAGTTTTTTATTTATATTGTAACAAGAAGATTTTTTTGTTTTGTTTTTATTTGCATAATATCGGAAATAATGCGTATCTTTGTCAGATGAATAATTATTTTATGAGAAAGATAACATTGTTTCTGTTTCTGCTGCTGTGTGCCAACGGCATGTGTCAACGGCATGAGGTGCTTGACGAAAGCATAGCCAGCCTGCAGGTGGTAGCCGACGACAACTGGCTCTCCCTGCCCATGATAGAGCTGCGCTCGCACCAGCATATCAACATAGGCTTCGACGACCTGTCGCATACCTATCGCCGCTTTGCCTACAAGATAGAGCACTGTGAGTCGGACTGGACTGTGTCAGACCAACTGTTTCAGAGTGATTTCATAGACGGCTTTGCTACGGGCAACCTTATAGAAGACATAGAAGAGTCGATAAACACTACCGTGCTCTACACTCACTATTCGTTCAGCATTCCCAACCGACAGTGTCGGCTGAAGATGAGCGGCAACTACCGCGTAACAATATATGACGACAACGACGACGCGCGCCCCGTAGCCACTGCCTGCTTCATGGTGGTAGACCGACAGATGGGCGTGCAGCTTGACGTTACGACGAATACCGACATAGACGTAAACAACCGGCATCAGCAAGTGGTCATGCAGCTGAACTACGGCAACGTGAACGTAGTCAATCCGTCGGCACAGATAAAGACCGTAGTCGTGCAGAACCAGCAATGGAACGACGCACGCATAAACGCCAAACCGCAGTATGTGATGAACAACGGGCTGCGTTGGGAACACTGTCGCGACTATATCTTCGACGGCGGCAATGAGTATCATAAGTTTGAAGTTCTCGACCCTACGCATCCGACGATGGGCGTCGACCGTATAGACTGGGACGGGGAGAGCTATCAGGTTTATGTCTTCCCAGACATGCCGGTATCGAACTATATCTACGACGAGGATGCCAACGGATGCTTCTATATCCGCAACAGCGACAACTATGAGAACGACAGGACATCGGATTATGTGTTTGTGAACTTTGAACTGCACGTGCCCTACAGATACAACGGCGACGTGTATGTGAACGGTGTATGGACAAACAACCGCTTCATGCCCGAAAACAAGATGGCATACGACCATGAGAGCCGTTGCTATCGTGCCAGCATACTGCTGAAACAAGGCTACTACTCGTATAACTATCTTCTACATTCGGCAGACGGCACTGTGGGACTCGTTCCAAGCGAGGGCAATTTCTTCCAGACGGAAAACAGCTATACGGCACTTGTCTACTATCGTGAGCTTGGCGGTCGCAGCGATTTGCTGATAGGTGAGGGGCATATCGGCGGACGCCGCACACGTTAATCTCTGTTAAGTGGGAGAAATTTTTTCGGCAAGGCTTTTGCAGTAATAGAAATAATTTATACTTTTGCATCCGCATTTCGGGAAGGTTGGCAGAGTGATCGATCGCGCTGGACTCGAAATCCGGTATACCCTTTTCGGGTATCGGGGGTTTGAATCCCTCACCTTCCGCTACACCGAGGGGAGAAACAGAGATGAGTTTCTCCCCTCGCTTTTGTATTCCTGCAACGAAATTCATCTGATGAAACCGTAGATTACAGAATGGAGAGGCAACCTCCGAAAATGAAGAAAGCCAGTCGTAATGACTGGCTTTATAGTTGCGGAGGCAGGACTCGAACATGCGACCTCCAGGTTATGAGCCTGGCGAGCTACCAACTGCTCCACTCCGCGATGTTATTTGTTTTGTGGCTGCAAAGGTATTACTTTCTTTTTAATTGTGCAAATATTTGCGGTTATATTTTTGAATTTAGCCTAATTTTGTTCATCATTTCGATTTTTCTTTGGCAGTTTATGGCATTATGATTACTTTTGCAGCATAAAACAAAAACAAATAAACAAGTTATCAGTAAATATGAAACCAACATTATTATTATTGGCAGCCGGAATGGGCAGTCGTTACGGCGGACTGAAACAGCTTGACGGTGTTGGACCAAATGGAGAGACAATAATGGACTATTCCATATACGACGCCATCCAGTCGGGTTTTGGAAAGATAGTATTTGTTATCCGCAAGGATTTCGAACAAGAATTTCGCGATAAAGTGCTGAGCAAATATGAAGGGCACATACCAACCGAGCTTGTTTTCCAGAGTATAGATGCACTACCTGAGGGCTTCACCTGTCCCGAAGGACGCGAGAAGCCATGGGGCACAAACCATGCTGTGCTGATGGCTAAGGATGTCATAAATGAGCCATTCCTTGCAATCAACTGCGATGACTTCTACGGTCGTGATGCCTTCAACGTAATGGGACGTTTCCTGTCTGGACTTGCAGACGGCAACGAAAACAGCTATGCCATGGTTGGTTTCCGCGTAGGAAACACGCTGTCGGAAAACGGCACCGTATCGCGCGGAGTATGTACAACCAATGCCGAAGGACATCTGACAACAGTCGTTGAGCGTACCAAGATAGCCCGCGTAGACGGCAAGGTAAGCTATAAGGATGAAAACGACGAGTGGGTCGTGATAGATGACAATACGCCAGTGTCAATGAACATGTGGGGTTTCACTCCCGACTATTTCCGCTATAGCGAGAATTATTTTCGCGAATTTCTGTCGGACGAAAAGAACATGACAAACCTGAAGTCGGAATACTTCATTCCGCTGATGGTGAACAAACTCATAACAGACGGTACTGCATCGGTAAGTGTACTCGACACAACGAGCAAGTGGTTTGGCGTTACTTATCCGGAGGACCGTCCGGAAACTGTTGCACGAATAAAGAAACTGGTTGAGGAAGGAGTTTACCCAAACAAACTGTTCTGAAATCAAGTGCTGACGGAATAAGAAAAAGCAATACAACGCATCTTGTCGTTGTATTGCTTTTTGCTATATGTTGACAATTATTTCAGTATTCCAGCATCTCTTTACCTGTGAAAATCAAGTTCTTGGGTATCTTCTGCCACTTCTTTTCCTTTGAAAACTTTATCGCGCTTCCCTTTAACTGTTTCAGCGTATATTTTCCTTCGCTGTCAACCTTCAGCAATGCCGTAAGGTCTTCGCTGCCGTAATCGTTGACGACAGTCAGTTCGGCAGTGCTTTCGTCTGTAATGTCAGCATCTACAATAATCCATTTCCTGTAGTCGTAATCGGCGAAAATATATCCAGCGACGCAGCCAAGCAATTCCTGTCCTTCGACAACGACATCCTTGTCGTAGAAGTTTATAACCATTCCAACACCTTCCTCGCTGCTTGTCAGTTTAGCCTTAAAGACGTTGTTCTCCTGTGCTTTCAGTTCAGAAACAAAAGCAAGAGTAATTGCAAAAATAAGTATAATCTTTCTCATGTTATAAATTTTAGTAAAAGCAAAAGTAGTAAATATAAATCAAATTCGTTTAGTTTTTAACTAAAAATATACATTATAAATGCAAAAATATTCTTTTTTTTATTTACATTTGCATTCGTTATTACAATTCCTTTCATTTCTATAGGTGTTTAAAGTAATACTATTTTTTATATGGATAAATCATTTTTACCCAATTATATTATAGAATCGAGTTGGGAAGTTTGCAATAAAGTAGGTGGCATATATACCGTACTGTCCAGTCGTGCGAGAATGATGCAGTTGTTTAAGCATGACAAGGTAATATTCATAGGTCCTGATTTTGGCGATAAAGTACCGTCAGACATTTTTGAGCCAGACTATCGAATATTCCCTAACTGGCAGGTAGCAGCAGCCGAAGAAGGCTTGCACATCCGTGTAGGCAGATGGCTCATACCAGGAAATCCAATAGCTGTATTGGTGAAATATGAACAATATTACACCAACAAGAACTATATATACTCAAAACTGTGGAGCGATTTCAGTGTCGACAGCCTGCATTCCTATGGCGACTACGATGAGGCGTCGATGTTCTCATATGCTTCGGCAAAGGTGGTAGAGAGCTTCTGTTCTCATGTTGCCAACATGAATGACAACATAGTCTTTCATGGTAACGAATGGATGTCAGGTCTCGGACTCTTGTATGTACGCAAATTCCTCCCACATGTGGCAACTGTGTTTACAACTCATGCCACGAGTATCGGGCGCAGCATAGCCAGCAACGGCAAGCCTTTGTACGATTATTTCACAGGATATAACGGCGACCAGATGGCATTTGAGCTGAACATGCAGACTAAGCATTCCATTGAGAAGCAGACTGCTCACAATGTTGACTGCTTCACGACCGTGAGTTCTATCACTGCACGTGAATGTGAACAATTGCTTGAGAAAGCACCCGACATAATTACTCCAAACGGTTTCAATGATGATTTTGTACCTTACGGAACAGGTTATACCCGCCGCAGGTACGAGAGTCGCAGGAAACTTTTCAAAATAGCCAATGCCCTTACAGGCAAGCGCTTCTCTGAAACGACAACCATTATTTCGATAAGTGGTCGCAATGAGTTCCGCAATAAAGGTATAGACATATTCATTCGTGCCGTAAAGAACCTGAAAAACTACGAGAACAAAAAACGCAGCATATTGGCTCTGGTGTGTGTGCCATGTTGGACGAGCGGTGCAAGGGAGGATTTAACAGAGCGCTTATCGGTCAAGACGAAGTATGACACGCCACTGTCAAACAGTTTTACAACCCATGAACTGCACGACATGGAACATGATACCATAGCACAGCAGTTAAAATCATTTGACAATACAGATAAGTCGTGCGATGTTACAATCCTTATGGTGCCAGTCTATCTTGACGGTAAGGATGGAATAGTAAACATGTCTTACTATGATACGCTGATAGCCAACGACCTTTGTATCTATCCGTCGTATTATGAGCCATGGGGATATACACCGTTGGAGTCAATAGCATTTCATATACCATGTATAACGACATCGCTTGCCGGTTTTGGTCAGTGGGTTCTTCAGGAGTTTAAGGGAAAGGAAACATCGCTTAATCGCGGCGTACTTGTAGTGGAACGCAACGACCACAACGAAGACGAGGTTGTTGGAAAAATAACAGATGCGATACTGAATTATGTATCAAACGACGGCGATACAACAAAGCGTGCTCACGAACATGCACGTCGCCTGTCGCTGAAAGCATTATGGACGAACTTTTTTGATAATTATATAGAGGCTTATGACATAGCACTCAAAAAAGCATTTGAAAGAAGAAAAAACAGTTAAAAGAAATTAGTAATGAAAATTAAAGCAGACAATGTTAACGAGCCGCAGTGGAAAGAACTGACGGTAAAATCGACTTTGCCCCCAGAATTGAGATGTCTCGACGAACTTTCGCACAATATGTGGTGGGCATGGAATTATGAGGCACGCGACATGTGGAAAAGTCTTGACGAACAACTGTATGAAGAAGTAAACCATAATCCGGTCTTATTGTTGGAAAGACTCAGTTATGAACGTAAGGAAACAATAGTCAAGGACGACATTATAATGTCAAAGGTCAGGAACGTATGCAATATGTTCTACGACTACATGAACGTTACGCCGGACACTACTCGACCTTCAGTAGCATACTTCAGCATGGAGTATGGACTTAACCAAGTATTGAAAATATATTCCGGTGGTCTCGGCATGCTTGCCGGCGACTATCTGAAAGAGGCATCCGACAGCAATGTTGACATGTGTGCTGTTGGTTTTCTCTATCGTTTCGGCTATTTCCGTCAGTCGTTGAACATGGACGGAGAGCAGATTGCAAACTATGAAGCGCAGAACTTCAACTCACTGCCTGTTGTCCGCCAGCTTGACAGCGACGGCACTCCTATGGTTGTTGACATACCATATATGAACTATAACGTACATGCTTATGTGTGGAGAGTGAACGTAGGACGTATTTCGTTGTATCTGCTTGATACAGACAACGATATGAACTCGGAATATGACAGACCGATAACACACACACTGTATGGTGGCGACTGGGAAAACAGACTCAAGCAGGAGATTCTTCTTGGTATTGGCGGTATGCTTATGCTGAAGAAACTTGGCATTGAGAAAGACATATATCATTGCAACGAAGGACATGCTGCGCTGTGCAATTTGCAGCGTCTGTGCGACTACATAAAGCAGGGACTGACATTCAATCAGTCGCTGGAACTCGTCAGAGCATCAAGTCTCTACACGTGCCACACGCCTGTTCCGGCAGGACACGACTATTTCGATGAAACACTGTTTGGCAAGTATATGGGTGGCTATCCTGCCTTGCTCGGTATCACATGGGATGAGTTTATCGGCATGGGACGTCAGAATCCGGATGACCATACAGAGCGTTTCAGCATGTCTACATTCGCATGCAATACATGTCAGGAGGTAAACGGAGTTAGCAAACTGCATGGTTGGGTAAGTCAAAAGATGTTTGCACCTATTTGGAAGGGATATTATCCAGAAGAAAATCATGTAGGCTACGTTACCAATGGCGTACATTTCCCATCGTGGGCAGCAACGGAATGGCGCAAGCTGTATGCTAAATATTTCGATTCAACATTCATTGGCGACCAGAGCAACGAAAAGATTTGGCATGCCATATACCAGGTGCCAGACAGCGAGATATGGGAAACACGCATGGTGTTGAAGAAAAAACTCGTGAAATACATAAGAGACAAGTTCCGCGAGACATGGCTCAAGAATCAGGGCGACCCTTCACGCGTGGTTTCACTCCTCGAAAAGATAAATCCGGATGCGCTGATGATAGGATTCTGCCGTCGTTTTGCGACATACAAGCGTGCACATCTGCTGTTTACAGATCTTGAAAGACTTTCAAGGATAGTCAACAATCCAGACCATCCAGTGCAGTTTATCTTCTCGGGAAAGGCACATCCAGCTGATGGAGCAGGGCAGGGACTTATCAAGCGTATATTTGAGATAAGCCAGCAGCCGGAATTCTTGGGAAAGATAATATTCCTCGAAGACTACGATTTCCAGCTTGCGCGACGCTTGGTTTCGGGCGTAGATATCTGGATGAATACACCGACGCGTCCGCTTGAGGCATCGGGAACATCGGGCGAAAAAGCTGAGATGAACGGTGTTGTCAACCTTTCCGTTCTCGACGGATGGTGGCTCGAAGGCTACCGCGAGGGTGCAGGATGGGCTCTGACAGAGAAGCGCACATACGACAATCAGGCATATCAGGACCAGCTCGATGCTGCAACGATATACGGTTTGTTGGAAAACGAGATTATACCTCTTTATTATAATAAGAACAATCAGGGCTATAGTGAGGACTGGATAAAGGTAATCAAGAACAGTATTGCTACCATTGCGCCACACTATACCATGAAACGCCAGTTGGACGACTACTTCTCTAAGTTCTACAACAAGGAGGCAAAGCGTTTCAAAATGCTCTCTGCCAACGGCTGTCAGTTGGCTAAGGACATTGCAGCATGGAAGGAAACTGTTGCTGAGCGATGGGACTCAATACATGTAGTGAGCAAGACGACAGATATTACCGACAGTGGAATAGAAACCGGAAAGGAATATGTATTGAGGTACGTCATTGATGCTCAGGGACTTGATAACGCCATCGGGCTGGAGTTTGTTACGTTGCATGCTGACGAAAACGGCGAAGAAAGGATTTATCAGGTTATTCCGTTCTCTGCAGAGAGCAACGACGGCAACCTGTATACGTTTACATGCAAGGTTGTCATAGATGATGCGGGCACGTTCCATTCATGTGTGCGTATGTATCCAAACGACGACCGTCTGCCGCACCGACAGGATTTCTGCTATGTGAAGTGGTTAGATTAGAATACAAAAAAGAGATGTCTTCATTCAGACATCTCTTTTTCTTTCTTCTTGTTTATTATTTCTTTTCGTGTCTTTTTGTCCAATATATCTTCCGGCATTGAGGTAATAATATAATCGCCAAGTTTATTGTCGAGGTTGTCGTATGCAAACTGTCTTACGCAAAGCGAACATTCTCTGATAATTTTCTCAAGTTTTCTTGCCACTTCTTTGCCGTCTTCTGTCATTCCGTTATGCCGGCTGCTGTTCTCCATAGTGGAATTTATCATCATGGCATAGTGGAACACGGAGTCGTTAAACCGTTGCCACTCATTGTTCAGTGTCGTTCCCTTTACCCTTGATTTCAGTGGCGTTGTGCTTAGGTCTATGTCTATGTTGCCGTTTTCAAGGAAGAATACGGCGTTCTGCTCAGGGTATTTGGCGCGGTAGATCATTGCCATTCTTGCAGAGTCGGCATGTCCATGCAGCCTGAATTCCTTTCCCTTTACGATTATCGTGTCGGCAGGTGTTCCCTGTTTCAGGTCGTAAGACAATATCAGAGTGTCCTTGTCCTTGATGTTTTTCGCTTTACCTTTTATATAGTAAGAGTCAGACTGGCATGCTGCAAATGTCATGCAGGATAGTGCCAGTCCGAATAATGTGGCATATTTCATATACCTTATCCTTATAAAAGATATTGTGAACTTATGCTTTCGTTGTTTTCAACTCTGCGTATGGTTTCAGCAAACATTTCTGCAACGGACAGCTGTTTTACCTTGCTGCATCCGTTGTTGTAAGGAATGGAGTTTGTGAAAACTATTTCTTTCAGTGCCGATGCTTCTACTCTTTCGTTAGCCGGTCCGCTCATGACGCAGTGCGAAGCGCATGCCCTGACGCTCTTTGCACCTGCTTCCATCATTACGTCGGCAGCCTTAGTGATTGTTCCTGCTGTGTCTACCATGTCGTCGACGATGACGACATTCTTGCCTTTTACGTCGCCGATAATCTGTATTGTGTCTACCACGTTGGCTTTTGCTCTTGTCTTGTTGCACAGTACGATCGGACATCCCAGATATTTTGCGTAAGTGTTGGCGCGTTTCGAGCCGCCCATGTCTGGCGAGGCAATGACGAGGTCTTCAAGGTTGAGGCTCTGCAGGTATGGCAGAATAACTCCCGAAGCGTAGAGGTGGTCTACCGGAACATTGAAGAATCCCTGTATCTGGTCTGCGTGCAGGTCCATAGTTATCAGTCGGTCGATGCCTGCTACCATCAGTAAATCAGCAACGAGCTTGGCTCCTATGCTTACTCTTGGCTTGTCCTTGCGGTCCTGGCGTGCCCATCCGAAATATGGAATTACAGCGTTTATAGTCCTTGCAGAAGCACGCTTGGCTGCGTCAATCATCAGAAGAAGCTCCATCAGGTTGTCAGAGTTAGGAAATGTGCTCTGTACGAGGAAGACATCCTTTCCTCTGATAGATTCTTCGTAATAAACTGCAAATTCTCCATCCGAGAAGCGTGTTGTCAGCAGGTTTCCTAATGGACAATTCAAACTTTCGCAGATTTTTTCTGCAAGATATCTCGTCTGCGTACCCGAGAAAACTAAGAAAGAGTTGTTGCTCATTTTTGATTTAAGAATTATAATTGGTTATACATGAATTCGGCTTGTTCATAAAATCACTTGCAAAGTTAACATTATGACCAAACATTTCAAAATAAAATCATAATTATTTTTCCTTATTTTGAAATTACCAACTCGTAGCCGTTTTGTATTCTCCTGCAAAAACCGTGCCAAACTCGTCTGGATTTTCTTCAGAGACGAAAAAGTATGAAAATTTTTGACAGACAAAAACTCTCCAAATAGAATTGCAACAGCTGCTGAAAGTGCAAATTTGTGTTAATTTCCGAGCCGGATGTAATTGTTAAAAATGTCAAAGAGTATCTTTGAGGCTCCTATTTTGCATATTTGGGCTTGTTAGGCATAATGTTTAAGACCCTCAAACACTATGTCTGACCTCCTCAAACACACTGTTTGACAATCTCAAACATACTCTTTGACAATTTTAACACTTGTATTTCCTGTGTGAAAGACGTATATTTTGTGATAATAAGCTGACTGTCAGACGAATACAGAGATGCGCGAAAAACGGGCATATTTTGCCCCTGCAATTTTCAAAACGACTTTCGTTGGCATTCTCGCGACAGTAAATGGCAGGATTCACATTAATAACGCAACAATTTTAAAATTGTTTTATTCTCTCCGTATTTTTGTCTGATAAACTCGACAGGCGTTTTGTAATTCAATCTCTTTCTTGGCCTGTTGTTGATTCTGTCCTGTACCATATTGATGTCTTTATCTGTTATCTTTGTA